>Ga0306926_10000614_pt1 | contig 33744 bp, 28 predicted proteins | sample flu12Cox44000178_FD_203759 | JGI IMG/M metagenome (GOLD analysis project Ga0306926, IMG submission 203759) | Lab enrichment of tropical soil microbial communities from Luquillo Experimental Forest, Puerto Rico - flux8day.12C.oxic.44.000.178 (v2)... | ecosystem: Environmental > Terrestrial >...
CGTGGCCGAAATCAAAAATCCCACTTCAGGACCGAGCGCTGCCGCAGCCGACGAAGCCCATATTGCAGTTCACTGGAAGGAAGAAGAGTATTTTTATCCGCCGAAGAAATTCGTCGATCAAGCCAACTTAAAAGACCCCAAAGCGGTAGAGCGTTTCAGCGAAAAAAACTTCCCAAAATGTTTCGAAGAGTACGCCGACATGCTTACCTGGTCGCAGCGTTGGACCACGGTCCTCGATACCGGCAATCCGCCGTTCTGGAAATGGTTCGTCGGCGGGAAACTGAACGCCAGCTACAATTGCGTCGACCGGCATCTCGATAAATACAAGGACAAAGCCGCGATCATTTCCGTTCCGGAGCCCGAAAACGAAGAGCCCACCGTCATCACTTATCAGGAGTTGTACGAGCGTGTGAACGAAACCGCGGCAATGCTGCGCGATTTCGCGGGATTGAAAAAAGGCGACCGCGTCACGATTCACATGCCGATGATCCCCGAGCTGCCCATCACCATGCTGGCCTGCGCTCGCCTTGGGCTAATCCATTCCGTGGTGTTCGGCGGGTTCAGCGGCGAAGCCTGCGGAATGCGCGCGGCGGATTCGGGAAGCCGTGTGCTGATCTACACCGATAGCTACTACCGCAGCGGAAAGCTGATTGATCACAAAGCCGCCGTCGAAATCGCTGTGGAAACGGCGAAGCGTGACGGCCAGGAAATCGACAAGGTGCTGGTGTGGCGGCGCTACCCTGGAAAGTACGGATCGGCAACCCCGATGCTAAAGGGCCGCGACTATTTCGTCGACGAAGTGGTAAAGGACCATCGCGGAAAAACGGTTGCGCCGGTCACCATGGATGCCGAAGATCCCCTTTTCCTGATGTACACCAGCGGAAGCACCGGCAAACCCAAGGGCTGCCAACATCGCACCGGCGGCTACCTGGCCTACGTAACCGGAACTGCAAAATACTATCAGGACATTCATCCCGAAGATGTCTATTGGTGCATGGCGGATATCGGGTGGATCACCGGTCACTCCTACATTGTGTACGGGCCGCTGGCGCTTGCGGCCACAAGCGTGATTTACGAAGGCGTGCCCAATTATCCCGACGCAGGCCGTCCGTGGCGAATCGCAGAGCGGCTCAACGTGAATATCTTCCACACCTCGCCGACCGCGATCCGCATGCTGCGCAAAGCAGGGCCGCACGAACCCGGCAAATATCACTATCACTTCAAACATATGACCACCGTTGGCGAGCCAATCGAGCCGGAAGTCTGGCGCTGGTATTACGACGTCATCGGAAAACGAGAAGCCGTGATCGTTGACACCTGGTGGCAAACCGAAACGGGCGGCTTCCTCTGTAGTACCAATCCGGCTCTCGATCCCATGAAGCCGGGAAGCGCCGGGCCAGGTGTGCTGGGAATCTATCCGGTCATCTACGATGAGAATGGTGAAGTGCTTCCGGCAGGTGCAGGCCGCGCCGGCAATATCTGCATTCGCAATCCGTGGCCGGGAATCGAGCAGACGATTTGGAAGGACCAGGATCGGTTCGTTCGCCAGTATTACCAGAAATATTGCAAAGATCCGAAGAGCAAGGACTGGCACGATTGGCCATATTTCGCTGGCGACGGCGCGCTCCTGGCAAAGGACGGATATTTCCGCATCCTCGGACGCGTGGATGACGTGATCAACGTGGCGGGCCATCGCCTCGGAACGAAAGAGTTGGAATCCGCCTGCCTCACCATTGATGAAGTCGCTGAATCGGCGGTCGTGCCCGTGGTGGATGAAATTAAAGGCCGAGTCCCTGAAATCTACATTTCGCTCAAGCCGGGGGTTACAGCGTCGGCGAAAGAAGTGAGCGATAAGGTGATAAAGACGATCGAGACGATGATCGGCAAGATCGCCCGCCCGAAGTCCGTCCACATCGTTCCCGATATGCCGAAAACGCGTTCCGGCAAGCTGATGCGCCGCATTCTAGCCGCGATCTCGAATACCCTGGACGTCGGCGACATCACCACACTCGCGAATCCGGATGTTGTCGAACAGATACGCGTGCAAGTTCAAGGGGAGCAAAAGGTTGCAGCGAAAGAAGGTCCCGACGATGTAAAGCAGTTCGGTTCTGATATTTAATCCGATTGAGGCTAGGAGGAAGGCATGAATAGATTGCGGCTGCTGGCGTTCGTTTGCGGGTCATTTTTCATTGTAACAATCGGCTTCGCGCTTCCCATCCGATCGGTTACGGCTGCTCAGGCCCCGGCCCAAAGCACAGCAAAGCCCTCATCCAATCCTGACGCCATCGAAAACGACGACTCGCTGAATCTGACGCAAGATCAAAAAGACAAAATCAAGTCCATCCGCGACGACGCCAAGAAGCAAAAGCAGGACATCGAAAAAGATAAAACCCTCACACCCGACCAGCAAACCAAACAGCTCAAAGCCATAACCAAGCAAACGCGCGCTCAAGTGTTTGCCGTCCTCACCCCGGAGCAGCAGAAAGCCTGGAGCGCGGAACAACGCGAGCGGCGTATGGAAAAGAAACAGGCCAAGAGCAGCTCAAACTAATTTCCACGGCAAATCTGAGAACTTCCTAAGCGACAACCAGAGTGAAGACCAGACGGCACTTCTCCGCGCAGAATTTTTTGCTCGCCCCCTACGTTTTCTCTTGCATCGCGCTCGAATTTCCGTATTCTTTCTTGCGATAGGCGAACTCGCTCCACCTGCGCGGCAGTGAGAGAGTGAGGATCGCCGACGGAGGACGCGACAAAAAATTGAGCACCATCTCCCTGCCAGCCCAATTTCCCTCACGGGCGATTTCTTCCACTAAGAAGAAAGTAGCGAAGCTGACCGTCTGGCCCCTGGTGGCGGCCACATTTTTCATGGTGTCCGGCGGCACATACGGCACCGAAGACATCATCCACGGCGCCGGTTATGGCCTCGGCATTTTGCTTTTGTTGCTTACGCCTCTCGTCTGGAGCCTTCCCACCACGTACATGATCGGCGAGCTTTCGAGCGCGCTGCCGTCGGAAGGCGGCTACTACGCGTGGGTGCGTCGAGCCCTCGGAAATTTCTGGGGATTTCAGGAAGCGTGGCTATCCCTGGTCGCCAGCATCTTTGACATGGCGATCTATCCAACTCTATTCGTCGCGTATCTCACGCGGCTCTTCCCGTGGTTCGCCGAAGGACATCGCGGAGTAATGGTCGGCCTTGCCGTAGTCACCGTCTGCGCGCTGATGAACATAGCAGGCATTCGCGTTGTCGCAATCTCCTCGCTCTGGCTTTTCTTTTTGCTCTCGCTGCCCTTCGCGCTGATCGTGCTGATTGCGCCCATGGAAATCGGCGCGCTCAAGGGCGCGGTAACCTCTCCTACCACCTCCAGCGTCGGCCTCATCGGGGGCCTCCTGATCTGCATGTGGAACTACATGGGCTGGGACAACGCCTCGACAATCGCCACCGAAGTCCGCCGCCCGCAAAAAACCTATCCCAAGGCAATGCTCATCGCGGTGCTGGTTGTCGCCGCCACGTACATCCTGCCATTCGCGGCCATGTGGCTCACTGGCATCTCCTCTGCGGCTTTCGAAACCGGCTCCTGGGCCGACCTCGCCGGCATGATGGGCACATTGGTGGGTGGACCGGTCGCCGGCCGCATTTTTCGCGCCGCGCTCGTTCTCGGCGGCATGATGAGCGCCTTCGGAATGTTCAACGCGCTGGTAATGAGCTACTCGCGCCTCCCCCTCGCCATGGCGCAAGACGGAATGCTACCCGCGGTCTTCGCCAAGCTGCAGCCAAAGACGCGCGCCCCTTGGGTTTCAATCATCGTCCTCGCCAGCGCCTGGGCGATGTGCCTCGGCCTGGGCTTCGAACGCCTCGTCACGCTCGACATCATGCTCTACGGCATGAGTCTCTCGCTCGAATTCCTCGCCCTCGTCGCCTTGCGCATCAAGGAACCAAACCTCCGCCGCCCATTTCGCGTCCCGGGCGGCACCGTTGGCGCCGTACTCATCGGCGTCTTCCCGATTCTCCTGCTCGGCTTCGCCATGGTTCACAGCGAAGGGGAACGAATCCTCGGCATGAGCGGCCTGGCCTTCGGCGCGCTACTGATTGCCGGCGGCTTCCTCACCTACTGGCCCACCGCCCCGCTCCGCCGCCTCACCGGCGCGTCGCAAAATCAGCGTAAAGCCGCATAGCGACGATCCCCAGCCTCGGCCTTGTCGGCCAATACGTCCAACGATTCCTGCTCAATAACCCATAACAATAATTCGATTGCCGATCGCCCCCCGCTGTCTTCTAATTCCCTTCCGGCCCCCAATGCCCGCCAAACAAAACGCATACGACTACATCATCATCGGCGCCGGCTCCGCAGGTTGCGTCCTCGCCGCACGCCTCACCGAAGATCCCCACACGCGCGTTCTCTTGCTCGAAGCCGGCGGCCCCGACAAAGCCAAAGAAATCCACATCCCCGCAGCCTTCTCCAAGCTCTACAAGACCGCCGTCGACTGGAACTACTCCACCGAGCCCGAGCCCAGCCTCAACAACCGCCGCCTCTACTGGCCTCGCGGCAAAATGCTCGGCGGCTCGAGTTCCATGAACGCCATGATCTACATCCGCGGCAATCGCATCGACTTCGATCATTGGGCCAGCCTCGGCAATCGGGGCTGGAGTTTCAATGACGTCCTCCCCTACTTCAAAAAATCGCAGATGCAATCACGCGGCGAATCCGAATTCCACGCCACCAGTGGACCGCTGCATGTCACAGACCTGCGCTCCGTAAATCGCCTCACGCGCGCCTTCCTCGAAGCCGCCGCTGCACTCGACATCCCACGTAACCCCGATTTCAACGGCAAACTCCAGGATGGCGCCGGCCTCTACCAGGTCACCCAGAAGAATGGCCGCCGTCACAGCGCCGCCGACGCATACCTCAAGCCCGCGCTCGCTCGCAAAAATCTCGCCGTCGTCACCAATGCACACGTCGCGCGAATCACTCTCGAAAAACAACGCGCCGCAGGCGTCGAATATTTCTCCAGCACCGGAACAAGAGAAGCCCGAGCAGATCGCGAAGTGATTCTCTCCGGCGGCGCGATCAATTCTCCGCAGCTGCTTCTGCTTTCTGGAATCGGCCCGGCGGACGAAATCAGCCACTCGGGAATCCGGCCGATTCATGATCTCCCCGGCGTCGGCAAGAATCTGCAGGACCACCCGATGGTTTCGGTCGGCTACCTCTGCACGCAACCGGTCAGCATGGCCACTGCAGAATCACTTCCCAATATCATCCGCTATTTCCTTTTGAAGAGCGGCCCGCTCGTTTCCAATGTCGCCGAAGCCGGAATTTTCCTGCGCACTCGCCAGGATGCACAACGGCCCGATTTGCAGCTCCTCTTCGGCCCTGCCTACTACGTGAATCATGGCCTCACCCCTCGCAAAAACCACTGCTTCGGCTTTGGCCCCACGCTCATCACTCCCGAAAGCCGCGGCTCGATTTCCCTAAAATCGTCGAATCCGCTCGACACGCCCTCAATCCGCGCCAATTACCTCTCAACCGTTGCCGACCTCCGCGTGATTATCGAAGGCGTGAAGCTTTCCCGCCAGCTCGCGCAGCAACAGCCGTTCGCAAAATTTCGCGGCGAAGAATTGCACCCCGGCGCCGAGACGCAGTCTGACGCAGAAATCGCCGAGTTCATTCGCGCCGAAGCGCAAACGCTCTACCATCCGGTCGGCACCTGCAAGATGGGCCACGACGCGCTCGCCGTCGTCGATTCCGAGCTCCGGGTCCATGGCATCGAACGCTTACGCGTTGTGGATGCATCGGTGATGCCGCGAATCATCGCCGGCAACACGAATGCTCCCACCATGATGATCGCCGAAAAGGCCGCGGACATGATTCGAGCCGCCGTTTAATCGCTCGGCAAGTCGCCGCCGCTTCGCACTTTTAGCCGCGAATAATTCTGTTATTCTCTTCGCCGTGCGTCGTTCGTTCTTCTATGCATTCTTAATTTGCGCAGGCTTGTCATCGGCGGTGCTGGCTCGCGGAATTTCTTCGCGCGCATCGCATCCTCGCGTCCAGCAGCAAGACCAGCAAAATCCGCCCCAGCAATCTGCGCCGCCTCAGCCTTCTCCCAATCCATCCGTACCTCCTGCGCAAGCTCCACCGCAGCAGGGTGCTGCGCCCGCTCAGGCTTCTCCCGAACAAACTCCTCCGCCTCCCGTCCATCTTGGCCCGGTCGTAGTCATTGACCCCGGTCACGGCGGCACGGACACCGGCGCGCGCGGCACCAACTTGGTGGAAAAAGACGTGGTGTTACAGGTCGCTAAAATTCTGCGCGCGGAGCTTGAACGCGCGGGCTACCGCGTGGTGATGACCCGCAATGACGATTCGAATCCTTCCTACGAGGACCGCGCAGCCGTGGCCAATGCGTATCGCGATGCAATCTTCGTCAGCTTGCACGTTTCATCCACCGGCTCGACGGGTAACACGCGGACATACTTCTATGAATTTCCAGTTCCCTTCCAGCCGGCAGATGCCTCGCTCTTATCGGATCAGCCAAAGCAGGGTTTTCGAACCGCAATTCCATGGGAGGAAGCACAGCGCCCCTTCGCCGATCAAAGCCGGCGCTTGGCAAATCTTGTGCAGATCGACCTTGCTCATCGGTTTCCGCAATCGCCCAACGCTCCCACTCCTGCAGCCGTGCGCAATTTGCGATCCGTGGCGGCTTCCGCCGTGGCGGTTGAAATCTCCAGTGTCTCCGTTTCCGATCCCATTGCGCTAACGTCGTTGTCGGGGCCGCTTGCGGCCTCCGTCGCAAAAGGCATTGCGGCATTCCGTCCGATCGCCGTGGCCGCGCCAGCTGCGAGTCAACCGTAATGCCGCGCGATCTCAAAATTGCTCTGGGAATTCTCACCGTGGCCGTGCTGACAGGCCTCATCAGTTTGCGCGGACTCCACCAGCGCATGCAGGGCCTCGCCGAATCGCAGTCAACCGAAGAGAAAGCGCGTCGCGACGTGCTTGCGCCGGAAATCAAGACGCCAACCGACGTGTCACAGGGAGCGAGAATCTATTGGGCCGCCGGAGAAGACCGCGTCACCAGCACCACTGTGGAACTTGCGCTCTCGGGGGATCCAGTAGAGCGCGGCAAACAAGTACTGCACGCCCTGATAGTCGATACTCCGTCATCGGAACAGCGAACGATTCCTGCGAACGCCGAACTTCTCGCGTTCTATATCCTGCGCGACGGAACTGCAGTCGCGGATTTTTCCGACGCGCTTTCTTCGGAAACTCCTTCCGGAATCGAAAGCGAGCAGCTGGTCGTGGATTCAATATCGCGCACGCTTGAGAACAATGTCTCGACGGTACGCCGGCTCAAGATCCTAATTCACGGGCAGGAAGTGGAAACACTCGCAGGACATTTGGACCTAACTGGATTCTTCGACCTGAATCCCCCCAACGCAGCGCCGCCGGCACCGGCGCAATCGAGCGCAGCCCCGGCAACAAACACTCCGAATGCTTCCGCACCGCCAAAATCTCGGCGACCCGGAAGCGTTCCGAAACCGCGCCCCAAGTAATTCGTCGCGAAAATCGCTCTAAGTACAGTTGATCAGTCTCCGCTCGCCGCGCTAACGTCACCTCTCCGCGCTGCCTCAATCGCGGCGATGCTGATGTTCTTCATCGTCATCATCGCTCCGAAGGCACGCTTGGCCTCAGCGCCGCCAGCTGCGAGCGCGTCAGTTAGCGCGCGCGGCGTGATCTGCCAGGAGAGGCCCCAGCGGTCCTTGCACCAACCGCACTGGCTTTCCGTTCCGCCGTTGCGGGTGATCGCGTTCCAGTAACGGTCCGTCTCTTCCTGGTTGTCCGTCGCGATCTGGAAGGAAAAGGCCTCGCTGTGCTTGAACATCGGGCCGCCGTTGAGACCGAGACAGGGAATGCCCACCACGGTGAACTCCACCGTCAGCACATCGCCCTTCTTGCCGCCCGGATAGTCGCTGGGAGCCTCGTGAACCGCGGTGACATTACTGTCCGGAAAGGTGGCCGCGTAGAAGCGCGCCGCCTCCTGCGCGTCTTTGTCGAACCAGAGGCAGATCGTGTTTTTGGGTTTCATGCTTGTGTCCTCCTCTTCGTTTCACCATTACTTTACCCGATGTGCCTCATCTCCTCGAATGGAATCGACATGAAGCACCTCACCACCGCTTTATGAGGATTGTTGACACCCGTCGCCGCAGTCGTCACACTGTCTGCCAGCAGTTCTCTCCGTGCAACACGCGGATCCCGAGAGGAGCCAGCATTGCGAGCCGATGGACGCGCAGCCGATGATTTGCGCCCGGTAAAAATCATCCCGGACTTCATTCCCAACGCGGAAGGCAGTGTACTGATCGAAGAAGGCAATACGCGCGTGATCATCACCGCCACGATCGAAGATGGAGTGCCCTCTTTTCGCAAAGGCTCCGGCAAGGGCTGGGTCACCGGTGAATATGGAATGCTGCCGCGTTCCACGGAAGAGCGCACCCCGCGCGAGTCTGCGCGCGGCCGTCAATCAGGACGTACACTCGAAATTCAGCGCATGATCGGCCGGGCGCTTCGCGCCGTCACTGATCTGAAAGCCCTCGGCGAGCGCACCGCATGGCTCGATTGCGACGTGATTCAAGCTGACGGCGGCACTCGAACCGCTTCCGTCACCGGAGCGTTCGTCGCGCTCGCACTGGCGTTCGAACGCATGGTCTCCGCTGGAATGCTTCGCTCCGTGCCGCTTCTGGATTCGCTCGCGGCCGTCAGCGTCGGAATCGTCGGCGATGAGCTACTTCTTGATCTTGCTTACGAAGAGGATTCGCGCGCGCAGGTGGACATGAACGTCGTCATGACGGGCAGCGGCCGTTTTGTCGAAGTACAAGCCAGCGCCGAGGGACGCACCTATACGGACCGCGAACTCCAGCAACTGCTGGCTCTCGCTGTGGGCGGAATTCGTCAGCTCCAGGAGGCGCAGCAGGAACTCCTGCACATGAATTTCACCACACGAGCGCGATAAGGCCCTTTGAGCTCAGCGCAACCGATTCAGCTATTCCTCGCTTCCTCAAATCCCGGAAAATTGCGCGAGTACCGCGTGCTTGCGGGTGGCTCCCCGATCGAATTGGCTCTTCTCCCTAATTTCAGTGAGGTTCCGGCCTTCGAGGAAACCGCGCCCACTTTCGCCGAGAACTCCGCGGGAAAAGCTCTGCACTACAGCCGGTTTGCAGCCGGCACCGTGCTCGCTGACGACTCCGGCTTGGTGGTTCCGGCGCTGGGCGGCGCTCCGGGCGTTTTGTCCGCGCGTTATGCCGGTCCCGGAGCGAGCGACGGTGGCCGGGTGCAGAAGCTACTACGGGAAATGAACGCGCTGACTGGCGACGATCGCAAAGCACGGTTTGTTTGCGTTACCACTCTCGCGCAGAATGGGCGTGTTCTCGCTGTCTTATCGGATTCAGCGGAAGGTGTTATAGCGAAAACGCCCAAAGGCTCAGGCGGTTTCGGCTACGATCCCGTGTTTTTCTTTCCCCAGTTCGGCCGAACCTATGCCGAAATCACGCACGAAGAAAAAAATCAATACAGTCATCGTGGTAGAGCCTTTCGCAAAGCCATCGGATTTATGCAGGGCCGCACACCTTAAGCGGAACCTTTCTCGGCCCTAGGGAATCAAATGTGTTGCCCTGAAACTGCGGGCTGCGGGACAATGACCAATCTCCCTGCCGAGGTGACTTCATGGCAACTTCCAGAGTCGCGCCGGATCTTCTCTCCAATTTGCTCTCGCGAATCGCGGATGCTCGCGCGCAGACCGATGCGCTTTTCGATCTGTTGCCTCCTAACTCCTTCTACGAGCGCCCGATTGCCGAGCGCCATCGCCTGATTTTTTACCTCGGCCATCTGGAGGCCTTCGACTGGAACCTGCTGAGCGGCCCGCTCGAGCTTGGTACTCACGATGCCGCGTTCGACAAACTTTTCGCTTTCGGAATCGACCCGATTGGCGGCGGCTTGCCCACCGATAAGCCTGGAGACTGGCCGAATATCGCGAAAACCGAAAAGTACAAGTCGAATATCCGCGCTCATTTGGATGAGGCATTGCGGAAACCGGATGTGAGCCGCGAACCGCTGCTCGCCGACGGCACTCTGTTGCATGTAGCCGTGGAGCATCGCTTGATGCACGCCGAGACGCTCTCGTATCTGCTTCACAATTTGCCGCTCGAGAGAAAAATTCCGCATCCCGCGCCGATGAGCGATCCGCGACCCGCGCCCGCTGCGCGATTCGTCGCGATTCCCGCCGGGACCGCCACCCTCGGAAGATCACGAAGCGACGGCGCCTTCGGCTGGGACAATGAATTCGAGATGCAGCAGGTTTCTGTCCCCGAATTTTCCATCGGCGTGTTTCCCGTGACCAACGGCGAATTCATGGAGTTCGTCCAGGCCTGCGGCTACGAAGACTCCCGCTACTGGCGCCCCGAAGACCGGGAATGGAAGCGCCAGCAGCGCCTCGCTCATCCGCCGTTCTGGCTGCCGCGCTCCAGTTCCGTAGTCACGGATCCTGACACGCAGTGGGAATACCGATCCATGTTTGGAGCTATTCCGCTGCCGCCGTCCTGGCCCGTGTATGTGAGCTATGCGGAAGCCGCCGCATTCGCGCGGTGGGCCGGCATGAAATTGCCCACGGAAGCGCAGTGGCATCGGGCCGCGTACGGAACGCCGCAAGGCGTCGAGCGTGGATATCCGTGGGGAGATGGACAGCCCGATCGCTCGCACGGAAATTTTCACTTCAAGAATTGGCACGCGGCTCCTGTGGACGCTCATCCCGCAGGCGCTAGCGCATTCGGCGTTCACGATCTGATTGGCAATGGTTGGGAATGGACTTCCACGCCGTTTGGCCCTCTTGCCGGCTTCACACCCTTCCCCTTCTACAAGGGATATTCGGCCGATTTCTTTGACGGCAAGCATTTCGTGATGAAGGGTGGATCGGCGAGCACCGACGCATCGATGCTACGGCGGTCTTTTCGCAATTGGTTCCAGCCTCACTACCCCTACGTCTACGCCACCTTCCGGTGCGTACAGGAATAACGAGGAGTAACCCATGTCCAGTGCCCCGCGATTAGTTCCTACATCCGTCTCTACACAACTTCGATCCGAGTTTGCTTCAGATGTAGTCATCGGTCTTAGCCAGCCGGGACAAAAGGAACTGCCGTCCAAGTATTTGTACGACGAAGTGGGCTCGGCGCTCTTCGATGTAATCTGTGTTCTCCCGGAGTACGGTTTGAGCCGCGCTGGAATGCGGATATTGAATCGCCATGCCGGTGACGTCGTAGACCGTTTGCCAAGTCCGGTGATCGTTGCGGAGCTTGGCAGCGGCAGCGGTCAGAAGACGCGATTGCTTCTAGAAGCCCTGGCGCGCAGGCAGCGCGTGAACTACTACCCGATTGATATTTCGGGGAGCGCTCTGAGCCGCTGCCGGCAGGAGCTCGGACAGATAGACCGGGTCAGCATCGTCGGCTTCGAGCGCGCCTATCTCGATGGCTTGCAAGAGGTGGCGGCGCGCAGGCGCGAAGGCGAAAAAATCTTCGTCCTGTTTCTCGGCAGCACGATTGGCAATTTCGATCGCCCGGCCGGAGATCAGTTTCTGCGCGAAGTCCGCGCCATCCTGCATGAAGGCGACGCCCTGCTCCTCTCCACAGACCTCGAAAAACCGGTGGAAATATTGAGACTGGCTTACGACGATCCCGCCGGCGTGACCGCCGCGTTCAATAGAAATCTGCTGGCCCGCATCAATCGCGAGCTCGCCGCCGATTTCGATCTCTCGCGCTTCGAACACATCGTGCGCTACGACGAATCAGAGCGGCGCATCGAGATGCACCTTCGTTCCACGGAATGGCAGCGCGTTACGATTCGCAAAGCTGGATTCGGCTTTTACCTCCGCGAGGGTGAGACGATCTGGACCGAAAGCTCGCACAAGTACGATTTGAGAGAGGTGGTCGAGATGGGCGAGCGAACCGGATATCGTTGCGCGAACCAATGGATCGATTCCGAATGGCGCTTCGCCCAGAATCTTTTCTTTGCCGCCTGAGATTCTCGCGATGCGTGCGGCCGGGCCGTAGCTTCCCTATGCTATAGTTCTGTGCTTGATGGCAAATTCCGAAAACAAAGCAGCAAAGAAGCAAGCGCGCCCCAGGAAAGCGCCGGCGCGCGGCCGCACAGCAAAGCCTTGGGCGCGGCCGCCGAAGAAATCATCACGCAACTACGCATTCGGCCGCGGAGCAAATCCCGAGCGAGTGAAAGCGATTCTGCATGGGTTGGACCAAGCGTATCCCGCGGCCACTTGCGCGCTGACGCACGACAATCCGTTCCAGCTCCTGATCTCCACGATCCTTTCGGCGCAATGCACCGACGAGCGCGTGAACATGGTTACACCAGGGCTCTTCAAGAAGTATCCAACTCCCGGCGCATTCGCTTACGCCAACCCGCGCGATATCGAAGAGGAAATCCGCTCCACGGGCTTCTACCGCAACAAGACCAAATCGATCCTGGGCGCCAGCAAAAAGATCGTCGAGGAATTTAACGGCGAAGTGCCCCGCAGGATGGACGAAATTCTGACGCTTCCGGGCGTCGCGCGGAAGACGGCGAACGTGGTGCTGGGCACCGGATTCGGAATCGCGTCGGGAGTTGTCGTCGACACGCACGTGCAGCGGCTTTCGCGGCGGCTCGATTTGACGAAGAATACGGACCCAAAGAAAATCGAGAGCGATCTGATGAAAGTGATCCCGGAAAATCGCTGGATTCTCTTTTCTCATCAACTGATTTGGCATGGAAGGCGAATTTGCAAGGCGCGCAAACCGCTGTGCATCGAGTGCAATCTGGAGAACATCTGCTACTCGAAGGACAGGACGATTTAACCGGTCGCGGGCAGAGGTGCTAACGACGCGGCGACGTGCCCGCCTGAGTGACGCATTGATCGCACAGACCTGCGTCGACGCACGCATGGTGTTGTTGGCGCGCGATCGAGACTTTCGTGCGTTTGTAGAAGCCGCGAAACTGGATCTTGTTCTGGCGAGACTTTAGTAAAGGCCCCGAGCTAAAAAACCTCGTGGTGGCTAGCGGAGAGTCGAGTCCGCGTGGCTCGTTCCCTCGAGTTGAAGGCCCTTTATCGTGGCTACCAGATCGAGAGCCAGGCGGGCTTTGTCGATACATCCATCCGCACCGGATGCAATCGCGCTCTGTAAAAACTGCGCGGCATCGTGATGACTCATCATCAGGATTTTCACGTGGGGAGTCTGCTGCCGGATGAGACGCGCGGTTTCAAGTCCGTTCCCATTGGGCATGCTGATATCAAGAAGAATCAAATCGGGATTCAGGCTGCTCGCCTTCTCCAAAGCTTCCGGAGTGCCAGCGGCTTCCCCACAGATTTCCCAGCCGGCCTCCTTGGAGAGAAGGCCGGCCACTCCGCGCCGAACCAGCTGATGATCATCCACAATGAGAATTCGCATGAATCACCGAACATTGACCGAAAACAAAGGCTTGCGCCGGCATCTTTAAGCCATCTGAGTCTTCTTCGTTTCGACGGGCGCCTCTTTCTTCGGCACGGGAATCGTGATTCGGAACAAAGTTCCTTTCGCGCTCGATTCGATCGTCATGTCGCCGTTAAATTGCCGCGCGCGTTCACGCATGCCCCGGATTCCAAAGCCGGCTCCTCGCAATTGAATGTCTGCCAGCTTTTCGCGGGAGATTCCCTTCCCTTCGTCGCGAACTTCGAGATGAACCTCTTCCCGCATCCTCTCAATCTCGATCATGGCCCGTTTGCTGCCCGAATGACGATGGATATTGGTGAGGCTCTCCTGCACCAGGCGGAAGATGGCAAGTTCCATTTCGTGGGGAAGTCTCCCAAACCCTTCGGAAATCTTAAAGTCGATTTCGAGCCCGCTGCGTTCGGTCAAACCGCGGACATACCAGGTTATGGCGGATTGCAGTCCTTCTTCATCCAACAGAGGCGGATGCAGGAGATAGGAGTTTGTCCGAATTTCACTGGTCAATTGATGTACCAACTCGCGCGCTTCTTCCGCGGCTTCCGCGAGTTCAGGAGCTTCTTCTTGTGCTTTACGGATCAGCGTGGACAAATTCATGGCCAGAACGGTAAGCAACTGGCCGGCGCTATCGTGCAGTTCGCGAGCGATATGACGGCGCTCTTCGTCCTGGATCCGCAACATCTGCCAGGAAAGCTCGCGAAGCTGCTGGGATTGCCGCATCACGTCGGCGTTGCTTAACTCCAATTCTCTGGTGCGCTCGCGTACTTCGGAGTCCAGCCGCTCGGAAAGATTTCGAAAGCGATCTTCGCTTTCGCGCAACGCCTCCTCGGCGCGTTTGCGCTCCGTAATATCCCTGGCTACCTTGGACGCACCGGTTACTTTGCCGTTGAGATCCTTTACCGGCGAAATGGTGAGGGAAATATCAAGGAGCGTGCGGTCTTTTCGAATCCGGACGGTCTCGAAATGATCCACTCGCTCTCCGCGTCTGAGACGAGCGAGAATTTCCGTCTCTTCATTCCAACGATCGGCTGGGATGATAAGGGTGATGTGCTGGCCGATGGCTTCCTTTGCCGTATGGCCAAATATCCGCTCGGCTCCTCTGTTCCAACTGGTGATAATGCCATTGAGATTCTTGCTGATGATTGCGTCATCGGAGGAATCCACGATGGCCGCCAGCAGTTCTGTGGCGCGCTCGGCCTGCTTGCGATCCGTAACATCTCGCAAGATAGCGAGTTGAACCAACTGTCCGTCCGGCTGACGGAGCGGTACGGCACGCGTATCCATCTGCCGGCGCCCCCCCGATAGACTGGAGATTTCAAACTCGAGCGAGCCTTTCTCGCCGCTGCAGACTCTTTCATTAAACGCGCGGAACCGTTCTCGATCCTCGGGCACCACCAGGTCGTAAGTGCTCTGTCCCACCACCGCCTCCAGGGAGGGGGCGCCGACCATGGCCAACCCTGCTGCATTCATGTGCAACAGCGCGCCATCGGAACTTACCAATCTTACGCATTCGGGCGACGTCTCAACAATGGCGCGAAAACGCTCTTCGCTTTGACGCAAAGCCTCTTCGGCGCGCTGACGCTCGAGCGCAAAGGCCAGCTGGCGAGAGATGGTGAACCCGAGTTCCAGATCACTTTTTGAAAAAGCATGCGGGGCATTGAAATAGGCTACGAATTGCCCAATGAGCTTTCCATTCGAGACCAGCGGGACAAATGCCAGCGAAACGATGCCCTCCGCCTTAACGGTAGCCTTGAGGCGTGGTTCGAGATCGGAGGTCTCGACGTCATTGATAGCAATCGGCTCAGGATTCCGCTCACTCCGGTGCCAGGGCAAATGCTCCTCGGTTGCTATGCGGTAACCGGCGGACAAACCGCGCCAGCTCACAAAGCGAGTCCTGCCGAGTTCGTCAAATAACAGGATCGACGCACGATCACACTCCAACGCGCTCAAGATGGCCTCAATCGCGGCGCTGAAGGTCTCATCAGCCGAGGTGGCTCGCTGGAAATGGTCAACAAGACGAAAGAGGGACTTCTGATGGCGCGCCGCGGCGGCCAGCGCCCATTCCGCCTTCTTGCGCTCGGTAACGTCTTCAATCACACAAACAAAATAGTTAAGCCGGTTATCGGACTCGCGGACAGCGCTGATGGTTTGATTTACCCAGACCGCGGAGCCGTCTTTGCGGATCAGGCGTTTGTCGGTGGAATACTGATCGAGTTCTCCGGCAGAGACTTTCTCGTACTGGGCGAGTTCTGCTCTGAGATCGGAAGGATGGGTGATTTCCCGGATGGTGAGCTTCCGCAAGGCTTCTTGCGGGTAGTCCAATATCTCGCAGAGCTTTGGATTCACGCGAAGGAAGTGTCCGGCCTTGGACGTGTGGGCAATTCCTACCGCCGCTTGTTCAAAAGTCGAGCGGTACCGCTCTTCACTTTCGCACAGCGCCTTTTCGAAGGTTTGGCTGCGCTGGAAGATCTCCTGCATGTCGACGTTGGGAGGAGCCTCGGAGATGAAATCACCGAAAAACAGGTGCCCTTTTCGCACCTTATCGATGCCCTGCAGCAGATCCTGAGAAATCGCAGTCTTTACCACGTACCCGCGCGCGCCGGCATTGAGAGCCTGCCGCATCATCTCGGTGGAATTGTGCTGGCTAAGAATCAGGATGTCGGTGGTGGGAAGAGTGCGCCGGATTTCACGTGTGGCTTCCAAACCGTTAATCATCGGCATGCTGATGTCCATGACGACAAGGTCGGGACTTAAGCGCTGGGCTTGTTCGATGGCATCCCGGCCGTCGCTCGCTTCGCCACAGACTTCGATATCAGCGCGGGTTTGCAAAAGCGAACGAACACCTCTGCGGACCATTTCATGATCATCGGCGACGAGAATTCTCACCGTAGAGAACCTCCGAAGCTTTGTGGCGGTGTTTTTGAGCGGGTCGTGCAGTTCGCATGCAGCCCAATATCGTCACCTTAAACGCAGCATTGTTACATACAGGGAAGGCTGTAGAAACACAAGAGCAACACAATTACTCAGTATTGACTATGGTGTTTTTGTCGTGGTGCGCCGCTGCCCCAAGACCACTCTCCTAAGAAACGAACGATAGAATGATCCTGGCATAGACAGAGCGTTTGTCCCTGCCCTATGTTAACGCAGCGCTTCTCGACACATACGAACGCGAGTGGATCGGCTTTGCACGCTCACTCGTAGCGACTACCGATCGTGCCTTTACGGGTTTAATTGGGGCAGGTGCCGTGGGCGAGTTTACCTGGCAAATTCTCACGCCGTTCGTGTTCGGTTTTGTCACTCGTTTTAAGCTGGGCCGCCACGCGATCTTTAGAACCATTTCTCAAACCCGCATTTCATTACCCAGATGTTCGCTCAGCCAAGGGAGCGCTGGAGACATCCACGGCGGCGACCGGCTGCCTTGGACGAGGTCTCCCGCACAGAATAATTTCGATCCTTTACGTTCTCTGGATTGGCAAGCACATGTGTACGGCAAAACAGAGGGTGAACTCGAAACCGCCTGTCGCGATCTTCAACTTCCTTTGCATTCCTTCCCTTGGAGTGACCGAGCAAACGATGCCGGACTCAAGAAGGATGCCCTATATCGGGTGAGACCCGACGGCTAGGTCGCGCTGGCATCAGTGGAACAAAATTCCCGTGAACTTAGAAGTTTCGTTGAGCAATTTCACTTGCGCTTCAAGAATTGATCAACATTTGCGCGTCATTTCGAATTGAGATGATACCCGCTGCGCAAGAATTCCCTGTTTCGAGGGCACCTTGTTCTTAGGCCCCGGCGCTCCGTTTGGAACACCCTCCGCGTTTGCAAGTGCCGTATAATCGGTACGCACTTCATATCGGGGCGTAGCGCAGCCTGGTAGCGCGCCTGCCTTGGGCGCAGGAGGTCTGGAGTTCAAATCTCCACGCCCCGACCACTTAACCTCCCATACGTCATGCTAGTAGAAGCTTTTTCGATTCGGTCCCATCGCCGGTGTCTTCTTTAGTGTGCCCAATTTTGTGCCCACCCAGCCGATCCACAGCGGCAAACACGGCATCGTGGGAAGGGTGAACATAACGTGCAGAGATAGCGATAGAACTGTGTCCCGCAATTCGCGCTAGGGTCCAAGCATCGCAGCCAGATTCACCAAGACGAGTAAGAAAGGTGTGCCGAAGACTATACAGAACGAAGGGCCGAACCTTGCTGACGGTGAGTGCCTTCGAGTGTTGTTTCTTGATGCTGGATGGCTCCAAATGGCCGCTACTAGTTGGCGCAGGCCACACCCATCCTTCCTGAGGTTTCTGGGCACGTTCCCAGCGATTTTCTAGAATAGTCCTTACTCTTGGTGTCATCGGAAGCAAGCGGCGCGCCGCAGCTGTTTTCCCGTGCGTGACTAGAAAAGTGCCGTGGCGTCCGTTACTCCACGTGATCGACTCCCAGCGCAGTCGGAAACACTCCTCAGGCCGTAGGCCCGTATCCACAAGGACAGCCGCGACAGAAGCCAACGGCTCTTGAGCGACTGTGAGGTATCTCGCTTCTTCTTCATATGCAACAACGTGTTCTCGGTGCCGCTCACCAGGCAACTTCTTGATCTTCGGGGCGGACTCTATGACGCCCCATTCAACGGCCAACCCAAGAATGCGGCGCAACACTCGCAGAGAGCTATTTACCGTACTGATCTTACGCCCTTTCGATAGACGGTACGCACCAAACTCAGCCGCCCTCTCACTCGTAATCTCGTCGAGTCTCAAGTTTCCTAACTCCCTGAACTCCTTGATCGCGCGGATGCCGACTTTATAGAAATCCCGCCAAGTCTTGGGTGCGCTACTTTCAAAAGTTGACCGTGCCCAGGGCTCGAATCGCCTGTCGACGAACTCGCCCAATGTGGGTACTGGCCTTCTGTCGCGAATACCTACCTCGCCTTTTGCCAGGGACGTGCGGTGAGCAGATTCCATCTGGCGCGCTACTTTGTCATTTCGCTGCTTCGTTGATTTCCGCACGGGCTCTCCAGCCCACATGAATTTGTACCAGTAGGTTTTTCCGCGTTTGTAGATCATGGCTCACGCTCCCGTTTTCGGGTTCCTTTCGGTCTACCTCCGAGCTTTCCCCACTCTTTCATGCGCCGGTCGAACGCCGCTTTGCCCCATCGCTGAATCCGGACTTCCGCGCTTCTGCGTCCTAATGCGCTCGCAGCTTGTGCCAATTTTGTCATACCCCTAAATAACCTAACGTTAGGTAAATTGCAACTGTTTTCTTGCCACCAAACAGGACCGCTTGTTGTCAAATCTTTGGCTATGCCAAGGTGAGACTTTTATATTCGCGTTTTCTACGAGACGCTAAGCTGACTGGTTCGTGGTATCCCACTGCTAGATGTGGTGACTTCCGTCCGAATTTCCGCATGGATTCTCGGATGTAACTCTCGAGCATCTTCCTAATTGACTCCAACCGCATGCGCTCTGCGCGAGAAACTGCGCGAAGTGAGAGGCATTCCTTGATCCGACGCAACTGGCGAAAGGGCTTCACAACATGCAGATAAAACTTATTCCCGCTGCAATTTTGACTGACGTATCCGAGCTTGTGGCAGCAGCGGCACAGCAACTCAGAAGCGTGTGTTGATCCAGGAAACAGGAAGTAATACAGCTTGAAAACTGCACGTCCACAACGGGGGCAGGAAAAATAAAGTCGCGCTGTTCCATCCTCGATTGATGACCATTTGCCCGGGCGATTCACCAATGGATGCAATGTATACGTCAGGTGAATCCGAAATGGGGGGTTACACGGGATCGGGATCTCGAATGGCTCGCAATCCTTGATTGCCCGCAACATTTTCTGCTTTCCAAATCGTCGTTGGACAGCCGCGACAGCGATGATGAAACATTCCTCCACAAGCCGCTTCGACCGGTATGGCACAATTTGCCTGAATTTCATCGAGGTTCAGCCGTCTGACATTTCCGTGTGAAGTTTGAACGAATTAATCCAAATCGTTCGCCGAGTTCTAATAACTCGGTGCAAAGGGCACGATCTTGAGTGGCCTTGGTGTTTTCCCGCACGACCTCACAAACGGCCAACAAGCCATGGAAAGAGCGTCTCCGCTGTTTCACTGCCTCCAATCCAAAAGCTCTGTACTGGGGCAATAAGTTTTGGAGATCGCGTGGGAAAACGTATGCACTTAGTTCCTTAGATGGCTGATTGGCCTCCTGCGGACGCTCAAGAGCAGCCGGAGCAAACGCAAGCTCTAGAGCAGCACGCACGACTTCGCTTACGGACTGTCCAGTTTGTTCACACCGGTCTCGCAGCCGACTGCCAAGCGGCACGTTGATCCGGATCGTTATTCGACTTCCCCGATTACCTACCGATGTCCTCTCGGGGTCGCTGCCCGTAATGTTGTTAAAGCGGGGATCATGTTGAGCGCTTTCTTGTCCCAATTTAGACAGCTTTCCGCCAGCGTCGAACTCTGTCAGACGCGAAATTCGGAAGCGGTTATTCGATAAATGGGACATGTGGACTCGTCCAGCGCAGATGGACTCCGAAATCAGCCAATTCAGCCAGAATCCACGAGATCCGCCACGTCATGCCGACTCCCGGGCTGGAGTTAAGTTCCCTGAGCGTTGTTAGCGCGTGCCTGATCAGGCGCAACATCTCTTTCTGCCCTGCTGTTCGACTGCTGGCCATGAAATCTCGTGAAGCGTCCAACCTGACAAGAGCGAAGCCGGTTGCCATCCGCCGGTCAAGCAATTCCTTCAAATCCTGTTCAAATTCCGAAGCCTCGTTCATTGCGTCGGGTCGTGATTCAGTTTTTCCTCGAACTTCGTCCCCAAATGTTCCGTCCCCATAACTATCGTTGTTTTCAATAAAGTGGGCGGAAGGACGCAAAGCTGTAGGAGATGTCTCCTGGAGAAGAACCGGGGCATCGGATCTCGCAATTCTTCTTAGGATCGGCATAGCTAGAAATCATCCCGGTTTTCTGTCACAGGTGTGACACCAACGGACGGCGCGGGGATCGGCTTTTCCCCCGCGCTTTGCGTCTTTTCCCCAAATAACTCCCTTTCCGCCCCAGTGCCTGAATCAATAGGACTTGGAGGGACGGAAGGAATTGGGGCGGAACTTTGGGAGGATCTTTCCTGGATCACGATAAGCCGGTCCCCATGTCCCGACGTCCGTTCAACTAATCTGATTCCCAGGATTTTGGCCAATGCGTTTAAGCGCCGCGAAAGCCCTTGTTTCTTGGGAATGAAGCTCGGATCGTAATCTTCTTCTTGTTCAGCAAATTTCTGGAATTCGCACCGGAACATGCCAAGTTCCATCTTTGTCACGCCTTCCTCGCGCAGAGACTCGACGTATCTGCTTATCAAACCCTCCAATCCCTGATTGCGTTCGAGCCTTATACTCTGGTCGTAATGTCCAAGTGTTCTCAGGCAACTTTGGTTGGCGGAGTCGTGGTTTAGCATTACCGAGAGCGCGAGCAAGGGCGCTCCCAACTGGGCGGTGCGAAAATCAAACCCCGAAGCCACCATTTCTTGCTCTTTCTCGGCAATCTCGCGCCGAAATTCGCCAGTGCAGCCATAATTTAGAATGCGAAAAGCCATTAGACGTGCCCTTAAAGCTGCGGCTTCCTGCCAAAACTCAGGTGGGAGGCTGATGGGAACGTTGCCAAGCTCTTTTTGCTGTGCGACGGCCTCCGTAATGCAGCGCGTTTCTAGCGCATCATCTTTCGTGATTTTCCGGGTGGCGATTACTTTCGGTCCGAATGTCGAAAACGCTGCCGGCTCCCAATCTCCATGGCGAACTCCGGGGACGCATTTGATGACGGGTGTCCGACGCGACGAACCACAGCGAAGAATCTGTCGGACCTCATCCGCGCTCTCGCCACATAGGTCCCCCTCATCCACTATCAACGTCGAGTTTGCATATAGCGTCAAAATGCGCGGGAGCACCCCCGACGTGATGTTCCCAGCCGCGCGAACGGCACGATAACAGAGGACCTGTAAGACGTCGCAGAAGCGAGATTTCGCGGTACCCAAGTCACCCACGATACGCAGATAAGCGACTTCGTTGAGCGCGTGAACAACCCACGTCAGCATGGCATATAAAACAACTGTACGAGTCCAATTTGCCGCGCCAACCCAATACTTACGAACGAACTCACAAATGTCGTCAAATAACGCCGGATCTTCACCTTTAGAGAAATCTGAATGTGGCGGAATAATGAGTGCTCCTCCTCGAATTAGTGAGCTGCTAGATGGTGTGTAGGATTGGCCATCTTTCTCGATGCAATCCCTGAGTTCAATGAAGTTTTTCCCGGGATAAAAGACGCCAAAAATAACTTTCCCATCACTCTCAACAACCTCTGCAATCCTGCCATCTGGTAACACAAGGCAGTCTATAGGGATTGGCCTTTGCTCCCTTTGGCCATTCCGCCGAACGCTCGGCTTGGCGGGTGTGCCAGTCTTCGCCTCACGCCACTCTTTGCCAGTTTCCAGCAGTCGCTCAAACTCCACTCGCGTCCACTTCAAAATTCTGACCGCCTTTGTCGGATCAAATTTCTTTGACCATTCGCTTGGCGGATCTATCCAATAAATGCCACCGAAAACACCGCTCTGATCGGCCTTTGCCGCAAATGATTGCGCCTGTTTGAAACCACCCACGTCATTGTCAGGGAGTATCCTGAGGTTTGCCCGCTCCCCGGCGAAGTATTTTTCGAACCAAACATCTGGCCAGGGATCCTTTAGCGAAATTGCTCGAAAACCCAAATCCAAAAGGGTGTTCACGTCCTCCGGGCTTTCCACCGCTAATAAGTCTTGCCCTTTGCGGGCCGAAAAGTCTTCATCGCGGTAAGCGTGCCTCTCGGTCGTGGCGAGTCCATTGACATAGCTACCATTGGGCGTCAGACGCTGCCAGAACGGCGTCCTCTTTATCCGGTGACGCTTGTCTGTGCGGTCGCACCCACACGCACGAGCGCAGGAATAGTGCTCCACGATTACTTGCCGATATCCTCGAAAAGCATAAATTCGCTTTACGATCCGCGTTGACTTCATGCCGATCTTCTCCAGAATGCGTTTCCTGGCGTCTTGGCGGCCGCCACCGTTCAGGCGTCGTTCGAATTCGATAATGTCACCACCACCGCAGCCTGCATGACAGTTGAACAGACCCGAGGCCACGTTTACGCTAAATGATGGAACGCGGTCATCGTGGAAAGGGCACAAACAGGTGGCTTCTTCCCCCCGCACGTTTCGAATGCGCTCCCCCAACGCCTGATGGTAGTAACTGCGAATTTGATCGGGTTCAAGTTTTTTACTGTCTATGTCCATCGAGCCACTCTTGTAAATCCGAAAGCTTGTACCGAACGCACCGACCAAGTTTCACAAATCGAGGTCCACGGTGTTCCCTTCGCCATCGCCTCAACGCGGCAACAGAAACATCTAACATTCGGCCCGTCTTTTTTTCGTTTATTGCCAGGAGTCCTTGGTCTTCCATCGGATACGTTCCTCCACTTGCAGAGACCACAATACGCTTGAATGCCAGAGCGGCAATTTCCTGCAAACGGGGTCTTTTCCGGGACTATCGCGCCCAGTGAAGGGCGGCGTGCAGGTGCGGAAGATTGGACACTTTCGCCGTCATCTTGGCCCGACGGGCGGCAATAAGAAGTGCGAGGTCAGTTCGGGAAACACCATCTTTAACCCAGTCAGCGATCAACTTCGGTGGGATATCCGACACGTCAGGGGCAACGGATTTTGCATCGAGTGGCTGCTTCAGGTCATTTTGCGGCAGGATCCGGATCAGCTTTTCATATTCTTTTTTCAGCACGCTGGGAGGATTGAAAGGGCGTAGAAATACGGCGCGTTCGGTGTTAATTGCAATGGATGGTCTTTCAGATTCATAGATTTGTTCGCCGGCATCGAACTTCTCTTTCAATTCCGCTAGTGATGGTAATCCCGATACGCTCTCTGGTATATCTTTGAGAGTCACTTTCGCATACCAGAACTCACCGTCCCTGTCCAACAAGCAATTCGCGCCCTCGGGAAATGGCGGTCCGGGTTTTGATCGGCCCCGCTGATCTTCCATCCGGAACTCGCGGATTGCCGTTTCCACAAAGGGCAGGCGCCCTGCTTCCGGAACCAAAGAAACGGCATCGGGCAACCAACACAAAAACTGACGCCACTGCAGCAGGTAGGTCAGGCGACGGTTCGGCTTCATCCTGACCAGACCTGTTCGGACAAGTCCTTCCAGAAGAGAAATCATAAAGCATGACGCGGAGGTCGCCACTTTCATTGCTGCACACAGATCATGGGCAGCACGGATGGCTAGGCTGAGTTCAGCTTCTTCTTCGGGAGCGAGGGATTGCGATAGCACAATTCTTTGCGTCATCGTGTGTTATGGAGCGTGACAGTAGGAAGTAATTGGAGTCAAGCTTAAGAACTTGGAGGGTCGAAACCGGAGAACAACGGAAAACGATTTATGAGGAAATCTCCCCGCTATGTCACACCTGTGAACTCAATAGGCCCGCGGCTCTCCCAGACTTCCCGCTGTTGTTGCGGCCTCCCGAACACTGCTTTGCGGCCGGGCGGCCAAATTGAACTTGTCCGGTAAGACGACTTACCAGGACCTTACGCGTATTGGGTCCCGGTACCTGTGCAAGGCAGTTTATCGACTCAACTTCCAGCTTCGCAAATGCCAGCTAAAAGTGGAAGGTCAACTCGCCCTGCACGACGCGGGGCGAGATAAAGTGTGTGCCCGAAAAACTCGAAAGAAAATTGTATAGAGCCACTTTATCTGCCGCGTTCACGACACTTATCCTTCCGGTCAGCGCATAGCTATCTTTCTTCCACAAACTGTCCGCGCCAACCGCGAAGTCGAAGAGATTGCGCGGGGTGATGCGTGACGGATTTGTGTCGGGATTGTAAGTGCCAGGCGCTACGATGTGGATAAGGGTCGCACCGTAATGGGGTGAGCTGCACGTTCGAAGCGGCTGATTCACGGTTGCGAACAGATTGCCGCAATACAATCCAATCTCCTGCTGCTCGTCGCCGGTCAAGGTCAGCGCAGTTGCGTAGTCCGGAACGCTTACCACGACTAGTCCGCCATCAAATCTCCATGTGAAACCAAGCCATAGGTCGTGCATGCTTCTTTGTTGAAACTGATACTGAACGTTCGTGGTTTGCTCGAAGCCCTGATCGTGGTCAGGGCGGGCCACGGGCGCGTAGGCGGTGCCGAAGTTAATTCCGCCAATTTCCGGGCTGAACAAGCGCGAGCGAGTGTGCCCCAGAACAGCAAAAGCACTCAATCCGTGAAAATTGTTAAGAGTGGCGCGAACCATCGCACCGTCGATTTTTGATTGGCGGAACTGAATGGGAAAGTTGAGCGGAGTATTTAGGATGGTGTTGAAATCGTACGCGCCGTGTGTGTACTTCCAAAAGTACTCCGCTTGGATATTGAACCGAGGACCGAATTGCTGCTCAAGCCCCACGTTGTACTGATTGCGGCGTGCAGGCGTAAGAGGCTGAACGTTCGTTGCTCCAAGTGAGCCATTGCCAAGTCCACCCGGGCCGGTGGAGCTCGAGAGGACGAGATTCTCGTTATAAGGCGTCAGGAAAACTCTGGCATAGGAGAAGTGGAAGACAGTTCCGGTAGGGTGTACCTGGTACGCGATGCCGACTCGTGGCTGCACACCAGAACCCGTGCTGAGGCCATCATAATGGTCATAGCGGAGGCCAAGGTTTAAATGCAACTGGCCGAGAGCGATGCTGTCCTGGACGTAGGCGCTCTCTTCGTAAATCGTAGCGGCACCGCGAAAGGTAAAAAGAGTTCCGTTACGCGTGAGGTCGTACGGCAAGAGCGCAGGCTGATACGAACTGTTTTCTGCATATCCTGCGGCCGAGCATTGGCTGGGGGCAGTGAGCGCGGGATTAGGAACGGGAACTCCGTCAGCATCCACGCATGGAGAATTGAATCCAGGATCGGTTAGTCCGGTGGTAAAGAACTCGGCGAGCGGCCACACCTGAATCTGAATTCCCGCCTTTACTGAATGCCGTCTGTGAGAATAAGAGGCATCGCTTCGCGTCCCAGTGCTCGTCAGCCTGCGGGATTGAGACAGCGTGGCGGGCTGATCGGAGAAAGGATTTATTGACGCTTTCGCTTGGCAGGTTTTGGATGAGCCCCTGATTTACTTCGGTCTGCGCAACATTGATTGAACTCGTATCAGACGCCCCCTCTGCTACGGTGACTTGCTGAGTGACAGTCTCAAGGGTGAGCACAATGGTGAGCCATTCCGACTTGTCTGCTTTGATTACTACGCGTCGGCTATCCAACCGGAAGTTGCGCGCCCGCGTCGTGAGTCGATAGTCGCCACTCTCGATGCGATTAAGGCAAAACTGCCCCGAGGCATCGGAGCGGGCAGTGACGGGAGTGCCTTCGGACCTCAACTCGAGCGCTGCGTCACCGATTGCCGCCCCTGTCTGATCTTGAACTACACCACAGATGTTTCCTGCTCCCGCTGACCGCGGTGATGTAGCAGACAGAAGCAACCACAAGGCGATTGCCGTCTGGCCCATGACGAGCATGTTAACCTAGATTAATGTCGTAGATAAAGTGTGATTAATAGACAAGGCGAAGCCGATAGTCGCATGATGGGATGACGAACGGACGACGGCTTGACGCCTGCCTTACAACAGTTACGCTGCTGGTGATCACGGGCGCACCTCAAAAAACTGTGCCCCATTTTGTGCCCCACCTAGATCAAAGAAGATAGCAATAGTTGGTAGTAGCGAAGGGGCGCAAATCGCGTGCAGGGGGGATTCAACACCATAGCTGACAATTGCGATCTCACTGTGGGCGAACTGTCACGATTCCCACCGGCTCACTCCCACCCGCTGGGACCGGCGAGTTAGCCAGGGGCGTGAGTGCTCCGGTCATTGTGTCCACCGAAAAAGCGGCGATGTTATTGTCGAGCTTGTTCACCACGTACACGAACTTGCCAGATGGATCGGTGGCTACTCCGAACGGATGCTGTCCCGTCGGAATCGGGCCCGCAGCGAGCGTTAACACTCCGTTGTTGATCGCGAAAGACGAGACGCTGTTTGCGCCAACGTCCGCCACGAATGCAAGTCGCGCCGTCGGATGAATCGCCACGCGCAGCGGATTAGTGTGGCAGGTGGAAGAACAATTCTGGCTGAGCGCCGGCAGCGGCGTGACGGGAGAGAGCGACCCACGAATTGGATCCACACTAAACGGCGAAACCGCGTTGGACATATGGTCGCCCACGAAGACAAAAGAACCCATGGGGTCCGCTGCAATCCCGATCGGCGTGCTGCCCGTCGGAAATGGGGAACCCGTCACCTGCGTGAGCTCTCCCGACGAGCTGTCGATTGAGAAAACGGATACAGCGTTCGCGTTCAGATTCGTCACAAAAAGAAATTGGCCGGCAATATCCGTTGCCACGCCGAATGGAGCGGCCACGCCTGTGAAAGGCGAACCCGCGACAATCGAAAGTGCGCCGCTCATCGAATCAATGTGAAACGCTGAAATACTGTTCCCAATGTTGTTGGCGACGAACAATAAGTTCGCGCCCGAAACCAGCGCCATTCCTTCGGGCTGCGTGCCCGTGGCGAACGGAGACCCAGCAACCGGCGTCAGCTTGCCAGTCGCCTTGTCGATTTGAAACGCAGACACATTGTTCGACGCCGTATTTCCGACAAACAGAAATTTTCCCGCGGCGTCTGTTGCCATGAATTCCGGCGCGGCACCCGCCGGAAAACTTCCGATTGAAAAGAGCATCCCGGAGGAATCGATCTCGAAGGTAGAGACCGTATTGGAATTCGTATTTGCCACAAATAGGAAATCGGGATTTTGGGCCATAGGCGGCGGCATGACCGGCCCCATCATCTTTCCCGAACCGCAGGATGCCAGCAGCACGGTCAACAGTGAAATTGCGAGAATGTCAGAAAATTTCCGATTCATTGCCGACCACCTTCCGATATGCTGCGTGCACAAGCGTGCGCTTTTTGGAACTCGAACGCCTGGTGGGAGACCATCTGCTGATCGAAGTCGTGAATCTTGGAATGCAGCAGGGCTAGCTTATCAATTACTTCCCTCCTGGCTTTGCACGACAAGTCGGCATGGAACAGAAAACGTACTCCATCGCTGAACGCTTTCTCTGCGTTTTCGATGTTGTGGTCAGGATTCACTTTGTCCTGGTCAGATCTCGGCAAGACACAGAACGTAATCGCCAAATCGAGTTCCATAAGAACAGACTGATATCTCTGCTCGTGATTGATTCCAGTTTTTACTTTTGTTGCCGTGGTGAAGGCCTTAGGAGTTAGCATAAGTCCTAACAGCTCCTTATTTGTCGTCTTGCGGCCCGCGGGTGCATGGGGCTCCATGTAATTCCTTTTTTGTAACCTCAACTTGGTTGCCATAGTTAAGACGATCAAAAGCTGTGGTCGGGACGTAACCTTGTTGTCAAACCTTGGTTTGAAGCTTGTAAAGAAGACCCAACGCTGGGGTTTATGGAACGCTCCGTGAGAAGCGATCCGGCAAAATCGCTATGAAATTCATCATCATCGCGGAGTTCTGCAACGTGTACCGTATCTCGCCGCGAACTGTTTGGAATTGAGTTCGCAAGGGCCGGCTCAAAGCGGTCCGAGACGCGGGCGGTCGAATCTTGCATGTCGTGGATTTCGAGTGAGCCAATACTCGACGAGTCGATCCGGACGTAGTGAGTCCCCACCGAGTAGCTCACTAACGGGACGATTTACAAATTGTTTACAAATTTCGGGAGTCGGCGTGGCAACGAGTGACGTCCGATGGAGTGACCAAAGGTTGTTCGTGCCTTGGTTTTTTGGCGCGAATTTCGGCCTCTCGACCACATTTGTGACCGGCGCTTCGCTGCTGGCTGCGATGCACCTGCCACAGAGGAGGTTTCTATGGAAACTGTTTTGGTTGTGGAAGACAGTCGCCCGATGCAACGAACTCTGCAAAGACTGTTTGAAACAGACGGCCTGCAGGTTCAGATTGCATCGGATGGCGTCGAAGGTCTGGAGAGCTTCCGCAAACGGCTTCCCGACATCGTGGTCTTGGACCTGAAACTCCCGCGATTACCAGGAAAGGAAGTTTGCCGTGCGTTTAAAGCCGAAGCGGCAGGCCTGCCAGTTCTGGTCTTGAGCGCCGACACGGAAGTTGAAGATAAGGTGCTCCTTTTCGAACTTGGCGCGGACGATTATGTGACCAAGCCGTTCAGCCCCAGAGAGCTACTCGCACGAGTACGCCGAGCCATGCGCCGCAACAGCACCGTGCTCCCGAACACCTCAAATGGTTCCAGGGAAGCCATTCAGCACGAACTGCTCATTTTCGGCAATGCCAGGATCGATTTCACGAGCATGGAAGCAACCAGTGCGGGCAAGCGACTTGCGCTTACTGCCCAAGAGTTCAAGCTGTTGAGATTTTTGGCTCACGCTCCGGACGCTGTTGTGTCCCGCGAAAAGCTTTTGAATGAGGTGTGGGGGTACGAAAATTACCCCACGACACGTACCGTGGATAATCACATTCTGCGATTACGCCAAAAGCTGGAACCCGATCCCAGCAATCCGCGTTATTTTATGACGATGCACGGCACTGGATACAAATTCACCCCTGGGACGGTTACGGCTTAACCAGAGATCGTGAAGGTTCGCCGGAACCTTCAAGTTAGTAAACTCGTTCACCAACCCTGCAGTTGCTGTTGGCTTTGCTCCGTTCGGTATTCGTGACCAGAGACCGAGCTCCGTGTCTCAGTCCACGGCCACACTCACGTTTGCGGTGTGCTCTACGGAAGCAGTAGCAGACGTAGCGGTTACGGTCACCGTGTAGTTCTTCGTTGGCGGTGGCGTGCTGCTTCCCCCGCACCCTGCCATACAGCTGAAGAGGACAAGTAGGCTGCCACGGAGCAGCCACCGGCCAGTTTTTTGGCGCTTCATTGAGCCGCGGGACGCCAACGCCAACCCGCCAAATAATAAAACAGGAAGTGGCATAACAGCAGCATACGTTGCCATGCTCGTTGTTCCACCAAACGGTACGGTGAATGCTCCCAAACTCGTTGGCGCACTGACGCTGAGTGTTGAATTGGCCGTGCTGGTCCCAAGCATCACCGAGGCCGGGGATACGGTGCAAGCAGCCAATGGCGCTGGTCCACTCACCATACAACTCAAGTTCACTTGTCCTGAAAATCCATTCTGTCCGATCAATGTCAGTGCGTCGGTTGTTTGCCCTCCGGTTTTCAGGGTGAGAGTTGAGGACGCGGAAGCCAAAGTGAAATCGGGTGCTAAAGCAAACGTGGCGGTGACCGCCTGCGCGGAATTCATGGTCACGCCGCAGCCTATAGTGCCTCCCGTGCAGCCGCCGCTCCATTGAGAAAAAACTGATCCAGCCGCAGGGTTGGCCGTCAGTCCGACGCTTGTTCCTTGAGGGAAGTTCGCCGAGCAGGTGCTTCCGCAATTGATGCCGTCCGGACTCGAGGTAACCGTTCCCGAGCCGACGCCCGCCGTAGTCACAGTCAAAGTGACTGCAGGGAGAACAGTACCAGTTTGCGTCGCGCTGTTATTTCCTGGAACAGGATCCGGTTCGTTGGCGGTCACATTCATACTGTTGGAAATCGCCCCAACCACCGTGGGAGTCACAACGATGTTCACCTTCGAGTCGAAGACGGAAGCCAACGCGCCAATGCTGCAGCTGACAATTCCCTGCGATTGTACACAACTCCCCGGGGTCGCCATGGCAGAAACGAAGCTCACGCCGTTCGGAAGTTTGTCCGTAAAGGTGACGCCAGTGGCATCCTGCGGACCAAGATTAAACACGTCCGCCGTAATCGTAACGTTTGCTCCCACGGCAGCTGTCGGAGGTGACAGGCTGGAGGAGATGAGGCCCAAATCCGCTCCGGAAGTGGGAGAGGTATTCAACAGGACCTCAATGTTGTTCGCCGTTCCCACAGCAATGAGATCGGCCAGCTTATCGCCATTCAGATCGTACGCTACTTGTATCGTGCCATCGGAAATGGGCACGTCCGGAAGCGACACGGGAAAAGATCCGTCCCCTTTTCCCAACTGGAATGCGAGAAAGTGCGAAAGGGTGTGGCTCATGGGAACCATTTGAAACACCAAATCCGGCTTTCCGTCCCCGTTGAAGTCTGCAACAGAGGATTGAACAAGCGTGGCCCCGGGGCTCCCTTCCGATGTAAACGAACTCGCAACGACCTGCTCAAGTTGAAACGATCCGTCGCCATTGCCGAGGAAAAGGCTAGCCTTGGTGGAGGTACCCGGTCCATTGACACAGGGAGGTGCAACCGGGCAAGGAAAGAGCTGCGAAGAGTTGACAAGCAAATCCGTCTTGCCGTCGTGATTGACATCCACGGTTGCCATGGTTCCGATGTCGATGCGGTTGCCTGCGGGGTCATAGTTCACAATGAGCGTGGCCCCTTGGGAAAAGGTCCCGTCTCCTTTGCCTGTCCATACTTGAATTTGGGTTCCAACCACAATTGCCACGTCGGGTTTCGCATCACCGTTGAAATCCGCAGCGACAAGAGCGCCACAATTTGCGAGTAGCGCCGTCTGCTTGGCAGGCTGAAACGTTCCATCGCCGTTCCCGATCAAGATGTCTATGTTCGCGGCATCACAAACGGCCAGATCGGATTTCTTGTCGACATTGAAATCGGCTACTGCCATGAATGACGCAGACACACTTAAGGCAAGCGTCTTGGGAGCCTGGAATGTTCCGTCTCCGTTCCCAAGCAGAATGGAGACGCTGCCTGACACACTTTTCGCAGCTGGCTGGAAAACCGCCAGATCCAGTTTCCCATCGCCATTGAAATCCCCGACGGCAATCGTGGAGGGACTATTGCCAGCGCTGTAATTCACCGCGGGCTGAAATGTGCCATCGCCGTTGCCGAGCAAAATACTTACATCGCCGCTGCCGGTGTTCGCCACAGCGATATCTATTTTGCCGTCGCCGTTGAAATCGCCCACGGCAATCGCTGCAGGAGAGGTGCCAACGGGGTAGCTTTTCGCAGGTGCGAAATCGACAGCGGCCAGGTTTGCTGGCCACCAAAGGAGCAGCAAGAAAATGGAGATTGCGGCGGTCGCTTGAAAGGTCCGGGTGATCCGGATGTGCGAAGGTTTCATCTTGAGCCTCCATAGCGGACGAGCGAGTTAGCTTGTGCCATCAAAAGAGCCCGGATACCGAGAATGCATCCACGGCCGGTAATGCCGAATTGTCCTAGGGTGCGTACCGAGTTGAACCTAACCGGGGCCTAAAATAACGAGTGCGGGAATACCGCCTTATATCATGTTTGACTACAATTTTGGGTAATTCGCAATTCAAGAGGTAGTGAGCCAGAAGCTAAATTCGTTTCAAGAAAAATGTATTTCCGGATAGGTGTCGAGAATTGGGATTATCAGCAGTAATCGCCGTAAGCGCCTAATTAACGACGTAATCGGACAAGTGCACGAATTCGTCTCACGTGGGATAGGCTGGAAAAAAAACAGCAAGCGAAGAAAAATAGTCCTGAGAAATTTCGTGGCTCTTTCCGGGTCCCAAATCGGGCCGGGCTCAAATTGAGACTCCCACCCCTTGCCGCATCAACTGCGCGTGCCTAAGACCTGTTCGAAATCTCCCGGCCGTGTCACACCTGTGACACGGTTCTCCCAGACTTCCCGCTGTTGTCGCGCCTCCCGAACATTGCCTTGCGGGTGAGTGGCCAAAATTGAACTTGTCCGGTAAGGCAACTTACCGGGAGTTGACCCCTGTGTGGGTTAGAATTCAATAGCGCATGAGCCATACGGTCAACAGTTCGGTGAACGATGACGCAGGCAAACTGAATTGGAAGTTCTGGGTGATACATAGACAGCGTTCCCAGACACTGAAATCAGGACAGGGATGTCGATGTTAGCCTCCTTCCAATCTACGAACGGACAGAGGAATCCCGCAAATGGACATTCCGCCGGCCCGGGAGTAGTTGGAGCGTCTCTTAAGCTCCTGCGCTGCTTTGACTTAGGGGTTTCGTGGGCGTGGTAGTTGTATTGCCGGACACTATATCGCCTAGCGATGTAGTTACGCTCTGGGCATATAGATAGCGGCCAGCAGCCGATGGCTGGCAGGAGGCGGTCGATGAATCGGAATGGAATGAGCCGTAGGGAGCTGTTGCAGGGGTCGGCGGCGCTGGGCGCAATGGCGGCTATGCCGATGGCGCTCGTGGCTGGCAAAGAATACGCGGTCCGGTACAGGCAATCGGGCGCACAGGCGAAGAGCGGGGTTGTAGTGAACCCGCTGAAGCCTCCGCCTAAGGGTGGGATTCCGGCGGCGTTCGTTATTTCCGAAGGCGCGGTGGTAATCGATTTCGCGGGGCCGTGGGAGGTGTTCGAGAATGTGATGCTTCCGTCGATGGGGATGTCGATGGATGATCAGATGCCGTTTCATCCGTATATCGTGGCCGAGAAGCTGGGCCCAGTGGAAGCCTCCGGTGGGATGAAGATTGTACCGGCATATACGTTCGAGAACGCGCCGAAGCCCAAAGTGATCGTGATACCGGCGCAGAACGGGGCCAGCGACGCGATGTATAGTTGGATCGCCGAGCAATCGAAACAGACGGACGTGACTATGTCGGTGTGCACGGGAGCGCTCGTCCTGGCGAAGACGGGACTGCTGAACGGAAAGCGGGCGACAACTCATCATTCCGGATACATTCAACTGGCGCTCGAGTATCCAGACATTCATGTCAAGCCAGGCTATCGCTTTGTGGAAGAAGGAAACATCGCGACGGCTGGCGGGCTGACGTCAGGAGTGGATTTGGCGCTTCGGGTAGTGGAGCGATATTACGGACGCGCGACGGCCGAGGAGACGATATATCAACTGGAGTACCAGGGGCAAGGATGGATGGATGCGAGCGGCTCATCGAATCAGGCGTATGCGAAGGCGCGCGGCGGGATGACGTGCCCCATTTGCGGGATGACGGTAGTGGATGGAATGTCCCCGGAATTTGAATACAAGGGCAAGGCGTATTATTTTTGCATGACGAGCCATCGGGATCTCTTCAAGTTGGCGCCCGACACAGTGCTCAAAATGATGGCGGGCGGAGAATCGTAGCGGCTCTCAGCACCATATCTCACTCTGAAATAGGTGGTTCTATAAGAGGGGATGTCAACAGAAAAACTTCTCCTCTGAGCGTGACCGAGAAAAAACTTTGTCTCGAGATCCAGCCCACTGTCTGCTGATGGCTCTGAATTGCTCT
>Ga0306926_10000615_pt1 | contig 33743 bp, 18 predicted proteins | sample flu12Cox44000178_FD_203759 | JGI IMG/M metagenome (GOLD analysis project Ga0306926, IMG submission 203759) | Lab enrichment of tropical soil microbial communities from Luquillo Experimental Forest, Puerto Rico - flux8day.12C.oxic.44.000.178 (v2)... | ecosystem: Environmental > Terrestrial >...
CGACGTTCAGTGCCTCCGGATCGCGTGTATCTCTGGCAAGTAAAGTAGCATAACGAAAAACATGTACGCGGTGCTGACACCGAGCATCAACACGCCGGCAATGCTTTCCAATGCACCCCATCTCCTGCGACGGATGTCAAAAATCGATCGAATGTTGAGGAGAGGCGCTCGCCAAGGATGACTTTGGCAAGTTCTGCTGCCAGCCGGTCGCTGGGGTTTGGCGGCAATGATCCGGCACCAGACGGGCTGCAAGCTCTGGATTGACTAGCCGGGGGCCGCATTCGGGGAAGTCTTAATCTCCGCCCGGGGCATTGTCGCACCAACAAGCAAGCCTGTTAGTACCACAGCTACCACACCAGCGACGAGCATACCCCTTTCACGCCGAGCATTAGCTTGGTCGCGATTGAGCTTTGCGATGACGCGCGATATAGCAATTTCAACTTTCCGAACGAATATGGTCAACATTGATAATCTCCGTTATCCGTTCTCAAACAGCACGATACCAAACGGACACTTGTCAGTGCGAGGGCTCGTCGTGCCTGTAGCGCGCACCCTACATGCCTTCAGTAATGCTGGAATGTCGTCCACTACCCATTGCGTATTGTCTGTAATGAGCTGACCGATCGCTGTGGGACGGGTGCGGCAGGCCAACAAAAGTGCGGTGATGGTTCCGCCGCCCGTCGGCGGGCGGTGCAGGCCAACCAAAGTTGAGTGGATTCGGAACCGGTGCAGGTGGCCAATCTGTAGTCGTTCTTGCGGGCAGGCGCTTTATCGAAAGGTTACCACTGGCAGTATCTTTAGGACGCGGGCATTCGGATTAAACACGTCACTTGGAGCGCCCGCACGCGGGAATGTGTTCATTTGCCGGTGGTCGAGCTGGCCCTTGTTTGTCGACGCGTCGCCAGCGCCGGGGGCGGTCGGGCGGCCTGCAGGGCCTGACACAGCCTTTGCAAAAGCAACCATTGCTATTGTCAGAGTGATGACCGCGATTGCGATGCTAGCTCTTTTGATAAGGCCCTTCCGTCGAAAAGAAGCGCCTCCCGCCATACTGACTGGAAGTCAGTGATGGCTCCCATCATGGCATGTTATCGCAGCCGTCTTTCTCACAATGTGATGTGCATCACAAAAAGTCGGATTTTTCATCGCCCGTCCAACCACTCATCTGGCCAACTTTAGTTGTACCGTCGCGCCCGACCCGATCCGCTAACGGTACTTAGACTTCTGGAAGAAATATTTCTCTGAGAGAAGATAGGAAATTGCTATAACGCCGTTTTTCCGTAACACGTCCCGTAAAACGCAAAAACATGATGGCCATCACAGCTATTGGCTGCGAGCTGATTTAGCCTCCAATGCGTGACCAGGAGGTACCTTGCTGTATCGCGCCAGATACAAACGATACTAACTCGACGCTGAGTGAAATCGAGCCGATACGAAGGGGGGATATGGTGGTCGAATTGGATGCCTGGAGGCAACTCCGGGAGCAAGACAAGGGAGAATTACCATGTTGATGAGCAGTCTGCGCGTAGCACCGGTGATCGCCGTGTTTCTCGCTTGGGTCCCGGCTCCGACTTTGGCCCAATCTCTAGATCAAGGCTTCCACCATAAGCTGAGTACCGAATTCCGAGGCCCCCAAAATGCAGCGGAGCCACTGAACGGCGGCAGAACCGATCGGGTGAAGCTCAAGCCTTGGGGGGTTCAGCTCAGCGCTGGATTTTCGCGCGAGCGTGTGCTTGCGGCCTATACAGCGATCGAGACCCGTCACGCCACGCTTTTGGCAGACAAAGATGCAGCGATAGTGAGTTCGGTTTTCCGCAGCCGTGGTACCCAGCCGTTCTACCAAGTTCACGTCGGCACCAACACATTTGAAAGTGCAATCGACCTGTGTACGGAGATCCGGCGGGCGGGGGGCGCTTGCACGGTGCTGAGCAATAAACTGAACCAAGATAATATGGATGGTTCAGTTTCCGCCAGCGCCATCCAAAACGTACGCGGATAAACCGGACGGCCAACCTAACTGCAGGAAACGGTTATGACTGATATCTTGTTGAACCTTGGGTTTGCCCGGACCGCGTGTGGACGCGAGCTTGCACGCACCGATATCGGGGTGCCTACGGCGATCCGCATTGCCTTGTTGCGACAGCACGGAACGTCTTCGCAGGCCTATTCGGCAACCTTCCAGGCAGGGCTCGAGCATTTCGGCGATAACCGTGGCTTTCTTGCATACAAACGGGTCGGCCGCACGGCGCTGGTATTGTCAGATCCTCTCGCACCGCCTGAGAACATTCCCCATCTGATTTCCCGATTTTTGCACGAGAACCCCGACACATGTTTCTGGCATCTTTCGCCTCGCGTCGCGCAAATTCTGGCGGAGTGCGGTTTCTATGTTAACGCGATGGGTCCCGAAACCTGGATCGACCTGCCCACCTACACTTTCGCCGGTGAGAAGAAAAAGCAGCTGCGGGAATGCTTCAACCGCATGGTCAAGCGCGGTTTCGTCACCCGCGAATGCACGCTGGACGAAGTCGGGATCGACAGGATCAAGGCCGTCTCCGACGTTTGGCGTCAGACCCGGACCATTCGCCATGGCGAAGTGGGATTTCTAAACCGGCCGCCCGTCCTGGCGGAGGAGCTCGATGTGCGCAGGTTCTTCACCTTCGATCGCTACGGCAAGCTGGTGGCATTTGCCTTCTTTGATCCGATCTACGAGTCGGGCAATCTGCTGGGCTATGTCAGCCAGCATAACCGCCATCTGCCAGAGGCAGATCAAATGATCAACTTTGCCGTCAAGCGGGTAGCGATCGAGACCTTCCAAAGAGAAGGCCTCAAGGTGCTCCATCTCGGAATTGCGCCGTTCGCCGACGTCCTGCAGGACAAGGAGTTCAAATTAAACAGAAGCTGGGCGACGGCACATTGCCTCAACTTCGCCTATAAGAGCTGGCTGGTAAATCGCTTCATCTATCCCAACAAAGGCATCGCGGCTCATCGGAGGCTGTTTCGCGGCGTGCAGCGACAGACCTATTATGCATCCTCCAACTGGTGTCCCAGTCTGCCGCGCATCGTCAAGTTCTTGCGGGCCTGCAACATCGTCTAGCGTTTTCCTTAGCAGTGGGAACAGTTTTTAATCCAAGCAGTCAGCCCATCCAACCACTCAAAATCGCAAATGTAGTTGGGCACCGTGGGCGGTCCCGATCCGGATGGCGTTGGCAGTCTATTCCTCGTCAGCCCCCAGCACCTTGCCGCTCCTGGGATCGACTAAGTGGACCCGTTGACATGCAAGACAGGTCACAGGTTCGTAAACCTCGCCTTCGGTTGGCAAGTCGTCATCGAACCATTCGTGCACATGACGCCCCGTATACGGGTTCGTGAGCGGCGCGTGAAGTCGCTGCAAAGCGGATTTTCGTGACCGCCGTCACTGCGCGACTGGGAGAACGCCGCTAGGCATATCATGAGTTCAAGACACGAATTCACGCGTCATTAACAACACACTAAGGAGACAATAATGATCAGTCATCCCGCGTTCATACAGCCTGCTACCGCGGCCGCCGCACCGAGCCCGCATATCGTCCGAAGATACATCTGCCTGCTGCTCTGCGGCCTGTCACTGGGGCTCGGCATCACGACGGCCTCAGCGGAGGAGCTCTCCGTCGACGAGATGGCGTGTGCGCTCGATCCGCAATGCACTACCCCGGTCGTCGACCATCGGTTGCGCGGCATCACGACCACCCCGAGCGTGCGCACCCCGGGGTCATTTGATCGCACCGTGAATTTTGCGTTCGATTCCGCGGAGCTCACGGCGGACGCGCGCAAGGAGCTCGATGCGGTTGCGGAGAGTCTCAACCGCCCCAACGTCGCCAGGTTCGACATCGTCATCAATGGGCACACCGATGCGGTGGGCAGCCCCGAATACAATCAGAAGCTCTCCGAACGACGGGCACAGGCCGTGCGGCAGTATCTGATCACGCAGCGCGGGATCGACGCTGGCCGGCTCGTTGCCAGGGGCTACGGCAAGGATCATCTGCTGTTGCCCAGCGAGCCAAGCAACGAGCTCAACCGCCGGGTTGAATTCCGCAACCCGAATCACGCTGCGGCGTCCGCGTCGCAAACCAAAGCCCCGGTCGCCGCCAGGCCCGCGGGACCCCCCGCCGCCGGCAGCGATGGCTTCTGAGGTTTGTCGGAGTCAGAGCTATCGCATTTGCGGTGCTTGCGGTTTCCCTTCACCCGTTCACTTCGCTCGCGACCTCTCCCCGCAGGGGAGAGGTCAACCGCTTTCGCTGACATGCCACCCCCGCTGGCCCGCCATTGCTGAAAAGTGTGCACTGAAACGTTGGATACCGGAAAGTGCGCACTGAAAGGTGCCAGCTCGTCTTCGGACTCCGAAGGCAATGATCCCAGAGGAAGGATCACGACACTTCCGCAGCGGTTCGCTTATGCTTGTCATGGTCGCGTACGCGACACCGACCTCGGCAATGCGGTGGGCGTCACCGTTGTCGGTGACACCGTTTCTGCGGAATCCGACTCAGGATTCGTCTACGCTCTCGATACCGTGAGGGACGGATGAAGTGGCGCGCCCGGGTCGACACGCAGCCTTGGGAAACCCGATTTGTCGTTGATGGGCGCGTCTTCGTTGGCTGAGGCTGGTAAGACCGCCAGCCTCGTGCGCGGCTTGGGCTGGCGTCTACGCATTCGACGCGAAGGATGGCATATAGCTTTGGCGCTTCGGCACGCGCGGCGAAGACATGCCGAGCTGCTATAGCAATGGCGCCTTGCACTTCGCCAATGGCGATGGCCATTTCTATTCACTTGATCCGGCAACGGGCAAACCGATAATTGCATCACTGCCATCGGTGGCTTTGATTCGATGTGGTGCTGCCTCGTTGTGGAAAAGTAGTTGCCGGTTTTACCGATCCCAACAATTCCCCAAATCTCTTCAAACTCGTTGATAACGACTGCAGTTCGCCGCGAGGCCCGATTCTTGACAGACCCGGTGAGGTCGGTAGTCTTCCCGCTCCCGAACGGGGGCCGGAAAAACGGACGGCACCAGTCGCCATCCAACGCACGCAGCCTAGACGTGTGTGGAGCCATGCGATGCCAGATATTCATGACGAAACGAGCACCTTCGTCGATACTGTCGTGTCACCTTCGTTGGGTCCCATTGCTCGCATGCTTTGGTCATTGCCACAACTTAAGCCAACAGTTGAAAGCCTCGATGCACTCGGCTTGTCTGACCTTGAGGCAAATTTTGAATGGTACGGCATATCGAGCGGCACAATCCTGTTTCGCGAAGGCGACGCCGCCCATGATGCCTTCATGCTCGTGGCCGGACGGCTCGGCGCCTACGTTGATGCAGGACGGGGCATACGCCTGATCGCACAGATCGGACCTGGTGAGCTTGTCGGCGAAATGGCGCTGATCTCGGGCGAGCCGCGTTCGGCTACAGTGGTCGCGCTTCGCGATAGTGAACTCGTGCGCATTCCACGTGACTGCGCCGAACGACTTATGAGCAGCAACCCACAGCTGACGGCGTACGTCGTCCGTTTGTTGGTTAGTCGGTTGAAGCGTTCCCACCGCCCGGCCCTGTCACAGGCAACGAAAACGATAGCTGTCGTCCCCGTCGACAACCAACCTTTGGATCGAGAATTCGGCAACCAACTCCACAAAGAATTCTCTTCCTTATCGATTCGCGTTGGATTGGTCGATCATATTGACAGCGATTTGACCGCCGAGGCGATTGCCCGGATCGAGGAGCAGCACGACTTAGTTCTGTATCTCGGTGATCGCCGTTGCTCTCCTTGGAGTAACCGTTGTGTGCGACAAGCCGATCGTCTCATTTTTCTAGCAGATACCGAGTCACAACCTGATGAAGAGGCGGATCGGCAACTAAACGAAACCCGACGACTGCAACGGACGGGCGACCTTATGCTCCTTAACCGCGCGGATGCAGTTGAACCTGAGGGCGCGACGCGGTGGCTCGGCCGCTTCCCACCAGATCGTATTTTCCATGTGCGGAAAGGAAAACGCGCTGATTACGCCCGGGTGGCGCGACTGACCACCGGCCGAGCCATTGGTTTGGTCCTTTCGGGCGGTGGCGCTCGAGGTCTCGCACATGTCGGCGCAATGCGTGCGTTAGAAAAGTCAGGTATCCCCATCGACCTGGTCGGCGGAACGAGTATGGGCGCAGTTGTTGGCTATTGTGCCGGACTCGACCTGAATGCTGCCGAAGCACGCGAAAAGCTGTCGCAAACGCTTGTCGGCAATCCCACCAATGATTATACATTGCCACTTGTCGCTCTTACGCGTGGTCGGAAATTGACGCGGCTCATACGCCGGTATTGCGGTCCCAGCACGATTGAAAACCTCTGGAAAACTTTTTTCTGCGTCTCCTCGAATCTCTCCACGGGAAATATCGTCGTTCACCAGCAGGGGCCTGTATGGCAGGCGTTGCGCGCATCGTCATCACTTCCCGGCGTCGTTCCTCCATTCGTTGAGCTGGGGCAGGTCTTGGTGGACGGGGCGCTTATGAACCATTTTCCCGCTGATGTAATGAGTTCATTTGCACGTGGATCAGTGGTCGGAATTGAGGTAATGGCACAAATGCCATTCGTCGCCGCATCAACCGATATCGAGGATAAATCACTGCTGTGGCTGCTGCGTAACCATAGAAAACTTGTCCCCGGGATTTTCGATATACTACTGCGCTCAGCTACCGTGGGTAGTGAAGCGCAACGTGCACTGAGTTACTCGAAAGTTGATTTACTGATCCAGCCGCAGCTCGAAGGAATTGATATCTTCTCTTTCGCATCCTTCGATAGAGCGATCGAACTCGGCTACCAGGCGACTATGAAGGCGATCGAGCGCCTTGAAGTACCCTTGGTTTGACTACTACCGCCTGCAGCCGCCAGCGCTCGCAGAAATTTAGGATGGCGTTGAGAATCTCGCGGACGTTGACATCACGCGGCTGCCCACCCCATCGCGCAGGATGGATTGTTAGCTCAACCAATGACCACTCAGCATCGGTTAATCACTCGGGTAACGCTGGCCATCCCGCCGTGCAGCCACGCGGTGTTCAGCCGTCCACATCGCAGACCCCCTTCCAGCGAATTAGTGCTCGTCAGAGGATCATCACATGACCAAGACCTTGAGCCGACGTCGGCTCAACTGAAATCCCGCAGCGCTCGCTTCTGCGTCGCGATAGTCGTTCTTTTGACCTTTGGAATACCGGCGGACGTATTTTGCCAGCATCAGTCCGTGCAACGGCGCCAGTAGTTGGCAAGAAAGCCTGCTAAGTCCCTCACGCGGCCTGGCCACTTCTTGCGCACTCACATGACCTTGGTGGCCCGCATCAGCTTGAGAATGCGTGGAAGGATCGGACGCTTGGTAAAGGCACAGTAAGTCTGCCGCTGCTCGCCCCGAAATGCTCGCCTGTGCGCTTCGATACCCCGCAGCGAATAGAAGTAGCGGTTGACCAGCCAGCTGTTGTAGCTCAAGTAGAAGTATCGCGCCGTTACCCAGCTCCTGTTCGATTTGAACTCCTCATCCGTCAAGACGTCGGCGAACGGGGCAAGTCCGAGATGGAGCACTTTGAGACCCTCCATTTGGAAGGTCTCGATGGCGACACGCTTGATGGCGAAATGGATCATACTGTCTGCCTCCGGCAGATGACGGTTGTGCTGACTGGTATAGCCGGTCAACTTGCCGCTCTCGTACACCGGGTCAAAGAAGGCAAAGCCCACCAGTTTTCCCTGGCTGTCGAAGGTGAAAAACCTGCGCACGTCGGGCTCCTCCGCCAGCACCATTGGGCGATTGAGAAACGACACCTCCTCATTGCGAACAGTGCGCGTCCGCCGCCATCTCTCGGAGACGGCCTTGATGTTGTCGATGCCGACTTCGGCGAGCGAGCATTCTCTAGTAACGAACCCGCGCCTGACCATGCGCTTGACGGCTTCGCGCAGGCGCTTCTTCTTGGGGCCGGTGAACGTGTAGGTGGGCAGGTCGATACAGGTGTCGGGACCCAGGGCGTTGACGGTGCACCGGCGCGCGGCGAAAATTTGTGCGACCGGGTGCGACAGCCACCAGAAGCAGGCGTCCGGATGCTCCTGCAGGAATCGGGAAATCAGATCAGGGATGTTCTCGTGCGGAGCAATTGGGTCGCTCAGAATCAATGCCGTGCGGCCGACCTTCTTATAGGCGAGGAACCCGCGCTCATCGCCGAAATGCTCGAGCCCCTCTTGGTAGGTGGCCGAATAAGCTTGCGAGGCCGTTCCATATTGTCGCAACAAGTGGACGCGTACGGCCAGAGGTACGGCGGTGCGGGCAGAACCAATGTGCTCAAATATGCGCATATCGTACTTTGGCTCACACGCCACGTCTGCGCGAGGGCGGATTGCGTAGCTCCTTCCCCGAGCCGATCGATGGCTTCCTGGCGCTGATGGGGGATCAATGCTCGGGGGCGCCCATCTCGCAATTTCCCAGGTGGTGCATCCTTTGCTGTCTTTCAGCCCTATTCCCATTGTGGCAAGCTGGTCGCGAAAGCGATCTGCTTTCGAGAAGTTTCTTGCGTTTCGAGCAACTGCACGCAAGGCAATCAATTGCTGAACTTTGTCCTTCAGCATTGATTCGGTATCATCGCCAGGATCAGCCATCTGTGCGGTGCGCTTATTCCCAACGAACGCATCGCCAGCGCTGTTGATCTGGACACTAAACCCAGCGACTTCGAGGTTGTTCTTGGCTGCATCGGCGATGAGCGGCAAGTCGTTTGCAACTGCACTTCTGTACAACCGGATTTGACGAGATTCTTGGGAGCCAATTTGCGGACCATCTTCAAACAATTTTCGCGCGAAACCGGTACGGAAAACGCCTGGCCTAGTTAGATTCCTGAAACCTAAAAACGATGCGGCGCGCGCGAATTCAATGGCTGCGTACTCCTCGCGTCTGGCAACTTCAAACAAATGGTGCAACCTCGATAGTGCAAGCGGGGTGTTGAGGTCGTCCGATAACGCATCGATCACGCCAGCATCGACGGGGCCTCCCTTTGTGGCAAAATCCAAGTTCTCGTCGAAACGACCGGCGATAAACTCCGACCAGGAGAGCAACTCATTGCGTGCAGCGTTGAGGCCCGTTTCAGTCCAATCGATGGGCTGCCGGTAATGCGTGTGCAGCATGTTCAGGCGCAACACGTCACCCGGCCAGCTCTCGAGCAATTCTCGAATGGTCACGAAGTTGCCGACGCTTTTCGACATCTTCTCCCCTTCGACCTGCAGAAATCCGTTGTGCATCCAATGGTTGGCCATCACGGGGGTATGGAATGCGCAGCGCGACTGCGCGATTTCGTTCTCATGATGGGGAAAAGCAAGATCGATGCCTCCGCCGTGGATGTCGAACACCTCCCCGAGATGCTTCCAGCTCATCGCCGAGCATTCGATGTGCCAACCGGGGCGTCCTTGGACTGCAATGCCCGCCGGCGACGGCCAAGCCGGCTCCCCGGCCCGGGATGGTTTCCACAACACGAAATCCATGGGGTTGCGTTTGTAGGGCGCGACCTCAACGCGTGCGCCCGCGATCAACTCGTCGAGCGAACGTCGTGACAGTTTGCCATAGTCGGACATCGAGGCTACGCTGAACACCACGTGCTCCTGCGCAACGTAGGCGTTGCCCGATGCGACAAGACGCTCGATTACGAGCTTCATCGCGTCGATATGCTCGGTGGCGCGCGGTTCGAAGCTGGGCCGTAGGCAGCCTAGCGCGTCGACATCCTCATGGAATTGTCGCTCGGTCGTCCGTGTGACAATACGGATCGTCTCATTCAAGGGACGGTCGGGATGTTCTCGGGCTGCGCGCGCGTTGATCTTGTCATCTACATCCGTGATATTGCGCGCATAGATGACATGATCGGCACCGTAGAAGAGCCGCAGCAGCCGAAAGAGCACATCGAAGATGATGTTCGGCCGCGCATTCCCGATGTGGGCAAAATCGTAGACGGTCGGGCCGCATAGGTAGAGGCGCACGCGCTCACGCTCAAGGGGCTCGAAAAGCCTCTTCTGCCGCGTCAGCGTATCGTACAGCTTCAATAGCATCGACATTCCTGCTTGGTCTGAAAGCTCGTACCACGGCGCGCCCTAGTCCTAAGCTCCTTAGAATACCACACGAGCCTTGACCTCGCCATGAACCGACGCTTCTGTCAGATGATGGGCGACGCTATCACGGGTGGAGAGCGAGCCTAGAGCATGTCCCGCAAAAGTGGAACCGGTTTTGCAAAAAAAAGACATGCTCAAACAAAGATGTAGAGCGGATGACGATTCGAGGATGGCTCATTCCGCTGTTGCCCCGTAAACGGCGGAGCGGCGGTGTGGGAGCCCGGCAGTCTGCGGGGTCTGACATCTTGCAGCGCAACTGGCAGGATTGCATTCTCCGACAATAAATGACAGCGCAGCTTCAGGTTGTACTACCTCGGCGCGTTTTTCACCCATTAAAGCGGCTCCCGCTTCATATGGAAGTATAGCCCGCATGTCTCAAGTAATTCGTAACCTCGGCGCCAAGGCTCGGCAGGAACAAGCGAATTTGTCGATAGATGCCTGCAGCGGTTCGCGCTTCGGCCTTGCGCAAGATTGGCGGCGCTTGTTCTAATTCTGGGCGAGATTGGTGAGGGGAAACCGCAACCACCGCAAATGCGATAGCTCTGACTCCGACAAACCTCAGACGCCGTCGCTGCCCGCGGCGGGGGATGCCGCGGGCCTGGCGGCGACCGGGGCTTTGGTTTGCGGCGCGGACGCCGCGGCGTGATTCGGGTTGCGGAATTCAACTCGGCGGTTGAGCTCGTTGCTTGGCTCGCTGGGCAACAGCAGATGATCCTTGCCGTAGCCCCTGGCAACGAGCCGGCCCGCGTCAATCCCGCCCTGTGTGATCAGATACTGCCGCACGGCCTGTGCCCGGCGTTCGGAGAGCTTCTGATTGTATTCGGGGCCCCCCACCGCATCGGTGTGTCCATTTATGACGATGTCGAACCTGGCGACGTTGGGAGGCGGTTGAGACTCTCCGCAACCGAATCGAGCTCCTTGCCGCGTCCGCCGTGAGCTCCGCGGAATCGAACGCAAAGTTCACGGTGCGATCAAATGACCCGGGGGTGCGCACGCTCGGAGTGGTCGTGATGCCGCGCAGCCGCCGGTCGACGACAGGAGCAGTGCATTGCGGATCGAGCGCGCACGCCATCTCGTCGACGGAGAGCTCCTCCGCCGAGGCTGTCGTGATGCCGAGCCCCAGTGATGCTAGACGATGTCCACTGCTAGGGAAAACGCTAGACGATGTTGCAGGCCCGCAAGAATGGAACGGAACCTGTTTGGTGGTGATGCAAGATAGGTCAACAGGGAGCCATCGGGTCGAGGAGTGAACGTACCTTGCCGTCCAAAGACGGCATTCTTCTTGTCAGGAGTAGACAACCAAAAAGGGTTCGCGTCAGCAAGTTTTTCACAAACCACCCCATTCTTTTTTTCCCCCCCGCGGATTCGAGTTGACGGTTAAGCATCAAGGCCATGGATTGCTCGATGTTGTGCAGCAGGTGCCCGTTGGGCAACTTCCCGACGACGATCCGGACTTTGCTCGTTTCACCAGATGCGGCTTCTTTGACGGCTACCACCCAAGTTCCATCCTCCTTGCGGTCGAATGCCCTGGTGAAAACGCTCACCCACATCGTCGTGTGGCACGTTATCACATCACCTACTTTCCCCTCCTCGGATGCAAGCTCAACTGCGACGATACGACCGTGGCTCAGTAGCGTTTTGAGAATTCCAGAGTCGTCCGGGGGACGGCGTTGAAATGTCTCATATCTCAACGAGCTGCACATCGTGCTTTCGAGCACTGCAAGCCGCTTTCTCATTTTGAATTTGTTGTTCCAATATCCCAGGTTCCATCCCGCTGGAACCTCCTTGATATGAGCTATCCTTGCTTGCCTAACCGGGATCGCGATGCGCAAGACCTCCCCTTCAGAACCGTCGAGATCCAGTCTTGGGCCCAGACCCAAGGCGCATCCAGGGCGAACCATGTCATAGAGCGCGTCCAGTTTCACTTTGCCGGGGGAAAACGACATCGTGAGATCGCTGTAGCCGAGCCCGTTGTGCGAGGCGACGGCGTGCACAATTCGGGGGCGAATATCGTTCTCTCTCAGTACACACAGCACGTCCTCGAAGCGCGACTTTTGAACATCGTGATCGTGCGCGACCGCATTGAAGTGAGTTGCAACGCCTTCGACAACGATGGAGTCGTGCGCAAGCCAGGGCAAGATTCTTGAGATATCGGTCGGCAATATGCCCTCTCTCGCCATGCCGACATCCACCCACAGGTGGATCTTCAGCGGGGCTGTCAGGCTGGATTTATGCAGCAGCGCTTTTTCGATCCACCAAGGATCGAACACACACGGCTCGATTCCGTATTTGACATATAGGGCGGCCAACTCAGGCGCTGAAGCATAGAGCAGCAATACTTTCTGACGCCGATCAAGTCGATCGAGGCACAGCCGGATTCTAATCGCATCTTCAGCGTGGTCAGTGCAGAAATAGGTGACTCGCGGCTTCATAGCAAAATACGAGACATAATATTCGAGGTTTGCCCGGACGTGCTGAAAGAGCTTCAAGGTGACCGCGATCTGCACTTGCCGCTGCAGCGCAGCGAGAGTCTTTTCATAGAACGCATCCAAGGCCGCGTGGCTGAGCCGTCGCGTCGGCTCGATGGTGGCGATGTAGTTGCCGGTTTCAAAGTGGTGCAACAGGTGGTCGTTGAGGGCGATGAGTGGCTCAGGGGTATCATCAGCTTGCGGCGTGGCATGCGCCGCATGCGCTGCGGCGGCCGCTTTCGGAAAACGGCCTGCTCTCCGCTGCGTGCCATGCGGGACAGTCAAGGATTCATTCCGAGCGAGTCTCAAGCAGGGAGCGCGTGCCCCGGGGCAACGAAGCCACCCTTATGACGGGGCTATCGTAGGGCCACCGAACTCGGAAAGCTACCCAACCCGCTATCCTGGCACCCGCTGAAACCGCGTGAGCTGTCGCCTACAGGAATGAGAATGATCGATGGGTTTTGGTAAGTTTCGCCGAAGCCCATTGCCGCATTCACATGACGCGTCTAAAAACAATTGTCATAATGTATTCGCGCATGCGACGTCTGCCGCTCCATCGTCGAGTGCGAGGAGATGCCTTGCCTTCCACCCACACAGCTCCCCGCAATGGCCACGCGCTCACTGAGCAGCGCATAATTCTCAAGGATGGCCGTACACTCGGCTTTGCCGAGTACGGCGATCCGAATGGCAAGCCGGTGCTCGAGTTCCACGGCTGGCCAAGTTGCCGCCTTGAGGCGTCCAACTACGACCAAGCCGGGAAGAAGGTCGGTGCGCGCGTCATCGGTATCGACCGACCGGGAATCGGCATCTCGACGTTCAAGAAAGATTTTTGCGTGGTCGATTGGTCGAGCGATGTCGTTGAACTCGCGAATGCGCTCAGCCTGGACCGCTTTGCCGTTGTCGGTGTTTCGTCCGGCTCGCCATACGGGCTTGCCTGCGCGAGATTTATCCCCGAACGGCTTACCTCTTGCGCCATTGTCGGCGGCATCTCCCCACTGAAGGTTGAGGGCGAGACTCTCAGGCCAAAGCAGTACCTGGACCCCACCGAGCTAAGGATCATGCGCCTGGCGAACAGCGTCCCGCTTATCGGGCGAGCCGGGTTCTGGTACTTCACGCGTATAATCCGGAAAAATCCGGACATGGTGTTGAAGCAGATGTTGAAGGGGACGCCGCCAGGGGACCTTCAGTTGCTGAACGACGAGGGCGCCAAACACAACGCTCAGCAGATCGTCGCGGAGTGTGGGCGCGGCGGGGCGAAGGGCCCGATCGCCTCCCTGGCCCTTCAGATGCAGGATTGGGGCTTCCGGTTGCAGGACATTTCGATGCACATAACGATCTGGCATGGAGAACGGGACAACGTTGCGTTCCACACCGCCGCGGCTTACGTCGCCTCCAAGCTGCCGAACAACACCTTGCACACGATCCCGGATGCAGGCCACTTCACGGTAGTTCATCACTACGCGGAAGCAGTGCTACGCGATCTGATGGCGGCGAGCTGAATACCGGAAGTTTCGCGCGACTTCACTTCACCGCTTAGAGGAGACCGATACTTACCCTCTGAGGGCGGCGGTAACGCATGACGTAGGCGTTGCGGATAACGAAATTGCCGCGCGCCGCCGGTGAGACTGCCGCATGCGCGCGTACGCCGAGGCTGTGCATTGCGGCGCCGAGTGCCACAGCGCCGCCGAGAAATGTGCACCGACGGATGTCCGGCTCCGGACCAAGCACTAAACGCGATAGTGGCGGCGGGGGCTCGGTCTGCTGTCCGTGCCGCAGGGCCATTCGTGACGACCGCTTGCTGCATTATTCTGTCTGATAATAAGATTCGCAATCTGCCGTCCACCATCGACGAGCCCGTAATTTGGAAGTTCACCATCGCCGGAATGCCAATTCTGACCTATGCCGCTATCGCACCCGGCAAACTCCCGAGCAGCTCCCGTGGTTTGTGGAGGACGTCATCATTCGCAAGCTCCAGGGCATCCGGAGGATTGGGCGTTGACCGCATTGGAAGTGTCGAGCGCGAGATCCGAGTTGACCTGAATCCGATTGTGCTGCAGGCCATTGGCATGACTGCGATCGACGTCAGCCGTCAGCTTCGCGCCAGCAATGTCGATCTTGCAGGTGGGCGCAGCGAGATCGGCGATCGCATCCAGACCATTCGCACGCTGCCAGGCGCGGAAAGAATCGCTGATCTCGCAGCAACAAGAATTGCACTGCCAGGCGGAGGGGATGTGCGGCTCGATAATCTCGGTCTGATAACGGATACAATAGCCGAACCGCGCACCTTCGCTCGCTTCCACGGAACCCCTGTAGTGGGCTTCAACGTTCTTCGCCCGCTATCGTTGAAATTGAGAATATCATCAGGTATATCCGAGCGGGAAAGTCGCCTTACCAGGCGGCGCTCGAAGCAGCGGACATCGGGCTTGCGGTTATTGCTATCAGCTTCACTATCGTCTCCGTGTTTGTGCCCGCGAGCTTTATGACGTCTATTCCAGGTCAGTTCTTCAAGCAATTCGGCCTGACCGTGTCCGTGCGGGGTGCTGTTTTCTCTTCTCTGCGCGCGACTAATTACTCCGATGCTTGCAGCCTATTTCCTCACATCGCGCCAGCACGAAGAGAGAGCTGATGGCCCAGTCATGCGCTTTTATTCGCCGTTCTTCATTTGGTCGTTGCGCCGTCGCTTCATCACAATTGCCATCGAATTGGCGTTGGGTGCGGCGTTGCCAGGCGCGACCCGGATGCCAGCCGGCTTGATGCCTCCGCTCGACACCGCGCGTTCCACGTAGCTTGCAATGAGGCGCTCTATGATGATCGTTGGCGGCATTCTCATCGCACTTGTGCTCCTCATCGGCATCTATGTGGCGACAACCTGGGCGCCGGAGCTCACGGTGGAGGAGCTCCACCCGCGTTTTGCATCGCCGCCTTCGGCCTTCCTGAACGTCGCAGGAATGAAGGTGCACATGCGTGATGAGGGCCCGCGCGATGATCCGAGCCCGATCGTGCTGCTGCACGGGAGCGCAGCATCGCTCCACACGTGGGACGGGTGGGCCGAAGCGCTCAGAAGCAGCCGCCGCGTGGTCCGCTTCGACCTGCCGGGCTTCGGGCTCACCGGTCCCTCCCCCGACGGCAAATACAGTATCGACAATGCCATTCGGCTGCTCATCGCGATGCTCGACCAACTCGCCATCGAACGCGCCGTTCTGGGCGGCAATTCGCTCGGCGGGGTCATCGCCTGGCGTACCGCCCTGGAGTATCCTACGCGCGTGGAGAGGCTCATTCTCGTGGATTCCGTAGGTTATCCGGTGGCATCAAGCTCAACCCCGCTGGCGTTTTATTTCGCCAAGCTGCCCACAATCGACTGGATCGTAAGGAACACGCTTCCGCGCACACTTGTGGCCCAGGGATTGCGCCACGCCTACGCCGACCAAACGAAGGTTACACCGGAGCTCATCGATCAGTACCGCGATCTTCTCCGTCGGGAAGGCAATCGCGGCGCGTTCATAGATCGGGCCAGACAGCGCCGGCCGGCTACTTCCGCCCACCGCATAGCTCAGCTGAACTTGCCAACCCTCATCATCTGGGGCGGGCACGACCGCATGATTCCGTCCGAAGCGGCGGAGCGTTTTCATCACGACATCGCAGGCAGCAAACTTATCATCTTCGACGATCTCGGTCATGTGCCGCAGGAGGAGGATCCAACCCGCACGGTTGTGCCGGTGAAGCAATTTCTCGAAGCACCGAGCCCGGCGTTGTAATCGATAGGGAGCAAGAACGCCGCCTGGGGTGGACGTGGAGATTAGGCGCTAGTTCACCCCACAATCCGTAGTGAGCACTGGTCCTTAAATGCAAAGCGAGGAGGACCGAGGTAGCCTACCCCTCAAGGGTCGTCCGGAAAGAAACAGCGCTCAAACCCGCGAAACGAGAAAGCCCGCCACACAGGCTGAAACCTAGGAACCTAGTGCTCCGAGGACCAGGAGCCATTGCATCTGAAATTGTCGGCACAAGAACTGTACAGACCCGAACCCAACAGGCCCCCAAGCCCGGCGACAGCCGTGAGAACTCCCGCCCTTCCGCGCGGCGAGAAGCAAGCCGCTGCGCCGAAGACACGTGCGCTCGGACCCTCGCGTTTTCATTGTTTATAAGCTCGCAGCCCTGTTCAGCCTCGATGCTTTCGCCGGCGGATTTGCGTTGCCCGATTGCGGCCGCTGTTGCTCAAATGCTCGCCAACGGAAGACGTCGCCAATCGTGGCTCAAGAAATCGCTCGGCACGAAAAGCCGACAGGAGGCCAAGCTACGAGGCAAGCCGGTGCTGATGGGGTTCGACCGCGCCATCGAACGGGCGCGCGAACTGGCGAAGGAAGTCCATAGCACTCGATAGGTGTCGTTAAGAGCTTCAGCATCCCAAAGTGGCACAAGGGCCACGCTCGGCGCCACACAATCCAAATCACACGAAAACGCCCCTGGCGTGATTTCCTAGCAGAAGACGGGCCTTGGGGAGAACCGCCCTGGCGATGCGGGCGAGCTTGTTGGCGGACCGAATAGAGAGCGCAGGTAACGATTGCCGCGCTTCGATATCTTTCCAAGGATCGTGCGGTCGCCGGTCGACATCTGGCTCGGCACCAGTCCGAGCCAGGCGCCGAAGTCGCGGCCTTTCGAGAAGGTATCGCCGGTGCCGACTGCAGCCACCATTGCGCTCGAGATGATCGGCCGATGTCGGGCACTGTCATCAGTCGCGCGCAGCCCTTGTCTTGACGGGCCAGTGCCTCGATCTCACCGGATGCGCAACATGCGCGGCGAGAGGACGTCGGTGCGCGTGCCAGGATGCCCGCCAACTCGGCCGCAGGAAACGCAACCCTTGCCGCACCGCGACGCCTCGCTCTAACAAGAAGGCGCGAATCTAATTGATATGACCGACCAATCGCTCGCGCACGCGGTGGAGCGCCTGCAGGTCAAGCTGGTCGGCGGTCTTGGTGGCGACGAACTTCATGGTTGGGCGTTGCACGCCTCGGTGTCGCTTCTGCGTCGCGATAGTCGTTCTTTTGACCTTTGGAATACGGGCGGACGTATTTTGCCGGCATTAGCCGTCGCCGACACAGGCCTCCATCCCGATCGAGCAAGGCGGCAGGTTGACGAGCCGGGATTCGACTTCGCCACGCGACCATTTCTGCCGCACTACGATGCCTATGCAGGCGGGGGCTGGAGCAGGGCCGGACCATTCCATTAGCCGATCGGGTCAGCCTCTCTGGCTTGCGTCTATCAAGCGCGATTGAAGACCGGCCAACAGGTGGCGGTGAAGGTGCGCAGGCCCGGAATTGAGCCGTTGATCGCCGCCGACCTACGCGCCTTGGACTGGCTGCTCGAAGCGGCTCACGTTTGTGCGGCCGGGCCTCACGCGACGCTTCCGTCAGGAAATCCGCACAATCCTTTTCAAGGAACTGAATATTCGTGCGGAAGCGGGATATATGGACCTGTTCAAGCAAGCGCTCGTGCAGAGGCGGAGATGTAACCGCGCCGCGCGTCTACTTCCGGTATTGCGCGGAAGAAGTGCTGGTAAATTTGTTGCCGATGCAGGGGAGGGCGAGCTAAGGTACGCTGATGATGGTCATTGTTGGAACCGTACTGGGCATTGCGCTCCTTACGGTTATCTACATAGCAGCCTGCTGGGCTCCGGAGCGCAAATTCGAGGGGACCTTCAAGTTTACCGGAGGTGCCGGCGCGGGCGCCTGATGGCAGATAAGATCTACGTGCAGGATCGGCAAGGACGTGGTACGATTCTGGCCAGTTTCGACTTTCGTCAATTTCGATGCTCGCAAATGATGACTGCCTAAGCCTCATTCATTGGTCCTAGTCAGTTGCTCAACTGTTCTTTATTTTCAGGGTGCCATTCATGATTAATGTGGCTGTGATCGGAGGGGGCACCTCAGGGATTGGCGCTGCCTGGGGACTCACCAAGGCAGCCTGCATGGTCACCATATTCGAGCGCGCGCAGCATCTCGGAGGTGCGTGCAGCTTCGCGCGTGTGCCTCTTCCGAATGGGCCGAGTATTTCCATTGATCTCGGGTTCAACACTTTCAATCGGGCAGCATTCACAAATCTCGTGGCGCTCTTTGAGGAGCTGGGGCTCAAGTCACGGCCGGCAAATAAGGACACATCTTTGATGCGCCCCGACCGGGCCGTGGTATGGTACACCGAATCTGGACAAATACATTTCGTCGAACGGATATATGATGAGGCGCATTTTCGGGATGAACTGGCCCGTTTCCGCCGCCAGTGCATCGAGGTCCTCAACGAGCCGGCGTTTAAGGATTTTACACTCGAAAGATATCTCCTCGAGCGGGGTTATTCGGAAGAATTCAGGCAGCTTTATCTCTACCCCCTGACGCAAGCCGTTTTGCTGATGTCGGACGGCGTCCTGGCAACGTATCCGGTGCGTGAACTCGTAACCTTGTGGCGATTGCACGGGATTGCAGGGCCGGCGGCTGCCGAGCAGCACGTGCTCGAAGGAGGCATGCACAGCTATGCGGAAGCCTTTGCCGATTGGCTGCAGAAGCGAGGTGGAGGGGTGCAGCTGGGGAAGCGGGTGATTGGTCTCGTAAGCCGGCCTGATGAAGTATGCGTGCGCTTTCTTGAGACGGATGGGACAGAGCCCCGAACGGCCATCTTTGACCACGTGGTGGTGGCGGTGCGCTCAGATCAAGTGGTGGGATTGCTTGACGGCGCCAGTGCAGAGGAAACGGGCGCGTTTGAAGATTTTGCTTATGCGCGCGCCGAGGTAGCGGTTCATCAGGATTCTCGGTTGCTGCCGGATAGCCGGTGGGGAGCTTACAACTATATCGTTGATGCAGATCCCACCTTGAAAATGCGCCCGAGCTTCACTGTCTATTCCAACAAGCTGACTGAGCTACCTGCAGAGGTGCCCGATATTTTTGTTACTATCAATCCAATGCAGGAGCCGGAAGCTCGGCAGATCGTAGGGAAGGGCTGGCTGTTTCGCCCCCGGAATGGAACCGCCGTGGAGCTCGCGTGCGCCCGCGTCGAGCAGCTTCAGGGACAGCGTAACATCTGGTTTTGCGGAAGCTATCTTGCTCGACCGTGGTCGGTCGAGCATGCTTTCACCACCGGACTGCACGTTGCCGATCGCATTCGCAATCATCTTGTCGTGCAGAGGCGGCCAGAACAAGCTCAGCACGTTGACGAGCTCTTGCGACACATCCCGCTTTTGGACGGGCTTGCGGATTCATCGCTTAGCGACATACAGGCGACCACGAGTTTCTTTTCAGTCGAAGCCGACAGAATCCTGTTTCGACAGAACGACATCTCGGATGGTGTCTATCTCATCTCGAGGGGCCGCGTCCGCATCTCTGCGCGGGTTCCCGGAGATGAAGCCATCGATGTTACCGAGATCGGACCAGGAAGCATCCTCGGCGAGTTTAGTCTACTGGATGGCGGCCGACGATCGGCGACGGCGCTGACCGTGGAGGCTAGCAGCGGACTGTTCTTGAGCCTGTTCCGTTTCGAAAGTCTTCGGCTCGACGGGCGGCCCTCCGCCTTTGAGCTTCTTGATCGCATTCGTATCGAAGTTGCCAATCGGGCGCTTACCGTGGCGAAAGCCATTGCGTCCGAGCCCATCATCACCGGGATAACGGCCCTGCGGACCTCTCTTGAGCCACCCCACCGGGCAGGCGAAAGCGACTGGAGCCCGCCGAGCCGGGTCGAGGAGCTGCTGGCAACGCTGCCGACCTTCAAAGCGCTCACGAGCCGAGAGCTCAGGATGCTGCTCGCCCTTTGCGAATCCAGGCACGTCCCGCAGGGGGAGGTCCTTTCGGACTTCGGCGCCAGCCCCCAGTTCTTGTTCATGGTTGTCCGCGGAGCACTGCGTTCCACTATCCGCCGGGGCCCGCAGCTGGAGCAGCTACTGATCTACGGTCCCGGCGATTTGGCGGGAATTATATCGCTCGTCAATGGAGAAGACGCGCACGATCAGATCGCCGCGCGGGAAGATAGCCTTGTTCTGCGAATGCAGCGACAGAATTTCGAAGCGCTCAGAACAAAATATTCGAAGCTCACGTGTAAGTTTTTTGATCAGGTCAATCTCCAGCTCGTCAGGGACTTGCGCCGTTTAAACAGGCACCTGGGATTGATCCGGGCCATTCGCCGTTTCAACGAGCATAACAAGGTAACACATGTGTAGGCTGCTTGGCTACATGGGAACGCCGGTGCTACTGAAGCACTTCTTGTTTGATTCTGACAGCTCTTTACTGAAGCAAACAATTGCTCCGCAACAGCTCGGCATGCTCAATCTCGCAGGCTTCGGCGCGGCCGCCTGGGATACCGAATCTTATACGCCGCAGCGTCCTTTTACGTATCGCAACACGCAAATCCCCCTTTATGACCGGAATCTGCAGGCATTGTCGCGCAAGGTTCGCGTCAACGCACTGGTCGCGCATTTACGCGGCGTAGCACCCGACTCGAACGCGCAGATCAATGAACAAAACCTGCATCCGTTCATGTTCGACGGGGTCGAATTGGCGCTTGCCCACAATGGCGATTTAGCCTCTTTCCAGGAGATGCGTTTTGGCCTCATCGAGTACATCCCGCCAGCGGTAGCGCGCTGCATTCAGGGTTCCACTGATAGCGAGTGGATTTACGCATTGATCGTGTCGGCGCTTCCCGATGTGTCAGGGCCGCTGCAGCCTGGCGATATTTTGCGGGCGATTGTCAGCGCGCTCACCATAATCCGCAGCGCGCGAGACCGTCATGGCGTCCGGCGCGAGTCTTCCGTAAATCTAGTCGCGTGCGACGGAAAAACTCTGATCGCAACACGCTTTGCATTCGATTTCGGCCGGTACGAGCAGTCATATCCGGGAAATAACAAGTATCTAAGCCAGTGGTATACGCTCGGGCGCGACTACGGATACCACGACGCGGAATGGAAGATGGTGGGTGGCGCCGGAAGTGCCGATAGCGTCCTGGTCGCCTCCGAGCCGCTGACACGCGACGTATCAACCTGGATCGAAGTTCCTGAGTACTCCGCCTTGATCGTGTGCGAACAGCACCACAGACGTCAGATCCAAATCGTTCCCCTCGACGTGTGAGATTTCAGTCCACGGCCGAAAAGCCAAAGCTTAAGGCTTGCCGACCAATCTCTTGTCCAGGCGCTCGCAGAGGTGCTCGCTTTCGTAGCCGGACAGCGCGAGCATGATGGTCTCGGCGGCACAGGACATCAGCACTTTCGCCCGATCGCGTTCTTGTAAGTAACCCAGCACGAGGGAATCCGGCGCCTTCATAAGACCCTGCTCACGCGCCGAGGATCCGGGCGACGGCGCGTGACTTCGCGCAGAATGTTGAATGGCCGCGACACGTCGCAAACGAAAGCGCCTTGGCGCAAATGTCTGGAGGCAATGAGAGGCAAAACGGATTTGGTTGCGGTCACGATGATATGGGCCCTCGGCAGGTACTGCTCGACATCGGTACGTCATCCTTGCTTCAATTTCGCCATCGTGAGCCTTTCCGGATGCGAACAGGAAACATGCAGCGGTCGAAAAAACGCGGGAGCGGTTCGTGCAGCCCATTGATATGACGGCAAAATGAATCGATACAGTAATTGTGCATGGAGTCCGTTTTGATTTTGCCTACCCTGGTGCTGCGGAGAGCCGGTAGGCTGGCGTTCGAGCCCGGGAACAAGCGCCGCAACGACCCACTTCGGGATGATTGTGTTGTTATCTTGCACTAGGGCGGTGAGGACCTGCTCGCGTCAAAAAGAGAGTGTTGGTGCGACATGGGGGAGCTCCATCCGTAGCCGTTGAACAGCGCCGAAGGTGCCACGCCCTCGCCGCTCGCCCCACAGGGTCTGCACATGGCACATGAGCGGACTAATGCAGTGCAGCATATTGCAGCGTAGAAAGCGGGCATCTACTTAATTCAGAATATGCGAGGCAGCCTGCACAGGCATCTTCTTGTCGTTATTGTTTTGTTTGGGGGCGAATGATTTCCTGTTCTAAAGAAGCATATAGCTTCTTCCATCCCTCATTCGTCGGAGAAATAACGAGCAGGCCCGCTACGATTTCTCGCCCTTTGATCCATTAGTTAAGGCATCCTTCGGCCGCCCCTGTCGTTCAAAGAGCATAGCCAGATCGCGCTGCCACTGCGTGTTGCTGCGGTCGGCGGCTGCGAGGCTCTCGCAGATCGCGACTCAAGTGGAAGATGATGGCGGTGACTCGCGCGATTGATCGACAGCAGCACCTTTTAGAAAGCCGATCTCGACTAAATGATCAAGATACTTTGCAATCAAGATGCCGCTGTTCTTCGACTTCATCACACCCTTCTCCGCGAGCCGCTGGTCGGTGAAGGCGGTTGAAATGACGGGAAATGGTGTGGGATCCAGCATGGTTCTGACTACACGCTCCGGATAGACACGAAAGTAGGGAACAAGAGATTGAAGCGACTCATCATCAGGCCGCCGAATAATCTCCGCTATCCATTTATCAGCAGGGACGCGTTCGACAACATGGCCAGCCTGCTCAGCGACCATTAACACGTCGTCGAGGCAAACTTGCATGTCTCCAATAATGTGGTAATCGGTCGGCATCTCATCATTGCGAAGCGACAGCGCGACGAGAGCTGTTGCTGCAAAATCTACTGGCGTAAAACAAAGTGGTGTTCGAGAAATTGGTGCTTTTCGAAGACTTAGAATGGTCTTAACTACGCGCCATATGAAATCATTCGGATTACTGGTGCCTGTTCGCTCATCGCCGGTGAGGAAGCCAAGGCGATGGATCGATACTGCACATCCGCGCTGACGGGCAACGTGTAATAGCTGTTCACTTACCCATTTGGTCTGGACGTAGCCATTCAGCAAATCTTTCGCAGTCACAGCGCTGAATTCGTCAACAGTCGTCAATGCGCTACCATTAAGCTGCCAGAAGAGGGCAAACGTTGATGCGTGGTGGATTGCAATCGATGAGCGAGCGCAGCTGACTAACTCTAAAATATGCTTGACCGGGAGAACATTCCCAGCTCGCAAAGAACCATAATCCAATAAGTGATTAACATCGGCAGCAAGATGATAAATACAACCCACCGCCGCAGCAAGACTCTGGAAGTCCAATTCCGAAAGCCCAAATCGTGGCTGCGATAGATCACCTGCTATCGCGCGCACGCGCTCTTGCAACCAGCCGGCGTCAAACTGAAATTTATATCTTTCCAAGTTCTGCACGATCCGCCTGTACGCCGCGCTCGCGTCTTTCGCCCGTACCAGGCAAACGAGTTCGTGCCGGGAGCGGTGCAGAAGCTCTGTCAGAACAAACGCGCCGAGAAAACCCGTTGCGCCGGTAATTAGGATGCACTTGTTATGCTCACCATCCCCTCCTCTGCTCGGAAAGCGAAGTGAATCTGCGATGCCGCAATCTGTCTGCAATCGGCTCTCGAGTGCAGCGTCCACCAGTGCTCCGTCTGTTGGCACGGATAGGGTCGCTAGCAGCGGCGATCCAGAGGTTCGGGCAACGCTTGCTGCGAGCTCCGGAAGCTGCCCAACCAGATCGGCTTGCAGCCGATGAGCCAGCGCCCGCGGTGTTGGATAGTCGAACAGCAGCGTCGCTGGCAGCCGCAGGCCGGTCACGGCGGCGAGCCGGTTGCGAAGCTCGATCGCCATAAGCGAGTCAAGGCCCAGCTCCCGCATCGGGCGCTCCGGCTCGACCTCATCGAGTGAGGCGCTCAACACTGTCGCGGCGGTGCTGCGCACCAACTCAAGCAGCCGCCGCTCGCGCTCGGCCGCCGACAGCCCGGCAAGGCCCTGCTTGAGCACCGATGCAGCCGCACGCGATACACGCGACGGCGCGCGCGCCAGACCCTGCAGAAGCGGTGGCAGGCTCTCGCCGACGGCAGACAGACTGCGCGCATCCAGGCGGATCGGTATCAGCAGCGGCGCGCTCCCCCGCATCGCCGTATCCAAGACAGCCAGAGCGTCCTCGCTCGACAACTCCACGATGCCGCCGCGGCGCATGCGCGCCGTGTCCGCAGCACCGAGGTGCTCCGTCATGCCGCTGCGCTCGGCCCAGGAGCCCCACGCCAGCGCACACGCTGGCAGCCCCTGAGCGCGCCGGTGGTGCGCCAGCGCATCCAGGAACGTATTCGCCGCCGCGTAATTGGCCTGCCCTGCAGCGCCCAACACGCCAGACGCCGACGAGAACAGCACGAATGCAGCTAGCTTCTTGTCCTGGCTCAGCTCGTGCAGATGCACCGCCGCATCCACCTTCGGCGCAAACACCTTGTCGATGCGCTCCGCACTCATCGCATCGAAGACGCCGTCATCAAGCACCCCCGCCATATGGATGATCGCGGTTAGCGGGTGCTCGGCATCTCCGGCAAGCAGCTCGGTCAGCGCACCCCGCTCGCTCACATCGCAGGCAGCCACCCGCACGCACGCCCCCGCCGCCGCAAGCTCTTCCTGCAGGGCTTCCGCCCCGCCCCTGCGCGAGCACAACAGCAGATGCCGAACCCCGTGCCGCGCAACCAGGTGCCGCGCAACCAGCCCACCCAGCACCCCCGTGCCCCCCGTGATCAGCACCGTCCCTGCCGGATCCAACGGCTGTGGAATAGTCAGGAGCACTTTGCCCACGTGTCGCGCCTGCGCTATAAACCGGAAGGCCTCCGGCGCTCGTCGCACGTCCCAGCTCCTGCTCGGCAACGGCCTGAGCACACCCCGCTCGAACAGCGCGCCCACCTCGACCAGCATCTGCTGAATGCGATCAAGCCCCGCCTCGCCCACGTCGAACGCACGATAAGCAACCGCCGGATGCGCAGCCGCAATCGCCGCGGGCTCGCGAATGTCCGTCTTGCCTATCTCCAGGAAACGACCGCCCCGTGGCAGAAGCCGAAGTGAGGCGTCAACAAACTCACGCGCCAGGCTGTTCAAAACCACGTCGACGCCACGGCCAGCGGTCGCTGCCAGCACACGGCTTTCAAATGCCAGCTCCCGCGACGAAGCGATGTGCGTCTCGGCAATGCCGAGCGCTCGCAACGCACCCCACTTGCCCGGGCTCGCCGTCGCGAAAATATCCGCCCCGATATGCTGCGCCAGCTGCACCGCCGCCATGCCAACCCCGCCGGCGGCAGCATGGATCAGCACCCGCTCGCCCCGCTGAAGCCGCGCGAGCTCGAGCAGGCCATAATAGGCCGTAAGAAAAACGACCGGGATGCCCGCCGCTTGCGCAAACGACAGCCCCGCAGGAATCCGAACCACCGTGCGCTGGTCGGTCACCACCACAGGCCCAAAGGCAGCAGGGAAGATGCCCATCACCCGATCGCCAACGGCGACCAGCGACACGTCAGGGCTGACCTCCAGCACAACGCCGGCGCCTTCGCTGCCGGGAGGGCCTGCCTCACCGGGATACATGCCAAGCGTATTGAGCACGTCACGGAAGTTGACCCCCGCAACGTGAACCGCGATGCGCACCTCCCCTGAACAAAGTGCCTCGGAGACCCGCGGCGTGGAGGTCAGCATCAGGTTGTCGAGCGAACCTCGGCTCGAGATCTGCAGCGACCAGGGAGCGCCATCCTCCGGTACGAGCAGCTCGTCTGTCGCTGGCCGAGCCAGTCGCGGCGCGCAGAGCTTGTCCTGGCGCAGCCCCAGCTGCGGCTCCTCCGAGCCCAGGGCGCACTGCCAGGCTTGCTCCGAGACAGGAAGCGTATCGATGTCGAGCAGAGCGAGCCGACTGGGGTGCTCGGTCTGCGCAGAGCGCACCAGACCCCAGAGCGGGGCGCGTGCCAGGTCCTGCACGTCTTCACTGGCATGCGTGGCAACCGCACGCCGGGTCACCACCACCACACGGCTGTGCGCGAGACGCTCGTCCCCCAGCACCCCTTGCAACGCAGCCAGCAGCTGGTGGCTGGCTTGATGCGCAGCAGTGGCGATGTCCTCGATCACATGCCCGGGGCTTGCGATGCACGCCAGCACCACAAGCGCCGGCGCGCCATGGCCCTGCGCAAGCCGCGCCTGCAGCGCGCCAAGGTCTGCGTAGCTCGCTGGTGCCGGTGGCAAGCCTTCCGGCACATCCCCCAGCCACGCCCAATCAATTGCGGAGGCAACGAGCACGGCCGGCAACGACACCCACTCCACACGGTAGAGCGCATCGCGCGGCATCGACGCGCCGCGGATCTGACTGGCCACCGCAGGCCGATTGTGCAGCCCCTGCACCGCGCCCACCGGCTCGCCGCCAGCGTCAGCCAGCAGCACAGACACGCCGCCTTGCGCCTCCCCTCCCGACAACCGCACGCGCAATGCACCGGCGCCCCGCGCACACAGCTGCACGCCGCTCCATATAAAAGGAAGCGCAATGCCCGCATCCGGCGCTTGCATCGCCAGAAGTGCGTGCAGCGCGGCATCGAGCAGCGCAGGGTGCAACCCAAACCGGCTCGCCTCTTGGCTCACCGTCTCCGGCAACTCCACCTGCGCAAATAGCTCCTCGCCACGCCGATACACCGCTCGCAGGCCGCGGAACGCATCGCCGTAGAGCAGCCCCGCCTCGGCCGCGTGCTCGTACAGGCCATCGAGCTCAATCGCCACCGTGCCCGCCGGCGGCCAATCCCGCAGGTCTTCCCCTGTGACGCTCTCCGCCGCGCTCAAAACCCCGATGGCATGCCGCGTCCAGCCGCACTCGGTGTCGCCCGCCGTACGCGCATGCACCGAAAGCAAACGCCGCTTGCTCTCCTCCAACGCCCCAACCAAAACCTGCAGCTGGATAGCTCCCCGCTCAGGGATCACCAGCGGAGCCTCAATCGTCAGCTCATCGACCCTGTCCAGCCCAACCCGCTCTGCCGCCGCGAGCGCAAGCTCCACAAACGCAGTGCCCGGCAGCAGCGCCGTTCCAAACACCACATGCCCACCAAGCCAGGCATGGGTGGCCATCGACAGACGACCGGTAAAAATAAAGCTGTCCCCTTCCGCTACCGGAATGCTCGCACCCAGTACCGGATGCTCCGCCGACGAAAGCCCCGCCGCCGCAACGTCGCCATCCCCGCCCCCTCCGCCCTCGAGCCAGTAGCGCTGCCGCTCAAATGCATAGGTCGGCAACTGCACCCGGCGCGCACCCATAGGCGCGAAAAAAGCGCTCCACTCCACCGGCTGCCCCTGCGCGTACAAGCCGCCAAGCGCCGTCAAGAGCGACGTGACCTCATCACGCTCCTTGCGCAATGCAGACCACAACCGCGCCCGCCCTTGCGCTCCTTCCGACAAGCCCTCCTGCACCAGCGCCGAGAGCACGCCCTGCGGGCCAAGCTCCAAAAACGTCTCAATCCCGGCTCGCTCCAGCGTTTGAACCGCTTGATAAAACCGCACCGTCCGGCGCGCGTGTAGCACCCAGTATTCGGCTGTCGTCAGCTCCTCCGCGCTGGCCGGCGCTCCGCTCACATTCGAGATGATCGGCACCGCCGGCGGTCGTAACTGCAGATCGCGCACTACGCGACCGAATGGCTCCAGCATCTCCTCCATGCGCGGCGAGTGAAATGCGTGACTGACCCGCAGGCGCGAGACCCGTCTACCCTGCGCCTCGAAATGCCGGCCCACCGCCAGCACCGCGTCCTCGTCCCCCGACACCACCACAGAGTGCGGACCATTGACCGCCGCCACGTCGAGGCGGCCCGCGTACTGCGCGAGCTGCGGCACAAGCTCCGCTTCGCTCACCGCAAGCGCCAGCATCGCTCCCCCCGCCGGCAGCTCCTGCATCAGCCGCCCGCGCGCAGCGACCAACTTGCTCGCATCCGCCAGCGACATCACCCCCGCCAGGTGCGCCGCGCTGATCTCCCCGATCGAATGACCCACAAGCATGTCCGGCTGAACACCCCACGAGCTCAGCAGCCGGTACAGCGCCACTTCCAGTGCAAACAGCGCCGGTTGCGCAAACTCCGTCTGATCGAGCAGCGTGGCATCCGCGCTGTGCTCTTCGGCGAACAGCACCTCCCGCAACGGACGCGCGAGCTCGCCTTCAAAGGCGCCGAACACGGCATCAAGCGCTTCACGAAAGACCGCAAACCGCGCGTACAACGCCTTGCCCATTTGCGGCCGCTGGCTGCCCTGCCCGGTGAACAGCACCGCCAGCTTGCGCCCACCACTCCCGGCGCGACCCGTAACGGCTTGTGCACAGGGTTCTCCCGCCGCCAGCGCCTGCAGCGCTGCCAACAGCACCACCCGCTCCCGCGCGATGACAACCCCGCGCTGCTCAAACTGCGTGCGCGTGGTGGCCAGCGAATGCGCCACGTCTCCCAGCGGCAGCTCAGGCCGCGCTTCCAGATGCGCCGCAAGCCGGCGCGCCTGTGCAGCAAGCGCGCTCTCGCTCTTGGCAGACAGCACAAACGGCAGCGCACCAGCACTCAGCGCCGCGATCAACACCGCGCCCGCTTCCCTCCCCGCCGCCGCGCTGTCCGGCGTCTCTTCCAGAATGACGTGCGCGTTGGTCCCGCTCACCCCAAACGACGACACTCCCGCACACCGCGGACGGCCATTGCGCCGCCACGGGTGAGCCTCGCTCAACAACCGCACCGTGTCGGACGACCAGTCAACGTGCGGCGAGGGCTCCTCTGCGTGCAGCGTCTTCGGCAGAAGCCCGTGCTCCATCGCAAGCACCATCTTGATGATGCCCGCCACCCCCGCCGCCGCCTGCGTATGTCCAAGGTTCGACTTGATCGAGCCCAGCCACAGCGGTTGCTCCGCTAACCGATCCTTGCTGTAGGTCGCAATCAACGCCTGCGCCTCGATCGGATCGCCCAGCATCGTCCCCGTCCCGTGCGCTTCCACAACGTCAATGTCAGAGGCAGACAGCCTCGCGTTGTGCAGCGCCTGCACGATCACCTGCTGCTGCGAGGGACCATTGGGCGCCGTCAGGCCCTGGCTCCTGCCGTCCTGATTGACCGCCGAACCGCGCACCAAGGCCAGCACATAATGGCCGTTGCGCGAGGCGTCGGAGAGGCGCTCCAGGACCAGCATCCCAACTCCTTCGCTCCAGCCGGTGCCATCGGCCCGCGCCGAGAACGCCTTGCAGCGACCATCCCGCGAAAGCCCACGCTGTCGGCTGAACTCAATGAAACTCCGTGGCGTCGACATCACCGTCACGCCACCCGCCAGCGCCAACGCGCATTCCCCCTGCCGAAGCGCCTGGCACGCCAGATGCACCGCAACCAGCGACGACGAGCACGCCGTGTCGACGCTGATTGCAGGCCCCTGCAGGCCCAGCGTGTAGGCGATGCGACCCGAGGCAACGCTCGGCATGCTGCCGGTGCCGAGATAGCCCTCAAACTCCGCAGGCGCGCGCAAGAAACGCGCGCCATAGTCGTTGTACATGACGCCCACAAACACACCGGTGGGGCTGCCCTGCAGCGACGTCGGCGCAATCCCCGCACGCTCCAGCGCTTCCCACGACGTCTCCAGCAGCAGCCGCTGCTGCGGGTCAATCGCCAGCGCCTCGCGCGCGCTGATGCCAAAAAAGCCCGCGTCAAACTCCGTCGCCTGATGCAAAAAACCACCCCAACGCACATAGCTCTTGCCCCGCGCGTCGGGGTCAGGGTCGTACAGCGCCTCGACGTCCCAGCCGCGATCGGCCGGGAATTCCGAGATCGCGTCGCCCCCTCCTTGCAGCAAATCCCACAGCGCTTCCGGCGTATCCGCACCCCCAGGATAGCGGCAGCTCATCGCAACAATCGCGATCGGCTCACCTCCCCCGCTCGGCACAATGGAGGGGCTCGCCACACACTGTGATAGCTGGCCAACCAGATCGCTCTGCAGCCGGTGAGCCAGCGCCCGCGGCGTCGGATAATCGAACAGCAACGTCGCCGGCAGCCGCAGGCCGCTCGCCGCAGAAAGCCGGTTGCGAAGCTCAACGGCCATGTGAGAGTCGAGACCCAGCTCGAGCAACACTCGCTCGGGCTCGATACTCTCAACCGGCGCGGTCAATATATTGGCCGCCGTGTTGCGGACCAGGTCGAGCAGGAGCCGCTCGCGCTCGGCGGCCGAGAGGCCTGCAAGACGTTCTCTGAGCTCTGATGCGGTGACACGTGATAAACCTGATGCTGCGGTTTCACTGCGTTGTCGAGATCCTCGGACGTCACCAGACCGCGCCGCTTGACGAACGCGCAGACGAATTCTGCCCCAGCGCTCGTCAGTACACCCGACCACCGCAACTTCCGACACCGCCGAATGCAGCGACAAGCAGCTTTCGATCCCGACCGGCGAGACGTGCTCGCCGCCAGTGATGATCATGTCATCAACCCGGCCGGTAACGAAAAGATCGCCATCTGGATCGAGGTAGCCAGAGTCGCCGGTGAAATACCAACCATCGCGCAACGCCTTGGCATCCGCATCGGGTCGCCGCCAGTAGCCCTCAAAGGACTCGTCTGCGGCCATGAGCGCGATAATTTCGCCTTCCTCCCCTGCCTCTACTATGTCATCTGCGGAGGTCGCACCAATGCGCACGACTCGGATGATCTGGTTGATGCCGGCACGCCCGGCCGAGCCGGGCTTCTCCGCAGCATTCTGATCAATCGCGAGCGTAGAGATTTCCGACGAGCCATAGTGGTTGACTAAGAGCTCCGGCTGGAACGCATAGCGTAGGTCGTGCAGCAAGCCGTCCATCATCGGTGCGCCCGCAAAGCCCAGCTTGCGCACCGAGCGCACGTCGGTTGCCGCGAATCTCTCGTGATAGAGAAGATCATGATAAAGCGTTGGGACCAGATAGAGGTTGGTTATCTTCTCGGCAGCGATCAATTGCAGCGCGCGCGCCGCGTCAAAACGGCGAAGACATACGAAAGTACCGCCAATGAGCGCCATGGCGATAAGCGAGCGCACGCCCATGGTGTGATAAAGCGGCATGACGCCGAGCGTGCGCTCGCCACGGGCATAGAGATTCTGCGCGACATGCGCGAGAGCCGCCGCCCGTTCGGCGCGATGACGGCGGGGAACGCCCTTGGGCCTTCCGGTCGTGCCCGAGGTGTAGAACATCAACGACCAAGCATCGGCGCCAACGCGTGGCTCGGCGCCTTTCGACTTCCGATCAAGCAGAGATTCAAAGGGAATATCTTTCGCACCCGAGAGACCGATAGCGATGCGTGTGCATTTCTGCGCTCGCCCACCGTCCACGGCCTTGGCTGAAATGCCTTCGTAGATGATGGCCTTGGCCTCAGCGTCGGACAGATAGAAATCGAGCTCATCGGATGTCGAGCTCCAATTGAGCGGGGTAACAATGAGGCCTGCAAACTGGCAAGCCCAATGGACACTCGCGGCCTGCCAACTGTTGGTCAGCAGCGTAACGAGGTGATCTCCTGGATAGAGCTCGAGCGCATCGAAGCCGCTAATTAGTGCAGAGATTTTTTCAAGCCATTGGCGATAGGAGAGGCGAAGAACACCGTCAACGATTGCAACCGCATTTGGATCGCGCGCGACGCTGGTAAGAAAGCTCGTGCCGAGGTCGAGCATCGAACATCTACCTCCCTCTTTCGAATGACTCGCTCCTATGGCAAGAGCGCACTGGACTACCAATTCTACATCAGAATAAGTTGGGATAATTGTCGTATACGGCAACCAGGGAAGCAATACCCAACCTGCCGCCGGCCACTTGCGTACCGAAAACCCGATTCAGGCCGTCATGGAGGTGGCATAAGCTCGTACGCTCCGTCACTTTTTCCCGCTCCAGCGCCTGTGACACGCGAGCCTAGCTCCGAGTCTAGTGCGTGCTGTGCTGGTGCGGATTCCCCTTAGCCCCCGCCCTTCGCTCCACTAACACAACTGCGACCGCCCCCGCATCGCCTCCGCAGTGGGCTTCGCGACGAGAACATGCGCCTGCACGCAAACCGCGCAAAGACGGCACCACATCCCTGACACAAGGATCGATCGCTCGGTGGCCGCATAGCGCCGACATCAATCTAGGAAAGCTTGGTGTAACTTTAAGCTAAGCGTTAATGAGGCAAAACAGGTTAATCAACTAATAGTTAGTGTGACATGTTATTATGTCTCAAGTGTGCAAAATCATACCCTTCATACCTTCACAGAAAAGGGTGTGAAAGTCTTTTGGGGCCCCATTATAAAAATAGACTTTCACGCCCCAAAGTGTGGCAGCGTAAGTGCGTCCGCCTTTTTGAGGAGCGGAACGCGTTCACGACCTGAAGAGGATGCGCCTTCACAGCCATTGAGTGCTTCTATTTTCAATCAATAACGCAATCACATCGTCCTTGACTTCAAACACCCTTCGACTGCCCTAGCATCACATCTAAGGTGCCAGGATCGGTTCTATGACAGACGACAGGCTCCGGTTGATTCGCAGACGCCGAAAATGTTCTCGAACAGGCAACCCAATCAGCTAGTCACCAGCACCACCATGCCCTCACCCCGCTCGAACAGTTCCACGTCACACTCCTCGAAAATGGCGTGATTCCCGGTAGCAAGCCTGGTTGTCCAGAAATCGTCATGAAACAACGTAATTGCTCGTTGCCGCACAAAAACACTGGCCCTGCGATACCTGTCCTCTATCGCACTCGGCCAATTACTACGCGACCGAGCTTGCGTCCGGTATCGTGAGATCGCCGCAAATCGCTGGCTCTTCCCAAGATTGGCCGAAACGCATGCAGCTTGGGAAAAGCGCTACGGACGATGGTTATGGCCGCCCGCATCGCCCACCGAATGGGAGCAGGACACGTCTTCCATGCCTTCCATATTCTCCATAGACCGCGAGATGTGGTAGGAGACCCACTGCGGAGGCTGAGAAATGCTTCACAACATTCATCCATTTTGTGACGGGGTGCCTGCGGCGATCCGCATTGCCTTGTTGCGACAGCACGGAACGTCCTCGCAGGCCTATTCGGCAACCTTCCAGGCAGGGCTCGAGCATTTCGGCGATAACCGTGGCTTTCTCGCATACAAGCGGGTCGGCCGCACGGCGCTGGTATTGTCAGATCCCCTCGCACCGCCTGAGAACATTCCCCATCTGATTTCCCGATTTTTGCACGAGAACCCCGACACGTGTTTCTGGCATCTTTCGCCTCGCGTCGCGCAAATTCTGGCGGAGTGCGGTTTCTATGTTAACGCGATGGGTCCCGAAACCTGGATCGACCTGCCCACCTACACTTTCACCGGTGAGAAGAAAAAGCAGCTGCGGGTATGCTTCAA
>Ga0306926_10000616_pt1 | contig 33692 bp, 27 predicted proteins | sample flu12Cox44000178_FD_203759 | JGI IMG/M metagenome (GOLD analysis project Ga0306926, IMG submission 203759) | Lab enrichment of tropical soil microbial communities from Luquillo Experimental Forest, Puerto Rico - flux8day.12C.oxic.44.000.178 (v2)... | ecosystem: Environmental > Terrestrial >...
GACGATTTGTCCGCCCATCGCCAGCCAGCCTCTGGCCCGCAGCACCGCGTCGAACCGTGCGAACAAGTGCTCTACCGCGCCGGCTCGCGCCAACTGCTCGCGGAAGAGCCAGATCGTCTTGGCGTCCAGGACGGGGTCGTGCAGAGCCTACCCGACAAACCGCATGAACGACAGTCGGTCCTTCAGCTGATACTCGGTCTGGTCGTCAGAGAGCGTGTACAGCGTCTGCAAAACCAGCACTTTGAACATCAATACCGGGTCATCGGGCGGCCGCCCGCCCTTGGCCCGGTCCGAGCGCGACAGGGCCGCCATCAGATCGCTGCCGAACCCCTCGAAATCGACTACCGCAGCCCGCCCTTCCAGCGGATCCCCGGCCGCCGAGAGCGCCTGCAGCCGCTCGTCCTGATCAAAAAATCCGGGTTGCCCCGTCATTGCCAATCCCCCGCATCCCCCAATCGCACAAGCGGACGATTCGCCATTAAATTCAACCGGTTTTAAGAGGCGTCCCGATTGATTAGGCGGCGAGGATTTCAGCCACTGTTTGGGAGAATTCGGCCGGCCCAAAGGGTTTGCGCAGTAGCGGGACTCCCGCGCCGCCGTCAGATACGGCATCGGTATCGCCGGTGATCAACAGGGTCTTCAAGCTCGGGTGCCGGTGCCATGCCTCTCGGATAATCTCCAGGCCATTGATTCCCGGCATGGCATAGTCGACGATGAGCAGGTCGACCTCAGCCCTGTCTTCCAAGATGCGGAACGCCGCTCCGGCACTGCTAGCCTCGCGCACCAGGTAGCCACTGGATTTCAGGAGCTCGCCGACAAAGCGCCGCCCGTCATGATCGTCATCACAGAGCAGGACCGTGGCCGTGCCCTGCGGTACGGGCAATCGGGATGTTCTGTCGCCGGAGGTCCCGAGCGGAGGTTCGACGGCCTGCGGCAGCCACAGTTCGACCGTTGTGCCGAGACCCGGCTTGCTCCGAATCCGTACAGCGCCGCCCGATTGCCCGGCAAAGCCTTGCACCATCGGCAACCCCAGGCCGGACCCGCTGCCTACCTCTTTCGTGGTAAAAAACGGATCGAATACTTGTGCAAGCGTCGCTTCGTCCATGCCGGTTCCGGTGTCGCTGATCGCTACGATAACATAGTTCCCAGGGGTCAGCTCGGTAGGCGAACTGCGGTCAGTCCGTTGATTGCACAGCGAGATGCGCAACGTTCCTCCGACGGGCATCGCGTCGCGGGCGTTGATTGCCAGGTTTAGGATCGCGAGTTCGACCTGATTGGCGTCGACATGCGCCGGCGCCAGATCGGCATCTGTTGAAATCTCGAGGTTGATCGCCGGTCCCACCGTCCGCTGCAGCAATTCTTCGATGCCGCCAACCAGAGCCCCGAGATCGACCGATCGCGCATCGAGGCGCTGTTTACGGGCGAAGGCAAGCAGGCGCTGGATCAACGCGACACCCCGCTCGGCGGCTCGCGAGGCGCTCTGGAGTAACGGCAATATATTGGAATTCTCGCTCGCCCGGCCGCTTGCCAATGCGAGGTTCCCGATTACCACCGTGAGCAGATTGTTGAAGTCGTGGGCAATGCCGCCGGTCAATTGACCCACCGCCTCGAGCTTTTGCGCCTGCCGCAGAGCCGCCTCGGTCGCCCGGTGCTCGGATATTTCAGCTTGCAAACGAATATTTGCTTCGTTGAGCTCGAAACGCAGCCGCATCGACTCCGTAAAGAACTGGTTGAGGTGCGCTGCGGCCAGCGAAAGTGCTGTCGCAAAGACGACGATCATAGCGCCGAGCGCGCTGTCGGCAGTAGTGCCTTCGGCGAAGAAGCGGACTGCCATCGGCAAGCTTGCAGAAAGAAGAAAGGCAAGAAGAGTCGGCAGATGCGACGCATTCAAAACGACTGTTCCAGCACACATCCCGCCGATCACAAATGTGAGAAAGATCTGCCCGGACGTGGGAACTAGCGGGAACAGCAACATTCCACCAAAGCCCCAGCATGATCCGGCAAGCACCGATCCGCAGACAGCGAGCCTCGACCAAAGGAGGTCGTGCTCGGATCCGGAGCCAGAGCGACGATATCGTCGCCATAAGACCCAGCGTACGGCGGTCACGAGAGCAACAAGAGAAAACCAAACCAGCGACGCCCGCGGAGCCCCAATTGTCGACAGCACGATTGCGGTTAAGGCCGCATTGACGAGATTGACCGCGAAGCTGATCGGCAGTTGCCGAAAGACGGCGCGCAGCTGCTCGGTGCGGACGGCGATCGAGATCTCGTTGACTGGCACGATGCCGAAACCTCCCGCGCCGCCCAGGTAAATAGGCTGACGCACCGTGGGAGAGGCCAGCGCGTTCATTAGGAACGACGGTCTGGCTCGCCAAGATACATGGCAAATTGACATTTTGAACTTCGGCTCTCGGGTCCGGACCGTGACACTCGAATTCTTGGGACGCTTAATTGACGCTGCCCGGACGCTAGCGTGACGACGTTATAGTTAAAATTGTTTGCGAGGCGAAGGCGGGTATTGACCCGCAGGGGGAGGTCTCAGTGGACAGCGAGATCGCGTCCGAACAAACTCACTCCGTTATCTTCGGAGGTCCGGGTCACCGGCCCTCGTTGCGCGATCGAGCAGAACGACCAGCTGCAGTTCGGCTGAGCGAAATTGCATCGCTGACCGCGATAACGCTGTTGTCGATCGGGTTGTGGGCAGGGATCTGGGCGGCTGCCGCCACAGTAGCCGCGGTCTGGCCGCGGTAAGTTGAATTGATTGTCGGTGCCCGCCTGCAGCTGAGCGCGGCGCGTCGGACCATCTCGGCGTAGCGGTCGAGGATCGGCAGAAGCTCGTCGCCTTCGGCCGACAAGAGTGGCGCCTAATGAACAGACCGCGGCGGTCCTGTGGCGGATTGCCGAGAGGGGCACTAGTACCTGCTTAATCCATCCATCATTTCCGAAAAAATCGGCCCTCTCCGGGCTATTAACCTCTCGTCATCTCCACGGGCTTCGACCTCCCCATCCTTCCGGTAGTCGGGAACCTCGATCGACGCCATCCTGAAGGTCATCTTTAAGAGGGAGAAAGATTATGCCCGACATTGTTCAAAACCCGCTGGGCGGGCTATCCGATACGCTGGTAGAGCGCGCAAGACAGGCGCAGCCCTTGGTCGCACGTATCGAGGTGGAGGGTCGCCCGGCACGTTCGGGAACCTTCTGGCGCAAAGACGTCGTGGTCGCCGCGGAGCAGGCCTTCGCCCGTGTCGAAGAAGCCAAGGTCATGCTCAGCGATGGCAGCAGTTTTGCAGCGCATCTGGCCGGTCGCGACCCCGGCACCAACGTTGTTGCCCTCAAGCTCGACGGAACCCCGGATCCGGCCCCGTTTACGGACGCCGATCCGCATCTCGGCGCGCTAGCGCTCGCATTTGGTGCCGATGAAGCCGGCGTGTCGGTGCGGCTCGGCGTCATCCACTCGATCGGTCCGGCTTGGTACAGCCGAGCCGGCGGCCGCGTCGATCGGCGGATCACTCTCGACATGATGATGAGTGGGCGCGAGGAAGGCGGACCAGTGCTCGATGCCGGCGGTGGTCTGCTCGGCATCTCGACTTTGGGGCCTCGGCGGCGTGTCCTGGTCATCCCAACCGCCACGGTCGAGGGCGTGCTCGAGCCGCTGCTCAACAAGGGTCGCATCGAGCGGGGATGGCTCGGTCTGTCGCTTCAGCCGGTGCTTGTGTCCGAAGGGATGCAGGCCGAGGCCGGCCAATCGCGCGGTCTGATGATCATGGGTGTGGCCAAGGACGGCCCGGCGGCACAGGCCGGCGTGCTTGCCGGCGATATCCTGGTGACGCTCCGCGGGGAGGGTGTCAGCCGTCCAGCAATGGTGGCGCAGCGCTTGGGGCCGGAAGCGGTTGGGCAACCGATCGAACTGCGGCTATTGCGGGCGGGCAAGGTCCTGTCGCTCACGGCGACGGTCGCCGCCCGGCCTTCTGGATGAGCGCCCCGAGCCGGCTACGCATTGCCGTGGTGGCATCCGATGTGGCGTTGCGAAGCCGGCTTGCCGGGCTGGTTGCGGGGAGCGGGCACGAGATTGTCGAACTGACAGCCGCGCCGGATGCGATCCTGACCGACTGCGCGGTCGACAGCTCGCCGCCGGCGCGGGTCGTCGCAATCGGCTCCGTCGAGGGACAGATCGCCGGGCGACTCCCGCCGGATGCTACCCGTGAGCAGATCGATGCGGCCTTGCGCGCCGTCGCTGCAGGACTGACCGTGCGCGGGGCAAGCTCGCGAAATCGAAAATTCGGACCATTCGCCGAGGAAGTATGGCCAGTGTTGACGCCGCGCGAAATCGAGGTTCTCGCGGCGTTGAGCGACGGCTTGAGCAACAAGGCTGCGGCCCGCCGCCTCGGGATCTCGCCCCACACCGTCAAATTCCATATCGAATCGCTATTCAAGAAGCTCGGCGCCGCCTCGCGCGCAGAAGCCGTCGCCAAGGGCTTGAGGCGCCAGATCGTCGAGATTTGACCAAGCGCCTGCTTCGACCTACGCTGGGTGCGCACTGCTCCGTGACGAGACCATTCGGGAGGATTGAAAATGGCGATCTTCGTTACGCAAGGGCGCTTCACGCGCGAATACATCAGGGGCGGTCTGGCAAAGCCCGAGGACAGGCAGGCAGCGATCTCCCGGCTCTGCGAGCAGGCGGGGGGCAAGCTGCTCCATGTGTATTTCACGCTTGGCCAACACGATTTTCTGTTGATCTCGGACATGCCGGACGCCCGGGCCGCCTCGGTGATTTCGCTGGCCGCCGCGGGCGGCGGCGGCATCCAGGACGTGGTGACGACGCAGGCCTTCACCACCGCCGAAGCAAGAGCCTTGTTCGAGCAGGCGGGAAAGGTCGCCAGCTCGTACCGGCCGATGGGCGCGTCTTAAAAGCAGAGGGGATGGCGATGGAGCTCTACACAGCCGGCACCGGCAACGGACAGCGCGCCGCGATCGCGGTCAACGAATGCGGTGTCCCGTGCACGATGCACGTTCTCAATCTGGCGCAGGGCGACCAGAAAAAGCCCGATTATCTGAAGATAAACCCGACCGCCCGGATCCCGACCCTGATCGATCCGGACGGTCCCGGCGGCCGGCCGCTGACCCTGATCCAGTCCTGGGCGATCCTTTATTACCTCGCCGAGAAGACCGGCAAGCTGATCCCCGGTGACCCCTTGGCGCGAGCCAGGACCTACCAATGGCTCGGCGAAGCGGCCAGCGACATGGCGCCGACCGCGCAAAACATCTTCTTCCTGGGCAACCGCATGCCGGAGAAGATACCTCCATCGGCGATCAAGTTTTACGAGGACCGGCTCGTCACCCAGTTCCGCGCTGCCGACGAACAGCTCGCCCGCACTCCCTACCTGACCGGCAGCGAGATCACCGTCGCGGATCTCGGCCTCTACCCGATCTATGCCGGGCGCAAGGCGTTGATCGACGGCGCCGGCCTCCGGAATGTCACCGCCTGGGGCGACCGGGTCGGAGCCCGGCCGGGCGTTCAGAAGGGCATGAAACTGGAGCGTTGACCATCGACGAAGCGCGACGGGCCGGCGCGCTCCGCCGCGCTTCCCTGATTGACGGGAAGATATAGGGAAAAATGCCGTTTCGCGGCATTTTGGAGCCCAATCGGGCTGCCTAAGCCATTGTTATCGCAGTAATCGATCAGCCAATTCCCTAAGCGGCTGAACGGGGAATTAAATCGACTGAACAGGGATTTAATTCGGCCGAGCAGAGAAGGCCCAGGGAAGCAAAACCGCCTCGATGTACCGTGATCGGGAGCGCCGGGTCACGGCTAAAAAGCGCCTCAAACGGTTTGCGAGTCGATGCCGACTGCGGCGCTCCCCGACCAATAGACGTGGGACCTTGGTCAATTTTGCAATAAATTGACCGGGAAACTCTGTCGCGTCGGGTGAAGAATGCCCGCTGTCCGCCGTCTCGCCGCGATTTTGGCCGCCGATGTGGCGGGGTATTCGCGCCTGATGGGCGCGGACGAGGAAGGGACGCTTGCCGCCCTGAAGGCACTGCTCCGCGAGCTGGCCGATCCGAAGATCAAGGAGCATCGCGGCCCCATCGTCAAGACCACCACCTGGCCTGCTCGCGGACCTCGCCGACCCGCTATTACATCCCGCAGCACGACGTGCGGATGGAGCGACCGGACGGTAGAGGACGTGGCCTGGGCCTATCTCCGAGTGAGGTCATTCATTAGTGGCGCCGCCTGCGCAGCGTGTGACGCCGGCGGTTGGAACGCCGCTCGGTCGGCGCATTCCCGTCACCTCTGCGACCTTCTAGCGAGATGGATGCGGACCGCCTTCAGGAATGCTGTGCGATCTGCTGGCCCGCTGACGTTGGCGGCAAGACGTTCGCAGAAATCCTCCGTTGTCCGGGCTTCGGCCGCCGCGTTCAGAATGTAGATCTTGGCGATGGGACCGATGTGTTGCGCCAATAACGACCGGATTGCCTCGAATTCAGCGCTATCTGGGGCGATGATCGGCACGCCTGACGGACGAGCACCCGCCCCTGGCTGAGGCGTTCCAGAGGGGTGAGCACGAGGCGCTGGATCCAAAGAGACAGCACCCGCCAGCGGTGCTGCAACTCGGTGCCCCCCAACCCCGGCTGGACCGACCAGGACCTGGCGCGCGGTCCTTACCAGCGTCCCAAGCGCCTTCTCCTGGTCGGGAAATATGTCAATCCACTGGTGGGTCGCGAGTTCGTAGCGCAGCGCGCCGGCCGGCTTGATGGGCGATAGCCGCAGCGGCAAGATCGGCTTGTTGCCGCCGCTGGCCAACGATAACTCTTTTCTGATCTCTCCCGAAGCGATTGATGCTTCGGAGAACAGGAACACGATGCCGTGGGCGCCCTCCAGGGCCGTGACGATACTTTCTTGGTAGTTGTCGCCGGGGAGGATGTCGCGCGAGGAAATCCAGCACTTCAGGCCCTCCGCCTCAAGAAACTGAACGACTTCAAGCGCGGTCGCCTGGTCCTTTGACGAAAAGCAAATGAAGAGGTGCGACGGATCTTCCGACAAGATGTTCCTCGGCCGGATGCGACCCACTCAACAGGAAGCATAGGTATTGCAAGCCGATTCGCAAGCGTAGCTGGTGTTCTCACCACTGGCAAGCGGCCGGTTCCAGAAATATGTCGGGTAATTGTATCCGATGTCGCGTCGCGGCCGGTTCCAAGTGAACGCCATACCGCAAGGTATGCTATAATGTTTGCGCTGCCTCCACGGAGAGCCAGCGATGCATCTGACAGCGAAGTTTAATCTAGCGATATTGGCGGCGTTTGGCGTTGGATTGCTGGTCGCCGTCATCGTGCTCGATCTCGTCGCGGCCAAACTGGCACGCCATCAGGTATTGGAGAATGCCCGGATCATGATGACGGCAGCAAACGGCATTCGCGAATACACTGCGCAGCACCTTGTCCCGCTGCTGCCCATCGAGCACGACGGCAAGTTCGTTCCCGAGAACGTCCCCGCGTTTTCGGCGCAGACGACTTTCAAGAACATTCAGGCCGCCTTTGCCGGCTACACCTATCGCGAGCCTGCGCTGAACCCGACCAACCTGATCGACCGTGCCCAGGATTGGGAGGCCGACATTATTCGCCTGTTTCGCGACGAGCCGACCCGGCCGGAACTGGTGCTCGAACGCGACACTCCGATCGGACTGACGCTTAATCTCGCGCGGCCGATTTCAATTCACGACGACGCTTGTCTGACCTGCCACGGTACGCCATCGGCCGCCCCGGCGGCCTTAACGCAGACCTACGGCACAGTGAACGGGTTCGGATGGAAACTCAACGAGACAATCGGTGCGCAGATAGTGTCCGTCCCAATGGCGGTTCCGCTAAAGCTCGCCCGCCGCCTCTACATCACATCCCTGATCGCTCTCGTCGGAATATTTGCGGTCGTCTTTGTGGTAATAAACCTGCTGCTGCACCACCTGGTAATAGCTCCAGTCAAGCGCGTGTCAGCGAATCGCCGAGGCAGTCAGCTTGGGCGAGGAGCACGTGGAGCCCTATGTCAAGCCTGGCAAAGATGAGATTTCGCTACTCTCGGTGGCGTTTAACCGCATGTGGGAAAGCTTGAAGCGCGCGCTGGACATGCTCGTAACTCCGGCACCGCGACATTGATCACGCTCGCGGTCGTCGCGCTCCGACCGTCAGCGAACGATACGCAAAGGCGCTCTGTCATTGCGAGCATACCAGCCACTCGCGCTGGGCGAGCACGGGCTATTCGGCACTTTGCCGAATAGCATTGTCGGCGGGCCGGGTTGCGGTTCCACCTAGCCGCGCTGTCGCCGTTTTGAAATCTGCTCAACCCGGTGATCTTGTTTTGCGGTACTCCTCTGGAGCGTCGTGCAATCGAACTTCAGTGTTCATCCACGTATCGAAAGACGCGGATATCTGGTACATTTTTAATCGTACGTCTAACTTCCTCAAGTTCATTTAGATACGCGACTGCTTTCCATCCCGCTTTCCCAGCGATTTGAAAAAGTAGCGGATAGCGGGAGGAAAACAGGTATGCACCACCTTTGCGGGCGATAGCGGTTCGCGATCGACGGGCTCGGGTTGAGCTTCGCGAGGATCGCTCTTAGGTTTCGGGTGTGTATCGACAGGGGATAGTGGCCGCCGTTGATGGTGTTGCGAAGCTCTTTTATCAAGTCGGCGGCTTCGTCTTCCGATAAGTCAATGTGCGGCATAGCCCCCCGATGGTACGGCGTCACGAAAAGCGTTCATAAACCCGATCGGCCGGCAACCGAGGGTCGTGAGGCACAAGGCGAGGCTCCAAAGCCCCACAGGGGAAAGGAGGACCCCGATGGGGCTTGAGCAACCGCCACCTGCGCCAACTCGTCTCTGCCCCTCGCAAAAACTGCGCTGAAAGACCTCAGGCACCAAGGGTCGCATTCCCCCGCGGCGTCATCAAGCTGTAAAGCAATAGGACGATGCTCGCATTCCCTAGCGGTTTCATCAAGCTGCTCAGGAATGCGACGATGGTCAAATTACCGCCTTGGGACACCCCTGCCTGGCGCCTGCCGCGAGAGCTGCGCCCCTTCTACGCCGCGGTCAATCGCCTCCGCGAGCTTGAGGCCAAATCTGGTGCCTCGCCGGCAGAGATCGCGGCGGCCCGCCATGCCGTTGCCGTCGCTGCGGTGCAACTGGTACGGCTCGTCGATGCGGCGCGGCTCTTCGAAGCGAAGCGGGCAACTGTGCGCTACTTCGGGCGAGCGTGATGCAGGATGCGGGTCGCACGGCGGCAAGCTGATCCTCTGGCACGGCTTCGCTGATCCGGTGGTGCCGACCTTGAACACCATCGCCTACTACGAACGATCGATTGCCAGCCAGACATCCGATAATGAGAATGGCAAGGGCGCACGAAAAGAAGGTCTGCGTCGCACACAGGAATTCGCCCAACTATTCCTCGCCTCCGGCGTGGAGCACTGCAACGGCGGCGCCGACCCAATACTTCAAAGCAGCGGCCCCGATAATGCACTGGGCCGATCAGGGCATCGCCCTCGATGACACCATCGCGTCAAAGGTAGTGAACGGCGTGACGGCCTTTACGCGCCCTGTCTGCCCCTATCCGGGATTGCCCCGGTACAGCGGGGTCGGCGATACGACAAAAGCCAGTAGCTTCATGTGCGTCGCCGACAGCGACCCGGACGACAACCAGCCGCCAGCGCCGAAGTACCTTAATGACGGCGACAATTACCCGATTGTGCCGATCACCTCGACCGACGATCGTGACCATGGTCACGATCACGACGGCCGCTGGCGACCTGATCCGCCATGCTCATGCCCTTTGGGCCGTGCCGAAACCGGGGAGAGCGTTAGAGAAACACCTCGGGCGGGTTGCCGAGCAGCACCTGGCCGACCGTCTCGTAGTGGGCATCGCGCGACTGGATCTGCTGCGAGAGGGTGTGGATGTCGCGGAAGCGGCGCTCGAAGGGGCTCCCGGGGAAGATTGCGTCAACCCCTGCCGCCTTGTAGGTGTAGTCGGCGACCGCGACGGCGCTGGCTATCGCATGCGAGCCGGCGAGGCGTGCGCGGGCGCGGTCGGCGACGTCGATCGGCGCTGACGGGCCGGCGCGGCGGTAGATTTCGCTTACCGTGTCGATCAGATAGCAGCGGGCCGCCCCCAGCCGCGCCTCGGCCCGCGCCACTTCGGCTTGGATCACCGCATTGTCGGCGAGCCGCCCGCTGCCGCGCGGGGTCTTGCGCGATGCCAGCTCGACGAAGGCGTCGAGCATGCCGCGGGCGATGCCGAGAGCCACACTGGCGATGCCGACCGAGTAGAGGGTTTGCTGCGGGAAGGCGTAGAGCGGGCCGGGCTCGCGGCGCAGGGTCGGGTCCTCGCGGGTGCCGGTGAATTCCTCGGGCACAAAGAGGTCCTCGACAGTGTAGGATTCCGAGGCCGTGCCGCGCAGGCCGATCGGATCCCAATTATCGAGCAAGACGGCGTCTTCGACCGGGAAGAGCCAGGTGCGGACAACCGGCCGGCCCGCATCGTTGAGGCGCAATGAGCCGTCGGGCTCGACGACCGTGCCGTGCGCGCCCATCCAGGTCGCGTGCCGGCAGCCGCTGGCAAAATCCCAGCGGCCGGTGACCCGATAGCCGCCGGGTACGGCGATGCCGCGGCAGTCGTTCGGCGGTCCCCAGGCGCAGGTCGTCCGCTTGTCGCCGAACACTGTGCGCGCCGCCTCGAGATCGAGGTAAGGGGCGAACAACCCGATGCTGTTGGCGATCGACACGCACCAGCCGACCGAGCCGTCGGCCCGCGCCAGTTCGCCGACCGCCTCGATATAGATCGCCGGCTCGACCTCGTCGCCGCCGACCGAACGGGGATAGAGCATGCGGAAGAGCCGTGCTTCGTGCAATTCCTCGAGCAGCGGCCCGGTGATGCGCCGGGCGCGGTCGATCTCGTCCGCGGCGGCGCAAATTGCCGACGCCAAGTCACGAGCCCGTGTCACGAGGTCGGCTCGGCTCGGGTCATTCATCGGGGCGCTCCAAGGGCTGATCGATCGAGACCATTGCGGCGCCAGGCTCGATCGCTGTCAATAGAGTGCGGCATCGCTCGCAAGGTGGAGGTTCCCGATGACATTGTTCGATCTTACCGGGCGCGTCGCCGTCGTCACCGGCGGCAATGGCGGGATCGGTCTCGGCATGGCGAAGGGGCTCGCAGCGGCGGGTGCAGCGGTAGCGTTGGCGGCGCGCAACGCCGAGAAGGGCGAAGTGGCGGCGACCGGGCTCGCCGCGTCCGGCGCCGGGAGTGCCTTTATCACGTTCGACGTCGCCGATGAGGGCTCGTGCCGGGCGATGATCCAGGAGACCCTCGCGCGCTTCGGCCGGCTCGACATTCTGGTCAACAATGCGGGGACTTCGGTCCGCAAGCCGCCGGAAAGCTATACGGCGGCCGAATGGCGCATGGTGCTCGACACCAACCTGACCGGCGCCCTCTTCTGCTCACAGGCCGCCCACCCCGCGATGAAGGAAGCCGGCGGCGGCAAGATCATCAATATCGGCTCGATGTATTCGATCTTCGGCACCAGTTACGGCGCCGCCTATGCCGCGAGCAAAGGGGCGCTCGTACAGCTGACGAAGTCGCTGGCGATCGCCTGGGCCAAAGACAACATTCAGGTCAATGCGGTGTTGCCGGGCTGGATCGACACGGAGCTAACGCAGGGGGCACGCCGCCACGTGCCCGATCTGCACGACCGGGTGCTGGCGCGCACCCCGGCCGGCCGCTGGGGGGTGCCCGAGGATCTTGCCGGGATCGCGGTGTTCTTGGCGGCGCCGGGCTCGGATTTCGTGACCGGTGCGGCAATCCCGGTCGATGGTGGCTATGCGAGCATGGGAGTTTAGACCATGACGACCGAAACGACGCACCGTACCGTCGAGACCAACGGCATCCGGATGCATCTCGCCGAGATGGGTTCGGGTCCGCTCGTCCTGCTGTGCCACGGCTTTCCCGAGCTTTGGTACTCCTGGCGCCATCAGCTGAGAGCGCTCGCCGAGGCCGGGTTCCACGCGGTAGCGCCCGACATGCGGGGCTACGGCCAAACCGACCGTCCCGAGGCGATCGACCAGTACACGCTCCTCCACCTGGTCGGCGACATCGTCGGCCTCCTCGACGCGCTCGGCGCCGAGACGGCGGTGATCGCCGGCCACGATTGGGGCGCGCCGGTCGCCTGGCACGCGGCACTCCTGCGCCCCGACAGGTTCCGCGGCGCGATCGGCCTCAGCGTGCCGTACCGGCCGCGCGGGCTGGTGCGGCCGACCACCGTTATGCCGCAGACCGACGACGCAGTGTGGTACCAGCTTTACTTCCAGACCCCGGGTGTCGCCGAGGCCGAGCTCGAGCGCGATGTCCGCCGCTTCATCCGCGGCACCCTCTATTCGATTTCGGGGGACATGCCGCGCCACGCGCCCACCCCCATGATGGTGCCCCGGCAGGGCGGCCTGCTTGCTCGCTGGGCGAGCGAGTTCGGGAACCCCGCGGCCCTGCCGAGCTGGCTCGGCGAGGCCGACGTCGATTTCTACGCAGGCGAGTTTGCCCGCACCGGGTTTGCCGGCGGCCTCAACTGGTATCGCAACATCGACCGCAACTGGGAGCTCCTGGCGCCCTTTGCCGGGGCGCGGGTCATGGTGCCCGCACTCTACATCGCCGGCGACCGCGACCCGGTTGTGCGCTTCCCCGGCATGGATCGGCTGATCCCGAATCTCGCGAATTTCGTGCCGCAACTGCGCCACACGATCATGCTGCCGGGCTGCGGCCATTGGACCCAGCAGGAGCGGGCAGGGGAGGTCAACACCGCGATGATCGATTTCCTGCGGGGCCTTCCTAGTGAACCAGCGGCTTGAGCGCGATCTCGGCGCGATAGTCACCGCGGATCTCGGAGATCGCTGCGGCGAGCTGTGAGCGGATCTCGTCGCGGCACACCGCAACCGGCAGCTTTACCGTGATCTCGCGGCGTGCCGTCACGACCTGGCCGTCGCGAGTCCATTGCGACTGGTAGCGCAGATAGGGATTTTCGATGGTCTTGCCCCGCGGCAGCAATTCGATGTCCCGGCCCGGCGGCAGGGTCAGCGACAACTCCTCGATCTGATGGCCGGAAAAGCAGGGCGTCGGCTGGGTTTTCGGTAATGTCCAGGAGCCGAGCAGGAACTCGCCCGGGCGCACCAGCAAGCGGATCCCTCCGGGCAGCTCAAACGCCTTGCCGTCGAGAAACTCCGGCCGCGCCTCGAGCTCGAAGGATGCCGAAAATGCGTAGACCGGGGCCAGGCGATCGCGCGGCGGGTCGAATTGGAAACTCGCCTTGCCGGGCCAGCCGAGGGATTTGAAATATGACTCGGCCCATCGCTCGGGCCCACCCACCTCCACACTGGCGGCTAGTTGCCGAAGTTTGATGCCGAACGGCCCCGAGGCCACCGTCGTCGACTGGCCGGATACGGTGCCATCGGCCGCCAGCTGGGCTGTGGTCCGCAGCTTCTCTTCGTTTTCCTCGGTTACGGCCAGCGGCAAGATCGTAAGCGGAGCGCCCGGTTCGGTCGCCAGCGCGACGGGCTTGCCATATTCGGTCATAGGCAATGTCCCGAATGGCGCCATGCCGGCTGTCGAATCGGCATAGACATCGAACTCGGGCAGGTAGCTCAGGACGTGGTCGAACAATGCGGGCGTGGCCACCTCGGGCGCCCGGTAGCGGTTCCAGCTGTTGATCAGCACGGGCATGCTGACGATGCCTTTGGCCTTGAGCAGCGCCTCGAGCAGGACGACATGGTCCTTACAGTCGCCATAGCCGTTTTCGAGGATCTTGCTGGCTTCGTGCGGCTCGTAACCGCCATTGCCCAGGATGACCCCGACGTAGCGGATATGTTTGGAGACCCAATCGTAAATCCGGTGTGCCTGCTCGCGGCGATCCGAAGTCTCCGTAGTGATTTCGTCGGCTAACGCCTGAATGCGCGGCGTTACGGCCGCCTTCCCGGCGGCCAGCTGGCGGTAAGCGGTCACGACCGCCGGATAATCGAGAAAGGTCGAGATGATGTAGTACGGCTCAGTGTCCCAAGACGACAGGGCCGTGGGCTCGCCCACCGGCGGCCGCGGGTTGCTAAAGCGAAAAGTGTGGGTGACCCTCTCTTCGGCTTCCTTGATTTCGTGATTGACACCCCGCACTTCGGTATGAGCGGTCAGCGCCTTGGGTAGTGTGAAACTCACCCGTACATCCTCGAAGGCGGTCCCGCGCAAAAAGACCCCGCCGAAAAAGAACTGCCCCGCAAAAGGCGCCTTGCGAACGTGCTTGATCGTGTGCACCACCGTGTCGCCGGCGCTCACGTCGGGAAACACGATGACCTTCTGCTTGCGGTCGGTGAACATCGGCACGCGCGGCGCGCCGGGCGGCGCCTGGGCAAAGATCTGCGTCGGATCAACCGTAAGGATCTTGCCGTCCGCCTTGCGCGTGAAGGCTTCCAAAATCTCTGCGGTCTCCATGCTCTCGCTATACTCGAGCTTGTATTGCGCGATGCTGTGGGCAGCGCTCTCATTCGTTGCCACTACCTCGGCATGAGAGATCGTCGTATAGCTGCCGTCCGGCTCGACGGTCGTGTCTCCGCTAAGGGCTTTGATGATCGTCGCCGGTAACTGCGGCGCGTCGTCGGCGACAGCACGCTGCGGTAGCGCGCCGGCGAAGGCAAGCAGAAGAATGGAAAGGAGCGGCTTAGCGAGCACAGCGACTGCCAGAGGCGGCTTTCGATTCCATCCTACCACGTTTCCCGTGTCGCTACTATGGCTCGGCGTAGTCGGGGAAGAACAGCTGCTCACCATCGACTTTATAGCCGGCAATTGTATCTTGACCCTGCCGCGAGGTGAGCCAATCGATGAACGCCATACCCAAATCTGCCTTTACTTTGGGATGCCGTGCCGGGTTCACCAGGATGACTGAGTACTGGTTGAAGAGGCGAGGATCGTGGTCGACGACTATTTCCAGATTGCGGCGATCGTGGAAGTGAACCCAAGTGCCTCGATCCGTCAGCGCATAGCCATTTATCGACACTGCGATGGTCAGCGTCTGTTCCATGCCCGAGCCGGCTTTTAAATACCAAAGGTCGCGAGCCGCCATCGGCGGATCGCCGGCCTCGGTCCACAAGCGCCGTTCGGCGGCGTCCGTACCGCTCATGTCACCGCGAGATACAAATCGCGCCTTGACGGCGCTTATCTTGCGCAAGGCGGCAACCGAGTCGTGTGTCGCATTGATCTTCGCAGGATCGTCTTTGGGGCCAACGATAACGAAATCGTTGTACATGACCTCGTGCCGAACGCTGCCGAAGCCGTTCTGCATAAACTGCAACTCCCGCGCCTTGTCGTGCACGAGCACGACGTCGCAGTCACCGTCCTCGCCGATCTTGAGCGCCTCTCCGGTGCCGACGGCAACGACGTAGACGTCGATGCCGGTTGTCTGCGTAAACGCAGGCAACAGGTAGCCGAGCAGGCCGGACTGCTCCGTCGATGTGGTCGAAGCTACCGTGATGAACGGATAATCCTTGGCTTGGGAATTGAGTGATACGGCGGACGCGAAGAGTAGTGAACCCAGGATGATTCTGCGACTACGAAGAACGCCGGGGTATGGGAACCCGCGGCGCCGCGCGTGAGGCGCGCTCCGGTTTGACACCGCAACCGATTGCGTATCCATATGCCTCGCCCTAACAAACTCGGTCGAGTTCGGGCTGGGACATAGGACGAGTCCGGAAGATGCGTTCGCCTCGTGCGTTGATGGTGCTGGCTTTTGCAGGTCTGGCGGCGGCGGTCGCCCTCGCGGGCTGGTATGATCGTAGCGTCACCTTGCGCGCAGCGGAAGATCATGTCGAGCTCACCGTTGGCATTATGCGCGAGCACGCTTTGAATGTCTTTCGAACGCAGGAGCTCGTGTACCAGCAAATCAGGTTGCGCACGGGGGGGTTGGATTGGGAGGCCATCGGCCGCTCTGGCGAGTTTGCGAGGTTTCTGCGGGAAACGCGAAACCGAATGGACCAGATCTCGTCTATTTGGCTGGCCGATGCCACGGGCCACGTCCGGCTTGCCTTACCCGCGGAGCCTAACCTTCGAAAGCAGGGACGACTTTCGGGCGCATCGTGAAGGCGAGTCCGGCATGAGCGTCGGAGAACAGCAGCTCGGTACGTTTGGACTAACCTGGCGCAAGTCGTTGTCCACGGGCGAGTTTGACGGGGTGATCGGGATAGAGATTGGGGTCGAATACTTTGACAATTTTTTTCGTGGATTTGATGCGACAGGTCATCGGAGAGCGGTTCTTGTCCGCGCGGATGGCACCGTGCTCGCAGCCAATCCTGCCACCGGCGAGCCAAGGCGATTTCCACCCACCTCCCAGTTGATGCAGTCGATTGCCAGCGGTGTTCAAAACGAAAAATGGAATGTTTCGCCGAATGGCATTACGCATTTTTTCCGATGGCGACAGCTCGATCCCTATCCGGTCTATGTGGCCTATGCAGTCGATGAAGATGTCGCTCTTGGCTACTGGTATTGGCGGATTGTCTTCTATGCCATCCTCGCTGCGGGGGTCTGGGCCGCGCTGCACCTAATCACCCATTTAGCATCACGGCGCGCGGCGGCTGAGGCAGCTCTGCAGCAGGCCCGGAGGATGGAGGCCATCGGCCAGCTCGCCAGCGGAGTGGCGCATGATTTCAATAACGTGCTAACGGCGGTGATGGGCAATGTCGACCTTATTGCGCTCGACCGGAATGCGACGCGTCATGTTCGGCAACTTGCTGAGGCGACGCTTCGCGCGGCGCGCCGCGGGTCGAGCCTGACCGCGCAGTTATTGGCGTATGCGCGCCGACAGCCTTTGCAGCCAAAAGACGTTCGAATTGACGGGCTTCTCGATGCGATGCTGCCCTTAATCAAGGATGCTTTGGGAGAAGCGATCAGGGTGTCCTGTAGGCTGGGTCCCGATCTGCCTGCTATCCGGATCGACCCGGGACAATTCGAGGCTGCGTTGGTGAATTTGGCCTTGAACGCGCGGGACGCCATGCCGCAGGGCGGCGTGCTGCGAATCGAAGCTCAGAACGTGACAGTGGAGGCAGCCGATGCGGAGCGCCTGTCGATCCCGCCGAGCGATTATGTGGTCATAGAAATTGCCGACACCGGGGTTGGGATGCCGGCCGACACCGCGCGCCGTGCCTTCGAGCCGTTCTTCACTACCAAGGGAGCAGGCAAGGGCAGCGGGCTCGGCCTTTCCATGGTCTATGGCTTCGCGCGCCAGTCGGAAGGCACTGCGGAGATCGAGAGCCGGGTCGGCCACGGCACGAAGATAAGGCTGTATTTGCCGTGCTCGGAAAAGATGGTATCGCCCGAGCCGCAACCAACCGTTGCGCATCCTCCGTTGTTACGCAAGGCCTCGATATTGGTTGTCGAAGATCAGGATGAAATCCGTCAGTTGTTGGCAGATTCGCTCGAGGAATTCGGCCACGAGGTCAGGACCGCGCGCGCCGCTGAAAAGGCGATCGAGATTCTCGGGAGCAACGCTGGCATTGAGGTCCTAGTGACCGATATCACTCTGCCGGGCGGAATGACCGGCGTGGATCTTGTTCGCAAGGCGCGGGAATTGATGCCGGATTTGAAGATCTTGATGATCTCCGGAAATGCCAATGAGGAGTCTATTAGGGCGTCATATCGCGATCGCTGCGCGTTCCTGCCAAAGCCGTTTCGCCCAAGCGATCTCAACAGAGCGGTAGAGGAACTGCTGTAAGAGTCGACATCGTGAACGCTCCAAAACCGAGCCGGCGGCAAATCCTTGCATGCATAGGAGCCATTTTCGTGGGGCAGTCAATTCGACCGAGCGGGCCGGCCGAGGCCGAATGGGTCGCCGTTTCTCTAAGCGAACCCGGCTTCAAATCCGATCTTGAAGCTCTGCTCGACAAGGCCACCGCGGAGAAGCGCGTTTGGAATCTCCACGGCGTCGTCATCATGCGCGACGGGCGTCTGGTGCTTGAGCGTTACTTCGAGGGCGAGGACAACGCGCGAGGCACACCGTTGGGCAAGGTCGCGTTCAAGGCCGATACGCTGCATGATCTGCGATCGGTATCGAAGGGCATCGTCGGGTTGCTCTACGGCATCGCGCTCGGCGACGGAAAGGTGCCGCCACCCGAAGCGACGCTCTTTGCCTCGTTCCCCGAATACATCGACCTGGCCGCCGACCCCGCCCGCAACCGGTGGACCATCCAGAACGTGCTGACGATGACTATGGGGACGGATTGGGATGAGCTCGGCGTTCCTTATACCGATTCGGCAAACAGCGAGATCGCGATGGACATGGCGCCGGATCGCTACCGCTTCGTCCTCGGCGCGCCGGTCGTAATGGAGCCAGGCAGGCGCTGGGTTTACAACGGCGGCGCCACCGCGCTGTTGGCGCGGATCATTGAGCGAGGCACCGGAAAGCCACTGCATGCGTTCGCCCGCGAAACGCTGTTCGATCCTCTCGAAATCGGCCCGACGGAATGGTTTACCGATGACCATGGCGAAACCATTCGCGTCCGGGCTGCGTATGACGCCGCGCGATCTGGCGCGCATTGGCCTGATGATGCTGAAGGGCGGTATGCGGGTTGAGCGGCGCGTCGTGCCGGCGCAATGGATCGAGCGTTCGACCTCACCGATGGTTGATATAGACGAGACCCGGCAATACGGCTACCAATGGTACCTGGGCAAGTTCGATTTCACGGCTTCGACAGGTCCGTGGTTGAACCAGTCGCGGCTCGAACGATACTGGGGTGGGATCGGCAATGGCGGCCAGCGGCTATTCGTATTTCCTGGGCTGGATCTGGTGGTGGCCATAACTGCCGGCAACTACGATACGACCGATCAGGGGGTTCCTTCGACCCGCGTAATTCGCGAACTTGTGCTGCCGGCCCTTTCGTGAGCTGCCCCGGTTGGCTCGCGAAAACGGAACCAAAAGGAGGTGCAGATGAGACTCGGCGTAGCCCTTCCTATCGTCGATATCGGTGGTGAGCCGGCGGCGTTGCGGGAATTTGCCCAAGCGGCGGAGGAGATCGGCTATCACGGGATCGCCGCCCCCGACCACGTGCTGGGCGCCAATGTTGCGAGCCGGCCTGGTTGGACCCAACCCCGCGCCCGCTCGACCGATCTCTATCACGACCCGTTCGTGCTGTTCGGTTTCCTCGCCGGCTGCACCAATATTGGCGACTTCTCGACCCAGGTGTTGATCCTGACGCAGCGCCAGACCGTGCTCGTCGCCAAGCAGGTGGCCTGTCTCGACGTCCTGTCGGGCGGACGGTTCCGGCTCGGCATCGGGGTCGGGTGGAACGAGATCGAGTTCGTCGGCCTCAACGAGAATTTTCACAACCGCGGCCGTCGCTCGGAAGAGCAGGTCGCGGTCATGCGGGCGTTGTGGGCGGAGCCGCACGTCACCTTCAAGGGCAGATGGCACACGATCGAGGATGCCGGCATCAACCCGAGGCCCTCCGGGCGCAAGATCCCGCTGTGGTATGGCGGGCACGCCGAAGTGACGTTGCGGCGCTGCGCCAAATGGGGCGACGGCTGGATGCCGCTCGCCTATCCGCCCGGCGAGGAGGCGCGAACAGCCTTCGCCACCTTGCACCGCTATGCCGAGGAAGCCGGACGTGATCCGGCGACGATTGGCATCGACACACGGGTCTCGGCCGGCGCCGGCAGCGAGGCCGATTGGCGCGAGGTGGTGCGGTTCTGGAAATCGATCGGGGTGACGCACCTGACGTTGGCCAATTACTACGAAAGCGGTCACCTGCACCGCATCGCCGGCCGGTCTCTCGGCGATCACATCGCCGCGATGCGCCGCTACTGGAACACCGTCGCCGATCTGCTGTAGCGCGTACAATCTCAGCTTCTCGCCGAAATCACATGGGCGCGCATTTTCCCGGCGATCGGGCCGTCTCCGAGATGTCTCGTAAGCCAGGCCGCTACTGAATCGGTAACGGCAGCCAGACCCCCGGGCCGTCGATCCTCAATTTCGGTCGCGACAAGCGTCCCATGACAAACCCCGACTGCCAGATCACGTGGCGATGCCAGTCTGCTGACCATGTCTATCGTTTCCACCGCGACCGAGCGAAATCCCGCTTCTCTCAGCTGGTCCTCGATTGCGCCGGTCTGGTGATATCCAAACGCCGTTCCGGCAAGATTACGCGGCGGTTCCTGTGGGAATATATCGGCAAGCGCAGAAAGCACCAGGTTGGTAAACTCGACGGCTTCGACCCGATCCCACACATTGAACAGAAATCGGCCGCCGGGCTTCAGTACTCGCAACGCTTCTCGGTATCCGGCGACCTTATCTGGAAAGAACATAACCCCGAACTGGCAGACGACAACATCGAAAACGGCGTTGTCGAACGGGAGGTCCAGTGCGTCGGCCTGTCGCCAGGTGACACGCGCGGCGCCGGGTTGAGCCGCGGCGTAATCCAGCCTCGATTGGTTGAGATCTGTTGCAACTATAGCGACCGCCTCGGGCAGCACCTGTGCCAGCTCCCGGGTAAGCACTCCCGTGCCAGCCGCCGTTTCCAGCAGACTGCCCGTGATTAGATCGCTCAAGCGACCGGCGAGCTCGAGGGCATAGGGCTCGAATTGCCACGGTCCCAGACAACGGTCATACACGGCAGCACTCGCGGCGGCTACCATGCTAAGGTAATCGCTCACACCATCCTCCCTTTCGATCAGCTCCGTAATCTGCCTCCTTGCTGCTTCGAGGGGAAGCGACACCGCGCTGCGCGCAAATCAACAATGATCCGGGATCCGACAATATGGCTGTCACTGGAATCTAGGCAAATTGCATTCACGCGCGTCATCCCCGAGGCGCGTGTGGCCCGCCGTCTCATGAGAGGCAATCTTTCCCTCAGCGACCCGCCTTGTCGCGGATCACGCGCCAGATGCGCTCGGGAGTGGCGGGCATTGGCACGTCGGTGACGCCGAGCGGGGCGAGCGCGTCGAGGATCGCGTTGATCACCGTCGGTGTGCTGGCGACGGTACCGCCTTCGCCGACACCCTTGGCGCCGAGCGGGTTCGTCGTGCTGGGTACCGGGCTGAAATCGACTGTGATTGCCGGCACGGTATCGGCGCGCGGAACTCCGTAATCCAGTAGTGAGCCGGTCAGGAGCTGGCCACTGTCGCGGTCGTAGACGACGTCCTCGGAGAGCGCTTGCCCCGCACCCTGCGCGACGCCACCCTGGATCTGCCCTCTCGCCAATAATGGATTGATGACTGTGCCGATGTCGTCGACGACGGTGTAGCGGTCGAGCGCCGCCTCGCCGGTCTCGGGGTCGATCTCGACCTCGCAGATATGGCAGCCATTGGGGAAGCTCGGTACATCCGACGAGAAGGCGCCGGCGCCCTGCAGTCCGACGCCGAGCTCCGACGGCAGGCCGACCGGGATGAACGACATCTGTGCCACTTGGCCAATCGGCATCGAGCGGTCGGTGCCGGCGATCGTGAAGGCGCCGTCGGCAAAGGCGATGTCGGCGGCGTCGGCCTCCATGAAATGGGCGGCAAAGCGCTTGCCGCGCTCGATGACCTCGTCGGCGGCGGCGCGCAAGGCGCTGCCGCCGATCATCATGCTGCGCGAGGCATAAGTGCCGCGGCCGATCGCGACTTCGTCGGTGTCGGCCTGTTTGAGATGGATCTTGTCCTCAGGCACGCCGAGCCAGTCGGCGACCATCTGCGCATAGCTCGTCTCGTGCCCCTGCCCATGCGACAAGGTGCCGGCGAGGATCGTCACTTCGCCGCTCGGGTCGAAGCGCAATTCCATGCGCTCATTGAAGATGCCGGTATTGTCGACATAATAGACGATGCTGCGGCCGCGGCGTTTGCCGGCGGCTTCGCTCTGGGCGCGGCGCGCGGCATAGCCGTCCCAATCGGCCAAGGCCTGGCACTTGGCCATTGCCGCGGCGTAATTGCCGGTGTCGTAGATCCAGCCGGTGCGCGTCTCATACGGGTAGGCGTCCGGACGGATCAGGTTCTTCTCGCGTAGCTCGGCCGGATCGATGCGCATCTCGCGCGCCGCCTGGTCGACGAGGCGCTCCATGATGTAGACGGCCTCGGGTCGGCCGGCGCCGCGATAGGGCACGGTCGGCGCGGTATTGGTGAAGACGAGGCTGCTCGTCACCGACACCGCCGGGATGTCGTAGACGGTCGATGCGAGCTTCAGCGAAAACAGGATCGGGATTGCGCCGGCACCCTCGATATAGGCGCCGACATTGTGCGAGCCGGTCCAGCGCAATCCCAGAAATTTGCCGTCCGGGTCGAGCGCCAGCTCGGCGCTGACATTCTGGTCGCGGCCCTGTGCGTCGCCGAGCAATGCCTCGGAGCGGGACGAGATCCATTTGACCGGGCGGCCGACGCGGCGAGCGGCCCAGACGACGATCGCCTCCTCGGGATAGACATTCCCCTTCATGCCAAAGCCGCCGCCGACATCGCGCGCGACGACGCGGATGCGGCTCTCCGGCACATGCAGGATCTGATGGGCGAGGATCTGGCGGGTGCCGTGCACATTCTGCGTGCTGCTGTAGAGCGTATAGCGGCCAGTACCGGGATCGTAATCGGCGATGCAGCCGCGCGGCTCCATCGTCACGGCGGTGATGCGGTTGTTGTAGAGCGAGAGACTTGCAATATGATGCGCCCGGGCAAAGGCCGCGTCGATCGCATCGACATTGCCCATGCGCATCGTGAAGGAGGTGTTGTTGGCGGCACCGTCGTGCACTAGCGGTGCGTCGGGGCGGGAGGCGTCTTCGGCGCGCACGACCGCCGGCAATGGCTCGTAATCTACAGAGACCGATTCCGCCGCATCGCGCGCTAGTGCCTCGGTTTCGGCAATGACGACCGCGACGCGCTCGCCGACATGGCGCACGCGATCTTGGGCCAGCGGGGGGCATTTCGTGCGATAGCCTGCGGGCCCGCCCATATCCTCGGCCATCACCTCGGGATCGAGCGTGCCGCGCCCGTCCGCCGCCCAATCCTCGCCGGTCAGCACGGCAGAGACACCGGGCATCTGCTCCGCCGTGGCCTTGTCGATGCCGCGGATCCGCGCATGGGCATGCGCCGAAAAGATGAAAACGGCATGCGCCTGGCGAACCAGATCGATATCCGCGACATAGCGCCCGCGCCCAGTCAGAAAGCGCGGATCCTCCTTGCGCGTGACGGGTTGTCCGATGCCAAAGCGCATATGATGCCCCCTCTGTTTAGCTCTCCGCCGCTGCTACGGCGCCCATCTTATCGCTCTCCGTCACCCCCGCGAAGGCGGGGGTCCAGAGCAACTGCTTAGACCTTGGCCACTGGGTTCCCGCTTTCGCGGGAACGACGAAAAAAATCAGGGCTTCGAGAGTTTTGGTTTCACAGCCCCAAATAGAATTTGCGGACCAGTTCGTTGTTGTTGAGTTCCTCTGCCGAGCCGCCCTCGAAGGCGATCTTGCCGTGAACGATGACATAGCCACGGTCGGCGATGCGGACCGCCTGATTGAAGTTCTGCTCGGCCATCAGCACGGTGAGCTCGTAGCGCTCCTTCAGTTCCTGGATCTTTTCGATCGTGCGCTTGACGAGCACCGGCGCCAGACCGACCGAGGGCTCGTCGATCAGCAGAATTTTGGGCGCCGACATCAGCGCGCGCGCCAGGGCCAGCATCTGCTGCTCGCCGCCGCTCAGGCTGCCCGCGAGCTGCCGCCGCCTCTCCCGCAATGCTGGAAAGGTTGCGTAGGACATGTCGAGGTTGCCCGCGATCTCGGCGCGCGCCAATGGCCGGAACGCGCCCAGCAGCAGGTTCTCTTCGACCGAAAGCTTGGGGAACAAGCGGCGGCCTTCGGGCACGAGGCTGATCCCGAGATCGACGATCGCCTCGGTTGTGCGGCCGACGAGATCGACCCGCTCGCCGTCGATTTCGGCAACGATCGAACCCGTCGTGGGCGGCAGGATCCCCATCACGCATTTCATCAGGGTGCTCTTGCCGTTGCCGTTGGTGCCGAGCAACACCACGGTCTCGCCGGGGGCGACGCTCAGCGAGACATCCTCGAGCACCCGCACCGCGCCGTAGCCGGCGTCGATGCCGGAAATGCTGAGGCTACTCGCCAAGATAGGCCCTCTCGACCTCGGGATTGCGGATCGCCTCTTGCGGCGCGCCATCGGCGATCTTCTGGCCGGCGACCAATACGACAAGCCGTGTCGAAAAGCTCATCACTGCGCGCATGATGTGCTCGATCAGGACGATCGTGATGCCCTGCTCATTGAGGCGGACCAGCACCACCAGGATCTCCTCGACTTCGGACGGCGAGAGGCCGGCCATCGTCTCGTCGGCGAACAACAGCCGCGGCGCGCTGGCAACTGCGCGCGCGAGCTCGAGCTTGCGCATTTCGACCTGGGTCAGATCGCGCGGCAGCCGGCCCGCCTTGTCGGCGAGCCCGACATCGTCGAGCAATGCCAGGCAGCGCTCGCTGATGGCGCCATCCGAAAGCCGCGCGCCCGGCCGGGCATTGACGGTGTAGAGCAGTGGTATGCGCAGATTGTCGACGAGGCTGAGGCTGCGGAAGGGTTTGGGCAACTGAAAGCTGCGGGCGAGCCCCAGCCTTGTGCGCTGGTATGCCGGCAGGCCGTCGATCGCGCGGCCGTCAAAGGTGATATTGCCGCTGTCGTGATGCAATGCACCGGAGAGGCAATTGACGAGCGTGCTCTTGCCCGAGCCGTTTGGTCCGATCAGCCCGAGCCGCTCACCGGTATCAACAGAAAGATCGATGCCTTCGAGCGCGACAAACCCGCCAAAGCGCTTGCCGAGCCCGCTGACCTCGAGTAGCGGCGGCATCAGCGAAGCCTCGCGCGGCGGCGCGCCTGAACTAGCCCGACGATCCCATTGGGTGCAATGACGACAAAGAGGATCAGCAGCACGCCGACGATCAGCAGATTCAATGCCGAGGAGATTGTCACTGTCGCGAGCTGCTGAATGGTTCCGAGCAGCACGGCGCCGATGATCGGGCCGACCCAGCTGGTCATGCCGCCGATCAGCGGCATTGCGACGCTGTTGACGGCATAAGAGAGGTTGAAGCTCGATGCCGGGTCGAGATAGGTGACGTAATAGGGCAATGGCGCGCCGCTCATGCCCATCAAAGCGCCGCTCAGCGTGGTCGAAATCAGCTTCAGCCGCAATGTCGGCACGCCGCCCGCCTCGGCAGCGGCTTCGTCGTCGCGGATCGCGTTCAAGCCGAGCCCGAGGCGCGAGCGCTCGATGGTTCGGGCGATCGCGACCGAGACCCAGGCAAGGATCAGCATCAGCGAATAAAGGTATTGGACATAGCTGCCGTAAAGCGGCGCCTGCTGCGGCCGGATAACATAGATGCCGCGCGAGCCGCCGACGAAATCCCAGTTGACGATCAAGGTCTGCGCGACGATCGCCAATGCCAGAGTGGCGATCGCAAAGAAGACCCCCTTCAGCCGCAGGGTCAGATAGCCCATGCCGAAGCCGAGAATCCCCGATGTCAGGCCGGCGACCAGGATCATCACCGGAACCGGCAGCGAACTCAGCTTGTGCAGCACGACCGAGCTGTAAGCGCCGACGGCAAAGAAGGCGCCCACCCCGAAATTGGTGTAACCGGTATAGCCGCCGAGGATGTTCCACGCCGTCGACAGCACGATGTACTGCAGCACGACGTAGCCGGCGAAGAAGAAATACTCGTTGCCGATCAAACCGCGCGTCAGCACTAGCACCGCGGCGGCGACAACGAAGGAAACAGCCCAGAACTTTGCAGTGCCCATTGCTATCGGCCGAGGATGCCGGCGGGACGAACAGCCAGGGTCAAGAGCAGAAAGCCAAAGGCCACCGCCGGTGCCCAGGACGGCCCATAGAAGGTCGCGGTGATGCTTTCGACGATGCCGATCAGCATTGCCCCGGCGAGCATACCGGGAAAGCTGGTCATCCCGCCGAGCACGCAGATCGCGAAGATGCGGCCGATGTAATCGCGGCCGATCGACGGCTCGACCGGCTGAATGATGATCAACAGCGCACCGGCGACGGACGCCGTCGCAATCGAGATGCCGAAGGCGATCCGCTTAATCCGGCTCGGGTTCGCCGCCATCAGCTGCAGGGCCAGCCGGTCCTGCGAGACCGCCAGGATGGCGCGGCCGATAAAAGTGCGCCCGAGAAAGACCTGCAACAGCCCGAGCATCACCAGCGAGACGATGCACGGGATCAGCATGCGCAGCGGCAAGTCGACAAAGCCGTAATGCAGGCTCGGACCGATATAGGGCGCCTCGACAAAACGGTAGTCGACGCCAAAGGCCAGGATCAGAGCCACCTCACCGACGAACAGCAGGCCGAAGAAAAAGGCGAGCCCTTGAATAGACTCTTCGCCGCGCTGCTCGAAGGCATAGAAATAGATTTGATAAGCCGCCATGCCGACCAAAAAAAACACCGGCGCCATGACCGCGCCGATCAAGATCGGGTCGACGCCGAAATTCGAATTGACGATATAGGCGACAAAGGACCCGAGCATGATAAAGGCCGGGTGGGCGATGTTGACGATGTCGAGCATGCCGAAAGAGATCGTCACGCCGATCGTGACCGCGGCATAGAAGCCGCCGAGCAACAGCCCGGCGACGACCGCGTTGACCGCGAGGTCGAGTGAGAACATTCGCGCTAGCCGCGGGAAAGCAGATCGGCTGGCGTATCCTCGGCCCGTGATGGAAGTCGCGGCATGGCTGATCCCCCCTTTGTTTGAGCGCGCGCTCGCATTAGAACAGCATCAGCCTTGCGTGTTAAGGGTCACTCGGGCGAGGCAAACAGGTATTCGGGAGGAAGCAATGATCAAGGAGAGGCGTCCGCAGCACCGGCTTCGCGGCTTTTCGCTGATAGCGACAGCACTCGCCGGGTGCGTGCTTACCGGAACCGCTGTTCGGGCGGCGGAGCCGATCACGATCGGCTTTGGCATGGCGCTGACCGGCGGGCTTGCCGCCGCAGGCAAGACGGCGTTGTTGGCGATGCAGATCTGGCAGGACGATGTCAATGCCAAGGAGGGTCTGCTGGGCCGGCCGGTCAAGCTCGTCTATTACGACGACCAGACCAACCCACCGACAGTGCCGGGGATCTATACGAAGCTGCTCGATGTCGACAAGGTCGACGTCATCGTCTCCGGCTATGGCACGAACATGATCGCGCCGGCGATGCCGATCGCGATCCAGAAGGACCGCCTTCTCCTCGGGCTATTCGGCCTAGCGGTCAATAGCGAATTCCATTACCCGAAATATTTTTCGATGCTGCCCACCGGGCCCGACCCCAAACACGCTTTCTCTGACCCGTTTTTTAAAGTCGTGATGGCGAAAGAGCCAAAACCGCAGACCTTGGCCATCGTCGCCGCGGACGCTGAATATCCAAAAAATGCGTCGGAGGGTGCGCGCGACACCGCCAAGTCTTTGGGGCTCAAAGTCGTGTACGACAAGAGCTACCCGCCCTCGACAGCCGATTACTCGCCGATCGTCCGCGCCTTTCAGGCGACCAATCCCGAGATCGTCTTTGTCGCGTCCTACCCGCCCGATTCGGCCGGTATGGTGCGGGCAGCAACCGAGCTCGGGCTCAAGACCCGTTATTTCGGCGGCGGCATGGTCGGTCTGCAATTCACCTCGATCAAGCAGCAGTTCGGCTCAAAGCTGGACGGCATTGTCAATTACGACTTTTGGATCCCGGCCCCGACGATGCAGTTCCCGGGAATTATCGAGTTCCTCAAGAAGTACCAGGCCAGGGCCCCGATTGAGGGGATCGACCCGCTAGGCTGGTATTTGCCGCCCTTCGCCTACGCCAATTTGCAGGTTCTGGGCGAGGCGATCGAGGGTGCCAAGAGTCTCGATCAGACCAAGCTCGCCGATTACATCCGCAGCCATACGTTCAACACGATTGTCGGCGAAATCGCCTTTGGCAAGGACGGCGAATGGGCGAAGCCGCGCGTGCTGGAGGTGCAGTTCCAGGACATCCAGGGCACCGATCTCGAGCACCTCAAGGACACCCGAACAGAAGCGATCCTCGAACCCGAGGAATTTCGCACGGGCGAGGTCGTCGAGCCCTATTCCAATATCAAGAAATAGCGATCGGCCGGCGCCGCCTCAGAACGGAACCGGCCGAATTGAGGCGGCCTCCGCCTCGGCCGCTTTTACGTCGACAGTTATTTGTCTTTGTCGCCCTGGACGATCTCCTCCGCGTCTCCTTCGAGCCGAAGGATGTGCAGCCCGGTGTTGGCGCGGTCGACGATGTAGATGTAGCCACGGTCGTCGGTGGCGACATTGTTCGTCTGGATAACCCGAACGCAGACGTTCGGGTTGCCCTGGTACGGGCCACAGCGAAAGTCCGTATTCTTCGTGATGGCCGGGATGAAGGACGCCACATTCACTGGGTTATACGGATCGCGGATGTCGAAGGCGCGAATGCCGGCGTTGAAGTACGAGACGAAGACGATCTTCTTGTAGAACGGCGGACCGAACTCCTCATTGGTCGCATGCGGACCGAACCGACCGCCAATGTCGCAGAAACCTCCCTCGGATGCGGGGACCTGCGCCGTGGCAATCGACTGCGGTCTCCCCTCCGTCGAGACATCAGTCATGAACGTAAGGTGGCGGAACTCTGAGCAGAAATGCGCGGTCGCCTCGGAAGTCACCACGACAATGTCGCGCGTGGTGTTGCCGTCGTCATTGTCGGTATCGGTGACGAAGTCCGGGACCGTAATCCTGCCAATCGGAAAGCTGCTGTGAGCACCGTTTTTCGGTTCCATGATCAGACGCCCGAGTTCCGCAGTGTGGAAGTCGGTGCACGCGGGCGGGGTGAGTGTCGACGAAATCGATCCGCACGTGACGCCTGTACCGAACGGCGGAGGCAAGAGCTTGGTGCGGTCGACAATCTGCATCACGCCGTTCGAGCCGGTTCCGAATGCGAAATAGACACGCCCGGCGGTGGCGCCCGCCAATGCGATCGTCCCGCCGGCCGGCCCTGTCGAAATGGGGCCATGAATAGTAGGTACCCCATTAGGAAAGTTTGGAAGAACGACCCCGCCGGGTTGCTGCCCGTCGAGCGCCCAATCTCGCAAAAACTTTGGATTCGCAGGGTTGCTTACATCGAAGATGAAGATGTGGTTGCCCGATGCCCAGTGATCGTTTGTATCATTGCCGCGTCGACCGACGATGTAGGCGATCCCGGTATCGCATTCCCACCAGCTTTTATGGGTTCCGGCGAGAGCTCCTGGGGCTCCGGTGTTGGCTCCGATAACCGGGTTTTTTCCAGCGACGGTGCGCACGCCCACGGGGTGGCTCGGATCCGTCACGTCCCAGATCTCGTGCGCGGAACTGGCGTAGGTGCGCAGCATATAGATCTTGCCGTCGTGAACCGGCAGGGTGTTGCCGTCACATACACGCACCATCTGCGCCCCGCCGGCTGCTCCGTCGGACACGGGCAGGTGGAAGAGGTATTTGGGCTTTTTTGGATCGGTCACGTCGACTATCGACGTACCGTTCAGTTCATTCATGTTGGTTAGCGGATTGAACGATGGCAAGGTCTTAGCCCCTGGAAGCAGATTCTCACCTTGCAGTCCCAGCGCATGATGGCCGGCAAAGAGGATATATTTGCCGTGTGGATATTTGTGAACCGTTGGCTGATAGGTCGATCGTTGCTGCAGGTCGTTGGTTCCGACGAGTTTCATGTCGTGTCTTGATCTGTCGGAGTCATCGTCGGCACGCGCGGCCCCCATAAGCAGGAGCAAGGTGGCCCCTGCCGCGACCACGAGTCCACAATATTTCCTGATTAAGACGTGCAAGGTGCTGTGCTTCTGAAGCATGTTTCCTCCTACTTCGTTTCGTTTCCGATGGGGCAGGCTGAAGCGCCCACTAAGGGAATAGCAGCCGCTAAACCCCGTCAACACATTTTTGACGCCTTTGTGACAAATTGATAAATGTAAGTTTCAAGTAAGCTTTTGTTTAACCATGGGGTTGGTGTCAGTTGATTGATGGCCGCGGTGATCGATATTGGGGATAACGATCGCCGGGCGTGGCCCTTTGGGTCAGGGCACGAACAGCAGCTCGCCGCGCGCGCATTTGCTACCGCGCGAAAACGGGTCGCGGCTGCTATCGACCGCAATCCAGAAGCATTAGTTCGATACCATTTTGCAGCCTTAGTCCTGCACGATACCCGAACGGAAGCGACCCTCGAACCTGCGAACACGGTAGGGGAGCGCGGGTGGAGTGCCTTGATGTTACTTCCGCTCTCCTCCGCCTTCAGGTGATCCGACCCATCGCGTCACCATTCCGGCGGAGGCGAGCCACCCTTCAAGCACGTTCATTGACTTGAAGGTCTCACGCCGAAGATCGCTCCTAGTCGCTAGGAGGATAGTCAACTTTCAGGCAGTCCGGCTCGCCGTCGTTCATTTCCTTGACCGGTCCGCCCTGAGTGACTCATTTTGCGGCATCATCTGTTCCGCTGATGACGGTGAACACTGCGATGCAACCATTGGCATTAGATCCACCATTGGCGCCGCAAATTCCGCTGGCCCCCCCTTGGGCAGGGTTACTGTTAATCGGCACATACACCTGATTTTTGACGGGGTCAGCAGCAACCGAATGCGAGCCCACGGCTGAGCTTGGGCTAAAGTCCGGTCGTTTGCCTGTTGAGTCGACAACTCCGAGGATCGGAGCGGGACCGCCCCCGACAGCAGTCAAGTGACTGCCATTTGCGAGGAAATACTGATTGTTGCCGGGATTGAACCAGGCTTCGTCGGCGCCGGCTTCGCCCGCAAGCTTACCGATGATCGCTCCACTGTTTAGATTAATAACCACCGAAATCGGCCCAAGGTTGGTACAACCGAGCAGAGCCTGGGGGAATGGCCCGAGCGCCATTCCGTTGTTCCCGCCGCAGCCCGAATCAGCGAGAGAAAAGGTCTGCTCAATCTTCTCGGACACCGGATCGATTCGCAAAACAACGCCGCTGTCGCTGTTCGGTCCGGTGGGGTTAGGGACATTAAGATAGAACTTGCCGGTCTTGGGGCTCCATTGACACTGTTCGATGCCACCGCTCGCGTTCGGCGTGCCCTTCGTGCCATCCATAACGATGTGCCCCAAGACGTTAAAGCTCGTGCTTGAAATGAAAGTCACGAACGGGCTAGGACTGGAAGCATCGTTGGCGACCAGAATGATGTGATTATTCGCGTCGTGGCAGAGCTCGTCTGCTCTGGTCGCGTCCGTTCCGGGTCCCTTGAGCGCGGTAGAGATCGGGCCCGCGATCAACTTGCCAGGCGGCGAACTCGTCAAATCCAGCACCCATACCCGGCTGGTTCCATCGCCAACCCAAACCTGGTGGCCGTTGGCGACCAGCACTCCATCGGGCCCCGCGCAGTCGGTGGCGGAGGTGCTCGGCGGGGGGCACGGTACTGCACCGGCGAAACCCGGCGCAGGTGCTGTTAACTGATTTGTCAGCGTGTTGGTGCTGGTATCAACAACATCGATTGACTTGTTGGTGCGATCGGCGAGGAGGTAGACCCCGTTTGCCGGGTCCACAAAGCTGATGTCGAAAGAGCCCAGCTTCTGAGGGGCCGGCAGATTGATGACGCTGGTGACGCCGAATACCTCGTCCTTTGCTGCGGCCTCCAACGGTTGGGCTATTGAAGGATGTCCTGTCACCGAGAGCAGCCAGGGCGCAATCGCCGCGCCCGCGAGGAGAGCTGATAGTTTGGCCTTTGTTAAGGAATGTAAGACACTTTGCTTTTGAAGCATGTCGTCCTCCCATCTAGTTTAGTTTCGGGTCAGAACGGGTTGAAGCACCCGTACCGGATTAGAAAAATATCAGACCGGTACCGAGGTCAACACATTTCGGGGCGCGTTCTTCACGAATTAGACAATGTAAGGCTGATGTAAGGTAACTCTAACCCTTATGGATTAGTCTCGGTCAATTGATGGCCGCGGCGATCGACACTGTGACAATGATCTCCGGTCGCGCCCTTTTGCGTCAGGGCGGGAGCAGAGGCTCGCCGCGCATGTATTGGCCGCGGCAGAACAATAATGTCGGCTTGTTGGTATAGGCGTAGCGCTCCACGTGGCCGATGAAAATGATGTGGTCGCCGCCGTAATGCCGATACTCGTTGCGGCACTCGAAATGCGCGGCAGCACCAATCAGCACCGGCGCGCCGCATTCGGGGATCATGTGGTCGATCTCGGCGAACTTGTTTTCGTGCGTCCGTGCGAATTTATTCGACAGCTCGATCTGGTCGTAGGCCAGCACGTTGACGACAAAATGCGAGCCCTCCTGGAAGGCCGGCAGGCTCTGCGCGTAGAGCGAGGCGCTCCACAGCACCAATGGCGGCGTCAGCGACACCGAGGTAAAGGAGTTGGCGGTCATCCCGTAGAGGCCGCCATCGGCCCCGCGCGCCGTGACGATCGTCACGCCGGTGGCAAAGCTGCCGAGCGCATTGCGGAAATCGCGCAAGTCGAAGCCCTCGCCCGCGGTGCTTCGAACGGGTGCGGCGTGGCTGCCGGAAAAATCGTCTTCCACGATCGCGCTCTCAGAGCGGCGCGTCGGGCGGCAATCCAAGCGCCACTCTGCCGTAGACCGCGCCGTTGACGTCCCAGTTCAGCATATAATGGGCATTGGCCGCGTGGACGTCGCGAAACGCGCGCTGAATCGGGTTGCTCTCATAGATTGCATTGCCGCCAGTGGCAGCGAATAGGAGGTCCACCGCCCTGGTGCATAATGTGGCGGCAAAGGCGCCATCGCGCCGGTAGCGCGCGCGCTGGTCGATGCTAGGCACGACCCCGGCTTCAGTGATCCGTGTCGCCTCGTCGCAATCGCGCAGCACGGTCGCCTCCGCCGCATCGGCGAGCGCAGCCGCCTCGGCCAGATGAACCTGCATATTGGTAAAATCGGCGATGTTTCTGCCGGTATAGGCGCTGCGGCGGGTACGGGTCGTCTGGGCGAAGTGCTGGATCGCGCCGCGGGCGATCCCGAGTGAGACGCCGGCGACCGCAAAGGCGAACAGACTGACGGCCGGCAGCTTGTACAATGTCCCGGGGTTGAGCTCGCTGCCCCGATTAGGGCCGCCCCTGATCCGCTCGGTGGACAGGGTCCGATAGGCCGGAACAAAGACATCGACGACTTCGACATCGTTGCTGCCGGTGCCCGCAAGGCCGATCACCTGCCAGGTATCGATGATTGTATAATCGCTGGCCGGCACCAAGAACATGCGCGGCTCGCTCTGCCCGGTCTCCTCATCGTTGACGATGGCGCCGAATATGTTCCAGGTCGACGGATCGATCCCGCTCGAAAACGGCCAGCGTCCGCTGAGCTGATAACCGCCTTCCACGCGCCGGGCGCGGCCGCGCGCGAAAGCCAAAGCCGAGCTGATCAGGCTGTCGGGCGACTGGCCCCAGATTTCCTCCTGCGCCTCGGGATGCCACATGCCGAGCAGCCAATGATGGGCGGCGAGGTTGCCTAGCACCCAGGCGGTCGAGCCGCAGCCTTGGCCGATCACCGCGGTCAGCTCGAAGAGCGCGCGATAGGGTAGCTCACTGCCTCCGACGCGGGCGGGCTGCAGCACTCTAAAAAGGCCGCTCGCATGCAGATCGGCAATCGTCTCGTCCGGCAGGCGACGCAATTTTTCCGCCCGCGGAGCGCGTTCGCGGAGCACCGGGACGAGCGCCTCGG
>Ga0306926_10000618_pt1 | contig 33659 bp, 46 predicted proteins | sample flu12Cox44000178_FD_203759 | JGI IMG/M metagenome (GOLD analysis project Ga0306926, IMG submission 203759) | Lab enrichment of tropical soil microbial communities from Luquillo Experimental Forest, Puerto Rico - flux8day.12C.oxic.44.000.178 (v2)... | ecosystem: Environmental > Terrestrial >...
AATCGCGGACGTACCGTCAAACAAGGTTTCCTGGCTACTCGATTTCCTGCGGGAACGGCAGGAGAGCGGAATCAAGGTTCTGGTGGCAAGTCAATTCACTTCGTTTCTCAAGATGGTGTCTGAGGAACTAGACAAGGCCAAGATCGATCACTATATGTTGACCGGCCAAACCTCATCGAAAGCCCGTGTATCCCAAACGAAATCATTTCAGTCATCAGACGGCTATGGCGTATTCCTACTGAATACGAAAGCCGGTGGAGTTTCATTGACACTCGATGCCGCCGACGATGTGGTAATATGTGATCAGACCTGGATTCCAGACGATCAGCTTCAAATCGAGAACAGGGCTTACCGGATTTCCAGATACCACCACATAAACATCTGGTATCTGGCTTCGCTCAACACTATTGACGAAGACGTGGCAATCCTCAATAATGAAAGGCAGGGAGCGATTTTTTCTGTACTGGACAAACAACGTGGCGTATCTCTCGTCAAAGCCCTTGTGGCAGCGACAAAGAACCGGACAAGGAAAACAGCATGAAAATTTCTGTTGGCATCAACGGTGAAGTCATCTTGACTGACATCAATGGCGACACCAAAGAGGCCATGAAACTTATTAGAGAGATACAAGATTCGAACCGCAAGCAACTTGCTAACGTCGTGCAAGACGATCTGGTCGATCATTCGGTTGAACTCAATGCTTCTCTTTATGAAGCCTGGGCGTTTCTCTGCGATCACGACTGCGATGGCGGGATTCCCGTACAGGGCATGGCACGGGCGTTGAAGACAAGCGCAGGCGCGATATCGCATCGCATGTGTGAATTACAACGGCGCGGCTACGCGAAGCGAGTCGCACGCGGCTACTACCGGGCGCAAATCCCATGATCTATATAGAACTTGGAATCTTTGCGATTGGGTTTGGAATCCTTCAAGTCCAAATGTACTGCCTCAGAAAAGAATTCAGGTCTGCTAGAAAACTGATCGCGGTTGAGATAGATCGCAAGTCGAAACACGCCGCTGCGTTCGAACGTCTCACCGATGTCGATGCCCTCATGGAGGACATGGAGCGGGGGGCCGATATCATCGAAGCGCGCAACGCCAACCGGCTGACCAAGGTGCGTCTCGACGCAGGCCCGCCAGCGAAGGTCTACCGGCCCAAGCTGCGGTCCAAGCTCCCGTCACCGTGGAACCCACCGCACACATGAAAAGGAAAAAAGTGGGAAGAAAGTTGCACTTCGCTCGCGAAGAGACTATCATCGAAAATGTAACCGGACAATCGAGTCCAAAACCGAATCAACGAAAGGTTGATTGATAATGACCGACACTACCACTGAGACTACCCGCAAGGGGCGCACAGCGGATCGGAACTTCCAGACGTTCAACAAGATGCATCAGGAAGTTGCTGACTACGTGAACGCGCATTCCGGTCTGGACGCGGTTAGCCCTCAACAGGTCAAGGCAGTTCTTTTGCTTCGTGCCGACTTCGCGAACTCCGACGAGCAGAAGCAACTTCGCGAGGCGCACAAGGCAGAACGTGAAGCCGAAAAGAAAGTGTTCGAAGGTCTGGACCCCGAAGATGTCAAGGCGATCAAGGCCGCGAATCGGGCCAAGGCAAGCCTTGCTCTGGCCGAAGCCCGCGCGGCAGAAGCGTTGGCGAGAGCCGCAGAGCTTCGCACCGCCAATGAGGCTTCCGGCGAGGATTTGGCCGCTGCCGTGGGCGACGCTCAAGGCGAAGCTCAGAGCGAAGGTGGCGAGCGCCGCCGTATCCGCAGGGGTAGCTAAGTCTGGGTGCCGGGGAGCCGGTATCACTGTCAATGTTCCCTCCCCGGCACTCTCAAATTCGTTGGGTTTCAACTGCTAGTTCCCCCAACGAGTTTGTGAGTAACAACCCTGGACAGAAATAGAAAGTAGTACAAAACGAAAAGAGCGAACTATGTTGTTCGTCCATGCTGAACGCAATGGAACCAAGATCAATTTACCAATTCACAACGTTCCTGAACTGTACGATCCTCAAAAGTGCGCCGCAAAGGGACGCAAACCGAAAAGCGTCAGAGAATCTGCCGAAGCGACGAAGGAAATTCTCATCGCTTTCGGATGGGAAAACGTCAAAATCATTCTGATTAAGGATGCCGACTGATGCATGAAGAGTACGAAGTTCACAGTTGGGAATGTGATCGATTCGAATGTGACCAGAAACTCACTGGTGCTAATTCAAAATATGCCAGAAGTTTGGATTGGGGTCACGAATATATTTTCGGCGAAGAGTTTGATTTGTGCCCAAACTGTGTCATTGAACTCAGGCAGTTCCTTCACGGAGTGGATGAAAAGACAGCCAAAGACGCAATCGCAGCCGCACGCAAAAGAGAAGACGATGACTTTGACATCTGATCAACAGCAAGCCCTGAGACAATTCAGACCAGTTCCCTTGGTTCGTAACTCAGAACGATACAACTTCAAAACCTGTCCCGCGCAATGGAATTGGCGATGGAATCATGGTCTAGTGCCCGCCATGCAACGCCAGGATGCACGGTGGTTCGGCTCAGGGCTGCACCTGGCGCTCGCGGAGTGGTACACGCCGCCGAAAGCCAAGAACGGGTTCGTGCGAGGCCGCGACCCGCGCGAGACGTGGAACGAATTCGCAAAGGACGCTTACAATTCCATCTGCACGTCGGATTACTGGGATGATGCTTCGGACAAAGAATGGACCGACTCAAAGGAATTGGGCCACATCATGCTCACGGCTTACCTTGGGCATTATGGAACCGATGACGCCTGGGAAGTGCTGATGCCCGAAACCCGTTTCAGGGCAAAGATTCCGTTCAATGCAAGGCAGGCAAAACAAGCTCTGATGCATTGGATCGAACTTGGATACCCAAGGGGCGCAATCGGTTCCATCGCAGAAATCGTCGGCACATTCGACATGCCGATCCGTGACCACGCTCACGCAAATCCCAAGATAGAGATAGTCGATCACAAATCGACCTCCCGCCAGGAGCAGTTCAAGTCTCTTCAAAAAGACGACCAAGGCGGCACGTACATATCTGTCTCGACTACGTTTCTGAGAAAAGCTGGGATGATTGCCCCAACGGAAGCCGTTACCGGCATGATCTTCAACTATCTCCGTAAGGCGAAGCCCGATGGCAGGCCGACAGACGCACAGGGGCGCGCTCTCAACAACGATGGTAGCGTCTCGAAAAAGCAACCGGCCCCGCTCTTCTGGCGGGATTACATAGAACGCAACGCGCACAACAGATTACGTCAGATAGAACGTATCGCAGATGATGTAGAAGTCATGCAGTCGATGAGGCTTGGTGTCCTACCGATTCTGAAATCGCCTGGGCAACACTGCAACTGGTGCGATTTCAATGACCTATGTGACGTGGACGAAGACGGCGGCGATGTCGCGCAGTACATCAAAGACGTTTACATTGTGGAAGACCCGTATGCCGATCACTATGAAGGGGCTGTGAATTCAAAGGAATCTGTTGCATCACAACGAGAAACAGGGGTAACCTGATGACTCTTCAGATTATCTTTTCCTTGTTAGCTATTGTATTTAGTTTAATTGCAATAGGTTTCACCTTGTGGGGAATGAGGGGATAATGCCAGGGCAATTCAAAAATCCAGTCAAAAAGAACACGCCGCACAACGGCGACATGTTGTGGTGCCCGATACCGGAATGCATGTGGCACCTTACCGATTCGTTCGCAAGCCGACGCCGGATGGGCGAACACATCGCCAATTCGCATCCGAAAGACGTGATCTACTCGAATGGCGAAGTGCCAGAAGACCTACCGGAAGTTCGAGTGTGAATGACATGGCAAGCGCACTCAAAACCGCTGGGATAGAAGAGCTTTCGTCTCTACGGCGAAGAGTACTGCGCCAGTACAACTTACCGGGAATGCACAACGATAACCGAATCACTATGGTAGACAAGAACATACTTCTGGAAATGATTGACAAGATGGTCACTCATATTGAAAACATGACAGAAGACTCACCGGACTTGAAAGGAAGCCCATTCTAAATGATCTCTATTAGAGATTTTCATTATTGTGATAACGGACCTCATGCCGGTAAATGGTATGTTACTCTTGCAGGTTACGTGACAGAAGAAGAATTAGAAAGCCTAAAACATGGTCTTCGATCAGAGGCAGAAAAAAGATTAAAGGAAAAACAATGACTGTCAAAATTGAGAAAGCCGCAGATGACATTCCCTATGTCAATTTATTGGTCTACGCTGACAGTGGTGCCGGGAAGACCGTTTTCTGTGGTTCCGACGATCGTGTTCTGTTCGTGGCTCCCGAAGATGACGGTCTACTCAGTGCAATTCGGTTGGGATCAACGGCAGATAAGATACGAGTGCGTGATTGGCCCGACTTAGTTGCCGCATATGAACATCTGTATGACCATCCTGAAATCTTGGAACAATACGATTGGATCGCACTCGACTCCCTGACCGAATTGCAGGGAATGTGCTTGCGGCACATCGTATCCAGTGAAGCCGCCGCTCGTCGGGCACGCGACCAAGACCCTGACCAACCTCAAATCCAAGACTACGGAAAGCTTTACATTCTTTTGGAGAAAATGGTGTTGGCATTCAAGGACTTGCCGTGCAACGTCATCTTCACAAGTCTTGTCAGGTCAGCCGAAGACCCCGATGGAAACGATTTCGTTCTGCCCATGTTGGGATCGAATAAGCCTACAGACTACCGGATTTCAATGAAGATCGCTTCGCATATGACTTCATATGGTTATCTTCGTGTTGAGATCGCGGAGCGTTCAGACCCAACCGAAGACGAACCGAATAAGAAAAAGAAAGTCAAGCAGCGTGTAATCTATTGGGAAGACACAGGAATCTATCGTGGAAAGGACAGAACTACGCGACTGACGCCGAAAACTGTTCTGCCCTCTCGCAATGCGCTGCGATATGTGCGACAATTGATGGAGGGCACAGCGGACAAGTCGGGCAACAAGGCCGCGCCCAAGCCAAAACTAGTTGAAACGCCTAAGATCGAACCGGCAAAAGAGAAGGGGGAAACCAACTTAGCAACAATCGAAGCCTGAACTCGAAAACTCGAAAACCTAACTCAGAGAAAGTAATTCAATGCCAAAGTACAATCTTGACCTGAATCTTGAAGAGGCTGGTGTCGCCGAAGGTTTCCCTCAGTGGGACGGGGAAATCCCGCCCAACGGCGCATACATGGGTAAGCTGAAGATTTGCCAACTTGCCTACGCCAGCGAGCGCGCAAAGAATCCTGGCGCACCGATGCTGAAAATCGGTGTGGAACTCTACGGAACACCGGATAAGAAATACGACGGCTACGTCACGTTTCGTAATCTCGTTCTGGTCGAGTCCACTCGCGCTTTCGTCAACCAGTTTCTCCAAGCGTTGACCGATGGCAGCCAAGCCCAATTGGCAAAGCTGCAAAAGGGATTCAAGTCGATGAACGTCGATCAAGATCAGAAGAACATTCTGGGATTCGGTGGCTTGAAAATCAATTCTCCCACGGGTGAGTTGCCTATCAAGGTCGATCTGAAACAGCGGACGTACACTCCCGAAGGTGGGGAGCCGATACGCTCGTCTCAGATCAACCGTTTCCTGTTGTCGGCCAACGGAGGCTCCGCTGGCGGGTCTGTGAAAGACGAGGAAGCCGTGCCGGAGGACGATGAGTCCGACGATGCGGCGCAAGAGGTCGATATGTCCGATGACGAAGCCGACGAGTCAGTTTTCGATGACGAGTAAGCTTATCTAGGACAGGAACCGGGGAGCGGTTACTCCCATCCTCGACTGCTCCCCGGTTCCCCTTTTGGAAGGAACGGACATGCTGACAGCAATTCTTATCTTATCGATTTTCAACACGTTCTTTGTGTTTTGCGCTTTAGCTGCGATTGGTGGTTTCAATCGTAGAGTAGATGAATTGTCAAAGACATTGACTGCTGCTATAAAGTCAGCGTTCAATGTTAGACCTTAGTTTTTAAGAATAAGGAAATAAGATGAAAGTTGAAGACACCGAGAAGTCTGTACTACAGACCTCGTTTAAAGGTGTAGGCAAACAGGTTCACAATAAAGACGTGACGGCAGTTCTGATGCAAGATGGATGGCATGACATCTATCCTGGCACGTTCAGATTATTGAAGACACCGAATCAGGTTCCTTTCGTCAAATTCGAAATGTCTATGGGCGATAACAACGAATCTCACATCATTGAAATCTTCCCGAATTCGTTGTACGGCGTGGCATACAAGAAGCCGGTTTTACCGCCAGAGCGGTTTGACGTGGACGTGGACGGCGACGGTGATGAGTGACGACTCGCGCACCGACTGGGGAGTGCCGGTTGAGCGCGCCCTTGACCTGCTGGAACGGGTCGCGGTGGCTCTTGAGCGACAGGCCGACGTGATGGAGGCCGACGTTGCCGACGTTGCCGAGGAGGTCGCAGAAGACGATACGGCCAGGATCGTCCATGCCTACGGCGAGTGTCTGGTCGGGATGCTGGAAGTGTCCAACACGTTCGAAAAGATGCGTGGCCTGCGGGAACTGGCGAGTAAGATGATGAAACATGGCAGCAAAAAAGGGTCGGAAACCGAAGCTTGGCAGCGGTAAACGCTTCGCGGCAGTCGCAAAATCTGCCGGTGGCGGAAAGAAAGGCGCGGCTATCGCAGCAGCGATAGGACGTAAGAAATACGGTGCAAAACGCATGGCGAAGATGTCGGCGGCAGGCCGCAGGCGAGCGGCCCGCAGACGCAAGAGAAAGTGAAACAAATGACCGGACAAATAAATGAAAAAGAATTCGAAGAGGAATTCGAAGACACTGAATTTGATGCTGAAATGCTTGAAATAGCTGACCTGGCAGATCAAGTTCTTGAGGGTGTGAAAAATTGTGATGACATGGCAACACTTCGCAACCTAGAGAATTCGCAATGAAATGGGTATCGTTTCATACCCATTCGACCTATAGCTATGGTGATGGCTTCGGGACTGTTAGAGAACACGTCAGGCGTGTTTCTGATCTCGGTATGTCTGCTCTTGCTCTTAGTGAACACGGCAACGTTAATAGCCATGTTGCGCTTGAGAAAGAGGCAAAAGCAGTTGGAATCAAACCTATCTTTGGTATCGAAGCTTATTTTGCTCCGCCGAAAAGCCGATCCAAAACCCACGTCGGTCTTTACGCAATGGACGAAGAAGGATACCGAAACCTCTCCCGAATAGTATCGCAGAGTTACATAGACAGTTACCAGTATCCTACTGTCTCTGAAGAAAGCTTGAAAAAGTACAATGCTGGAATTGCTGTTCTGTCGGGATGCTCAGACTCTCTTATCTCATGTACGCTCTTGGGTGGAAAATTCCTTGGTGAGAAGAGAGAATCTTACTCCGACGATGACTGGAATCGTGTACGTAAGAAAGTGGGATGGTTCCGATCTATATTTGGTGAACGGTTCTACCTTGAAGTACAGAGATTTCCTACGCTTGATCGTTCTTGCACGCTCAATCAAGCGTTTGCCGAATTATCGACTGATATGGGAATACCTCTTCTTGCAACGGCTGATGTTCATTATCCCAGCGGTTCAGATAACAAGATGCAGGAAGTTCTTCACAAAAGCCGCCGTTCTAATTCTATTTCGGTAGCAGACCAAGCTTGGGAGTACGATACTCTTCTGACTTATCCCGAATCAGATCAGGAGATTCAAGATGATCTCATCGCTACCGGATTGTCCGTATCTGAATCTTTGTGCGCTATACGAAACACGACACTGCTTGCCGAAGCCTGCAATGTTACGTTGCCTAAAGCCAGACCTCTGCGCTTCCCAGTGCCCGATAATGTTAATGCTCAGCGGCTTATCAACAAACGCATCATGCAAGGATGGCGTTTACGTATCACGCAGAGGCCGGAAATTGCAGCCCAATGGGAAGACTATAAGGCACGTATTGTCGAAGAGTACAAAGTTATCAAAGCCAAGGGGTTCATAGATTACTTTTTGGTTGTAGCCGATCTAGTTCAATGGAGCAAAGAAAATGGTATTGTGGTCGGACCTGCCAGAGGCAGCGCCGCCGCTAGTCTCGTTTGCTACCTTTTGGGAATTACAGAAATCGACCCCATGCACCCTGCTTTTAACCGCATGGTCTTCGAACGATTTATTGACCCCACACGTTCCGACTTTCCTGATATCGACCTTGATTTTAACGACGAATTAAGATACAAAGTAGCCGATAGAGCAAGAGAAGTCTATGGTAAAGAAAACGTTGCCAACGTGGGAAACCATATCGGGTACAGAGGCCGAAACTCTCTTGATGGCGTTGCTCGGGCCTGGGGCTTACCACTCTCTACGTTCAAAGCAATTAAAGAAAGAATCTCAGACAGAACCGAAACCGATGATAGACGCAATGATACGATTTCAGATGTCCTCGAAAGCTATGCGACTGACCCTGAAATTTCAACACTGGTTGAGACATATTCAGATCAGTTGGCACAAGCCGTTGCGCTTGAAGGTAATCAGCACTCAATGGGAATACACGCTGGCGGGTTTGTTATCGCCAGTGACCCCATACCCGAAGTCTGCGCCATCTACACCAAAGAAAAAGGAACCGGACGCAACAAAGAAATAGCCCAAGTCATTCCTTACGAAAAGCGAGACGCCGAATACTTGGGAATGCTCAAGATGGATTTCCTGGGTCTGTCGGCTATGGGCATGATAGACAAATGTCTACACTCATCAGGAATGTTATTAGAAGATTTATATTCTCTTTTCTATTTTCACTACGGTCATGTCAAAAACTCAGAAGTGCTTAAGCGATTCCTGAATGACGACGTGGCGGGCATTTTCCAGTACGAGGGAGCCACCACCCGTGGGCTGATGCGGCGTCTTGGTCCCGCCACCTTCGACCACATCGCCGCTGTGGGCGCACTTTCGCGCCCCGGCCCGTACTACGGCGGGCAGGCCGACGCATATATTGCCGTCAAAAACGGCGCTATGGAACTTGAAAAGATTCACCCTCATTTCGATCAGCATGTGGAGTGGACCTATGGCACTATTGTTTACCAAGAACAAATTATGTGGATTCTCCGTGATGTTGCTGGTTTCGACATTCCCAAAGTGCTGCGAGTTCGAAAGATCATTGGGAAAAAATTGGGCGAACATCAATTTGCCTTATTATGGGAAGATTTTAAGACTGGGTGTGCAAATAAATCCGGTTTATCTGAAGACCGCGCAATGTCAATATGGAGTGCAATTACTACTGCTGCGGGATATGCGTTCAACATAGCTCATGCATATAGTTACGCTCTCATCGCATGGTGGCAGATGTGGTTCAAAATCCATGAACCGGCCATCTTCTATGCTGCGACCCTGGCAAAGAACGGCGACGGTAAAGACCAGTTGCCACGACGAGTCAGTTTGTTACAAGACGCTATTAGACATGAGATCAAGATAGAACCAATTCATCCTGTGTATAGCTCGCGGAACTGGACTCCTGCGAGCGGGCACTCGATCCGGCCAGGATTTCAGCAGATTGACGGAATCGGCGACGCGACGGCTGACCGTATGGTTGAATGGCGTCAGCATCGCATTCATGGCTTCGAACTGGTGTGGGCAAGCTATGAAGCCGTGCCCGGTATCGGCCCGAAGACAATAGCGAACATCGAAACGTTTGCAAACCAGGAGGATTGCTTTGGAATCTTCAAGACAGAAAGACAACTAGAAGAGTTCCGAAAAGAATTATACGCAGGGGAATACGACTTCGTTGGGTTGTCGCCAGAAGAGTTTGTTACCAGTAACCAATTACCTGAACAGGATACTGTTGAATTTGTTGGTTTTGTTTCTAATATCCTTTACCGGGACGATGTTGAGTCTATCCGTTCTCGGACTGGTGAGACGGTGGAGGCTATCAAGGCGAGAATCGATCAGCCTGACAAAACCAAAAAAGCAACGTTATTTGCATACGACGAATTCGGAGAAATCGCCCTGCGCGTGTCACGTTTCCGCTTTGCTTCACTACAAACTCGCATCGCAAATATCAAACCAAACTTCCACTTCGTTGTCGTGCGCGGACGAACCTATGAAAGAACGTCGAACGCAATCCAAGTAAGTTCGATATATATCTTCGATCCGTAGACAGGAGTGCTAGGACACCATGACGAACAGAGCACAACGCAGACAGATGGAACGGGCAATGGATAAAAATCCAGAGGGTAAGAACGCTCTTGATCTTATTCGTGATGGGCTTCAAAAAGCCAAAGCCGCAAAAGAAAGCCAAGATGCCCAAAAGGCGACCCAAGAGCGAATGGAACAGATGATCTTGCAGCAGTACGCTCAAGTCGGTCAGTTAATCGGTGGACTTCCAAGGCCAAGTCAACAGATTCTCAGCGAGGATCAAATTGAATGGACTTGGGATGGATTGCCAGGTGTTATTGTGTCGGCGTTCTATTTCAAGAAAACTGCTGAGTATGTTATCAAGCTTGAAGAGATTACCGACAACGAAATTGTTCTGAACGCTGCTGAAGCCAAAGACCTTGGCGCTGTGTTGATTTCGGCGATGTCGTGGGAGCAGAACTGGCGGCAGAACGCAGGAGACTTCCTGGCCGGAACGCCAACAGTGAAACCGGCTAAGCCAGAAGGGGTTGCGGTGATGGATGGAGATTTGATCAATATAGAACAAAACGGTTCTAAAGTTGAGCGGAAACGCGCACCGCGCGCACCGCGCGCACCGCGCACGCCGATAAAAAAGCAAACGAAAGAGGATTGGGAATGAAAGACATGGGATATGTAACAGTTCTCGGCGTCGATCCCGGCGAGACGACGGGATGGTGTGTCATGGGCGTGGACCCTCGTGACCTCTCGTCGCCCGACACGCCGCTGAACAAGGCTGTGCTGAACGGCATCTTCAAGTACGGCCAGATCGAATGTTTTTTCGAGAACAACGGAGTTCAAGAGCTTTTAGACCTGGCTCTGATCGATTACCCGGCTTCTGTAATAGCAATGGAAGACTTCGTTCTCAACTTCAACAAAGCCGACAAAGCAAGGCATACCTTATCTCCTGTGCGAGTGACATCGAAATTCGAATACGGTCTGTGGAGCTATCAGGAAAACCAAGTCAATCGTATACATCTGCAATCGGCTAGCTTAGCGAAGACAACGTGTACCGATGAACGTCTCAAAGAATGGAAATTCTATGACCGACACAGCGGATTACATGCTAGAGATGCTGTGCGTCACGCTTATTATTTCCTACGCAGTGTTAGGGGCAATACTTTAGATTGCCACGAAAAGCGATGGATGGCATGGCCAAATCTCTATCAAGACCCGCGATCCATGAAACCGCAACTTAAGAAAACTCAATCTAAAAAGCCCGAAGGTGAACGAATCTTTAGCTTGGGCTAGCCTAGTCGGGCTGCGGAGGGTAGGCTTGAGGCGTGAAGACCGCACCGACAGAGCTACGGGACGCACACTGCAAGGTGTACGTAGAGAAAACGATAAAAGAGGAAATTCAAAGATTCGCTAACGAGAGAGGAATGACTTTTTCCGAAGCCGGTAGGAAACTATGGTTGGAAGCTTTAGATTCTTTCAAGAAAGATTGTGTAGAGGATTGTGATGTCACATGATCCGCTCTTCGTATGGGCGACACTCGTTGGGTCGGTTGCCGCGTTCACAGCGACGAAGCTTACGATACGCCAAAAAATATTGGAAAAGCGAAGGTTGCGGCGAGAGCTTCTGGTCAACGCTTATATCGAAACTGGAAAAGATTATTCGGAAGTACGTTCTTTTGGTTACGGTGTTGCTGCGTCCGCTAAGCGCCAACGTAGCGCCATGTTAAAGCACAGGTTACAAGAAGCAAAATCTGAAGGTTTTACGGCTGTTGTGGCGTGTCCTAGTTGTACTTGTGTGGACGTACACTACCTTAGTAAGAAGAACGAACGTCAATGCAATAAGTGCGGCTTCAAATGGAGGTTCAAGTGACACACACTCTCGAAATCCACCGCTTCGACCCGGCTGACAACCGGCTGGGACGGCATGTCAACCATGACAGCAGAAGTTGGGACTACCAATACCTCCCGCCACAAGCCGCGCCCGTCCACAAAACTACCCTGTGGACAAGCCCATACGGCCCGCTCAATCAGGGAAAGTTGGGAAGCTGCACCGGCAACGCCGAAGCACAGTGTCTCAACACAGATTTCATGGTTCTCACGCGGCAAAAAGTCCACAGAAGCAGGCAGTTCACCGAATCCAGTGCGATCAAAATCTATTCTCTCGGAACAACTTTGGACTCGCAGCCAGGCCAATACCCGCCAGACGACACGGGTTGCGATGGACTCTCGGTAGCGAAAGCCGGTGTAAAACTAGGGTATCTGGCTTCGTACAGCCACACGTTCAGTTTCTCGTCGGCTCAGGCCACAGCGGAGAAAACTCCGTTCATTCAGGGAAGTCTCTGGACGAACGAAATGTTCAATCCGACAAACGGTCTGGTTACCGTTGGGTCATTGAAGCAATCGAACATCGCTGGCGGGCATGAGTACCTTGGTTGCGGAATCGATTGGAACGAAGACGTTTTCGTGTATAGGAATTCGTGGGGCGATCAGGACAAGTGGCCGGGATGCAAGCCGGGAGGTTACTTCGCGATCAGTTTCAAAGACGTACAAGCGTTGTTGTCGCATCAGGGCGATGTGACGGTTCTGGTTGGAAAGTGATTGGGAGACAGGCGCAGTGACCACTTATATTCAGCAGTGTCCCGACTGCGGGATCATTCACGAAAACCTGTACTACGGAATGGAACAGTGTGATAAATGCCGGAAGAAATGTACAGTCGGCACCGTACTTGACGAGCACGAGTACCGATTCGGGCATGACACCAATTGCCTATGCGGCGCACCGGGAATTTGGACCTGGCATGACTACCGAAGCCACCTAGCTCAAGTAATAGACGATCATTTGAAAAAGGAACATGTCTGAGGATCACAACGATAACTGGATGCACGGCATAGACGCCTACCGATGTTGGACGCAATGCCCGGAAACCAACGCGCAAGGTTCGCAATGTGAACGCGAAATCGACCACAGCGGGCCACACGCAGCAGGACCGGTAGCCACATGGAGGAATAAATGACAGTCATCATCGATTGTGAGTGCGGGATCAGACTGACTGAGTACACGCCACCGCTGGATGCGCCGATAGCGATTCGAGAAGGGTTGTGCTATCTGGAAACTGACTGTCCAGCGTGCGGGACACACTATTGCGTACACATACCCGCCAGGAAGGAAATGAATGATGGCCAAATCTGAAAACGTTCCGGTCGGCCAATGGACCCACGTCCGCGCGGGTCAAATGATCGCGATGGACACCTACGTGGACGGCAACGGGGTGTTGCGGTCGTCGGGCGACGGGTCGGTGGTGGCCTGGCACAACCCAGGATGCCGCCGCAAGGGCCTACAGCCGCACGAACTGAAGTACGACGGCAACGGTGCCCCCTGGTGTCCCGCGTGCTGGCAGGCCAACAAAGACAAGGCACGGCTCCGCAAGCATTTCCGCTCTCAGAAACGAAAGTAGTTGGGATTAAAGAGATTTAAGGGATTTAAGGGATTTAAGATTGGGAGATGAACAATGACCCATGATCACATGATGGGGATGGAGATGCTTCCCGGTTTCGGGAAAGCAACCAACTGCCAACTGTATAAGCTTCACCGGCCCGCTCCGCTGAGATTCATTTGGCACCACATACTTCCGCAAACATGTGGTGGACAATCGGTGCAGGACAACCTATCTCAGCTATGCGACAGTTGCCACTACGCGGTACACGCAATGCTCTACGATCTGAAAGTCCATCAGGGAGCGTTCATTTCGTTTGAAAAGCTCTCCAAAACCCCGCGAGCGGCCCTGGCCTACCAGGGATATTCCGAAGCCGTGAAAGCCGGGACGGTGGACAAGATACCGCAAGAGGGCAGCATCGAGTAGCACAACTAAGGACATCAACATCTGGTGGTCTGGGTGGCGACACGCCGCACATCTTGTGGTGCTTGTGCCCTCTGACCTGCGGGTTTATGCTGAAGGTTCGTTGAACGGACAGTGACGGACGAAAGACGTGGTGGTGCCGTGTCGCCAAATGATAACGCGGGCAACGAGTTTCGTGACCTCAACCCGTTCCGCAACTACGCGGAGAAGTATCGTAATGCCGGATGGCTGGGAACTCTCCCACTTCCGTATAAAAAGAAAGAAAAGCCACCAGATCGCATCAAAGGACAGAAGCGAAAATTCACTGGTGGTGATTGCAAATATCCAACCGAAGACGAATTGAAATTCTGGCTGGGTACACACAGCCCATTGAATATCTGCATCAGATTAGCAGGAGTAGACAATGACACTGAAATCGTGGGAATCGATGCCGACCACTATCTCAAAGCTGGAAAGCAAAAATTCGGTGGCGACCAGTTGCAAGCGTTGGAAAATGAACTTGGTTCGCTTCCTGATACATGGATTAGTTCGGCAAGGGTTGACGGAATATCCGGCATACGATATTACCGGGTGCCTAGAGGGTTGGGTTTTCGAGGTAAGGCTGCCAAAGACATCGATGTAGTCTCAAAAGGACACAAATACGCGATAGTTTTTCCCTCTATTCATCCTGAAGATGGCTTAGGGTCATACTGGTGGTTCCCGCCAGGGGTGAAGCCGACGCTGGAAGGCAGACAAGCCTGGCAACCGGGCATGGACTTGCCGGATGCCCAAGCGTTGCCGAAGCTACCAGACAAGTGGATCGATTATCTCACTGATCTTCGAAGAACTTTCGATCCAACGCCGATGGATTTGGAGTCCACAGTTGATGAATTATATCAGTGGGCATCTTCGGTTTTTGATACGAGCAATGTAGCGTGCGCTTGGACAAAGCGGCTCATGGAGAAGCATACAAAGGAAATCAAAGAACACGCTGATTCACACGATCAGATCAAAGATGCTCATTGGAGTTTTGTTCAAAGTGCTTTCGAAGGACATACTGGTATCTGGAAATCTGCGATAGAATTCCTAGAAAACTATTACAAGAACGATGTCTGGAATGTCAAAGACGGTAAACGCGGAATCCAAGAAGCTGAGAACGAAATCTTTAGAAGCCGTGTTGGTGCTCTAAGAAAGATCAAAAAGGTTTCGGATGATAACGTTGTCAATGGCTATGGGCCTTTAAAAATCGAATGTGACGCCGGTTGTCGTGGTGAATTGAGTGCTGATGATGACTGGCTGAAAATCCGGCCTGTGATCGTGGTGCCTGATGGCCCGTTATCGGACATTCCGCGCGGTTGGTGCAAGCAGGATATTTCAAAATATCTGCGTAACGATGATGGCAACGCTCATCACTTCCACGATAAGTTTCCAATGGTGCATTGGATTCACGATTACGGATGGATCGTTTGGCGAACAAAACCCATTCCGCATTGGGAAGTTGATTTAACTGGACAACTTGTACGAAAATTATGGTGGAAAGTTCGCGACGCTCAAGTAGCGTGGGTCGAACGAGAGGGACGAAGGGTAAGCGCGCGGTTAGCTAACCTGCCTGCTGGTCCTCGCGGTGGTGCTGGGACTCCAAGTCCAGCATTGAAAGCTGCTGCCGAAGAGGTTCGGCTATGGCGAGACTTCTCCCGAATCTCAGGAACCAATCGTGCCGCTAAAGAAGCGTTAGAAGCTTTCAAAGTTAGATTCGATGTGTCAATGAACTTCGATCAACTTGATTCAAAACCAGAACTATTAGGAGTTTCCAACGGTGTCGTTGAGATCAGTGAAGACGGTATTGCATTGCGTGATGCTGATCCAGAAGATTATATTACTTTGAACACTGGACAGCCTTATATTCCTTGGTCAGTGTTACAGGAAGGTAGACATTTCTACCGAGAAGGAATGAGATTACTGGATGATTTTCTGGATAGATTTATTCCTGAAAAAGATCATCGCAAGAACATTTTCACAGTTTTAGGTTATGCAGCAATCTATGGTGAGAACGTCGAACGATTGATTATCGGTGTATACGGACCAACGTCTAGTGGCAAGACAACACTAACTGAGTCAATGCTTTCGGCTCTTGGTGAGTATGGGACGGCTGCCAGTGTCACTGTTTTACAGAATCACAAACTCAATCCAGAACTCGTAGACACACTTCCAAAACGTTTAGCTATCATTCCAGAACTTTCTCAACAATCTAACGTGCCACCAGAACGATTAAAACAACTATCTGGTGATGAGATTGTTCGTGGTGAACTTAAAAATCAGAATCGTAGCGTCGGTCGTGTTCCTGCATTCACAATGGTTTTTCCAACGAATGAATTTCCAGAAATGCCTGGGGATGCAGCATTACGAAGACGAATGTTGATTCTTGACTTTTCTCATACAATTGATGAAGAGCATGATGTTCAAGGTATGAAAGCTGAAATTAAAAAACATTGTGCAGTTCCTATGCTCAGCATGTTGCTTGAAGGTGTAGTGAACTGGAAACGTGAGGGTATTCCACGCCACGATGAACGCATCAAAAAAGTCACTGATCAGATCATGGCTGAGATGGACAATGTTGCATGGTTTGCCAACAACTATCTTGAAAGAACAACCGAAGATGAAAACCTTGATTTCTCAGATGTCTTCCAAAAATATCGAATGTACTGTGAATCATCGAAAGTATTAGAAAAACTTCGTTGTGATCAACGAAACCTTGGAAAACGATTACGCGGACTCAACTTCCAAACAAAATTCATCAGACCTCACGGTAAAGAGCCGAGGACACAGCTTGTCGGTGTTAGGTATAAAAATCTTCCAAAAATAGGCAAAAGTCTCTACGACGGAGAGTAGTTGTATGAAGGCGTGCATACAGATGACATATCTACATACATGCATAAGTCCAGGTCAGGAAGATTTTGTATCAATGTATAAGGTGTATGAAGAATTTCTAGTATCTATATAGGAGTGGTACAGGATAACATTATGTCAACTACGTGTATGTCCTTATATCTTCTCGCGCACATGAAGCTAACTCGGGAGTCCTTCATACACATACAAAATGAGTGTTTGTGCAGGTCAGAGCGTTTTTTGGGCTGTATGCATAACTACAGTGCAGGTCAGAGCGTTTTAGGAGGTTTTCGGGTGCTGATGAAAGAGCCGGTGTCATTGGGATCGAGTGCGGTTTTGAGTGTCACGGCGACTTCCGGTGGCGGGTCTAGTAAGATAGGCGGCATGGGAATCTTGCAGCCGGGAACGCAGCCTGGAAGCGAGTATTCGTATGGGCAGGGACTAGCTTGTGATCTTCGTTCGGACTTTCAATCGCAACGAGTTTTGCCGTGGGCCGTTGGTGAAGACTCACACGACATGCTCAACGAGTACAGAGCTTCGCTTCGGTTGGATGCAACCAATCCCCAAGAAAATTTGTATCCAGACATGTTCTTTGCTTTGGGAAACCCTGATGCTTTTGGTCCTGCTCCTGCTCTCGTTCAAGAACCTGTGAATCGGCCACGCGGAGCGATACCAAGACCGTTCTATCGGTATGGTGTGAACCGGCAGGAATGAAAACGGAATGACAGTAACTCAAAACATAGTTGCGGATGATGGAATCGTTGAGTTTGATGATTCCGATGGAAAGCTGTGTAAGGAATGTCAGGTAGTTAAAAACCGAAGTGAATTCCATGCTCATCCAACGAATCGTGATAGGCTTTATCACATTTGTAAGGAATGTTGGAATAAAAAAGGACGTGAACGATACGCTGAGCGAAGGATTGTCAGTGAAAGGAATCTCGATCGCGCTCATAAGTTTGTTCACGGATACTTCGAAGTCGCTGAGTTAAGCGATGAAGAAGTTTTTGGTTCTTACGTTTTGAACGATGATGGAACAAAAGTCAGTGTAAACACGTTGGCTGAAAAATTTCGAAGCAAGTTCAGTAGAGAACTTGGTCGAAGGATCAATGACTACTTGCGGAGGAAAGCTCCACGAGCAGTTGAGATCATGTTTCAACTTGCTGACTCTGATTTTGTTGAACCGGGCGACAGAATCAAAGCAGCGACATGGATTGCAGAACGTGTGATCGGTAAGACTCCCGAAGTCTTGATGCTTGGAAATGCGGACAAACCTTATGAAGCGATTTTTGAATCTTCTATCGAAACGAGTACAAGGGAAGCTTTTCGATCTGCTTCTATTATTGACGTTGAAGTGGTTAGTATCGAAAATGGAACCACGAGTAAGACAGGCGAGGCAAACGAAGATGGCCAAACAACAGAAGATATCGAAGATCGTAAGCAATCCATTAAAGACACCAAAGATCGTATCAGGAAAGCGAAGTCACGACGATTCGCCGCGCGTGCAGCAGGAGTGGACTGTGTTGACAACGCTCCCTGGTTTGTCAGGATCGTTAAAAGAAAAGACGGCACATTCACAGCGTATTTGACAGAACCAGAAGAAATAACTGAAGCAAAGCTTGCTAATATTAGAAAAACAGCAGGATAGGAGTAGTGCAATCATGGCTTTAACTCGTGGAGTGCAACCGGGAACGGTTACGCCAAATATGCATAAGATGTACGATGGGCGCAATGTTTCGACAAGACCGATCCCCATTATCACAGATTATGGCGATCACGTTGCAGCGATGGCTGCTGCTGCGGATCAAAGACCGCGTACTGAGGCAGTTCAAATGCCAAGCAAGCCTCGTCCAAGTGGCGCAGACACGGTATTCGGAACGGTTGTGCCTGGCGCAACGCAGGTCACGGGAGGCGATTTCAATCCGGCAACAGGTCTGAGCGAAACCGTCTAGAATCTAATTCAAAGCAGATGACTTCCGATGTGGCGCGATCAGCGACTTTTGTCCGGGGTTGCCCAAATCGCATTCGCCTATTCGGATAGAGAAGACCCGCTGTGTTCCACGTCTCACAGCGGGTCTTTTCGTTTCGAAACGGTTAGCCGGTCGGTGGCACAGGCGGAGGCGTCACGTTTCCTTGAGCAGTTGCCAGAGCGGTTTGCAGATCAGAAACAGCTTGATTCAAAGCCGTTTCATCCGCTGTCGCTAGCGGGGCCGAAAGATTGCCGAGGGCTTGTGCCACGGATTCGACCGCAGCGGCAACGTTGTCAAGGTCCGACTGTTCGATTTGTACTGCGGCCATGATTAAATCTCCCTTTTCGTTAAGGACTGATAACTGATGTTGCTCAGATGCTTCACGCCGTTGAATGGCTTGAATACCGAGCACTATTGTGTCCAGTTTTGCGTCAAGGTCTTTAGCCCATTGAGGCTCCCCGAACATGTCGGCTAACGTGGTCACGCCTGGATGATAGCATGATCACGACGGCTGAGAGGGTCACGACACGATGAACAAGTGGGCGATACTGGACAAAGAGTATGAGGACAAGACGGGAATCACTCGTAAGGTATTCGATCCTCACGCGGGTCAATTGGAATTCATGGAAGACCCTGCGCGTTTTCTGGTTATCGACGCGGGACGCCGACTTGGAAAATCTAGAGCGATTGGTCACGAACTATTACCTGAAGCCGCACTTACAAGACAAATGGCAACATGGCTTAAAGAAGAGGGAAAGCGTCGTGAGTTCTGGTCGGTTGGCCCGAACTATTCAGATAGTGAAAAGCCGTTTCGCGTATTTTGGGACATATGTCGCAGGCTTGAAATCCCAATGGATAAGCCTGGTTCGTATTATTCGCTTGAAGGCGGCGATATGGTTGTGTCGCTTTGGGAAGGCGCGTTCATATATTCGGCGAAGTCGGCAGCGGTACCGGAGCGATTAGTCGGTGAAGGATTAAGCGGCGTACACGTCGAAGAGGCAGCAAAGCTGAAAGAGATCGTTTGGACTCAAATGCTGATGCCCACACTTGCCGACTTCAACGGATGGGCCAAGTTCACTTCCACGCCAGAAGGTAAGAACTGGTTTCATCAGCTTTATGTCAAGTCCAAAAGGCCAAGCAATCTCAACTGGTCAGGACACAAGTTGCCGTCGTGGCGTAATCCGTATGTGTTCAAAGAGCCGACACGCGACGAAGACGTTCACCGGCTGATTCAACTGATGTCAGAGCATCCTGAATTCACTAGCTTTGAGATAATCAAGATGGAGTCCCTTGTCATCGATTCGCAAATAGCGCAGATGGCAAATGACCTGACAATCCCTACGTTTCAACAGGAAGTCGCAGCAGAATTCACCGACTTCGTTGGCAAGGTGTTTAAGGAATTCGATGAGGAAACGCACACAAGACAACTTCCGTTCTATCCAAGTTGGGAAACGGTCGCTGCTGTTGACTATGGCTATCGCAATCCTAACGTCTGGCTACTTATCCAAATCGGGCCTTGGGGCGAGATCAATGTTATTGAAGAGCTTTATCAGGAAAACTTGGCACCAGATGAATTCGCACAAGAAATACTCAGACGAGGATTGGTACCCGATAGTTGTTCAGAGTTCTATCCCGACCCAGCATCTCCTGGGGATACAAAGACGTTGGAAAATATATTTCGTAAAGCCGGGAAGCGCATTAGAGCTAGGCCCAACACCGGCGGCGAATTACAGAATCGACTCAATCTCATCCGACTTGCGCTCAAAGACCGAATCACCGACAACGAAGCGTCCGCTCCGCAGTGGCGGGAAGAGAGCGACGAGCCAAGGCCGAAAGACATTCGACGCCCAAGGCTGATGATTTCGATTCGTTGCCCACACACGATCTATGAATTCGGTGAGTATCGCTATCCCGAAAAGAAATCGGAGATGGCTGAAACGAGTTTGAAGCGATACGAACTGCCCATGAAGAAAGACGATCACACGCCGGAAGCGTTGGGCCGGTTCCTGGCTGGCAAGTATCACAGCGCCGCAACACAAGTCGGGGGTGGTGCGCGCGTGTCGCACGCCAAGTTCTTGCGCGATCTTGGACGCAAGCTTGACCGGACGGAGCCGATGGGAATCAAGCACGCTCAGACGGGGCGTCGAACCGGAAGTTGGGTCCACTAGAGGTAGGATCACTGCATGGTCTACAACCCGAAGCAATATGACGCCGCCAGGGATTTTATTCAGACCGGCGATGATAACGTTGTTGAATTGCACGATAAGTTGCGCGTCCAGTGTTATGACTTGTACGAGAATCTGTATATCAACTCAACGTGGCAACTGAAGATCACCATCAGGGGCGATGAGTCGCATCCGTTGCTGATGCCGTCAGGTCGTAAATTGATCGAAGCGACGAATCGATTTCTTGGCATCAATGTTGATTACTTGGTTGAGGGCGAAGGTGACGCCGGGACTCAGCAAGCTTTAGACGACTGGTGGAAAGCTTTCTTTAAGCGTGAAGCGTTCAAGACTCTATTCGAATCGAATAAGCGTTGGGGATTGGTTCGCGGTGATTCCGCGTTTATGTTGTACGCTAACCCTAATAAAGAAGCCGGTAATCGCGTATGCATTGCTGAAGTCGATCCACGCCAAGTTTTTACGATTGAGGACGAAGAGCAGAATACAATCGGCTATCACGTTGCTGAGCGAGTCAAAGATTGGCGTGACCCAAACAAGCAGGTTTGCAAACGAACTACTTTCCGTAAGGAATTAGATGACACTGGGCAGCCGACAGGAACGATCACGCAGGAAGTGACGTTTTGGGAAATCGGTAAATGGGATGATCGCGTTTTAGATTCATCCGAAATGGAATCGGTTTCCGGTGGGCCGGTCGAACCGGAAACCCCGCTTCCGCCGTCGATCACTCAGTTGCCGATATACAAGTGGCGCAACATGCCGCCGCAGAATTCATCGTGGGGCATCAGTCAGTTGGCCGGTCTTGAAACGTTGATGTACGGCATCAACCAATCCCTGACAGATGAAGACGCAACGATTGTCTTTCAGGGCTTGGGCATGTATATGACAACGGCTGCGCCACCAGTTGATCCGAATACCGGGCAAGTCACTGATTGGAATATCGGCCCAATGCAAATCATTGAAGTTGGGCAGGATCAAACTTTTCAACGTGTAAGCGGTGTGACTGATATGAGTCCATATCAGAATCACATGGATTATATCAGCGATAAGGGATTGTCTGAAGCGGCAGGAGTGCCCGCGCTTGCTATCGGTCGCGTCGATGTGACGGCAGTTCAATCCGGTATCGCAATGAAAATGGAACTGATGCCGTTGATCGCAGCGAACGCTGAGAAGGAATTGGAATACGTTACGATTCTGGATCAGATGTTCCACGATATCACGACGATGTGGCTTCCGGCTTACGAAAGCGAAACTTTCGGCAGTATCGAAACCATGAGTCAGATGTCGGTTGTCTGTGTTTTCGATGATCCGATGCCGGTGGACAGAAACGCTGAGATTCAAGAAACGCTTTTGTTGCAAACGTCTAATCTGATTCTGACGAAGATGGCGATTGCGAAGTTGAGGGAACTGGGCTGGAAGTATCCGACGACTGACGATCAGGGCAACGCACTGACCGACGATGACATCGTGGCCCTGCTGACCGATCAGGCGTCCTCTGCCGCGACGGCGATGGACCCGTTCGCCGCTGGTGCTGCGGGCGGATCGAACCTGTCTGCGTTCGACCAGGCTGCCGGTGTCGCCCCGCCGCAGGGCAACGTTCCCGCGCCGGGAGCAAACGGCAACACGCCAGGCGGATTCGGCAAACAGACGGTTCCTTTGGGCTGAGCCTGAGTTAGACTACTCGCATGGCTAAGTTCAGCACGAGGTCATTCAACAAGATCGTCGCGTCAACACGAATCATTCCCACCAAAGGTGGATTCAAAATCAAGCGCATCACGCCAGGTCTAAAAATCAGATGATCAATTCGCAAGGAGATATTGTTGTGGCGCTCAAGAATTTCAAAGGCAAGCGTGCCGCTCCGTTTGCGAAAGGTGGTGGACGCAAGAAATCTTCGACTAAGACCGCCAAAGGAACGATGAAAAAGGTCGCCAGGAAAAAGTAGCTCATGGGAAAGCGTGGCAGAGGCAAGAAACGCAAGGGCGGTTTGAAGATGCCGCTTGGCTTCGTGTCCAAGAAGCAGATGCGTTATTTCTTTGCGAATCCCAAACTGAAAGCCAAGTGGGCACATACGATGGCACATAGGGCTGGAATGCATTCAGCGATTACGAAAACGCTTGGGCATTCGCCAGCGTATCAACGGCTGCCGATTTACAAACACGGGCCGACCGCTAAAGGAACCAGAAAGAGATTCTCATAATGGCTACTTATACTTTGACTCCCGCGAGACGCGCCGCGTTACGGAAAGCGCAACTGGCTTCCGCTGCGAAACGCAGACGGCATGGCACAGTTCCACAAACGTTGAGACGTTCTATTGGTCAACGGACAGGCTATGCCAAAGCCAGTTTTCAAGTCAAATCTCGTGATTTCCAAAAAGGAAGCAAAGTAAAAAAGGGTTTGAAATACGCTGCGGTAGGTTTGGGCGCAGCAGCGGCAGTCGGCGCTTACTCTCATGCTACCGCTTATGACCGAATGTATAAGCACAACCAACAAGCCAAGACGGCTAGGAAAGCGTCTAGATTCCTTCCCAGCACTCATCCGGTTTCCAGACGTTTAGCCAAGTCAGCGATGATGCATCAAAATCAGGCTATGAGAATTCAGAAAAGGCATAAGCTCTAATAGTTAGGAGATTGAAATGGCTAGAGGAACTTCCGGCAAACCGAAGATGATTCAGGGTCACGCTTCGGCTCGCGTGGCGGGGTTGCCGAAAAACGCTATCGTGAAGAGCGGCAAAGCCGTGCTTCCCGGTCAGCCGATTCCGAATGAGATCAAAGCGCAGAATCCACGTAACTGGACAAATCCTCGTCCGATTCCCGGTGGCGCTCCCCCGGCGATGAAAGTCAAAGGGAAGCCTGGCTATTAAATTGAAATGGCCCGACGCTATGGGAGTTTCACTCCCGCGAGGCGAGCGGCTTTACGTAGGGCGCAATTAGCCTCTGCGGCGAAGAGACGTGGGCGTAGACGATTAACTCCGCGTCAAAGGAAAATCGTTAAGTATGGCGCGGTGGGAACTGGTGCAGCGGTCGGCGTTTTAGCGGCACGGCATTATGCTTCGGGATCGTATTTCTCGGCTCAGACGCATTCAACTGGCAGCGAACTGAATCGTATGATGAAGTCTGCCAGAAAAGTTAATGCAAGAGCTAATCAAGCCGGTAGAAGAGGCAAACTATACGTTGATCCTGGGCATTTTTCAAAGAGAGTCACTGTTCGCGGTCATATCAGTAGACCACTACCAGATGAAGTATGGGATAAAGGTGGCCCGACTTTATTTGGAGTAGAAGCTAGAACCAAGAGAAGAATTTATAAAGCTGGTTATCATCATTCGAGTGTCATATCTGGTGTAAAGACACGCAGCTTGGCTAAGAAGATGGATGAAGTAACACCAAGACAATCTTACAGGAAATATAAGACACGAAAATGGAAAACAGATCGGGCGGCTAGAATTCAGACTCGCGGTTTGAAAAGATCGGTTCGCAAGACTATACGGGGTCTATGATGGCCCGACGTTACGGTTCTTTTACTCCCGCCAGACGTGCAGCGTTACGTAGAGCGCAGTTAGCTTCTGCTGCAAAACGCCGTGGACGTAGACGCAGCAGAAATCCTGCGACTCGTTATGTTCAAAACGCAACCACTCAAAGACAAATGAGACGAAGGGCTTTGGGAATTGCCGGTGGCGCTCTGGTCGGATCAGTGGTTTTGGGGGCAACGGTTAACGCTGTCGGGCAACGGACGTATGTACCTTACAAAATAAAACAAGCTCATGTCAGACAGACATCGATGTCTATGCATCCTTCGGCACATTCCGGCGCACGAGGGTTGAGCGGAATTAAAGTTCATTCCGACGCAGATAAGTTCTATCACACTGCCTATACACAACGTAAAGATCGTTTGACTCTTATCAAGAATCCAAATCCGAATTTAAAAGGGAAACGGCCAAATTCCCGTAATTATATAAGGCGAGTGAAATAGTGGCGAGGCGATATGGAGTTTTCACAGCAAGTCGCAGGGCAGCACTTCACAAAGCTTCCCTTATTTCAGCGGCCAAACGTCGCAAATTTCATCCCACTCCGACTACCAAAAGACGAATCAAACGTGCTGCGATTGGGGCGGGGGTTGTTGGGGCGGTAGGTTTTGTCGGTGCTGCCGGATATCAGCGGCACAAACTTTCCGGTTCGACATTGACCAGAACCAGGCACGGCCCTGTGGGACCGTTGACGGGAAATCTCACCGGCTCCCGTCCACGTTCGTTGACACATGGCCGTATTACTCACATGAATGTGACCCCGAAAGGAAAGGTTCTCGGACGAACTAGTGGTGGATATCAGGTTCAGTATTCGGGAAAGAAACAGGGTCCGCTCGGTTCGCATTCAACGATCACGTATGTTCACAAGCCGCTCAAGCCGTCTCATATTCTGGGCCGTAAAACCACTCCGCAAGCCGGATTGAAACCGTACAAGCCATCTCAAGGCGAAATGAAAACGATGGCGCGGTTCAATTATCCGAAGACGCCGGAAGCCTATACCGGCGCTGCGTTGAGAATGAAAGGCAAGCGGAAGATTCTGTTACCGGCACGCGACACCGGAATGTATCACGCCTCAATCGGGCATCCAACGCCAGGCCGATTGCACACAGGTCCGTTCGGTAAGCCAGGAAAAACGAAGCGAACTGTTCCATCGAGAAGTCTTATGCCCAAACACTTCGGTGGCGGGAAGGTTAAAGGCCAAAATCTCAAAGGATACAACAAGTCGATTTCCGAAGCTGAAGCATTGCGGCGAACCGCAGCCTATACGAAATCAGTTGAATCCAAAGGCAAGAAGGTTTCTTACGGTCATCGTCAAGCCGCACTCGGTTATTTCCGAGGTCGCCCGCAATACACGGGTGGAACTGTCAAACCGAAGCTGAATTTGAACAAGAGGGCGCGCAGGGAATTCCGTAAAGAACGCCGGATTCGTAAAGGTTTGCGTATGCATGGGACGACGTTGAAGTGACGCGCCAACATGTGATGACACCGGCAAGAGTCGCCGCGCTCCGCAAGGCGCAGTTGGCTTCTGCTGTGGCTCGTCGCGGTCGGCGCATTGCCAAGGTTTCGGCTCGCGTTCCGCAAGCCCCACGTCCAGAAGGGCTTGGAGGACTTAGAGCGAATTTTATCCCGTATGCGCGGATCAACAAGCGGAGCGCGACGGTGGGATATAACGCCGGAACAAGGATTCCTGGCAGCAGTAAAAGGGTGGTGACAGGTCAATATGTGCGAATCGAATCCATCAGTAAGAAAACAAAACTCGATAGAGTTGTTGACAAAACAGTCGGACATGTCTTCCCCAAAGGCACCCGACGCGGCAAGGCTCTTTCTGCTTTCCGATCTCATGTCGAAGTTAGCACTGTCGCCAAAACAAGAGTTCCCTATAAGGGAGCGCAATTCCGTCTTGGGACATCGCGCGGTGTTGGGCCTACTGTTATCGTTCGCAGAGGAAAGCACAAGGTTCCTGTTCAAAAAAGTGTGGTCGGTATCAAAAAATATGATAGACGAATGTCTGCTATCGCAGGACAAAAAACGGCTCAATCAAAACCACGAAGACAGAGGCGCAGAGCATCTAGGAAATAATATCTGATGCCTTATCCATTCCAAGACACCGATTTTAACAATCCTGCCCATCCTTCCAACTGCAATCAGTTGATTAAAACGGATCGGGAAGCGGAAAGAATTTGGCATCCCGACATACTTCTCTTTGAGAGCGTACAACACGAATTGATTTCACAGTGTTTGGCGAATCGAAATGAAAGATGTGGATTAATCACCATTGAAGAGCAAGAAGTTATCTATGTTGAAAATATCCACCATGAACCGACACATAATTTTTTGATGTCGCAAGAGGATTTTGACTCTGCTCTTCGTGCTATCTATAAGGAACGAGAAGACAAGGTTCTCGGAATCTTCCACACGCATCCCAACAACGTGCCGTGGCCGACCCCTCGCGATCTGGCGGGGTGGCCGAATCCTGCTCTGAGATGGCGCTATTGGATCGCCACCAGGCACGAAGTGATAGAGTGGTCGCTAATATGACCGCCCCCACTCCCGCCCAAGCCGCTGCGATTGAGCCGCCGTCAACGTTGTACCGGCGTTGGCTGGGAGCATTTCTTGCGAAGCAAGTCAAAAACGAAGCGTTGATCAGAGACGTTTTAACCGCGGCGTCAAACGATGCCGAACAAGCCATTACCGATTTAAGTCATAAGACAACGTGGTCTTCTGGCGTTCGAACCGCTCAAATCAGATTAGCTCAAAACGAAGCCAAGTCGATTCTGCGAACTACATTTCGAAGATTGATCCCGATTATCGGGAGTGGTCAGCGGGAAGAGGCAATCGCAGCCGTTGACGCTTTGAACGCAACTGATATGAAATATCTGACAGAAGCTTTAACCACAGTTGATTTGAATTCTTTCATCACGAGTCAAAGACAAAGTGCGGCTTTAGGGGTCGCGCACGCAATCTCTCGCGTTACGCAATCCCAGCAACCGTTATCGGCACGAGTTTACCGTTCTCAAGCATTAGCTAGTGGATGGGTAAATCAGGTCATTAACAGTTCTATTTTGCGAGGCGACAGTGCTCAAGATATCGCGAAACAAGTTAAATCATCAATCAACCCCAACGTATCGGGTGGTGCAAGTTACGCCGCGCTTCGTTTGGGACGAACGGAACTCAATAATGCTTTCCACGCCACGGCCATCACGATGGCACAAGATCGCCCGTGGGTTACAGGGATGCGTTGGTACACTTCAGCGGTTCATGTCAACGATCCGAAAGAAGTCTGCACACAATTAAATGGACAGATTTTTGATGTGGATAACGTTCCACCGAAGCCTCATCCGCAGTGCCGTTGCTTCGTCGCGCCCCACATCGAAAGTCCAGACGTGTTCCTGGCGCACTTGACAGCAGGACAGTATAGGGATTGGATAGATCAAAATGCAAGCAAAGCCGCCTGATTTTGAAACAATCAAGAACCGGACAATGGAAGAGGTCAAGAAGATCATGCCGACGTTGAATACCAACAATTCCCATAATTCCCTGGGATCGCTTTACAATCAGGCCCTCAAGGCGTGGCCGATCTTCGGTGGTACCACCACGACCGACATAACGCCTCCGGTAACCGCCGAAGGTCAGGCTGCGCAACAGTCGCTTCAACAGAGCGTCGATCAGCAGCAAACTCCGCAGGAAGAGCAGAAACCTGATCCTGTAGCCCAATTGCAAGCTGACCCAAACGCTTTGAGCCAACTTCTCAAGCAGGTTGAGAAGCTCCAAGGCGATCTCAGCAAAGTCACGACCGAGCGCGACGGCTATGTCCAGAAGCAACAGGAAGACGCCCGAAAGACCCAGACCAGAGAAGAGCAACTGCAAACCGATCTGGACACGGCGAACCAAACCATTCAGAAGATGGATCGAGTCATTCGCAACACGGCTCTGATCAACGCTTTTCTTTCACAATCCGATTTCCAGTGGAATTCGATTCGGCAAGCCTTGTCGGAGTTGAACGAAGACGAAATTGAAATCGATGTGAACCTTGACGGTGGTGAGGCGACGGTGACCGGCATGGAGGGGGCGGTCAAGAGAATCGCGGCGTCGAGTCCCTGGCTTCTCAAGTCAGGTGGGGCTAAAGACACTCGGACCCAGCAGCCACAGCGGGGATCGGGCAAGCCCCCCGCGCCTCCCACCGGCAACGAGCAGAAACAGTCCAAGCGGGCCGATCTGATGAAGAAATTCCCGGTGATCGCACATGGCAGAACCTCGTAAGACACGCCGGTCAAATCAACCGTGTTGGCGCTTGATCGCAGGTCATCGATGATAAGATCAATCGCGAACCTAACAGGTAAGGATTCAAAATGACTCTTCCCTCAGTGCCTCCCGTCATTGGTGCGCTTGCCGTCAAGCCGCGTTGGGACAAATACGACCCCTATGTCGGTAACTTCCGCGCTCCGCTGGCAGTGGACGCAACGCTGGATCAGGCCAACCTCATTATCGGCGTGGGCCTCAACTCATCCGGCGCTTGCGTACTCGGGGCCGGTCAAACCGGCATTATCGGTGTGATCGTCATGCCAGTCGGTGTTGACGTACACGGTTATCTTTTGGAACCGCCGATAGCCGGAAATATTGTCGATGTCGGCAAACGTGGCGAAATCACGAACTTCGCTACAACTGATTACGGTGTATCTGGTGCAGGTCTTTATTCGGTAGGTGCAACGGCTCCCGTTGCCGGAACCAAGTATTACCTCACTGCGAACGGCGCGATCAACACCACCAGTACCGGCGTTTATCTCGGCCACACGGTTGAAGCAAGCCGACTCATAGTTTGCCTCTAAGGCTTAGTTTTCATCGAAAACGAATTGAAAGGGAATGCCAATGTTGGCACAAGAAAACGGATTGCTGACGATTGACGGCATTCCCGTTGGTCCGATCTTTGGTGGCACGCAACCACTTCGCCAAGAGGGTATGCTCACTCAAGGCGATCTGGTAACCGTAACTGCTGACGGTGTAGACCTGAACGCATTATGGGATCAGTTCGCCGAATCCATCGCTATTTACAACGAAGTGATGGACAATCTAATCGGAATTCTTACCTATCCGGTTACGGTTCCGGTCGAACCTGTGGTTCAAATCGGTGAACTGACTTTCGAAGAGGCATCAGAACTCGGTGTGCCGCGCGGTGCCGGGTTGCCCATCGAAATGTTCCAAATGGGCTACGATCTGCGTCACTACGACAAGCGAAACGCCTACACATGGATGTTCCTTGCCGATGCGGACGCACGTCAGGTCGAAGCGATTCACAATGCAGTTCTGTGGGCCGACAAGCGACTCATGTTCCGTAAGATCATGGAAGCGTTGTTCGACAACAGAACTCGCAAAGCGAACATTCGCAATCAGGCGTACAACGTCTATCCGCTCTACAATGCCGATGGTGTTGCACCACCACCTTTCAAAACGAATACCTTCGCTTCCACACACAATCACTACGTGATTTCTGCGAACTCGGTCATTGACTCATCCGATGTCGAAGATCTACTTCAGTTGATTGCCGAACACGGTTACGCACCACAGTACGGAACTAGTTTCGTACTTCTGTGTAACAAGGCCGAATCCGATGTGATACGTACCTTCCGTAGAGGTATCGTCAACAACAACGGTGTGACAGCGGGCTACGACTTCATTCCAAGCCCAAGTCAGCCACCGATGATTCTGCCGAACGCGGAAGGTTTGCTTGGAAACCAACCGGCTGAGATTCTATCCGGTTTGCCTGTGATCGGCTCCTACGGTTTCTGGCATCTCATCGAAGACGACTACATTCCAGCGGGCTATCTGTTGGGAGTCGCCTACGGTGGTCTGTTCAACCTGACAAATCCAGTCGGAATGCGGCAGCATTCGAATCCCGCCATGCAGGGTTTGCGTGTTATCGCAGGGAACAACCAACGCTATCCGTTGGTGGACGGTTTCTATGCCAGGTCATTTGGAACCGGAATCCGCCAGCGTGGCGGGGCTGCGATCATGCAAATCAAAGCTTCGGGGAGTTACAGCATTCCAACGCAATACACTCGCGGTGGTGGATTCCTCGTTTAATTGAAAATGGTCTAGGATTCCTGGGCGGCGATCCCGCCCAGGTTTCCGATAGGAAAGGATCGGAAATGGGCCGATTTGTTGATTTGAATCAACCTTTGTCTGAAGAGGACAAGCAATACCTTCGAGATCGTGGTAGGGAATATCTGATTCCGGCGAACGAACGCCGATTCGGAGTCGATGGTACGGAAACTCCCGAAGAGCACGAATCTTCCGGTAGTGCAGCACAATCCCCGTTCTACCAATCAGAAGCGAGAGCGGCAGCCGTCTACGACACTGGTGGCGCTCCGCTGCCGGGAGCCACTTTGGATTATGACACCGGCAGGGCTTTCGACCGTGAAAACGGAGTTTTGGTCGAACCACGACAGGCCGGTCATACTCCTGGCGCGCATCCCTCACCGTGGGGGCCGGAAGGTTTTGCTGAACGCGACGATGACGATAGTGACATTGACGAAGATATTTGCGAAGAGGTCAATGCGCTAACTGTTCCACAACTGAAAGATCGATTGGACAAGGCAAAAGTCGAATACACTCACGAAGACAAGAAGTCTGATCTTCAGGATTTGTTAGCGATTCATTTGCAGGACAAGCGCGACGGCAAAAAGTAGGTCGATATGGCAGTACAAGCCGATATCGATTCTGTAAAAGTTCAGCTTCCAGAACAAGAAATTCTGGCTGAATTCGGTTTGGACGACGCTACACTTGGAGCCATTTTGGATTCAGGTAGCTCTATAAGCCAAACGATCCTTGCTAGTTGGCGTGCAATCGCTGCTAAAACGGCGACATATACAGATGTCAATGAATCAGGATCAAGCAGAAACCTGTCGGCATTGAATGCCAATGCCCGCGAAATGTGTACGATCTGGCAGACGCAGGTTGATAAGGAAATGAATGCTGCTGGGACAGAATTGATTCGTCGCTGGACTAGCCACAAAACAACGAGGGTCTAATGATGTCGGCTGGTGAACTCGCAGTTCACCGATCAAACACGGATCGCTATATTGGTATCGATCCAACAGAGATTATTTTAATTCCAAGGCAGGACACATGGGTCGCCGGTACTAAAACAAGAGGCGATCAAACTCCCCGCGATCCGCAATCATTCCATGTGATCTGGGCACCTACAACCGGCATTGTGCCCATAATCGAAGGTACGACACGTCGATTTGATTTCATTCTGGTCGGTTCTTATGACGCCATAGTTGCTATTGGCGATCATTGGCTTGAAGGTCAGCAGGACAACGAAATCGATTACGTCTATCCTTTCAATGGATATGAGATAAAATGCGGTGGCACTAGCTACGGGAGTAAGCCAGTTGCCTAACTTGATGAAAGCTACGGTCAGATATCAACAAGGCGCGCTCAAAGAACGGGTCAATAAAACACCTGAACAAGTCAACGAAGACATTACAAAGCTTTTCGATTACTATGCGGCCTGGGCTACAGCGTGGATGAAAATCAATGCACCGTGGACTGATGATACCGGCGCGGCACGATCCGGCTTGACGGCGGTTTCTAATTCATATCACAATATACATGAAATGGTATTGGCCTATTCAGTTCAATACGGTATCTGGCTGGAAGTCGCTAACTCTGGACGTTTTCAAATTCTCGGCCCCGCGATGCGTGTAATCGGCAACAACATTATGAAAGCTTTGGACGGAATGCTTGACGGCAAGCCGCCAAATCTTTCGCCACCAATTGCAGAAATACCTCCGGTAGCCCGTAAAACTGCGCGTAAAGGAACGGTCAATAAGTCAGGAAATCGCCGCTCTCGTAAAGCTTATGGAAAGAAACAACAAGCCAGGAGACGTGGAAAGCCATGATGCCATCAGCTATCTATGAATTACTTGCTGCGGACGCCACATTGCAAGGCTTGCTTGGCGGGAGTAATCGCATCTTCGAATTGCAATCGGTTGACGAGAGGCCAATTAGTAATGGTTATTTCGTCATCATTGATATGCAAGAAACGGCAATGCCGTTAAATCCACATATGGGTCCGCGGACCATGCAAATTTGGGTTCATATCCCAGCGGATATCAGTCGAGATTATGGTCCGATAAGTACTATCCTGAACAGGATAGATGATATTTTGTTGGCGATGGAAAACGTAGTTGGGCTAGATGGGGTCCGGTGCGGCCAGATATACCGGCACAGCCGGTCGCGCAACACGATTGACCCTGGCTGGAAGACGGCAACACGCAACGCTCTCTACAGCGTGTCGTATGATGAAGATGCAGCATAACCGGCTATAATCACTGACGAGAGGACGACCATGACTGAGGCACCGGCCAAGGCGGCACCGCGCAAGCAGGTACCACCGAGCGGCAAGCTGACCCCCTCTGAGGTCACCGACACCCGCGACAACGCCCCCCGTTTGAAAGACGATCTCAGTGGAAAACGGGTGCGGGCAATCCCAGCTTTTGTCGGACAAACAACTGCTGTCAGGGTTACAAAACAAGACTTTGCGGAATACGAAATCGATCACCCTACTGTCGAATTCAATTTCCGTAAGGATCAATTCACTCTTCCAGTAGGGAAGCCGCGCGGTTTAACCAAAGAGGTAGCAGAATTTCTGGTGACTGAATTCCCTGAGCAATTCGAGTACATGAGTTCGTAGTGCCTGAAATCAGGTGCAATTCAAAACTGCACGGTGTGGTAAGTGACAATTCAAAAGGAATTTTCGAGGTTGTCTGCAACAGTCGATGGTGCAGAATTGGAAACGAAGTAGTGATGCATCGTTTCAATCTTGAAAAGACAACTGAAGATGGTTGCATAATGCCCGTGGAGACATTGCGCTTCAAACGGCCAGAATAAGGAGTAAAATTAAATGACCAGTCCCGTTCCAACTGGGCTTGCTTATGGTTGCCGCGATGTCAAGCTGACGCAATATGCGGATGCTACGGGAACCGTTCTCAGTCCGACTTCTGTTGATCTCCCGTACATTCAGCACTTGAATTTCACTGAGGCAGAAGAATTCGCCGAATTACGTGGCGATGACAAGCTGATCACTACTCGCGGAAAAGGCTCCCAGGTCAACTGGGACTTGGAAGCCGGTGGTTTGGAAGTTGCTGCATGGGCAGTCATTACTGGTGGCGATGTGATCGAAACCG
>Ga0306926_10000619_pt1 | contig 33605 bp, 26 predicted proteins | sample flu12Cox44000178_FD_203759 | JGI IMG/M metagenome (GOLD analysis project Ga0306926, IMG submission 203759) | Lab enrichment of tropical soil microbial communities from Luquillo Experimental Forest, Puerto Rico - flux8day.12C.oxic.44.000.178 (v2)... | ecosystem: Environmental > Terrestrial >...
CATCACCGCGTATTCCGCGATGTCCTGTCCCTGATCATCTGACCACAGTTCATGCACGAACTTAATCACAGGCTCCTCCAATGGCGATGCTTCTTTCAGGCAAAATCTCTTGCCCGCACAGCTAAAACCCAGACCATTGCACGAATATGACTTCCCGAAGCATATTTCCCGGGAGCCTGCCGCGCCAATGGCACCTCGGTGACCCCACATGGCACGAAGGTGCTATTTTTCTCGGCAAGTTATTGAATTTCAATCGGTTCTAAACCGAGCCTTAGGGAATGCCTTTTAGCGGCAGGCCTTGATTCACCGCAAATAGGGCCAGTTCCAGGCGCGTCGATACGCCCAGCTTGTCGAAGATGTTGCTGAGGTGATGCTTTACCGTGTCTTCGCTGATCTTGAAGTACTCGGCGATTTCCTTGTTGGAGAAGCCAGCCACCACCGCCGAGACGATCTCCAGTTCACGCGGAGTGAGGCCGAACTTCTTCTGCCGCGATTCCTCGTGCGAGGCCTGCATCTGCATGCGCAGGTATTGCACCAGGTTCGAGACGGCTTCACGCCCCACCCAGTACTCGCCCATCATCACCGTGTGAATGCTCTTGAGCAGGAGCTGGGTCGCGGAGTCCTTCAGCACAACGCCGCGCGCACCCAGTTGGAGGGCCTCAACAATCTGGTGCTTTTCGGCTGCGGCCGTGAGCAGGATCACTTTGACGCCGTTGGCGCCGGGTCCCGAACTCAGGTCGCGGAGGGCTTCGAGTCCGGGCTGACGAGGCATGGCCAGATCCAACAGCATGATGTCAGGGCGGAGCTGGCGCGCCAACTTGACGGCATCGTTTCCGTCCGAGGCTTCCCCGACCACCTTCAGGCCAGGTTCGGCCTCCAGCAAGCGGCGAAGGCCGTCGCGGAAAATAGGATGATCGTCTGCGATCACGATGCGGATGGGCTGTGCCTTCTTAGTGTCCATTTCAGCTTTCTCTTTGTTTTGGGGCCCTGATCTCAAGCCGCGCACCCCGGCCCGGGTTTGATTCTATCGTGAGTTCGCCTTCGATCAAACGCAGGCGTTCCAGAATCACAGTCGGTCCCTTGCCGGCCTCTTCCAATTCGCGGTGTGACCGCCTCCCTGTAAAGGGAAACCCTTTGCCGTTGTCTTCGACGGTCATCTGCCAATGACTGTTGTCCTCTGACAGCCGCACCAGGCTTTCGCGCGCCCCCGAGTGCTTGCGCACGTTCACCAACGCCTCCTGAACAATACGCGCCAGCTCGCGGCACACACGCGGAGGCATGTGTACCTCCTCCAGATCGCTCACGAAGTGGGCGCCGATCCCCGTCTCACGTTGAAAGCGTTCCACCGTATCGCCCAGGAAGCGAACGAACGTGGGGGAATCCACTTCCAGCGATTTCATCTGCTGCATCAGTTCCCGCAGCTTCAGCACTTCCTCATGCAGCAGCCCCTGGATGCGGCCCAGTTCGTGGGTGATGGGGTTGGATTGTGCCGCGGACTGGCGGCGTACTACGTCAACGTTCATCTCCATCGCGATCAACGACTGCACGGCGCCGTCGTGAAGTTCACGCGCCACGCGTGCACGTTCCACCGCTCCAGCCCGCTGCCGCAGGCGCCGCAGCAGGTAGACGTTGTACACTGCCGGTCCCACCTGTCGAACCAATTCTTGCAGGAAACGCAGTTCCTCCTCGCGGTCGCCCCCCACAACGGGATCCAGCAAATAGATCCTTCCCCACCATTCCTGTCCAAAGAGAAACGAAACCATCAAAAGCGCATCGAAGGAATAGAGCTTGGCCAGCGGACCAAGCACCTGCGGAGACCAGGAACGCAAGCGAGTCCCGTCGCCGTCGAGGGCGAGCGTCTGGAAGGAGTCCCTTTTGCGAATCGCCAGGCAAGTGTCGCCCTCGGTGTCGAACAGGTAGGTTTCGCGGTCGGCGGGCAACGAGTCTAACCAGCGCAATTGCTCAGTCCCCTCTTTGGACCAAGGAAGGTCGCCCACAAAAACGCGAAGCTTGTTCCGTTCCTGCGAAGCAACCAGTGCCCTCTGTGCCCCATAGAGAGTGATCAATTCGATCAGGATCTGTTGCAGGGTCCCGCGCAACCCTTCCTCAACGCGCACCTGTCCCAACACTCGCGTGATGGTTGCGCGCTCGGCGCGCAGCCGCTTCTGCTGTTCGGCGAGGTAACCCAGCAGCAGCCCCATCACCAACAGGTACGAGGAAAGCATGAAGAGATGTTTGGGCTCGAATTGCGACGTTTGTACTTGCAGCGGCAGCAAACCACTGCGTCTCAGCAGCGCGTCCAGCCGCTCCACGGCTCCGTGATGGATCGCCAGGCTCTCGCCCCACAGCAGCACCACCGATGCGACGGCGGTGCCGAACGTTTCCCACACGCCCCAGCGGTACGCCGACGCGCCCAACACGAAAACGAAGAACAGCAGAAATGAGCCGCCCTGCCCGGCGACAAACAGCACCACCAGCACTGGCCAGAGGATGTCCCCAGAGTGCACAAGCAGCCGGAAGGACGGAGTCGACTCCTTGCGGAAGCGCAACAGCAGCATGACGACCACGCCATGCACGATGTATAAACCGAGAATCCAGGCGGCCCAGGGGGAATTGCTGAGCTCGGTCGGATCCATCCAATACGTGAACAAGGCCGAGATCGCCAGGAACACTCGTGCCGACGCGAGCCAGCGCTCGATGCGTCGAACTTCGCCAGGAATGATGGGAGCACGCAGCCGAGTAAGCAGGCGCGGCACCGATTTGGGCTTCGGCAAACCGATCACAGCTCCAGGGGATTAGGGTTGAACACGCATACTATGGATTCCACATGGCGATCGCAAGTCAAACTTCTCCCGGACCCGATTCCCGGGCCTCCCCTCTCCAGCCCCCTTCAGACTCGGTCCCGGATTACGGAAGTAACCTCTGAAACATCTGTTTGGAGTCTAGAATTGCGCCCAGGGGAATCGCTTGTCCGAACGATCCAAATTGTGGATCCTGGCCGCTGGCTGCCTGGTCTTTGCCCAGGCCTGCGCCTCTGTCCTGATTCCTCCCGGCTTCGTTCTTACCGTATTCAGTGACGTAACCCAATGCATCCTGCTGCTCTGCGGAACAGCCGCATTGTTGCCGAACATCGCTCACACCCGCGGCCGGACTCGGCTGTTCTGGGGCTTGATGACAGTGGGAATGTCCTTCTGGCTTTCCTATCAATTGCTGTGGAGCTACATCGAGATGGTTCTGCGGCAGGACGTGCCCGAACCCTTTGTGGGCGACGTCGTGGTCTTCCTGCACTTCGTGCCTATGATGGCAGCGCTGGCCCTCCAGCCTCACATCGAGCAGGATGAACACGAAGCTCGCCTCAGTTCACTCGATTTCGTCCTTCTGCTGACGTGGTGGATTTACCTGTACCTGTTCGCCGTAATCCCGTGGCAGTACGCGCAGCAGGATGAACTGGCTTATGGCCGCAGCTTGAACGCTTTGTACCTGACCGAGAAATTGGTTTTCCTGGCGGCATTGGTGGTGGTCTGGAGCCGCTCCCGCGGCGGTTGGAAGATGATTTACGCGCAGTGGTTTGGGGCCAGCCTGCTCTATGCTCTGAGCTCCTACGTGGCCAACTGGGCCATCGTGCGAAATGTGTACTACACGGGCAGCCTGTATGACCTGCCGCTGGCGGCGTCGATGGGCTGGGTCAGCGTGGTCGGTGTGCTCGCCCAGGATTTACGTCCGCAGCAGGACAGCGCACCGCTCTCCAAGCGTCACGGCGTATGGGTGGCCCGCTTCGGCATGGCAGTGATTCTCTCTCTGCCCGTGTTCGCCGCGGTTTCCCTGTTTGACAGCACTGCCCCGCCACGCGTCCGGAACTTCCGCCTGGCGGTGACCCTCATCACCATGATTGCGATGGGCGGCATCGTGTTCCTTCGACAGCACCTGCTGGATCGTGAACTGATCCGCCTCCTCCACAATTCCGAGAACTCCTTCCGCGATCTCAAGCGCCTGCAGGCGCAATTAATCCAGTCCGAGAAACTCGCTTCCCTGGGACAGTTACTGGGAGGAGCGGCCCACGAGTTAAACAATCCCCTTACCGCCATGCTGGGATACTCGGAGCTGCTGGCTGAGTCCGGACTGAGCGAAGAACAGCAGGCGCTGGCCGCCAAGATCGCGCAGCAGGTGCGCAGGACCCGCGCCCTGATCTCCAGCTTGCTGAATTTCGCCCGCCAGGTTCCGGGCGAAAAGATCCAGGTGGATCTCAACAGCGTGCTGCAAACGGCCGTCAAACTCTACCAGCCGCAATTCAGCGTGCACGGTGTCGATGTGCAAGTGGATTTGGCCCCGGACTTACCGCCGATTTCCGGAGACCCGAACCAGCTCCTGCAAGTGTTCCTGCATATCGCCGGCAATACCCTGCAGGGTCTGGAAGAAGTCGGCGGGGGTACGTTTCTCATGAAGAGTCGCAGAGGCGTCCATACGGTGACGCTGGAATTCTCTGACAACGGACCGGGCGCGCGCGCAGCCGAGCGCACCGCGGACACGGTCCATTCGATGCGTTTCCCCGGGAGGGACTCGGAGATCGGCTTAAGTGCTTGCTATGGAATTATTCAGGACCATCAGGGGAGGATTCTGTGCAGCAATCGCGTGGAGGGCGGCACCACCGTCCGGGTGGAACTCCCGATCGCTGGGTCCAGTCTGTTTCTGAGCGCGGCTCCAGCCTCCAACGCGGACCTGCCGTCGGTGAGCGCAGCAACCCACCTCCCCTTCCCCAACTAGCCCGCCTCTTCGGCACGCTCCCCTGGCAACGTAATCAATTGGCTCTCCAGCGTGCGCTTCAGCTGTCCGCAAGCCGCGTAGATATCGCGTCCGCGCGGTCGCCGCACGAACGCCGGGATGCCCGCTCGGATCAATACCTGCTGGAACGATAGCACTCTCGATTGGGAGGGTGTCCCAAACGCAATGCCTGGACCAGGATTCAAAGCAATCAGGTTCACCTTGGCGCGCATTCCTCGAATTCGTTCGCTCACCTCGCGCGCCTGCGCCTCGGAATCGTTCACACCATCGAGCAGAACATATTCGAAGGTGAGGCGCTCGCGGGACCGTAATGGAAAAGACCGTGCCGCATCCAGCAGCTTTTCCAGGTTCCACTTGCGGTTGATGGGCATGATCCGCGTTCGCAAATCGTCGTTGGGCGCATTCAAGGAAATCGCCAGCTTGGGCCGCACCGCTTCCTGGCCAAAATCGAAAATGCGAGGCACCACTCCGGCCGTTGAAAGGGTCATGCGAGATTCGGGAATGCCCACACCCTCGACAAGCAGGCGAACCGCCTTCAGGGTGTTGTCATAATTCAGGAAGGGTTCGCCCATGCCCATGAAGACGAGATTGACGCGGTCCTGAGGCGGAACTACGCCCTTGGCCAGCAACACGCACCCAACCTGTCCGACGATCTCTCCTGCCGTAAGATTCCGCCGGATGCCGAGTGAAGCGGTCAGGCAGAACTGACAATCCACCGCGCATCCAATCTGGCTCGAAACGCAAATCGTTGCCCGGTCCCAGGGACGTGCGCTCTCGCGCGTGGTATCTCCCGCCTCGCTGCCATCGCCTGCTTCCCCGCCGTCACCCTCGGGCATCCACACGGTCTCGACGGTCTGCCCATCCGGGCATTCGATCAAGTAACGGACGGTTCCGTCGCTGGCCTCAAACTGATTTACGATCCGCGGCCAGCCCATGGTGAAGCCGCGCGTAGCAAGTTCGCGACGAAGCTTTGTCGGAAGCGTAGAAATCTGTTCCACCGACGGCAGTTTTTGCCGATAGACGGCCTCGAAAATCTGATCCGCCCGGTAGGAGGGCTGATCCATCTCAGCCACCAGGTTCTTCAACTCGCCCTGATCGAGGCCGAGCAGGAAGTTGGGCTTTGGCTCGCTCGCCATCGTCCTGATTCTAGACGAGGCACAGTCGGACTGCCTGCTACTCCTCTGACGGTTGCAAGATTGCCCACAATTTATTGATAAGAGAGGTGTTGCTATTCACTCCCCGCGAATCGGCCGCGTATGTGAGAATAGAGTTTCTAGAGTGTTCGCTCGCGACCCTCTTGGCACGATCTCATGGTCGAAGAACTTCGCAATATCCATCGTCGCGTTCTGCCCAACGGACTGACCATCATCTCCGAAGAGATGAAACATATACGTTCGGTGTCCATCGGCATCTGGATCAAAACCGGATCGCGCGACGAGGAACCTAAATGGAACGGGCTATCGCACTTCATCGAGCACATGGTGTTCAAGGGCACCAGGAACCGCTCGGCCGAAGCGATCGCGCGCCAGGTGGACTCGATCGGCGGCAACCTCGATGCGTTCACCGCCAAAGAGTGCGTGTGCTTCAACATTAAAGTCCTGGATGAGCATTTGCCGGTAGCCTTCGATGTTCTCTCAGACTTAGTCTTGAATCCAATATTTGCTGTCGAGGACATTGTCCGGGAACGCGGGGTGATCCTTGAAGAAATCAAGATGGATGAGGACAACCCGGAATATCTCGTCCACGAAATCTTCACGCAGAACTTCTGGAAGGACCATCCGCTGGGAAAACCGATCCTTGGAACCAAGGAGACCGTGAAAGGGTTCGAGCAAGCGCCTGTGCTCGACCTTTACAGCAAGAATTTCCGTCCCGGGAACTTTATCGTCGCCGCCGCTGGCAACTTGAAGCACAAAGAATTTGTTGAGCTCGTGGCAAGGTATTTCGAAGAAATGAAGCCGCTCGCCAATGGATTGCACGGGTCGACGCCCAACATCGTTCCGCGGATCACTCTGCGTAACAAGAAATCGCTCGAGCAGGTGCAGATCTGCATGGGCGTTCCCTCGCACCCGATCGCCCACGAAAAGCGGTTCGCGTCGTATGTTCTGAATACTCTGCTAGGCGGCGGCATGAGTTCGCGGTTGTTTCAGAATATCCGGGAACGGCAGGGACTGGCGTACTCCATCTACAGCGACCTGAATCCGTATCGCGACACGGGCTGCATGTCGGTGTATGCCGGCACTTCCCGTCAGTCGGCCGGCAAGGTTGTGCAGTCGGTCATCTCCGAATTCAAGAAACTAAAGTCGGAGAAAATTCCCGACGAGGAACTGCGTCGCGCCAAGGACCAGTTAAAGGGCAGCCTCATGCTGTCGCTCGAATCGTCGACCGCGCGCATGTCGAACCTCGCCCGCCAGGACATGTATTTCGATCACTTCTACGGCATGGACGCGGTGATCCAGAAGATTGAGGCGGTCACCGTGGACGACCTGCATGCGATGGCAAATGACTTCTTCCGCACCGACTCCATTGCTGTCACCGTCCTCGGGAACCTGAACGGCCTGAAGATCACCCGCGAGCAATTGGCCTGCTAATTTCTCCAGCACCAACCTTTAGATGGCCAGCGCCGACAGGAGATGTCCACCCGAATGCGGAAAGCGCGCCAGCCTGGCGCGCTTCCTGCACTCGGGGGAAAGCTAGGCGAATGGGTTCTCGTCCGCGCTGCGCCCGTAGATGGCCGGCACGGGCACTTCCAGCAACCGCAGGTAAACCGACATCTGCCCGCGGTGATGGTACCAGTGGTTCAACATGATGCTCCGCATCACGCTATGCCGCGGCTTGGTGAAGATCTCGCGCTCGCCCTTGCTCAAGCGCCAGCTTTCCACTGCCTGATCGTCGCCGATCCGCCCGAGCCACCGCTCCCCTTCGCGAACGCTTTCGTCGAACGTGCTACGGATCTCCTCCAGGCTCTTCGGCTGCGGGGCCTCAAAGTTCGCCTGCTCCACGTTGAACCCGTCCTGCTGGGTGATTTTGCCCAGGCGCCCGGGAACCATCGCGATGTGCATGGCCAACTGGCCGAGCGACATCGATTTCGCATGCGGCTTCCAGGTAAGGCGATCGGCCGGAATTCGATCCAGCACCCGCCGGGTCGTATTCACCTCTTCCCGGAATTCTGCCAGCATCGGCTCGCCGATCGTTCTTGCTTTTGTTTCGCCGCCGGAGCAACAGGAGGCCGACTCCGCCTGCTCATAGCGGTCGTGATGGCGCACCCAGGCCATGGTGTGGGGCAAGCTGTCTTCATCGCGGCCCTTCGGCGTCATATCGAGGAAGTTGTAAGCGCCCAGCAAGATGTCGAGACCCCGGGCATACGTGGAGTAGGTGTGAAAGATTTCGCCCTTCCCATTCTTATAGAAGACGCTCAGCCCCGGCGCCTCTTCCGAGGGAAATTCTGTCTGGTCGTAGTTGTACTGGACCTTGCCCCGCGCCATCTCTTCCTTGGTGAACGAGACCCGGTAGTCGGAATTGAAATCGGTACCGTTCGAAGACACCCAAGGGAAACGCCATCCCATCCGCTTCTGGAAGCCTGCGATCTCGGGGTATGTCGCGCGCGAAACAGCTACCAGGGAGGCGTCGCGAGCTGCCAGATGTGCGGTCATGCCATCGAATGAGTCCGCGATGAAGGAACAGCTCGGACATCCTTCTTTCCACCCCGGTCCAAACATGAAGTGATACACGATCAACTGGCTGTGCGCGCCGAACAGGTCCGCGAGCGTCTTCTTGCCTTCGGGCCCGCTAAAGATGTATTGCTTATCGACCTTCTCCCACGGCAATTCGCGGCGCTGCCGGCTCAGGCCATCGCGCAGCCGCGTGAATTCCTTCTCTTTCGCCAGAAATTCCCGCCGGGCCGTCAACCATTCCGCTCGTGAGACTGCTGTCGTTGCTGGTTTCGGTTCGACTGCTGTTGTCATTTCGATTGCTCCTTTCCTCCGGACCCCTCGTCTTGGCGCAAAACAGCTTCACGGCCAACGCACCTGCTCCGCTGCTGGAAATCGCGCCCGTCACCACCCAGGCCGCGCTCGCGAGACATGCTGGACACATAACCGCCTTCTACTTTCTGCGAGACTTGGCCCGTTCCCCGACCTTCGACAGAATGTGAAACCAGCCCTTGGTCACGTTCTGCCTGTGCTCGTCCTGAATCGGCCCGATCGCCTTGTGGTGAAACTTGATCAGTGTGCCGCCGCGCTCCGCGCTTAGCCGGTACTGCACGTTCGACACTGCCCCATACGACATGAACAACGGGCCCCAGATTTCGAGGAGCGTCGGCCGCTTGATGGCCTGCACGTGTCCCCAGAAGTGCCCGTTTCCATCTCCGAGATCGCGCCACCATCGGCCACCAGGCCAGGGCTCGAGCTTCATCGGCATCTTCTGCCCTTCGGGAGACTCGTTCTCCGGTCCAATCTGCTCCAGGATGGCCTCGAAGGTGTCCTCCAATGAGGCTTCCACGTGGATTTCCTTCGTGATGATCAGACTCAGGCTTTCGAGTCCGGGAAGTGTTGGCATCGTGCTCATGCTCTGGTCTCCTTTATTCTTCGGGCGGATTTTGTGCGTGCTTGGCCTTGGCTTCCGCGCGTTCCTTGATGCGGCCCAACTGGTGCGACCACATCTTCTCGAACGTCTTGGTCCACTCATATAGAGGACGGATCGCGGCCGCATTCGTCCGATAAAATTTGTGTCTTCCGTTTCGTCGCACAGTCACCAACCCTACATCCTTGAGTACCCGCAGGTGCTTCGAGACAGAAGGCTGCTCCAGCCGCAGGTGGGCCACGATTTCGTTCACGCCCCATTCCTGCCCCGCCAGCAGGTCCAGGATCTGCCTGCGCCGCGGCTCGGCCACGGCGTTGAAAGCGTCTGAAGTGGTTGCCGCTCGTGGCACGAAAAAAATAATATATTCCTGTATAGGAATATGTCAAGCAAAGACCCTCACTTTCTCTGCCGGGTCCAAATCGCTCGCTTTATGAATCCCTTACGAAGTCTTTAGCCCGGTCTTACGGCCCGCGATTTCCAATCAGGGCACTGATGAACGCCAATTCTGTTTTTCGCCCGTTAGCCGGCGGCGCGAGGCAGTCGCGCGCCGTCTTGTGTTCACCAATTCTTGCTCACGCCCTTCTTTTGCTCCTGCTGTTTCCGCTCACGGCTTTTGCGCAAGGCGGGCCGTCCGTGGAGAAATCCGCCAACGAGCTAGCACCTGCAGACAAACCGGCGCCCGACATAACGCGGGCGGAGATTTTGCAGGAATTGCGAGCCATGCACGCCCGGATTGAACAACTGGAGGCGGCGTTGCAGCGCCAATCGGCCAACACCAAGGCAGACCCCGCTCCGCAGGCGATCGCATCCGCCCCTGTCGCACCCGCGAATGCCTTCAACGCCTCGCGGGAACCGGTGACGACGCCCGCTGCGATTCCGCCCGACAAGGTCGAGAAACCGGCAAAGGCCGAACCTTTCGCCTTCGCCGACTGGACCTGGCTGAACGGCAACCCGCGCACGAAGGAACCAGCCTTTGATTCCAAGTTCTTCACGCCCGAGATTCGCGCGGACGTCGCTTACCACTACGATTTCAACCATCCCCAGGACGACACCATCGGGGGCTCGAGCGAAGTATTTCGCTCGAATGAAATCAGCCTCACCCACCTCGGCATTGGCGGAGACTTCCACTATGACCACGTGCGTGCACGCGTGTTCACCCAACTAGGCCTGTATTCCACGGCAACGCCGCGCAATGACGCCAGCTACTCGCGCGGCCAATGGCAACTCGACAACGCCTATCGCTACCTGAACGAGGCGTATGGCGGTTATCACTTTGACGCACTGCATGGAATCAACGTCGATGCTGGAATCTTCTTGTCCTACGTCGGTCTGTTCAGCTTCTATCAGTTCGATAACTGGGCCTATCAGCCCTCCTACGTCTCGTCCAACACCCCGTGGTTTTTCACCGGCATGCGAATCCAGGTATTCCCGACGGAGAAGTTGAAGATCGAGCCCTGGATTATCAACGGGTGGCAATCCTACGCGCGTCCTAATGGACGACTGGGACTTGGCGGTCAGATCCTCTGGCGGCCGACTCCGTGGCTTTCGATTATCTCCAACAACTACGGCATCGGTGCTGACGCGGTTGGAATTCCCAACCGCACTCGCTATCACACCGACGACAGCGTCGAAGTCAAGTACTACGATCGTCCGGAAAAGTTCCTGGACAAGATGGCCTTCAGCCTGACGGGTGACGCGGGCTGCGAAACCGGCGGCGGCGTGAACTGCACCACCAACAAACGCAACGCCAGCGGAGGAATCGATTACAAGCAGAGCTTCCTCGGCTTCATGCTCTACAACCGCTTCTGGTTTCACCGGGACCGCTACGGGGTAACCATTGGCGGCGGCAAGATCAACAACCCCGGGCGCTACCTGGTCCTGCTGCCTCCCATCGACGGAGCCACCGCCACCACCGGGACTCCGTACTTTACGGAAAATCCGGGCGATCCCTTTAAGGCTTGGGACATTTCGGGCACTTACGACTACATGCCCAGCCAGTACATCACCTTTCGTTGGGAGTTCAATCATCGCCACTCGAACGTGCCTTACTGGAGCGGCCCCGGCGGCGTGACACCCCCAGGAGGAAACAACGGGAATCCGGGAGCGATCGTTCCGGGATGGCAGCCTGATCTGCGGAAAACCGAAGACCGGGCGAGCATGGCCATTCTGGTGAAGTTCTGAGTTCGCGCTGCGCGACCTCGTCCCTTCGCCCCTCAGGGCGAAGACAGGATGCGGAGCCATGAATTATGGACTGAGTTTCTTTCTCATTGTGTGCCTCGCGGCGGTCGCCTTCTTTCTGAAGGTTCTGCTGGAGTTATGGGCCAGCCGAAGGCGAACGCTCCGGGCGCTGCATCCCGGGAAGGGCAAGAGAGGCACTCCGGGCAAGTGGGCGGCCGCCATCGCGGTATGCGTGTTTGCGGCGTCGCTGCATGCTCAAACCACCGGCACGACCCATGTCGTATCGGGTTCTGCTGAGACACAAGCCATGCAAACACGCATCGACAAGCTCGAGGCGGAAGTAGCGGAACTGAAAGCGATGGTGCACGCGCTCCAACCCGCGACGCAGGCAACAGTCGGCTCCGCTTCGCCTGCCGATCCCGTCGCGCAACCTTCGCTTCAGGCGCAGAACCTGGTGCGCTCTTCGCTTCTGCCGGAAGACCGCAGGGCGCTCGACTTTCTGCGCGAGACCACCATCAATCTCGGAATCGACGGCTACTACGCCTACAACTTCAATCGTCCTGTGGGTCGCGTCAACCTGCTCAGGGCCTACGACGTGCTCAGCAACGAGTTCAGCCTCAACCAGGCGAGTGTGATCCTCGAGCATACACCCGACGTTTCCGCTGGACGCCGCTTTGGCGCTCGTCTTGACCTGCAGTTCGGCCAAGCCACCGATACGTTGCAAGGTAATCCCGCCAACGAACCTCGGCCCCAGATCTACCGCAACATCTTCCAGGCCTATGGGACCTACATCCTTCCCCTCGGGACAGGTTTCACGTTGGACGTGGGCAAGTGGTCGAGCTCGCTGGGAATCGAAGGCAATTACAGCAAGGACCAACTCAACTACTCACGCGCTTTCTGGTTCAACTTCCTTCCCTTCTACCACATGGGCGTGCGTGCCAGCATTCCGCTGACGAACCGGTTCAGCCTGAACTACTGGCTTGTCAACGGCACCAACCAGGTCGAAGCCACGAACGGGTTTAAGGACCAACTGTTCGGATTCACCGCCAGCCCGACCAAGTCCGTGAGTTGGACCACAAACTACTACTTCGGCCAGGAGCATCCCGATCGCGCGCCAGCGGTCAACTGCGGCCCGATCCCCGTGCAACCCGGGCTGTGCTTCACAGCGATTCGTCCTGCTCCTGATGGGCGCACTCACATCTTCGACAGCTACGCGACCTGGAAAGCAAGTTCAAAGCTGACCTTCGCGGTCGAGGGCGACTACTTCTTGCAGCGCCAATGGCGCCAAGCCGGCCCCGGCAGGAACTCCGCCCCAACCCACGTGCAGGGCGGCGCCGCCTACGCTCAATACCAATTCACGCCGAAACTCGCCATGGCGACCCGCGCGGAATACCCCTCAGATCCCGGCGGATTGTTCGGGGGCATTTCGCAGGCGCTGAAAGAGAACACCGTCACCTTCGACTATCGCGTGGGCGACGGCTTGCTGATGCGGTACGAGTGGCGCCGCGATTATTCCAACCAGCCGTCGTTCCTGTCCGATGTGCAAGGCGTTCTCAACAAGCAGCAGACCACCGCCACGCTTGGCCTGGTCTGGTGGTGGGGACGCAAAGAAGGTTCATGGTGATTTTGTCAACGTTCGTCCTGGAGAACCGATGGAAGACATCCTTTGGATCGCTGTAACCGTAGCTTTCTTCGCGCTCTCGATCGGCTACGTGCGCTTCTGTGAGCGCATGAAGTGAGGAGATAACGATGAGCCTCGAATCCCTGATCATGCTGGCCATCAGCGCCCTTACGGCCGCTTACCTGGTCTATGCCCTGCTGCGCCCGGAGAAGTTCTGACATGACTGCCAATGGCTGGTTTCAGATTTTTGTTTTCCTGGGGCTGGTGCTGCTGATCACCAAGCCGATGGGAATCTTCATGGCGCGTGTCTTCAATCGCGAAAAGACGTTTCTGGATCCCGTGCTTCGGCCCATCGAGAAATTGCTCTACCATGTCACCGGCGTGAACGAAAACGAGGAAATGCGCTGGACCGAGTACGCGATTTCTCTGCTTTTGTTCAGCCTGGTCTCGATGATCGTGCTGTACCTGATGCAGCGGCTGCAAGGCTATCTGCCGTGGAACCCGCAGAAGTTTGGCGCGGTCACTCCTGCGCATGTGGCCTTCAACACGGCAGCCTCGTTCACGACGAACACCAACTGGCAGGCTTACGCGGGGGAAACCACCATGAGTTACTTCACCCAGATGGCGGGCCTCGCGTACCACAACTTCATGTCAGCGGCAGCAGGCATTGCGATCGCGATCGCATTCATCCGCGGCATTGCCCGCCGCCAGATGCAGACCATCGGCAATTTCTGGGTCGACCTGGTCCGCGCCTCGCTCTGGGTGCTGCTGCCATTCTCCATCGTCGGCGCGCTTGTCCTGGTGTCGCAAGGCGTCGTTCAGAATCTCCATCCTTTCACCGCGGCAAAACTCGTGCAGCCGATGCAAGTACCCAAACTGACTGCCGACGGCAAGCCGGTGATCGGCCCGGACGGCAAGCCAGCGATGGACACGGTCACCACGCAGACGATTGCTCAAGGGCCAGTCGCCTCGCAGGAAATCATCAAGGAATTCGGAACCAACGGCGGGGGATTCTTCAACGCCAACAGCGCCCACCCCTTCGAAAATCCGACGCCTCTGACGAACCTGCTCGAACTGGTCGCGATCTTCGCGATTTCCAGCGGCCTGACGTATACGCTCGGCCGCATGACGGGTTCGCAGCAACACGGTTGGGCGGTTTGGGCGGCGATGGCGATCCTGTTCCTCGCCGGAGTCTCGGTGGCGTACTGGTCGGAGGCCCGCGGTAATCCCCTTCTGGCGGGAACCGACCAGCACGCCACTGAGTTGCAGGCAGGCGGCAACATGGAGGGAAAAGAAGTCCGCTTCGGCATCGCCAACAGCGCACTGTTCGCCACGGTGACTACTGACGCCAGTTGCGGCGCCATCAGCGGCTGGCACGATTCCTTCACTCCACTCGGCGGGATGGTCCCGTTGGTCAACATCATGCTCAGCGAAGTGATTTTCGGCGGTGTCGGGGCTGGCATGTATGGCGTGCTGATTTACATCGTGCTCGCAGTGTTTATTGCCGGCCTGATGGTCGGCCGCACGCCTGAGTATTTGGGCAAGAAGATCGAAGCCTACGACGTGAAGATGGCGATGCTGGTGGTGCTCATCTTCCCGCTGCTGATCCTGACCTTTTCGGCGATTTCAGTGGTCAAACCGTTCGGCACTTCGGGGATCGCCAATCCCGGTCCACACGGCATGACCGAAATCCTGTACGCCTTCACCTCCGGCGCCGGCAACAACGGCTCGGCCTTCGCTGGCTTGACCGTGAACACCCCCTGGTATGACACGACCATGGCGGTCACCATGCTCGCGGGCCGGTTCCTGATGATCATCCCCATGCTCGCCATCGCCGGAAACCTGGCGCAGAAGAAATATGTTCCGCCATCGCTCGGCACTTTCCCGGTGACAACACCGCTGTTCACGACGCTCCTTGTCGGCGTGATTCTGATCCTGGGGGCACTCACGTTTTTCCCGGCGCTCAGCTTGGGGCCGATCCTTGAACATCTGCTCATGAGCGCAGGCAAGGCTTTTTAGGGCAATGACTATGGCTATCACCCCGCAACCAACCACTGCGCCACGCATCCCCGCAGGACCCATCGCGCACTCCACCAAGGCGCCGCGCAAGAAGGCAATCTGGGAGGGGAAGATCGTTCGCCGCGCCCTCTGGGACGCCTTCCTGAAGCTCAACCCACGCAAGATGATGGGCAACCCCGTCATGTTCGTGGTCGAGATCGGCAGCGTGATCACCACCGTACTCCTGTTCAAGGGCGGCCCCGCCTTCAAGTTCAATCTGCAGATCACGCTCTGGCTTTGGTTCACCGTCGCGTTCGCCAATTTCGCAGAGGCCATGGCCGAAGGGCGAGGCAAGGCCCAGGCCGATACGCTCCGCAAAGCCCGCTCCGAGACCGTGGCCAATCGCCTGCTCGCCTCGGGAAAGACCGAGCAGGTGGCCAGTTCCAAGCTGCGAGCCGGAGACCTCGTGCTCGTCTCTGCGGGTGAATACATCCCCTCAGACGGCGAAATCATTGAGGGCGTCGCCTCGGTTGACGAGTCGGCGATCACTGGTGAATCCGCGCCGGTCATTCGTGAATCCGGCGGCGACCGCTCAGCCGTCACCGGAGGCACGCGTGTGCTCTCCGATCACATCAAGGTGCGGGTGACCTCCAACCCCGGCGAAACCTTTCTGGACCGGATGATTGCGCTGGTGGAGGGAGCCGAGCGGCAGAAGACTCCCAATGAAATTGCGCTCAATATCCTGCTCGCTGGTCTGACCATCATCTTCTTGCTGGCGGTCATCAGCCTCCAGCCCTTCGCGATTTACTCGGGCTCTCCGCAGACCGTCTTTGTCCTGGTCTCGCTTTTGGTGTGCCTGATCCCAACCACCATCGGGGGACTGCTTTCAGCCATCGGCATCGCGGGTATGGACCGCCTGGTGCAGCACAACGTTTTAGCGATGTCTGGGCGAGCGGTGGAAGCCGCTGGCGACGTCAACACTCTTCTGCTCGACAAGACCGGCACCATCACTCTGGGCAACCGGCAGGCCTCGCGCTTCATCCCCGCCGGCGGGGTGACCGCGCAGGAACTCGCCGACGCGGCTCAACTCTCTTCGCTCGCCGATGAAACCCCCGAAGGCCGCTCCATCGTGGTGCTCGCCAAAGAGAAATACGGTCTGCGCGGCCGGGAACTCGCAGCGCATGATGCGCACTTCGTTGCCTTCAGCGCCCAGACCCGCATGTCGGGAGTCGACCTGAACGGATTCGAGATCCGCAAGGGTGCTGCCGATGCTATCAGCACCTACCTCGAACAAAACGGCAGCCGCATGTCCAGCTACGTCAAAGGCGTAGTCGAAGACATTGCACGCTCGGGCGGCACGCCGCTGGTCGTGGCTGAGAAAACCCGTGGCGCGCTCGGGGTTATCGAACTCAAGGACATCGTCAAGGGAGGAATGCGCGAACGCTTCGATCAACTTCGCGCCATCGGCATTCGCACGGTGATGATCACGGGCGACAATCCCCTCACGGCGGCAGCGATCGCGCGTGAAGCGGGAGTCGATGACTTCCTTGCTCAAGCCACTCCCAAAGACAAGATGGACCTCATCAAGAAGGAGCAGGCGGACGGCAAACTGGTGGCCATGACTGGAGACGGCACGAATGACGCTCCAGCTCTCGCGCAGGCCGACGTGGGCGTCGCTATGAACACGGGCACTCAGGCCGCCAAGGAAGCAGGCAACATGGTCGACCTGGACTCCAATCCCACCAAGCTGATCGAGGTCGTGGAAATCGGCAAGCAATTGCTGATGACCCGTGGCGCGCTCACCACGTTTTCCATCGCCAACGATGTGGCCAAATACTTCGCCATCATTCCGGCGATGTTTGCCGGCACCTTCCCGGTCTTGAATGCGCTGAACATCATGCGCCTGCAGACGCCTCAATCGGCGATTCTGTCGGCTGTGATCTTCAACGCACTGATCATCATCGCGCTGATTCCGCTGGCCCTGCGGGGCGTGAAGTACCGGCCCATGGCGGCCGCTGCGTTACTACGCAACAACTTGCTGATTTACGGGCTAGGCGGGATCGTAGTGCCTTTTATCGGGATCAAGGCGATCGACATGGTGATTACCCGGATGGGGCTCGCCTGAGGTCTTTATGCTGAAGAAACATCTGCTCACTTCGTTGTGGATGACCATCGCCACTACCCTCTTACTCGGGATCGTCTATCCACTCGTCGTTACCGGAATGGCGCAGGTGCTGTTCCCCCGGCAGGCGAATGGGGAACTGCTGGAAAGAAACGGCGAGGTCATTGGCTCGCGCCTCCTGGGCCAGGGCTTCTCGGGCGCGGCCTACTTTCATTCACGCCTCTCGTTCGCCGGCAACGGCTACGATGCCGCCAACTCCAACGGCTCGCAGCTTGGGCCCACGAATCAGAAGCTCGTCGATCGGGTCAAAGGTGATGTAGCCGCGGCGCAAGCCGAGAACCCCGGCGCCAAGGTGCCCATCGATCTGGTCACTGGCTCCGCCTCGGGCCTTGATCCCCACATCACGCCAGCGGCGGCCGGTTTTCAGCTTGCGCGAGTCGCCAGGGAACGCGGCACCAGCGTTGAACAACTTCGCGGACTCGTCGGCAGGCACACTGAGGGCCGACAATTCGGCTTTTTGGGGGAGCCCAGAATCAACGTGCTGGAGCTGAACCTGGAGCTCGACGAGCGATTTCCGGTTGGCAAGTCGAAGTGAAACTTACTCGCTGCGGGGATTGAGAGAGAAGGTGAGGCGCCACGCTCAGCCTGAACCAAAAACCGAGCGCGGCGCGTATTCGACTTAGACCGCTGCACCCTCCGTGCGGAGCGTAGCCACCTGCAGATTGGCCGAACCGCTGTCCGCGATGGTGAGCACGTCGGTGCTCACCTTGTCCCACTCCTGAATCACGAAGCCATAGGATTCCAGCAAGCCGCGGATCTGCGTACGCTCCCAACCCACGATCTCTTCAAGAATCGGAATCAGCACACCCAAGGCGTTTTCGCTGAGCACGGTTCTCCGCGCGATCGGGGCCAAGTGCTTGTTCTCGGAAACGGCGATCGTGAAACCGTCGCGCCGGTTCACATGCAGCATCACGTGCACGTCGGAGCTGCCGTCGCCCACGTAGACAATCCGGTCCGAGCTGATCTGTCGCTCGTTCTGAATGCGGTCCAGCACCGCGACCTTGCCGTAGCCGGCGGTCACGCGCTCGATCTCGGAAATCTCACCCGATGGATGATAACGGAACTGCGTTCCGAAGATGTGGTCCGGAGGAACAATCCCTTCAAGTGCCGACTGAATTACTTCAACCGGTGCTGCGGATAGGACATAAAACTCGAAGCGGTAGCCGGCAATACCCTGGTCCAGAACGCGGTGCAGGAAGTCGATATTCTCCTTCAGGCGGATGCGCTTCCCCACTTCCCGCAAGTGCTCGGGACGCACGCGGTCGTGGAACTCGGGATCATGCAGCAGGAGATAGGCCAACTCGCCACCCTGCTGGACCAGGTTCAGCTTGGCCATGCCCTCGGCCTTGCGCTCGAATTCTTTTGTGGGGATGCCCAGCAGTTCGCTCAGCACGTAACCCGAGTCGTTGTAGCTGAGCGTCTGGTCGAAATCACTCGCAAATATGTAGTGCTTTGTGGACTGAAATTTTTCCATATCCGATTAGATCGAAGTAGAAATGAAATGGCTAGTAAAAATATCGTGAACGCCGCGTAAGTGGCTGACTCTGCTCGGTTACTCAAAATTTTGCTGCGCTGGATCAGTGGGCAGGCTGGCCCGCAACTTCCGATGGCGCGTTCTCACCGGCGGGCACGTTTCGATAGCGCAGGCAGGTCACCAGCGCGACCATGCCCGCGATCACCGACATCGCGATCAACGCGTAGAGGGTCGGTTTGGTGTACTTGTTGAAGAAGCGCAGAAAGTGCCGCCCGTAGAGAACTCCCAGATAAGCCAGGATGCCATAACGCAGGCTCCTGCCCAGAACGAGCGCTCCCAGGAATTTTTTGCGTGAGTACTGCAGAGCGCCCGCGGCCAGCAAAAACGGAACGAACGGAAACGGCGGAGGCACCAGCGCCGGCACAAAAATTGCCCAGAATCCCCAGTTCTGAAAGCTGTGGTAAAACGAGCTCGTCCGCTTGGGACCCAGGCGATGCTGAAGCGTTTCCTTGCCGCCCCGGCGTGCCAACCGATAGGTGGTGTAGCCCCCAATCACCGATCCTGCTGTGGCCATCGCCGCGTAATACAACCATTGCTTGCGATGATGCACCGCGAACCAGATGGTCAGCACATCCATGCTGCCGGGCAGAGGAACCAAAGAATTGTCGGCCAGACCCAGCAGCAACAGACCCGGTCCGCCCAAATGACGGAGCCAGGCCCACCACTTGGAGACCAAAAAAAACCCCAGGGTTTGCGGAGTCACGTAATTTGGATGGAAGAAACCTGCCACTAGGTGGTCGCCAACCTCGCAGCCTCCAGGAACTGCAAGCCCGGCGCCGGGGGCAGGGCGCCGCAGTCTGCGGCATAGCGGTAGAACAATTGCAACCCTTCCAGGCAGCCGGGATCCAGTTGGTAGTGGATGTTCTCCGTGAGGTAGGACCGGACGTCGGCTTCCGTCAGTCCCACTCGCGGCGACCATTGCCGCGCGATTTCGTCGATGCTTTCTGGCTGGACGCCGTGATCACGGGACCGTTGAAAGGTTATCGCCAGATCTTGCGGAGCATTCTCGAGCGCTGCCTGGCGTACTGCCCAGAAAGCGAACACGAATGGCTTGCCGGTAAAGCGAATCCATTCCTCCGCCAAGTCCAGGGTCAAGTACTGGTAGCGATCCACCTGCAACGCGGCGTCTCCGATCACCATGCAGGCGTCATTCTCGGCCAGCATCTGATCCACCTGTGGAGCCATGCTGGTAAAACTCATGTGTCCGCCGAGCCAGCGGTCGAATAGCACCTTCGTCAGCGCGACCGAGGTCAACGACGACGTGTCCAGCGCTACGGTCCGAATGCTCTCGAGAGGAACCTTGCTGACCAGCAGAATCGAGCGCACCGGGCGCCGCGCCGCTATGGCCACTCCAGGAATGATCGCCAAATCAGGGGTGGTTGCGTACGCCGCAGCAGGAATGATCCCGATGTCTGCAGTCCCGGCGCGCAATTGCGCCGCGCAGTCCGAGGGCACCGTATAGCTGATATCAAATTGGGAACCCGATGTCCCGTGCTCAAAATCCCACATCAGCGGGACCGTATTCAGGAATGAAATGGCAGAGATACGAAGACGGCTCATGTTTACTATGTTTAATTCTAACAAAGGCGTGTGCGTCTCTCCCTTGACAGCACTTTTGCCCGCCACTAGACCGGGAGTGGAGGCCACTCGTGTCGACACTCACACTCCCCCAGCGGAAGCTCAAACCGCACAATCTCAACAAGGGCTGGCGCTCGCACTGACACCGGGACTGGGCGCCACCCGCGCCCGGCGTCTGGTTGAATATTTTGGCCGTGGAAGCGGTCTCTCGCGCATCGCTCACCGGACTCGAAGCCACACGCCTGCTGGCGGTGTCCGCCCGGCACGGGAAAATCGCTCGAACTCGCGCAGGAAGAACTTGCCAAGGCGATCGCGGCGGGCGTTCGCGTCGTGTCGCCCGACGATGCAACGTATCCTTCGCGCCTCCGCGAAATCTACGACCCGCCGCTCATCCTTTATGTACGCGGCTCCGTCGAGGTGCTCTCGCAAGCTGGCATCGCCGTGGTCGGGGATCCCACGCCTTACGGGTCGGGGATGGCCGAGCGTCTAGCCATCGACCTGTCCGCCCGAGGCCTGTTGATCATCAGCGGCATGGCGCGTGGCGTGGATACGGCCGCACACCGCGGTACGATCCCCGCTAAAGGAAGAACCATCGCCGTATTTGGAACCCAAAACATCTCCGTCCGCAACCGGATCATCAGCGGCAGATCGATGGGCGTGCTGGTCGTCGAGGCTGCCGAATACAGCGGCACGCGCATCACCGCCCGTTGCGCGTTGGAACAGAAACGCGAGGTGTTTGCTGTCCCCGGAAACCTCACCAGCAGAAATTCCTGGGGGCCCAATGCGCTGATCAAGCAAGGCGCCAAGATGATTGCAGCCTAGGAAGACATCTAACAGGAAATGCCTGAAAACGTGAGACTTACGCTCGCTCCGGCCGTCTCCGATGAATCCCAGAAGGCCCAGACCGCATCTCTATTCCGAGGCGGTGACAAACCCCTTAGTCCGCACGAGCGCAAAATCTACGCTTTACTCCAGGGCGACGAAGCCACCCACATCGACGAAATCGTAGAGAGGCTGGAGGCGGAGATGTCCTTGTCGGAAATCTTCGCAGCCCGGTTCGAGCTCGAGCTCGCGGGAAAGGTGAGGCAATTGCCGGGAAAGAATTTTGTGAGACGTCTACACACAAATTCCCGCAGGAGAGACTTGGAGCTTGGAAGGTTCCTCCAAATTGCGATGGGTTCGGCAAGTGAGGTCGAGTACCACTGCGTTCTTGCCCACGATTTGGGGATGCTCAGATCCGGTGAATTCGACCGGCTGACGTCAGAGACTGCCGAGGTGAAACGCATGCTCGCAGCGCTATTGGGAAGGCTGTGAGAGCTGACAGCTGAGGCCTGACAGCTTTCCCCGTAACTTGTCCCCGTCGCCGCCTTCATGCTAGCTTCAAACCCAGACCAAACAACACGAGGAAACATTGGCAAAAGGTTTAGTCATCGTTGAATCGCCGGCCAAGGCGAAAACCATCCAGAAATATCTGGGCAAGGGATACACCGTCGAGGCCTCTCTGGGCCACGTGAAAGACCTGCCCAAGAGCACGCTGGGTGTCGATATCGACAACGAATTCGACACCGAATACATCATCATTCCCGGCAAAGAGAAAGTTCTGACCAAGCTGAAGAAGCTGGCCGAGTCTGCCGACTACATCTATCTCGCGCCTGACCCGGACCGCGAAGGCGAAGCCATCGCCGCTCATCTGGCCGACGAACTCGATTCCAACGGCACCAAGAAGAAAAAGAAGACGGCCGCTAAGCATGCTAAGCATAAAGATAAAGATAAGGACGGAAACGGCCTGCGCATCCAGCGCGTGACCTTCAACGAAATTACCCAGCGCGCGGTGCGCGAAGCTTTTGAGCATCCTCGTCAGATCGATCAGAACCTGGTCGACGCCCAGCAAGCCCGGCGCGTACTGGATCGCCTGGTCGGCTACCAGGTCTCGCCGCTGCTGTGGGACAAGGTCCGCCGCGGCCTCTCCGCCGGGCGCGTGCAGACCGTCGCCCTGCGCCTGATCGTCGAGCGCGAGCGCGAAATCAAGGCGTTCGAGAAAAAGGAATACTGGACCATCGACGCACACCTGGCCGCCGCGAAGCCCCCGGCGTTCGACGCGCGCTTTCTTGGCAAGGGCGAAGAGAAGATCGAAATCCCCAACGGGGAAGAAGCCGAAAAAATCCGCGCTTTCATTGAGAAGGCCGACTGGCTGGTCCGTTCGGTCGACCGCAAGGAACGCCGCCGTAACGCCGCGCCTCCGTTCACGACCAGCAAGCTGCAACAGGATTCAGCCCGCAAGCTGCGCTTCAGCGTGAAACGCTCCATGATGATTGCGCAGCGCCTGTACGAAGGTGTCGAACTCGGGGAAGAGGGCCTGGTCGGCCTTATCACCTATATGCGTACCGATTCGACCCGTGTTTCCAACGAAGCACTAACCGAAGTGCGCGAGTTGATCGGCAAGGAATACGGTCCGCAATATCTACCCGAGCAACCCAACACCTTCAAGTCGAAGAAAGGTGCCCAGGAGGCACACGAAGCCATACGCCCGACCTTGGCCGGCCGCCACCCCGACTCGATCAAGCAGTATTTAAAAGAAGATGAGTACAAGGTCTACAAACTGATCTGGCAGCGCTTCATTGCCTCGCAGATCACTCCTGCGGTGTTCGACCAGACCACGGTCGACATCGACGCCAAGCAGGGCAACGACAGTTTCTGGTTCCGCGTCACCGGATCGGTGCTGAAGTTCGACGGATTCCTCAAGGTTTACGAAGAAGCCAAAGACTCGAAAGATGAGGAAGACGAGGAACTCAAGCACAAGCTGCCACCGCTCGAGCCCGGCCAGAAGCTCACGCTGCGCGAACTCAAGCCCGAGCAGCACTTCACAGAGCCGCCGCCGCGCTACAACGAAGCCTCCTTGGTGAAAGAACTCGAAGAGCGGGGCATTGGCCGTCCGTCGACCTACGCCACCATTCTGGGCACGATCCAAGAGCGCCAGTACGTCACCAAACTCGGCGGCAAATTTGCGCCCACAGAAATCGGCCTGGTCGTCACCGACCTGCTTGTCGAAAACTTCCGTGACATTTTCGACGTCGCCTACACCGCGCGTCTGGAAGAAGAACTCGACGAAATCGAAGACGGCAAAGAGAAGTGGACCGACGCCATGGCGGAGTTCTACAAGCGCTTCGCCAAGGACCTCAAATACGCTGAGAAGCACATGGAGAACATCAAGCGTATGGAGAAGCCCACCGACGAGAAGTGTGAGCGCTGCGGCTCACCGCTCGTCATCAAGTGGGGCAAGCACGGTTCCTTCTATGCTTGCAGTTCGTACGACAAGGACAATCCCGAGAGCTGCACCTTCACGAAAGAAAATCCCATCAACCTGCCTGACCTCGACTCGGCCGACATGCAGGAAACGGCGCAAGAAGAGTATTGCGAGAACTGCGGCCGCGTGATGGTGCTCAAGCGTGGACGCTTCGGCCAGTTCATGGCCTGTACGGGATATCCCGATTGCAAGACCACGCGCCGCCTTGATCAGGGCAAGCGTGTGCCCGACATCCCGCTCGACGAGCCATGCCCAAAGTGCGGACGCAACCTCATGATTCGCCACGGCCGCTACGGAGAGTTCACAGCCTGCTCCGGATACCCGGAGTGCAAGTACGTGAAGCAGAATTTCATCGGCGTAAAGTGCCCCGACTGCAAAGACGGCGACCTCGTCGAGAAGAAGGCGCGCAAGGGCAACACGTTCTATGGTTGCTCGAATTACCCAAAGTGCAAGTTTACTTCGGCCAATAAGCCGATTGCCGAGAAGTGCCCAAGCTGCGGCAGCGAGTTCCTGGTCGAAAAGAACCTGAAGTCCGGCCCGGTGATCGCCTGCCCCAACAAGGAGTGTGACTACGAGCGAGAGGCACCATCTCCCGCGGAAGCCGCCAGCGCGGCCCACTAAGTAGCGCCGTCGTCTCGGCGGCGGCTGTGGTGGCTGGCGTCCCGCCCGCCGCAGCGAGGGCAAGATACCCCTCCGGCGGGCTCAGGACTCTGACGGCAGCCGGCGCTACCCAAAAACCGAACCTTTTTGCCGCTTTCCTGCACCTTCCCTCATCTAAAATCCCGTTTCGTTCAATTCCAAAACTACTCGGAGGATGTCCTATGCCCAAGCCCACACACGCCGACGCGGAACTCATCCTGAAGCTCTACGATGCCCGCCGCGAATCGGAGATTCGCAAAGCCCGCAGTTGGTTCACAGGCACATTCTGGCCCGAAAGCGCCGACGACATCATCAAGGTGATCCGCGGTTCGGGAACCCAGGAAAATGCATGGTTTCGCCAGGTGCTCGGCTATTGGAGCATGGCCAGCTCCTTCGTCAGCCACGGGGTGTTGAACGAAGATCTGTTCCTGGAGCCGGCATCCAGCGGCGAAATGTTCTTTATTTACGCGAAGGTCGAGCCCTTCCTGAAAGAGGTCCGCGAAAAACTGCAGAACCCGCAATTGCTGGCCAACATTGAGAAGCTGGCCCGTTCGAAGGCGGGTCAGGAGCGCTACAAGGTGATCTCGAAGAACGTGGAGATCGTGCGCAAGGCGCGCGCGGAAAGTCTGGCCAAAGCAAGCTAGTGGACTTCCTGATTCGTAGCAGCGCGGGCATCCTCGCCCGCGCTTTCTGATTCAGGAAATAAACTCGCGGATGTACTCGTCCTTGGTTCGCGCGAGTTCGTGGACATCGCCGTCGAAAATGACCTTCCCGTTGCGCAGGATCAGGAAGGCCATAGGAACCTCCATGCGTTCTCCCGGCCCCACATGCCGCATATGATTCGTCTTCGCATCGAAGCAGTGGTTGGCCATCACGAAGGCATCCTGCAGGCGGTGCGTAACCAGCAGCGAACTGGTCTTGTAGACGTCGCGCTGCTTGACGATCAACTCCACGATCGTGGTGGAGGTCACGGGGTCGAGCCCGCCGGTAGGCGAATCGTAAAGGATGGTTTCCGGCTGGGTGATGATGGCTCGCGCGATTGCCACTCGCCGCCGCATGCCGCCTGACAGCTCCGAGGGGAGCATGTTGAGCGTGTGCTCCAACTCGACAAATCGCAGCGCCTCCCGGACCCGGCGCTCGATTTCCTCTTGCGGGACCGTGCTTTCCTCCATCAAACGGAAGGCAACGTTGTCGCGCACCGTCAGTGAGTCGAATAGCGCGCTCTCCTGGAACACGATGCCGACCTGCCGGCGCAGCTCAAACAGGTCGTCTTCCCTCATTTGCGTGACGTCCTGCCCCAGCGTGTAGATGTGGCCGCGGTCGGGTTTCACCAAGCCCATTGCGAGCTTCAGGATCGTACTCTTTCCCGATCCCGCCGTTCCGAACAAAGCCTTGGTTTCTCCGCGGGGCAAGCGGAAGGAAATGCCGTCGAGGACAACTTGGTCCTCAAAGGCGATCGCCACGTCTTCAAAAACAATAACGTCTTGGGACGGATCGTGCCTGGCAAGCTCGAGCGTTGCCGCCGGGAGAGTGGGCGTCACCATGCGCTTACGCCCCCAACACGGCCATCAGGAAGCGGGTCACGAACACGTCGACGGCAATGATCAGGATCATGGCCGCGACCACAGCCTCGGTGGTCGACCGTCCCACACCCTGTGTTCCGCCCTTGGTGGAAAGGCCGTAGTAGCAGCCGACGGTTGCGACGATGTATCCGAATACGACCGGCTTCGCCAGCCCCATAAACACATCGGAGAACACCAGCGTTTGCCAGGCGTTGCTCCAGTATTCATGCGCATCCATGCCAAGCAGAATGCTAGCGACGACGCTGCCGCCGAGTAACCCCATAAAGTCGCCGAGGATTGTCAGGAAGAACAACATCACAACCGTTGCCACCACGCGTGGCGTGACCAGTTTCTTCATCGGATCAGTACCGAGCGCGCGCATCGCGTCGATCTGCTCCGTGACGATCATCGAGCCCAGTTCGCTGGCCATACCTGACGAGTTGCGCCCCGCAACCACGAGTCCGGCCAGCACGGGGCCAAGTTCACGCACGATGCCGATCGAAACCAGTTGTCCGATCACGGTAGTGGCGCCGAAACGGCTGAGGGTGGTCGCGCTATTGAGGGCGAGCGCGGCGCCGGTGAAGAACACAGAGGCCAGCACGATGGGCAGCGATCCGAAACCGATCAGGTCCATCTGCTGGACCATGTCGGCCCCATACCGCGGGCTGCGGAACAGATTCGCCACCGATTGTCCCGCGAGAATCGAATAGTCCTGCAGCGACTGGATTTTGCGCTTGGCAAACTCCGATGGCGAGATCAACTCGATGCTGCTTAGGAAGTCTCCAGCTGCCATCCCGTGCTCCGTGGCCTCTGCCTCGCAATATAACAGGAGCGAAAGGCTCCGAGCCACGAGGTTCGCGCTCCGAGCACCCGCGCAGGCACCCAGCGATTCGAAGAGCCACTAATTCGGAACGGAAATTGTGGTTGAGGAAACTGCTGAGAACTGCGAACCGAGAACTGACAACTGTTCCAGTGACCTGTCACCTGCGACCAGTGACCTTCTATTCCCTGCTCTTCTTCCGGATCTCAATATTCAGCCGCTTGATCTTCTGATTGAGTGTGGAAAGCGGCACGCGGAAGCGTTCGGCAGCCTCGGTCTGGTTCCAGCCGCACTTCTCCAGCATGTCGGTGATGATCCGCCGCTCGCAATCTTCCAAAATGTCGAACAGCGACGCGTCCGGGCGATGCTCCATGACGGGCAGAGTGGTGCCCCTCCCCACAATGGGATCGGGCAGCAGATCCGGGCCGATTTCCACCCCCAAAGACAGCACGACCGCGCGCTCGATCACGTTCTCTAGTTCGCGCACGTTCCCCGGCCACGAATAGCTCACCAGCGGACGCAGTGCTTCGGGTGTCATTCTGCGATTCTCGCGCTCGTTTTCGAGCGAGTACTTGCGCAGGAAATGCTCCACTAGCAGCGGAATGTCTTCCTTGCGCTGGCGCAGGGCCGGCAGATCGATGGTGATGACGTTCAGCCGATAGAACAGGTCCTCGCGGAACTTCCCTTCCCGTACCTGTTGCCGCAGGTCGACATTGGTCGCGGCAATGATCCGCACATCCACCTGCAGCTCGTGCACTCCGCCCAGGTGCATAAACTTGCGGTCCTGCAAGACACGCAGAATCTTGCTCTGCGTGTCCATCGTCATCGTGCCGATCTCGTCGAGAAACAGCGTGCCCTTATCGGCAACCTCAAACAGTCCCTTCTTCGAAGCAATGGCGCTCGTGAACGCGCCCTTGACGTGGCCGAACAGTGTGGACTCCAGCAGGTCCGGCGGCATCGAGCCGGTATTCACCGGCACAAACGGCCGCTCACGGCGCGGCGAGTTCAAGTGAATCGCCTTGGCGATGAGTTCTTTTCCAGTGCCGCTTTCGCCCTGCAGCAGCACGGTCGAGCGGCTGGGCGCCACCTGTGCCACCAGGTCGAAAATCTTCAGCATTGCCTCGCTTTTGCCGATGATGTTTTCGAAGTTGTAGCGTTGCTTCAGCGCGCGCTTCAGCTGGATGTTTTCTTCTTCCGCGCGATGCCGCGCCACGGCCGCGCGCACGTCCGCCAGCAGCTTCTCGTTGTCCCACGGCTTTTGAATGAAATTGACAGCGCCCGATTGCATGGCCTTGACGGCGTTCTCCACCGTGCCGTAGGCCGTGATCATGATGATCGAGAGCCCCGGATCCTGCGACAGCAGGTCGGCGAGGATGTCCATGCCATTGCGGTCCGGTAGCGCAAGATCGAGAAGAATCAGGTCAAACGGACGCTCGCCGGCGCGGTTCACCCCCTGCTGCCCGGTCGCGGCCGTCTCCACGTCGTAGCCTTCCAGCTCCAGCAGGGTCTGCAGCGATTCGCGGATTTCGGCCTCGTCGTCCACAATCAGGACCGAACCCGCCGGCGATGCTGGTACGGCATCGTTCATTTTGTTTGGCAACACGGCGGCTTCAGACATTTACAGCCTTCCTGGTGAGCGGAAAATCGAGATAGAACGTGGTCCCTTCGCCCGGCCGGCTCTCCACCCGAATCTTGCCGGCATGCTCCTGGATGATTCCGTAGGTTACCGACAACCCCAACCCCGTGCCGCGCTTTTCCGGCGCGGTCTTGGTGGTAAAGAACGGATCGTAAATACGCGCGATATGCTCGGGCGCAATCCCACTGCCCGTGTCGGTGACAGTCACCGTGACTCCAGTGCCGTTCGAGGTCACCACCCGCAACGTGCCGCCCCCTGGCATGGCATCTTTCGCGTTCAGAAACAGGTTCAGGAACACCTGCTGCAAGCGGCCGGTGTTCCCCTGGATCGGGGGCAGTTGAGGCGTCAGGTCACTCTCCACGGCAATGCGTGACGTCTTGAGCTGATGATCGAGCAGCGCCAGCGTGTCGGTGACGACTTTGTTGACATCCACGTTGCCAAACTCGGCGCCACTGGTGCGCGAGAAATTCAGAAGATTGCTGACGATCTCTGACGCGCGGAATGTTTGCCGAGTAATCTTCTCGAGCAAAGCTGCCTTCTGCGAGTCCTGCTTCAACTGCTTCGAGAGCATCTGCGTGTACGACGAAATCACTGCCAGCGGCGTGTTCACCTCGTGCGCTACGCCGGCCGCCAACAAGCCAATCGACGACAGCTTGTCGGATTGTGCTAGTTGCGCCTCGAGTTCCACGCGCTCGGTGATGTCGTCCATGATGATCAGCCGGCCAATGACGTTGAACTTGCGCGTCACCAGTGGAGCAATGGCCGCATTGATGGTGCGCACTTCCCCGGCCGGCGTGTTCAGGCGGAATTTGTACAGGTTGTGAATTCCGGGGTTCTGCCGCACGCGATAGAACTCTTCCACGAACTCCGCCGGAAACACTTCGCTCAGCGGACGAGTCAGCGCCTGCCAGCGGGGCAGCGCGTACATCACTTCCATCTGCGAATTCCACGACTCGATCCGGTCCGCCAGGTCAACGGCCAGCACGCCGACGTTGATCGACTCCACGATGTTTTCGTTGAAGTCTTTGAGCCGCTCGTACTCAGCCACCTTCTGCTCGAGTGACGCATACAAGCGCGCGTTCTGCATGGCGATTCCGATATAGCCCGCGAGCGTTTCGAGCAACTCCACGTCCTCGCTGGTCAGGAAGTCGCCTTCCATCGTCTTGCCCAGGCCCAGCACCGCGATTGGTTTCCGCTGGACCCGGCATGGGATGTAGTAGTTCAAATCCAGCTTCGCGATGGCATTCTGGGCATCCGGCGTCTCGCGCGGCACCTGGTGCGTGTTGTCGAAGAAGATATGCCCGGCTTCCAACTCGGGCCGCTGTGCGCTCAGGAAACTCAGATCCAGCCCGCTGGTCTGCGTGATGCCGAACGACTTCGCCAGCACGAAGTGGTCGGTCTCTTCGCCCGTCGCCAGGAAAATCGCTAGCCGGTCCACTAGCAGCGTTCGCGATAACCGGTCCACCACCGAGCTGAGCATTTCGTCGAGGTCGGTTTCCGCACTCAGTTCCCGGCCAAACTCGATCAAAGTCTTCCGGTAGTCGTAGCGCGTCCGGTAGAAGAACTGGTCCACGCCGTCCTGGATCCACTTGCGGACCGGGTCGAACAGCAGGGCAGTCACGACCATGGCGAGAATCAGCCCGTAAGGTCCAGTACTCGGAATCCGCGTGTGTACGAGTTCGGCCACGCCCGCCACCACCGCGAAATACACCATCACGACGGCCGCCGCAGCCAGCGTGTAGATCATGCCCCGCTTGAAGATCAGGTCCACGTCCATCAAGCGGTAGCGGAAAATCGCGTACCCGAAGGTCAGGGGCAGCAGCCCCAGCGACAGCACCGACACCTTCATCGCCACCGGGGGCGTATAGCCCAACAGATAGGGCACGATGTAGAGCATCGTCGGCGCAATCGCCACTACCGTTCCGCGCGTCACCCATTTCAATTGCTGCCGCAGGGTTGGATTACTGGCCCTTAGGTAGCTGTACCAAAGCACAGCGGCTGAGGCCACGAAGTAGAGCGCCAGGTACGACCACCACAACCGGTCCAGGTTCCAGCGCCGGAATTCGCTCGCCTGCACAAAGAGCAGCGTGAAAATGTGGATCCCCAGCAGCGCCAGTCCGGGCACATACAGCGCTCCCAGAAGCCAGCGATGCCTGCGGATCAGGTGCCGCCTCTCCGGGAAGGTCAGCACGAAATGCAGGAACAACGCCGGCTGCAGCATCCAGGCACCGACATTCGACCAGTACACGCTCCAGTCGAACGCATTCAGTTTCCCGGTGTAATGGAACGAGTAGAAGATGAACGAGACCAGGCAGAAAATGTAGAAGTGCGTGGAACTCGGCGCGGTCCAGCGCCGCAGCAGAACATAAATGCCAATGCCCAGGTAGATCAGCGCGATCAAGCGCAGCCAGTCGTTCAGGGGCCGCTCAGCTGGACTCAGCACGACCGGAATTGATTCGAGCTCAATCCCGTGCCGGAGTACCGTGTACTTGGCTTCCTTCCACACGCCATTCGCGTAAAGCTGCCGCTCCAGGCCGGGAGCACTATTCACCTCGCGGCCATTGATCGCCCTCAGGATGTCGCCCTTGCGGATCCCACCCTTGTCCGCGGGTCCATTGCGCTCGACATGGTCGGCGACTAACTTGCCGCCATGCTCCACCCACCAGGCGCCGTCGTAGGGAACCTGAAATTCGTGCTCTTTTTGGAAGTTGATCCAGGCGAAGACGCAGGCCGTCACGGTCAGCAGAAACAGCAGGCCTGCGGCGAAGCGAGTTTGAAAGTCCCGGTTCATGGACCCGTAAGGGGACACCTGCACGACCGGCCCCGATGGGCCCGCGCTCCCCCGAAAATCCACAAGCAACTTCAATGCCATGAATATAGAATTCCACAGCGGCGTAACTTACTTACAACAGGCCAGTTCCAGCATTATAAGAGCTCCCCCCAACCCCGCATACGTCTTTTGGAAGGTTTCTCTGCCATTCTGTATGTGCCTGCGGGATTTGGTATTTAGCCATTTTTTGAACATCCGCCTCATTAGGCCCCTGTCCACAGCCTCCTCAGGTAGAATTCGGGCTTCCCCAATGACTACTTACGATCAGGTCGTTGAGCTCGAGCGGCGCACTCTTCTCCAGACCTACAATCGCTATCCGGTCGCCTTCGAAAAGGGCAAGGGCGTCTTCCTCTACGACTTCGAGGGCAAAAAGTACCTCGACTTTGTTTCCGGCCTGGGCGTGAACGCCCTGGGCCACGCTCACCCGCGGATCGTGAAGACCATCCGCGACCAGGCGGCCAAGTTGATTCACATTTCAAACCTCTACTACCACGAGTACCAGGGACGCCTCGCCGAAAAGCTGACCTCCCTGTCCGGAATGGACCGGGCTTTTTTTTCCAACAGCGGCACCGAAGCGATCGAGGGAGCGATCAAACTCGCGCGCCTGGCCAGTCACCGCGTGGGAGGTGAGGCAAAGAGCCGCCTCATCGGACTCGAAGACTCGTTCCATGGCCGCACTTTCGGCGCCATGTCCCTTACTGGACAGGACAAGTACCGCAAGGGCTTCGAACCGTTGCTTGAAGAAGTCACTTTCGTCCCGCGCAACAACATCGAGGCTTTGCGCGCGGTGGTCAACGACCAGACCTGCGCTATCGTGCTCGAGCCGATCTTCGGGGAGGGCGGCATCCTGGAGTGCTCCGTCGAGTTCTTGCAGGAGTGCCGTGCCCTGGCGGACCGCTTCCAGGCCGCCCTGATCTTTGACGAGATCCAGTGCGGGCTCGGCCGGACCGGCAACATCTTCGCCTTCCAGACCTTCGGGGTGAAGCCCGACATCGTGGCGATCGCCAAGCCTGTCGCGGCCGGCTTGCCGCTCGGCGCGTTCCTCGCGCGCGAAGAATTCGCGAATGCCATTACCGCCGGCCAGCATGGCACGACCTTCGGCGGCGGACCGCTGGCCTGCCGCGTTGCGCTCGAATATTTCGCAGTCGTCGAAGAGGAGAATCTGCTCGGCAACGTAGCCAAAGTCGGCGCCTATTTGCAAAACGAACTGCAGCAACTTGTGGACAACTATGCCGCCGCAAAAGAGGTTCGCGGACGCGGCTTTATTCAAGGCATCAATTTGGAGATTCCCACGCGCCCCATCGTCGAACAAGGACTGGCGCAGGGTGTTCTGTTCAATAGCACCCAGGACACGGTCGTCCGCTTCCTGCCGCCTTTCCTGTTGCAGGAACAGCATGTCGACAAGGGAATTCGCATTTTGCGCAAAGCGCTGGGCAGAAAACACCGCAAGGCAGCTTGAAAAAACGGGGAGCCGAAGCTCCCCATTGCTCAGAAGCGACAGAGGCGATATCACTTACATAGACTCCGGCGCACTCGAAAAAGTTGTCCGGCCCCCAGCAGAAAAGCTCGTGGACCCGATCTCCTCCCTGAACCTGCAATTTTTACCCGCGCAGTCCCCCCAGGAACATTTCGCGATCGTCGACGGCGCACGCATGCGCTACTTCGAATCCGGCGCTGGGCGCCCCTTGATCCTCCTGCACGGATTGATGGGTTATTCGTTTTCCTGGCGCTTCAACCTCCCGGCCCTTTCACAGCATGCCAAGGTTTATGCCGTCGATCAGCTTGGAGCGGGATTCTCCGATCGTCCAGCCAAACTCAACTGCCGGCTGCGTGCTGTCTCCGAACGTGTTCTGAAATTTGCCCGTGCATTGCGTATCTCGTCCTTTGACCTGCTCGGCACCTCGCATGGAGGCGCTGTTGGCATGATGGCCGCGTCCATGTGCGCGGACGCCGCTGATCTCAAGATCGGCCGCCTCATCCTGGTCGCTCCTGTCAATCCCTGGTCCCCACACGGACGCATGCTGGCGCCCTTCCTCGGCAACCCACTGGTTTCTGCTTTGTTCCTTCGCAGCGTGAAGCACATGCGGTGGGCGTATCCTCACTGGCTCGCCCGTCTCTACGGCAATCCCCAACGCATTCCCCCCGGCACGCTGGAAGGCTATGAGGCCCCGGTCTTGAACATCCCGGGAAGCTGGCAATACGGACTCAGCATCGTCCGCCACTGGACGGAGGACCTCCAGGAACTCGAACGCGCCATCGTCCACATTCATTCGATTCCCACGCTGTTGCTCTGGGGCAGCGCCGACCTTGCCGTCGCCGCCGACTCTGCCGAACAACTGCGCCGCCATTTCGATTCTTGTGAGGTC
>Ga0306926_10000621_pt1 | contig 33571 bp, 32 predicted proteins | sample flu12Cox44000178_FD_203759 | JGI IMG/M metagenome (GOLD analysis project Ga0306926, IMG submission 203759) | Lab enrichment of tropical soil microbial communities from Luquillo Experimental Forest, Puerto Rico - flux8day.12C.oxic.44.000.178 (v2)... | ecosystem: Environmental > Terrestrial >...
ACGACTTCCGCGTCATCACCATGGACCAGCGTAACGCCACGGGCGGCGAGTCCACCGGCCCGGTGTCGGTCGACGATCCCTGGGGCGCGTTCGCCGACGACCAGCTCGGCCTGATGGACCATCTCGGAATCCGCCAGTTCTTTTTCTTTGGCAATTGCATCGGCGGCCCGTTCGCGATGAAACTGATGGAGCGCGCGCCGCAGCGCGTCGTCGCCGCGCTGCTGAGCCAACCGGTCGGGCACCGGCCGGAGCAGCCGGACTATATGTTCAACGCCGGGCGCGACGTCTGGGCCAAGGAGTTCCGCGAGCGCCGGCCCGACGTGCCGATGGAAGCCATCGAGAAATACCTGCACAGCCTCTACCGCGTGCGGCCTGATTTCGTGTACAGCGTGTCGCGCGACTTCGCGAAGTCGTGCCAGACGCCAATGCTGGTGCTGCCCGACGACGTGACGGCGCATCCGCTCCAAGTTTCGATCGACATCGCCTCGCTGGCGCCGAACGCCGAAATCACGGTGTTTCCCTGGAAGGATCCGCCGGAGCTGAAGGCCCGCACCATCAACCGGGCGCGCACCTTCCTGAAGCGGCACCTGCCGGCGTAAGCCCGCGACGTATTGTTTTGTAGACGGTGGCCCGCGGACGATGGCACACACGAGCCTGCTGCACTGCGGGATTTCAACCCCGCCTATGTCCGCTCAGGGTCATTTGCGATCGAGGCCATCGAGGCAGGGCAGCCCACGCATGTCTGCTTCACTCCGATCGCGCCCAAATTTGGCGGAGCGGCTAACCTCGTTGGGTGCTGCCAACGGGCGAGACATATGCAGTGCAGCAAATTCCGTTCTACTCGAGCACCTCGTCGGCGCGCACAAGGATTGATGTCGGGAACACGATTCCCAAACTTTTCGCTGTTTTCAGATTAATGAGAAGCTCGAATTTGGTCGGCAATTCTGCCGGCAGCTCGGCGGGCTTGGCGCCGCGCAGCACCTTGGCCATGAGTGCCGCACCTTGACGCCAGTTCTTCATTGGATCGACGCCATAGGCCATTAACCCCCCGGCTCGCGCAAAATCTGGATAAAGCGAGACGGCCGGCAAGCGAAGTCCGAGTGTCAGTCCCGCAATGCGCTCCGGATTGGCACCGAACACTGGCGAAGAAGTCATCAGCAGGGCATCCACGCCCCTGCTGCCCGCCGCTACGATGGAGTCGTTTAGATTTGCGGCCCCTCGAACCTCGAGCACCTCGAGATTTACGTTCAATTGCTTGCCCGCGCTCTCGACTGCCCTGATCTGCACTGGACCGGTCGCGGGGTCCCAGAGAACGGCGACCTTGGCGAGCTGGGGCATGGCCTCTTTCAGCAATTCCAGCCACTTCTTGCCGAATTCCGGAAAATCGAAAAACATGCCGGTTACCTGCCCACCGGGCCGCGCGAAGGTCTTGATCCAGCCGCGCGCGATCGGATCGGATTCGAAGTCAAGCGCGACAATCGGGATCGTCGCGCTCGCGGCTACTGCAGCATCGATCGCGGCCGGGCTGACCGGGACCAGGACGTCGACCTTGCGCTCGACCAGCTCCATTGCGAGCGAGGCAATACGCTTTGGATCACCGTCAGCCGCCCGCGCGACGATCTCGAGATTATCCGGCTCGCGAAATCCCGCCGCTTGCAATCCTTCGCGCAATCCGGCGAGGCGCGAGGCCATCGTTGCCGCCGTCCCAGGATCGCGAGGCCATCGTTGCCGCCGTCCCAGGATAGAGAAGGCCAACTTTAGCCTTGGTGGATCGCTGGGCGCCGGTGGCAAACGGCCAAGCCACTGCCGCGCCGCCAAGTGCGATCATGAATGTCCGTCTTGCAATGTGAATTGCCATGCGACGCTCCCGTGGAGGTCCTTACCAGGCAATTGAAAGACGATATCATGCGGCCCTAGGGTATGTCTGTGGCTACCTCACCCTCTCAGCAAAGAATTGGCCCGGATCAAGCCGCCGACGCGGCAGATAATTCGCGACTGGTGCGTCGGCGTCCTGGAAGTTCCCGACGCCAGCGGCATGTCCGCTCGTGCGCCTCGCAGCCGCCGTTGGCTGTATCCGAGATGGGTCAAAAGCTCCCCCTTAGCGCCTCGGGTCGCGGGCGGGTCTATTTCCGCTGTACCTCCAAAAGCGGACCTTCTCATTGCGACTGCCCCTTGGGTGAGTTCGGCCGCAAAACCGATCTTTGTGATCCCCATCACAGCGCTAGAGCAACCGCAGCATTAGGCTGGCCGTAGTTTCGGCAGCAACGGAACAAGGGCAAAGCAAATGTCTGCGAAAGTTAGTGAGACCGCCGCGTCACTCCGCCGCCGCTATTACAGCATAGACCAGGGCGTCAAAGCCGGCATCGGGGCCGCCGCCTGCAGCGTGGTGATCTTCGTGTTTCTCTTGCTGGCGATGTAAGCCGCTGCCATTGCCGGCAGACATCATCTGCGAAGGGGAAGAGCTGACCTCCTGGGGCTACGGTTTTTGCGGCAAGATAGGGCTTAACTCAGCAACTTCGGTCAAACGGCAACTTTCGCCATTGCCTATATGTCGGCTGCTCTTGGGTTAGGGGCGCGGTCGCACAAGGGAAAGCGCAATGCCTCGTGAGCTGTTGGCCCTAGGGGTCACTTTGTGGATGGCTCAATTGTTCTTGATAGCTGTGGGGTTCACCTTGTGGCTCACCGGAAAGTTGTCCGCAGCCAACAAAGATGACCTAAACCCGTCGATGCAGCGTGCCGACGCGCCACCGCGCGAGCCTTGGAGCTTCGTGCGCGTCCGTGCATCACGTCGCTGAGACAGCGCGGGGCAAGCACCGCCCGCTCCGCGCCTTGTCAGTGTACGCTATCAGCCCCGCAGAGTTAATCGGCGGCAGTCGGCCGCATGCGTGCAGTCGCACGATGCGCATCGCGCAGCGCGAGCCTTAGTACTGTTTGATCCGCTTCTTACGAACCTTTCCGTTTCCGTTGCCGCCCTGGCCGCTGCCGTAGGCGAGGTACCAGGGATTCTGCACGCATGAGGCGCCGGTGCCGGGCCCCGCGGTCATCATGCATTGCGCAAACGAGGTGAAGCCGCAGTTCCTGGCGCCGCCCCGGTTGCCTTGGTACACGGCACACCAGGGCCGGTAGATTTCCGCGTAGCTCGGCCCGGCGTCGAGCAGCGAAGCACACGCGAGCACGATCAGCGCAGCGCATACGGTTTTCATGAGAAGTCTCCCGGTTTCGGCCATGCGGCCCGATAATTGTCATTTGCCATTCCACGATTTGTCAGCGGAGACAACCTGCTTTTCGCCGCCTCTGGACCGAGGGCTGGCGGCTCACGGTAGTTTGAACAATATGACACAGACGTTAGATATAGGCGGCTCGGATAAGCGCAGCGGCGTTGGAAAAAGATGGCGAAACCGAACGGGCAAGCACCGATCTTGGTCGCGGGCGGCGGCATCGGCGGCCTGGCGGCCGCGCATGCGCTTGCGCGTAAGGGCTTTGCGGTCCGAGTCCTCGAGCAGGCGCCGGAGTTCCGCGAGATCGGCGCCGGCATCCAGCTCGGCCCCAACATCTTCCGCGTGCTGGAAAAGCTCGGGCTCAAGGATGCGGTGCTGGCCGACGCCCATCGCCCATCCGCCCTGGAAATGCGCTGTGCGCTCTCCGGCGAGCGCGTCACCCGCATGCCGCTCGACGGACGCTTCATTGCCAAATTCGAGCAGCCCTATGCGGTGACCCACCGCCACGACATTCACGGCGTCTTTCTCAAGGCCTGCCGCGACAACAACCTTGTCACTCTGGAAACCAGCCGGACGGTTACCGATTTCGAACAGGACGAAGGCGGGATCACCGTCACGCTGCAATCCGGCGAGCAGGTCAGAGGCCGTGCGCTCATCGGCTGCGACGGCATGTGGTCGAGGGTGCGCGAGAAAATCATCGGCGACGGCAAGCCGCTGGTCTCCGGCCACATCGCCTACCGCGCCGTGCTCAAGCGCGACGAGGTGCCGAACGATCTCTGGCAGCCGGACATGATCCTGTGGGCCGGTCCGCGCACGCATTTGGTGCATTATCCGCTGCGGCGCGGCGAGCTCTACAACCTGGTCGCCGTGTTTCATTCCAAGCGCTACGTCGAGGGCTGGAACGCGGAGGCGGATGCCGGCGAGCTGTGGGCGCATTTCAACGGCCAGCGTCCCGAGGTGCTCCGCATGCTCGAGCGCATCGAAACCTGGCGCATGTGGGTGCTGTGCGACCGCGAGCCCGTGAAGGAGTGGAGCAAGGGACGCGCGACGCTTCTCGGCGACGCCGCCCATCCCATGCTGCAATACCTCGCGCAGGGTGCGTGCATGGCGACGGAAGACGCGTACTGGCTGGCGCAGAAGGCAGCAGAGCAGCCGGACGATCTGCCGGCCGCGTTTCGCGCCTATGTGCAGCAGCGTTACCTGCGCACCGCGCGCGTGCAGATCATGGCACGGGTCTACGGTGAGTTCTATCACGCGCGCGGGCCTGCCGCCGAGCTGCGCAACCAGATGCTCGGCCCGCGCACGCCGGAAGAATCTTACGAGGGCATGGCCTGGCTTTACGGCGGGATGTGAGCGCTGCGAGCGGTCTTGGGTTGTCGTCCCGGGCGCGCGCGTAGCGCGAGACCCGGGACCCAGTAACCACTGCGGTTTCAGTGATTACTGGGTCCCCGCTTTCGCGGGGACGACCGGGAAACTTATTGCAATCCCGCGCTCGCGCGCGGCTCGCCGGTCAGCTCGAGAATGTGCAGCCCGGTGTTGGCGCGATCCACGACATAGATGTAGCCGCGGTCGTCGGTCTCGACATTATTGCTCTGGATCGACGTGGTGCAGCGTTCTGCGCCTGCAAACTTGAAGCAGCGTTTTTCCGTCGCCTCCGTCATCGCCGGAATGAAGTAGCCGACCTCCTTGGGCTGATAGGGATTGCGAATGTCGAGTGCACGCACGCCGGCGGCGAAATAGGTGATGAAGGCGAGCTTCTTGAAGAACGGCGGGCCCATGCTTTCGTTCGATGAATGCGCGCCGAAGCGCACGCCGCGCTCGCAGTAATTGCCGCTCGCCTCGGGCACCGAAAAGTTGGACGCCATCATCGGCTTGCCCTCGACGCTCACGTCGGCGAACCACACCATCTGGTGCGTTTCCTGGCAGCCGTTCGCGCGCCCCGGCGCCTCGCTCACGATCATGACGAAATCGCGGGCGGCGCCGACGCGATACTTCGCGAATTCGGCAAGCGGCATGCCGAGCAGCGGCAGCGACGTGTGGGCGCCGTGCAAGGGCGACATGTCGAGGCGCCCGACTTCGGGATAGCGCAGATTCGCAGGGGTCGGCTCCTTCGGTCCCTGCAGCAGCTTCGTGCGGTCGACGATCTGGAAAATCCCGCCGTTGAGCGGCCCGTACGCGAGATAGAGGCGATTGCCCCGCGGCCCCGTCGAGATCGGACCGTGCAGGTCGGACGGCACCGCGCCGGTTGCGCCCGGCTCATGGCCGGGCAGCCCGAAATCGCGAATCTTCACCGGCCTGGCCGGATCGGTGAGGTCGTAGACTTCAAGCATGCGCTTCGCGCGCCAGCCCGGCACGCCGGAGACGAGGAAGGCGATACCGGTATCGCACTCCCACCAGCTCTTGTGGGTGTCCTGATAATTCCCGCCGATCCGGGTGACGAGCTTCGGCGCCGCCGGATCGGCTACGTTCCAGATTTCGTGCGCCGTCGTTCCAAACGTGCGCAGCAGATAGACCGCGTTCGGATCGCCCTTGGGCAGAGCTTTGCCGTCGCAGGCGCGCACCATCTGCGCGCCGCCCGATTCCGGTCCGCCCTCCTGGCCGGGAATATGCGCGAGGTATTTCGGTTGCGCCGGGTTGGTGACGTCGACGATCGAGGTACCGTTGAATTCGCCTTGTCCGGTGAGCGAATTCACCGGTTTTGGGACATAACTCGCGCCGTGATGGCCGATATAGGCGATATAACGCTCGCCTTGCCTCTGGATGATCGGCTGATAGGCACTGCGCGCCTGCAGGTCGTTGTAGCCGACGAGCCGCATGTTCTTGGCCTGCGGCGGATCGCCGATGTTTTGTGCGGCGGCGGGAATGTTCAGCGCGAGCACAGCGACGGTGACGAAGGAAATTGATCGGCGCGTCATTGGTAAGTCTCTCGATCAGTCGATAGGGTGGGTAAAATCTACGGCAAACCCGCCACCGCGCGCGCCTCGCCGGTCAGTTCGAGGATATGCATGCCGGTGTTGGCGCGGTCGACGATGTAGACGTAGCCGCGGTCGTCGGTCTCCACGTTGTTGCTCTGGATCGCGGTCTTGCAGCGGTCCTGTCCGTCGACCTTGATGCAGCGCTTGTCGGTCGCCTCGGTGATCGCCGGGATGAAGTAGCCGATCTCCGTGGGTGCGTACGGATTGCGCACATCGACCGCGCGCACTCCGGCGTTGAAATAGGTGATGAAGGCGATCTTCTTGTAGAACACCGGCGCCATGCTCTCGTTCGAGGAATGCGAGCCGAAGCGGCCGCCGCGCTCGCAGAAGTTTCCGCTCGCTTCCGGCACCATGAAATTCGATATGACCATCGGCCGCGACTCGATCGTCACGTCGACGAAGAACACAAGCTGACGCGCTTCCTGGCACTCGTTGCGGATCTGCTCGTCGACGATCATGACGACGTCGCGCAGCTTGCCGTCCTTGTCCTTGGCAAACTCCGCGATCGGCATTTTCAGCATGGGAAACACGGTGTGCGCGCCGTTGAACGGCAGCATGTCGAGCTCGCCCACCACGGGATACCGCAGGTTTTCCGGCGTGGGCTCCTTCGGTCCGTTAAGCAGCTTCTCGCGGTCGACGATCTGCAGCACGCCGCCCTTGTTGGTGCCGTAACCGAAATAAACACGGTTGGCCTGCGGTCCCAGCGAAATCGGGCCGTGCAATTCGGCCGGCACCGCGCCGGTCGAGCCCGGCTCCTGGCCGACCAAGCCGAACTCGCGGATCTTCACCGGCTTCGTCGGATCGCTGAGATCGTAGACCAGGGACATGCGGCGCGTGCGCCATCCCTGGGCGCCGGAAACCAGATAGGCAATGCCGGTGTCGCACTCCCACCAGCTCTTATGGGTGTCTTTGAGTCCTTCGACGATGCGCGTGAGCCGCGAGGGCTTGGCGGGATCGGTGACGTCCCAGATCTCATGGCCGCGACCGCCGAACACGCGCAGCAAATAGGTCTTGCCGGGGTCTCCTTTCGGCAGGGTCTTGCCGTCGCACACGCGCACCATCTGCGCGCCGCCTTGCTCGTAATTGCCTTCGAGACCGGGAATATGCGCGAGATATTTGGGCTGCGCGGGATCGGTGACGTCGACGATCGAGGTGCCATTGAATTCGGCTTGGCCGGTGAGCTTGTTGATCGGCTTGGGCACGTCGCGCGTGCCGCCGTGATGACCAACATAAGCGATATAGCGGTTGCCCTGATGATGGATGACCGGCTGGTAAGCGCTGCGCGCCTGCAGGTCGTTGTGGCCAGCGAGGCGCATGTTTTTGGCTTCCGGCGGATCGCCGACCTTCGGCGACTGTGCCAGCGCCGATAATGCGCAAGCAGTCGCCAGTACCGCAGTCGCGCCGGCCGCGCCGAGGGCGCAACGATTCCATCGCATCACGCGTCTCCGAGTTTCGTTTGTTTTCTGGTGCGAGCAAAGTACGGCCGCCGCACCGATAGGACATGCCCTGCGGTGCGGCGGCCGCTCGAACTTCAGGCCAGCGCTTTCTTCACGCGTTCCGGCGTGAACGGCGTGTGACGCAGGCGCACGCCGGTGAGCTGGGCGATTGCGTTGCCGATCGCCGGCGTCACCAGCGGCGTGGCCATCTGCCCGGCACCGGTGGGCGGATTGTCGGTCGAGATCACCTCGATGTGCATGAGCGGCACGTCGCTCATGCGCGGGATGCGGTAGTCGTAAAAATTCGACTGCTCCACCGCCCCGTCCTTCATGGTGATGCGCTCCATCAGGGCGAGGCCGAGCCCATAGACGATGCTGCTCTCGGTCTGCGCCGCCACATTGTCCGGCTGCACAGCGCGGCCGCAATCGAGCGCGCACCAGAAGTTATGCAGCCTGACCTGTCCGCTGGAGCGATCGACCGATACTTCGCCGGCACCCGCGACGAGCGAATCGGAATAGTTGAGGAACGCAAATCCCATTCCGCGCCCGTCGCGCTTCTTGCCCCAGTCCGCCATGCGCGCGACGGTCTCCACGACCTTGCGCGCGCGCGGGTCCTTGATCAGCTCGAGCCGGAACGCGACCGGATCGATGCCGCGTCTCGCCGCGAGCTCGTCGATGAAGGTCTCGACCGCGAACTTGTTTGCGGTCCAGCTGATGCCGCGCAGCGGCGCGGTGCGCACGCCGGTGTCGCGGTAGAGCTGCTCCACCAGCTGATGCGGGATCGCGTAGCTGCCGAAATCGGCGCCGACCATGAGGATGCTGTCCTTGCGGCCCCGTTGTTCGAAGCGCACCGGATCGAAGAACGGCGTCACCCGGTCGCCAACCAGGCGATGCTGGTAGACCGACAGCTTGCCCGAGGCGTCGAACCCGGCGCGCAGGTAGTGCGCCGACAGCGGGCGGAAGCGCCCGTTGTGCACGTCGTCCTCGCGCGTCCACATCACCTTCACGGGACGGCCCGCATCTTTGGCCAGCAGCACCGCATCGACGACGAAGTCGGAATCGCGCGGCCCGCGCCGGCCGAAGCCGCCGCCCATCAGCAGGTAGTTGAGCTTGACCTTGTCGCGGGGAATTCCCAGCGCTTTGGCGCTCGCCTCCTGGGCCGTGGTTTGGCTTTGCGTGCCGCACCAGATTTCCGCCGAATCGCCCGACGGGGATACCGCAGCGACCGCGTTCAGCGGCTCCATCTGCGCGTGATAGGCATAATCGCAGCGGTACTCGGCGTCGAACGTGCTGGCGGCCTTGCTCAGCGCATCGCGCGGATCGCCGGCTTTCGACCACTCCTCCGACGGTGCCTTCGGATCGCGCGCCGCCGTGGCGAACTCCTCGAGGCCCTTGTCGCTGTCGAAGCCCCACGCCTTTCCGCTCTTTGTCCAGGTGGTGGCATGGGTCAGCGCTTCTCTTGCGGCAAACGCCGCCCAGGGCGTCTCGGCGACCACTCCGACGCCGTAGGGCATGCGGACCACCTTGACCACGCCGGCAATCGCTTTGGCTTTCGCTTCGTCGATCTTGTCCGCTGTGGCGCCCTCGACCGGCGCGCGCAACACCGCGCCGTAGAGCATGCCCGGAACCTGCACGTCGATTGCGTAGGGCGCGGTGCCGTTCACCTTGCCCGGCAGCTCGACCCGCATCACGTCCTTGCCGATGAGCCGAAACTCGCTCGGCTTCTTGAGCTGCTCCGGTTTGATCTCAGGCGCCTTGTCCGGCACCTGCGCGAAGCCAGCGATTTCGCCGTAGCTCAGGCGCCGGCCGGACTTGCCGTGAACCACAACGCTCGGCTCGGTGGTGAGCTCGTCCACCGGCACGCCCAGTTTGTTCGCGGCATTGTCGAGCAGCACGCGGCGCACCTGCGCGCCGAACGTCCGCATGGGTTGGTAATAGCTGCGCACGGCGTTGCTGCCGGCGGTGTACATCATGCCGCCGAAGCCCGGATTGCCGTAGACCGCCTCGATCGGCGGCGCCGGCACGACGCGCACCTTCGACCAGTCCGCGTCGAGCTCTTCGGCGAGGACCAGCGGCAGCGAAGTCATCGACCCCTGCCCCATCTCGGTCGCCGCCGACAAAATCGTGATGCTGCCGTCCGGAGCGATGCTCACCCAGGGCGACAGCGGCCTGCCGGTACGCTCGCCGGCAACCGTGGCGGCGCGGGCGAGCGGTCCGCTCAGCGCGAAAGCAAATGACAGACCGGCGGCGCCGATCATCACCTGGCGGCGGGATACACTCGTATTCAGTTCCTTCGCGGTAATGTGGCGTGTCATGGCTTAGCCCTCCCGCGCGGCGCGCTCGACCGCGCGCACGATCCGCTGATAGGTGCCGCAGCGGCAGAGGTTCGTGCTCATATGGGCGACGATCTGCTCGCGCGTCGGCTTGGGGTTCTGCTTGAGCAGGTCGGCCGCGCTCATGATCTGCCCGGACTGGCAATAGCCGCATTGCGGCACGCGCTCGGCGAGCCAGGCCTTCTGCAGCGGGTGCGAGGAATCCGCCGACAGGCCTTCGATCGTGGTGATCGACTTGCCCGCGACCTCGGAGACCTGCGTCTGACACGAGAACGCGCGCTTGCCGTCGATATGCACCGTACAGGCGCCGCATAGGCCGGTGCCGCAGCCGAACTTGGTGCCAGTGAGCTTGAGGCCTTCCCGGATCACCCACAACAACGGCGTCGACGACGGCGCGTCGGTGGACGCCGCCCTGCCGTTCACAGTGAAGTTGGTGGTCATTGTTTCCTCCTTGCAGAACAGATGTCACATGTCGGATGTCAGAGATCGGATGACAGCAAGCGACAGCGTGCCGTTGCATCTGACATCTGATCTTCGATTATCCAAACGCTGCCCTTACCCGCTCAGGCTTGAGCGGCAGGTCGCGGATGCGCTTGCCGGTCGCGTTGGCGAACGCATTGACCACGGCGGCGACAGTGGGGCCCTGCGACGCTTCGCCGGCGCCGAGCGGACGTTCGTTCGGCCGGTTGATCAGCTCGACCTCGACTTTCGGCGCGTCCGACATGGTGAGAACGGAATAGCTTGCCCAGTCGCGCGCGAGAATGCCGTTCTTGTCGAAGCGCACCTCCTCCATGAGGGTCCAACTCACGGACTGCACGATGCCGCCCTCGATCTGGTTGGCGAGGCCGTCCGGGTTGATGATCAGCCCGGAATCCACAGCAGCCCAGGCGCGCGGCACCCGCACCACGCCGCTGGTGCGATCCAGCTCGACGTCAGCGACCACCGCGACGTAAGTTGCGAGATTCTTGTACTTGGCGAAGCCGATGCCGCGGCCGCGCGTGCCGTCGCCTTTCTGGTTCCCGGTCCAGCCAGCCTTGCGGGCGACCGTTTCGATCACCGCGCGGGCGCGCGGATCGGTGAGATGCGCGAGGCGAAATGCAACGGGATCGGCGCCCGCCGCGCTCGCCAGTTCGTCCATGAAGGATTCCAGCGCGAACACGTTGGCATAGGCGCCGAGCGTGCGGAGCGCCGAGACGCGGATCGGCATGTCCTGGACGAAGTGATGAATGACCCGCTGGTTCGGAAACTCGTAGAGCGGGATCGCGTTGCGGTCGCCGCCGCCGGCCGGTTGCGGCGGGCTGGTGGGCGGCCCCATCCTTTGCGGCTCCGCGAGGTACCAGGCCGGCAGCACATTCGTGCCGCTGGTCGATTGCGGTCGTGTCGAATGGCTGTTGCTCCAGACTTCGTATTCCCAGTCCGCAATTTTGCCGTCGCTCCCGAGCGCCGCCTTGGCACGCATCACCATGGCGGGGCCATACGGCTCCCAGCCGAACTCGTCGTCACGCATCCACTGCAGCCGCACCGGCCGGCCCGGCACCGCGCGCGCGAGCAGCGCCGCGTCGGCGGCAACGTCGTCGGCGCCGTTGTGGCCGTAGCAGCCGGCGCCTTCGGTGTGCACGCAGCGGATCGCGGCGGCCGGCATGTTCAAGGTCTTGGCCAGCTCGGCGCGCAACGGGAAGACGCCCTGCGAATGGGTCCACACCGTCATCTTGCCGTCTTTGAATTCCGCGAGCGCGCATGACGGCCCGATCGAGCCGTGCGACATGTAGGGCTTGGTATAGAGTGCTTCGAACGTTCGCGCGCCGGTCACCGGAGATCCGGACTTGACGGCGATCGTGGAGTCCTTGCTCGGCAGCGATCGGATGACGTCGAAGACGCGGGCGGGGTCGGGCAGCTCCGGTCCTGGCGCCCACTTGGCGGCGTTGCGCAACGCGGCGCGCGCCTTGATCGCCTGCTCCTCGCGCGCAGCGACGACGCCGAGAAACGAGCCGTCGCGCACGACCGCGACCACGCCCGGCATGTTCTTGACCGCGATATCGTCGAGGCTCTCGAGCTTCGAGCCGTAGCGCGGCGGGCGCACCACCCGGCCGTGCAACATGCCGGGGAACCGCAGGTCCTGCACGTAGGCGGCGCCGCCGGTGACTTTGGCCGGGATGTCGAAACGCGCGATGGGCTTGCCGACGAGCTTATGGCTGGCTGCTGGCTTCGGCGGCGTCTTCGCGTTGGCCTCACGACCGAGGTCGAGATTGGCCACTAGTTCGCCATAACCGACTTTGCGGCCATCGGGGGCCGCAATGATGCCGTCGGAAACGCTGAGCTGGTCGGCGGCGAGTGCGAGGCGCTTCGCCGCGAGATCAATGAGCATGCCGCGGACCTCGGCCGCGGCCATGCGCAGCGCGGTGCCGCTGTTCTCGATCGACTGGCTGCCGGCGGTCTGGCCCTCGTTCGGCGTCTGCCCGGTGTCGCCCGAGATCATGCGGATGCGCGCGAGCGGCAGCTCGAGTTCCTCGGCCGCGATCTGGGCGAGCGCCGTGACGATGCCCTGCCCCAGTTCGACTTTGCCGGTGAAGACCGTCGCGCTGCCGTTGGCGCCGATTCTGATCCAGGCATCGAGCTTGCGGTTGTTCTGCAGGCTGCCGGGCAGCCGCTCCTGTGCAAGGGCGAGCTTCGGGTCGAGCGAGAAGGCAACGACGAGCGCGCCGAGGCCTGTGGTGAATTCGCGTCGATTGAACGAAGGAACGTTCATCTTACGTCCTGCCGTTCGCCTGGGCCGCGCGCAGCACCGCCTTGATGATGCGGTTGTGGGTGCCGCAGCGGCAGAGATTGCCGGCGAGCGCCGCGCGCACGTCCTGCGCAGTCGGGTGCCGATTGCGATCGAGCAGTTCCTTGGCCGACATGATCATGCCGTTGCTGCAATAGCCGCACTGGGCCGCCTGTTCGGCGATGAACGCCTGCTGCAAGGGGTGCGGTTGCTCGATCGTGCCGATGCCTTCGATTGTCGTGATCTCGCTGTTCTCGAGCGCGCCGATCGGAGTGACGCAGGAGCGCACCGCCTTGCCGTCGATCAGAACGGTGCAGGCACCACACTGGGATAAGCCGCAGCCGTATTTGGCGCCGTTGAGCTCGAAATCGTTCCGCAGCACGTAGAGAAGCGGCGTGTCCGGCTCGGCCTCAACCGAGCGGCGCGTTCCGTTGACTTTTAGATTGACCGGCATGGAGAGGCTCTCCCGCGCGGGCAGGCGCTTGGGCAACGCCCTTCGAAATGGTTCGTTATTTTGCGCCGTCGGCGCGTGCTCGTCGAGAGCCCAGGGGGCGATTTCAACGCACCGCGAGATCGCCGCCCGACCAACCCGCCAGCGTGGCGGCGCGGAACTCCTGGAACCGCCCCGCCGCAACGGCAGCGCGCATCCCCGCCATCAATTCCTGATAATAGGCGAGATTGACCGTGGTGAGCAGGATTGCCCCCAGCAGCTCTTCGGCCTTGACGAGGTGGTGAAGGTAAGCGCGCGAATACTCGCGCGTTGCGGGACACGCGCTGGTCTCGTCGAGCGGCCGCGGATCGGCGGCGTGCCGCGCATTCTTCAGATTGATCGGACCGAAGCGGGTGAAGGCGAGCCCGTGGCGGCCGTTGCGGGTCGGCAGCACGCAATCGAACATGTCGATGCCGCGCGCCACCGCCTCGATGAGATCCTCGGGCGTGCCGACGCCCATGAGATAGCGCGGGCGGTCCACCGGCAGCGCCGCGGCGACATCCGCGGCGATCCGCAGCATCACCTCGCGCGGCTCGCCCACGGCCAGACCGCCGATCGCGTAGCCGTCGAACCCGATATCCACCAGCGCGGCGGCGTTGGCCGCGCGCAACCGCGCATCGTCGCCCCCCTGCACGATGCCGAACAGCGCCCTGCCCTGCCGCGTCCCCGTGAAAGCGCGCTTGCTGCGCTCGCCCCAGGCCAGCGTCCGGCGCATCGCCTGCTCGAGCTCGCTCGGCGTCGCCGGCAGCTTCACGCATTCGTCGAGCTGCATGGCAACGTCGGAGCCGAGCAGGTCTTGAATCTCGATGGCGCGTTCGGGAGTAAGCTCCACGCTGGCGCCGTCGAGATGGGAGCGGAAGGTAACGCCTTCGTCCTCCACCTTGCGCAGGCTGGCGAGCGACATGACCTGGAAGCCGCCGGAATCCGTGAGGATGGCGTTGGGCCAGTTCATAAAGCTATGCAGCCCGCCCAACGCCGCGATGCGCTCGGCCCCGGGCCGCAGCATCAGGTGATACGTGTTGGCGAGAAGGATGTCGGCACCCGTGGCGCGCACCGTCTCCGGCGCAAGCCCCTTCACCGTCGCCTGCGTGCCGACCGCCATGAACGCGGGCGTCGCGACCGGGCCGTGCGGAGTCGCCATTTCGCCGCAGCGGGCGGCGCCATCGGTAGCGAGCAGGCGAAAGGAGAAAGCGTCAGGCATCGGCATAAGCGTGTTCTGAGCTCGCCTACCGCCGTTCGTCTGCCGCACCATTACCGGGTGTTTTGCCCACCAGCCTCGGCAACGTACGGCGTACCGTCTTTATGGGTAAACCGCCACTTCCCGTCGGGGCCAAGCGCAGCCCGAATGTCGTCCGCCGGGTAGAACGCTTCGTCCCCGGCCGTGCGGTCGCCAATTTCCAGATAGGTAACGTCGCGATCGGTGCGATTGACCAACTGATGCGCGGTTCCCCCGGCCGGAAAGCCGGCGCACATGCCGGGCCTAAGCCGTGTTTCGCCCGCATCGGTGACCAGAGTGGGTTCGCCCTGCAGGATGTAAATGAATTCGTCCTGACGCGAGTGGCAGTGCAGCAGAGCCGATTCTCCGCCCGGCAGGAGACGCGTGAGATTGACGCCGAAGTTCTTCAGCCCGAACAGGTCGCCAAGCGGCTTTTTTCCCGTTTTGCCATGCGCGAGAAAAACGGTTCGGGATAGTTCGACTGTTTGGAACGCAGCGGCGCTGAGGCCGCATCGAGAGCCGTAGGTCCGGCCGCCGCCTTCGCATCTACCATGGAGCTTCGTCCTCCGCGCGTCGACAGGCTCGCGGCAGGATAAGCCCGAGATCCCGCCGAGATCGTTACTTCCGCGTTTGTTTGAAATATTTCAGGTCGGGAGGCGCCTGATCCTTCCTGACCGGCATCAGGTAGCCGTCGAAGCTGACGAAATAATCGTCTTTGCCGATGCGCACGTGCGGGTTGTTCTCGGCGCAGATCGACTCGCGCCACCAGATCGGCTCCTTGGTTTGCGCGCGACGGTAATTCTTCATGACCGTCCACGGCCGGGTCAGCGCGTGGTCGATCGTGGTGATCTCGTTATGCAGCAGGTTCGGGTTCGCCTTATCCAGGTAAATCCGTTCCTTGACGATGGTCTGGTTGTCCTCGTGCAACGGCAAGCCGGTGCTGTCGAAGCTGCGCGGCCCTTTCATGCCGCGCGTTTCCACCTCGAGCACGTCGTAGCGCCCGTCGCCGTCCTCATCGATCCATTTGCCGATCGAATGGCCGCGAAACGCCGTCTCCAATTCCTCCGGCCAGTCGCGCCCGTCGGTATAAATGCGACGCGAGTCGTGAATGTGCTCCATCAACAAATGCGTGGTCCCGGCGGTGACGACGACCTCCATCGGCTCGTAGACGTTCATTTGACGCGGCATTCCGGGCGGAAGGCAGGTATAGGTCGGGTCGGTGCCGTGCCCGCCGGCGGCCTGATCCGCCAAGTTGGCTTCGTAGATGGCCTGATATTCCGGGGTCAGCGGCGCCTTCTGTCCGGCCGGAGTCCATTTGTTGCCGCCGGTGCCGCGCCACATTCCCTTGAGGTCGGGATATTTGCTTTCGTCGAACGCATACGCCCCGGCGCTCGCGCTCAGTGCCGCCGCCGTCACGATCACGCCCAGCAGGCCTCGGTAATGCACGATTGTTCTCCCTGGCGATGGTTTCAGGGGGCCAGCACGATCGGTTTGCCGTCCGGAAAATGGGTGTGTTCCGCCGACCAGGAGCCGCCCGGTGCGCCGCTGCGCAAGGGCGCGATCTTCATCTTGATCTCGTCGCCCGGCTTGATGCTCTTGTTGGTCCAGCCGTCCCGGGTGAGCGAGCTCGGCGTCCCGCCCTCCAGCGTCCAGATCGTGGCGCTGCCATCCGTGCCTTTCACCTCCAGCAGGACGAAGGTGTGCGGGTTGGTGAACTTGAACTCCTTCACGACGCCCACGAGCTCGACCGGATTTTCCTGATCGAACATCGCGGTCGAGTGGTGCGCCACCGCGGCACTTGTTGCAATCAAAGCAGCCGCGCCGACCAGTGCTGCGGTGAATTCTCGCTTCATGGACATTTCCATGCACCGCCTTAATGACTGCGCGACAAGTTACGCCAGTTCGCAAGATTGAGAAAGTGGCTAGGCCGGTGAGCACTTCTCGGCGTCCAAATGCGGCGGCAAACGCTGTTTGCCGTCAGCGCCCGTCGAGCAATGACAGCAGCCCGTTAAGCAACTGCGTGGGAGTGGGCGGGCATCCACGGATGTGCAGATCGACGGGCACGACGGCGGAAACGCCGCCGGCGACCGCGTAGCTGCCGGAAAATATGCTGCCATCGAGCGCGCAATCGCCGACCGCGACGACCCATTTGGGATCGGGAGTCGCGTTGTAGGTGCGCTCAAGCGCCTCGCGCATATTGCGGGTTACCGGCCCCGTGACCATGAGTACGTCGGCGTGACGCGGGGACGCGACAAATCGCAGGCCGAAGCGTTCGAGATCATAGAAGGCGTTGTTGAGCGCGTGGATTTCGAGCTCGCAGCCGTTGCACGAGCCGGCGTCGACCTGCCGAATCGAGAGACTGCGGCCCAGCCGTCGGCGTGCCGCGTGCTCCACTCGCGCGCCGAGCGCCGCCAGCGCTGTGTCGTCTCGGGGCGCCGGCTTTTCCGTGAGCGGGAGGCGCAGAAGATTTTCGAACAGGATTTTGCGCATGGAGGCCGCTAAAGATCGTGCCCGGAATAGGAGCAGTTGAACGATTTGTTGCAGAGCGGAAAGTCGGCGACGATGTTGCCTTCGATCACCGCTTCGAGCAGCGGCCATTGGAACCAGGAGGGATCGCGCAGGTGGCAACGCACGACGCGACCGCCGTCAACGCGCAGCCACACCAAGACGTCGCCGCGGAAGCCTTCGGCCATTCCCAGCCCTTCGCCCGTTGCGGGGTGCGCATCAATCTCAGCGCGTATCGGACCTTCGGGCAGCCGCGACGAGATTTGATCGAGCAGGGAAAGACTTTGCTCGATTTCGCGGAAGCGCACCCATAGGCGCGCATTGACATCTCCCGCGTCAAGCACCGGGACCTCAAAATCGAGCTGGCTATAGGGGGCATAGCCGAACGCCTTGCGCGCGTCGAAGACACGCCCGCTGGCACGACCGACATAGCCGCCTGCCCCGAACTGCCGCGCCAGCGCGGCGCTCAGCAGGCCAGTGCCGGCGGTGCGGTCCTGCAGCGATGCGGTGTTGTCGTAAAGCTCGATCAGCTCGGGAAAGACGCGCCGAATCTCGTGCAGCAGTCGGGAAATTTCCGCCGCACAATTGGCACCAAGATCGCGAGCAACTCCGCCCGGCACGACGCAATCCATCATCAACCGATGACCAAAACAGGAACTTGCGGCGCGCAGCACGCGCTCGCGCAACACCCCGCATTGTGCGTGCATCAGCGAGAACGATGCGTCGTTGCAGATGGCGCCAATATCACCAAAGTGGTTGGCGAGGCGCTCGAGCTCCGCCATAAGCGCGCGCAGATAGACCGCGCGAGGCGGCACCCGGACAGCGAGCGCTGCCTCGGCCGCGAAGGCGAAGGCCAGCGAATACGCGACCGTGCTGTCGCCGGAGGTGCGGGCGGCCAGATGGGCCGCCTTATCCAGCGACGCGCCGGCGATCAGCGCCTCGATGCCCTTGTGCACGTAGCCGAGGCGCTGCTCGAGCCTGACCACCGTCTCGCCGTTGGCGGTGAACCGAAAATGCCCGGGCTCGATGATGCCGGCGTGCACCGGCCCGACCGGAATCTGGTGCAGACCGTCGCCTTGCACCGGCAGGAAGGCATACGGTTCACGCGCCGACGGAAGCACACGGGCTCCGAGGGGATGCTGCACATCCCAGAAGCCGAGATCGAGCCAGGGCCGCTCGTCCGGCAAACCGACCGGCTCGATGCCGTAGAGGTCGCGCAGCGCCCGCTCCAACCGGATCGCCGGAGGGTGCTGGGGGCCGACCGAGGGATAGCGACCGTGCGGGCATTCGATCGTGATGACGGCAATCTCGGCCTGCTCCAACACGGCCATGTGCACAGCAGGCGCATCACCCCATAACCCGAGCAAGGTGCATTCCCCACGCGACAGCCGCTTGGCAACGAAGCGCCAGCCGTCCTCGCTCACCACAAAGCGCGGCCACGGGCGATGCCCCTCTATTCGCCGGCCCTCGATGGCGTCGGTGAAGGTCGCCATCGGTTACCCCAACAGCCGCGCCACGTTCTGAAACCAGTCGACCAGCACCGGGGGCAGATAGATCCCGGCGGCGAAAACCAGAGCGAGATGCGCGAACATCGGCGCATAGGAAGCTTTGGCCTTGGCGGTGGCGCCGCGCGGCTCGCCGAACGCGATCGTGTTCAAACGCAAAAACAGCGCGGCGACGCCGATCAGAACACCGAACACCAGAATAATCGCCAGCCACGGCGCCCGCGCAAAAGTCGACGTGACCACCAGGAACTCGCTCATGAAAATGCCGAGCGGCGGCAAGCCAGCAATCGCGACGACGCCGAGAACGAGTCCCCAGCCGAGCACCGGGTTGGTCTCGGTAAGGCCACCCATGTCGGCAATTCGTTGCGTCCCCTTCACCTGAGCGATGTGCCCCACTGCAAAGAAGATCGCCGACTTCGTCAGCGAATGCATGGTCATGTGCAGGAGGCCGGCAAAATTCGCGAGCGCACCGCCCATGCCGAAGGCAAACGTGATGATGCCCACGTGCTCGATCGAGGAATAGGCAAACATGCGCTTGATGTCGCGCCGGCGGTACAACATGAAGGCCGCGAACACGAGCGAGACGAGTCCCATCGTGACCATCAGCGGGCCGGGCGCCAATGCGGCAGGGTTGAGCGCCAGCAGCATTTTGAAACGCAACAGCGCGTAGAGCGCGACGTTGAGCAAAAGCCCGGAAAGCACCGCCGAGATCGGAGTCGGTCCCTCCGAGTGCGCATCAGGCAACCAGGCGTGCAGCGGTGCGAGGCCGACCTTGGTGCCATAGCCGAGCAGCAGGAACACGAAGGCGAGGTCGAGCAGCGCGGGATCGAAGGCGTCGGCGCGCGTCACCAGGACCGTCCAGGTCATCGCGTCGAGTCCCTCCCCGACCACCGGCCGCGCCGCCATGTAGACGAGAATGGTGCCGAACAATGCCAATGCGATGCCGACGCTGCCGAGAATGAAATATTTCCAGGCGGCCTCGAGCGCCTCGTGGGTGCGGTAGATGCCAACCATCAGCACGGTGGTGAGCGTCGCCAGCTCGATCGCCACCCACATCACGCCGGTATTGTTGGCGATGAGCGCGAGGTTCATCGCGAACATTAGCACCTGATACATCGCGTGGTAGAAGCGCAGGAACGTCGGCGTGAGACGGCCGGTTTCCAGCTCGTGGCCGATGTAGCTCGCGCTGAACACACTGGTGGTGAAGCCGACGAACGTGGTGAGCACGATGAACACGTTGTTGAGATCGTCGACGAGGAGATAGCGCCCGGGCTGCGGACGGCCGAAGAACAGCGATACTGCGGCGACAAAGGTCAACAACGCGGCAATCACGTTGAGCGTTGCCGTGACGCGATATCCCGGCAACGCCGCCAAAACGGCAGCGGCGAGCGCCGGAATGACGAGAACGGCGGTAACCGCGTCGAACGGCAGATTCATTATTGTTCTCCCCGGAAGTGGTCGAGCGCCCGCAGGTCGACCGTGTCGAACCGTTCGCGAATGCGAAACAGGAAAATGCCGATGACGATGAAGGCGATGAGAATGGAAAACGCGACGCTGATCTCGACCACCAGCGGCATGCCTTTGGCGCCGGTCGCCGCCAGCACGAGGCCGTTCTCGAGCGACATGAAGCCGACCACCTGACTGACCGCGTTGCGGCGCGTGACCATCAGGAGGAGGCCGAGCAGCACCACCGAGAGCGCGAAGGCGAGATCTTCGCGAGCGAGCGGATCGGCGCTCGGCGTGACCCGCAGCATCACCACCATCGACAGCGCGACCAGGCCCATGCCCAGCAGCATGGCCGAGCCGACGCCGACCACTGTTTCGATTTCGCGGTGAATGCCGAGCCGCACGATGATGCGATGCAGCGCAACCGGAATGATGATCACCTTAAAGACGAGTGCGATCGTCGCGGTCACGTAGAGATGGGGCGCGTCCTGGACATAGGCCTGCCAAGCCACCGAGAGGGCCAAAATCAAGGCGTGCACCGCAAACATGTTGAGCAGCGCGTAAAGCCGGTCCTGATAGAGCTCGAGGAAGCTCACCAGCACCAGCGAGCCGGCGAGCAAATGTGCAACGTCGAATGTCAGACCGCGCATCACAGGCCCCGCGACACGAACAACAGGAGCGTCGCCAACAGGCCAAGCATCAAGGCGGCGCCGAGGAATTCCGGCACGCGGAACACGCGCATCTTGGCGATTGACGTCTCAAACAGCGCGAGGAGGAACCCACCGATCGCAAGCTTGCCGACATATGCGGCCAGCGCGCTTGCCAGCGCGAACAGGTCGGCGCCCGGCGGGGCCAAGCCCCACGGCACGAAGATGCAGGCGATGAGCGATACATAGAGCAACAGCTTCAAGGAGGCGGTCAGGTCGATGAGCGCCAGATGCCGCCCGGAATATTCGAGCACCATCGCCTCGTGCACCATGGTCAATTCGAGGTGAGTCGCCGGATTGTCGATGGGGATGCGCGCATTCTCGGCGATGGCGACCATGATCAATGCGAGCAGCGCGAGCGCGAGCGATACGCGCAAACCAACCGCCGACGAGGCGAGAAATCCCGCCATGGCCGAGAGCTGCGTCGAACCGGCGATCAGCGCCAGCGTGAACACGATCATGATCATCGCCGGTTCGGCGAGCGAGGCGATCATCACCTCGCGGCTCGAGCCGATGCCGCCGAAGCTGGTGCCGACGTCGAGCCCGGCAAGTGCTAGAAAAAACCGGGCGCTGCCCAGAAGCGCGATGATGGCGATGAGATCGGCCGACCAGGAAAACAGCAGGCCGGTGCGGAAGGTCGGCACCAGCGATGCCGCCACCCAGGTGGCGGCGAAGATGAGATAGGGAATGACGCGGAACAGCCAGGACGCATTCTCGGCCAGCACCACGTCCTTGCGCATGAGCCGCACAAGATCGCGATACGGCTGAATCAGCGGCGGCCCCTGCCGGCGCAGCAGGCGCGCCCTGACCTTGCGCACGAAGCCGGTCAGCAGCGGCGCTAGAAGCAGCACCAGCAGCATCTGCGCGGCCTGAACGATGAAGTCGACGATCACGGCCATATCGCAAGCACCAGCAGCAACAGCACGAGCGCGGCGACGACCAGGCTGAGGAATTGGCGGATCGTCAGAAACTGCAAATGATTGAGCCGGTCGGCGGCGAAAGCGACGGCACCGGCAATCGGCGCATAGAGCGTCTCCCAAACGAGATCGCGCAGTTCGACCGTCAGCCGCGCCGCCCGCAGGTCGCCCGGTCGCGGCATGTCGACATGCTCGCGCGCGCGAAACACGGCGCTACCAAACACGCGGCGGATCGGTTGCGCGAAGCTCGACGCGCTGTACTGGGTCGCCGGACTTGCATCGGGGTATCCGCAGTCCCACGGCGGCGCGCGGCGCAGCCGGTCCGATGCAAGCCGGTGAATCGCAAAGGCGGCGAGGCCGCCCGACACGCACATGAAAACGAAGACGAGCAGGCCGTTGTAGGAGCTGCGCGACGCGGCGATCGGCACGATGGACAGCCAAGCGACGTCGCTTTGCACCGGCATGCGGTCGCCGGCCAAATCCTGGACCGCCGGTGCCAATGCATCGATGAAAAAGCCCGGCAGGATGCCCGCGATGAGGCACAACGCTGCGAAGGCGAACATCGCCGCGAGCGAAAATGGGTCGGTCTCAACCGCGCGCTCGGCGGCCGGAGTGCGCGGCCGACCGAGGAAGGTCACGCCGAACGCCTTCACGAAGCAGGCGGCGGCCAGCGCGGCGGAAAGCGCGAGCAGCGCGCCTACGGCAGGCACGAGAAATTTGAGACCCCACGAGGGAAGCTGCGGACTGAGCAGGATCGCCTGGAAGGTCAGCCATTCCGAGACGAAGCCGTTGAGCGGCGGCAACGCCGAGATCGCGGCGCAGCCGATCAGGAAAACAAACGACGTCTGCGGCATGCGGTGGATCAGGCCGCCGAGATGCTCCATGTCGCGTTCGCCGGTCGCCGTTTGCACGGCGCCGGCGCCGAAGAACAGCAGGCTTTTGAACAGCGAGTGGTTGAGCACGTGCAGGAGCCCGGCGGTGAGCGCGAGCGCCGCCGCCCACGCCATGCCCGCAGCCTTGAAGGCGAGCGCAAGGCCAAGCCCGATGAAAATGATGCCGATGTTCTCCACCGTGTGATAGGCGAGCAGGCCCTTGAGATCGTGCTGCATGAGGGCATAGAGCACGCCCATCACCGCGGTGACGCCGGCGAGCGCGAGCACCGGAATGCTCCACCACCACGCCGGCGTGCCGAGCAGGTCGAACACGATACGCACAAAGCCGTAGACCGCGACTTTGGTCATCACGCCGCTCATCAGTGCCGAGACGTGGCTCGGTGCCGCGGGATGCGCGAGCGGCAGCCAGACGTGCAGCGGCACGATGCCGGCTTTCGAGCCGGTCCCGATCAGCGCAAGAACGAGGATCGCGGCGGCGAGTGTCGGCGAGCGAGGCTCCGCGCGGATGTCGGCGAAGGCGTAGCCGCCATCGGGCCCCGCGAGCAGCCCGAACGTGAGCAGCAAGGCGAGCGTGCCGAAGCTCGCCATGATCAGATAGATGTAGCCGGCGCGAACGTTGTCGGGCACGTGATGATGCGCCACGACCAGCGCCCACGACGAGAGAGACATGAATTCCCAGGACGCGAGAAACGTGAATGCGTCGTCTGCCAGCACCACGAGATTCATGCCGGCGAGAAAGGCGGGATAGAACGGCAGCACGCGCCGCTGCGCCGTCTCGTGGCGGCCATAGCCGAGCGCGTACAGGCTTGCCGCGGCCGCACCCAAATTGACCACTGCGAGAAAAAACGCGCTCAGTGCGTCGAGCCGGAAATGCGCGCCGAGCCAGGGAATGCCGAGCGGAAGCACCGCCTCTGACGGAGCATCATCCAACCGCAGCAGCGCCAGCAGCGCGATCGCCAGCAGCGTGAGCGAGGCGATGAGCGTTGCGCCGTAGATGGCGTCGCGCCCGCGCGCCGAATCTCCAGCCATGATGGCGGCGGCGGCGGTAGCGATGAGCACGGCGACCCACGCCAGAGCGAAAAGCACCATCAAGACCCCCCGTTTGCAGCGCGTAGCCGGCGTACGCGCGCATCCCCATGACGGTCGATCATCGCGAGGCGCTCACCGCTTCAGCCGCACGCCGCGTCCGCCGCCTTGACTGCTCGCTCCCTCGCCGATCAGTTCAATGCCGGCGGCGGCGAGGGCATCGACGAGCTTCATCAAGGAATCGACGTTTCCCCGGATGACGCCGTCGCTCGATTCCATGCGTTGGATGGTCGGCAACGACAGCCCCGACCGCTCGGCGAGCTCGCGCTGATCGATGCTCAGCAACGCGCGCGCCGCCCGCATCTGTGGCCCGGTTATCATGTTCAAGATATTGGAATCGATATGTGGTATATCACTGTTAATGCATAATGTGGCGAAATTAAGCGGTAGAGCGCTGCAGTCAATCAGCTGCGGAACAGCAGGCACGCGTCGCCGTAAGAGTGGAAGCGATATCCGGCCTCGATCGCATGGTCGTAGGCGCGCTTCATCACCTCGAGCCCGGAAAATGCCGCCACCAGCATGAACAACGTCGAGCGCGGCAGGTGGAAATTGGTCAGCATCACGTCGACCGCGCGGAAGCGGTAGCCGGGGGTGATGAACAATGCGGTCTCGCCTTGGAACGGGCGGATGGTGCCATCATCGGCGCTGGCGCTTTCGATCAATCGCAGCGAGGTCGAGCCGACCGCCACGATGCGGCCGCCGGCGCGGCGCGCCGCGTTGAGGGCGTCGGCGGTTTGCGCGCCGACGCTGCCCTGCTCGGCCTGCATGCGGTGCCCGCTCGTGTCGTCGGTCTTGACCGGCAGGAACGTCCCCGGCCCCACATGCAGCGTAACCGTGTGCAGCGTGATTCCGCGCTCCCTCAGTCGCGCCACTAAACCTTCGGTGAAATGCAGCCCCGCGGTTGGCGCCGCCACCGATCCCTCCGCGCGCGCGAACATGGTCTGATAGTCCGCGCGGTCGCGCTCATCCGGCTCGCGCCGCGCGGCGATATAGGGCGGCAGCGGCATTTCGCCACGTTCCTCCACGGCCTGATCGAGTACCGGCCCGTGGAACGCGAACGCCAGCCTCACCTCCCCGCCCTCGCCTTTCTCCTCTACGGTCGCATCGAGCTGGCCGAGGAAGCAGACCTTGCCCTCGTCGCCGAAGCGCACCACGTCGCCCGGCACGAGCCGCTTCGCCGGGCGCACGAAGGCACGCCAACGCGCGCCGTCGAGCCGCTGATGCAAGGTCGCCTCGATCGCCGGTTCGTTGGTACCGCGCCCGATGCGGCGGCCGTGCAGGCGCGCAGGTATTACCTTCGTGTCGTTGATGACGACTGCGTCGCCGGGTCGCAGCAGGTCGGGCAGATTGCCCACGGCGCGGTCTTCGGATTGCGCCACCGCATCGGGACGCACGACCAGCAGCCGGGCGGAATCGCGCGGCACCGCCGGGCGCAAGGCAATTCGCTCAGGCGGCAGCGCGAAATCGAAGAGGTCGGTGCGCATGCGAATAGCGCCGGATATCGCCAACAGCGGTGTCGCCGAGTGGTTCCAATAACATGTTTGCGAGTTCCGGCGCGTCAATCATCACAATACCGTTCGCAGCGATCGCGTCGCCGCATGGTCGCCGTTGCGTCAAACGATTTTCACATGCCGCGCATATGACGTGGCCAAATGACAAGCAACAGGAGAGGCCAATGGGCACCGTGATGGTCAGATGCCCAGAGACGGGACGCGACATCCCCACCGGCATCGTCACCGACCCCGAAAGTTTCGCGGCCACGCCGGTGTTCTTCGCGCGGGTGTTCTGTCCGATTTGCCGCGCCGAGCACGAATGGTTCGCCAAGGAAGCGTGGATCTGCGAGGCGGACGCGGCGCCGCGCCGCAACGCGCTGTCGTAAAGCATACTTTACGTCGACATTGGAGTTTGGCCGCTCACTCCCGCGTAAGCGGGAATCCAGGGCCGTTTGCTCGGAGTTTGTGATTCTGGGTCCCGCTTTTCGGGTCCCCACGAAAATCGCCAAGCACAGCAGCGCAACGTGGATGTCTCGCATTGGCGATTTTCGTGGGTGCCCGGCGCGGGGACGAGCGAGTGGCCGGCTAGACGGTGTCACGCCGCCAGCTTGGCGCTGACGATGCGGTCGGGATCGCGCACCGGCTCGCCGCGCTTGATTTTGTCCACGTTGTCCATGCCTGCGGTCACCTTGCCCCAGACCGTGTATTGGCCGTTGAGGTGCGGCGCATCTGCGAAGCAGATGAAGAACTGGCTGTCGCCGGAATCCGGGTTCTGCGCGCGCGCCATGGAAACCGTGCCGCGCACGTGCTTTTCCTTCGAGAATTCCGCCTTGAGTTTCTGTCCCGACCCGCCGGTGCCGGTACCGTGCGGGCATCCGGTCTGCGCCATGAACCCGTCGATGACGCGGTGGAAGGTGAGCCCGTCGTAGAAGCCGGCGCGCACCAGTTCCTTGATGCGCGCGACATGGCCCGGCGCCAGGTCGGGCCGCATCGCGATGGAAACGGTGCCCTTGGTGGTCTCGAGGATCAGCGTGTTCTCCGCATCGCTCATGGCTGCTCCGTTTGGGTTGGCAAGTTCCTGTTATCGACGAACCGTATCGCAATCGGCCGGCCGGCGATGGCGCCGCCCAGGCCGGCGCTGAAGTGGAGCGGCGTGCAGCGCTGCAGCGCGGCGTGGATCGCGTCGAGATATTTTTCCCGCGTCTGCGGCGCGATCCCCGGGCTGGCATAGGTGACGCGCGGCGTCGCGATGATCTCGCCGTTGCGCTTGAACGCGAAGCGCACCGACATTTGCGTGCCCGGCGTCGCTTCATCCAGCGCGGGTGGAATCCAGCACACGCGCAATGCGGCGAACATGGCGCGCAACGTGTCGAGTTCGTGCGGCCCGGAATCGTCGCTCTCGCCGTTGCCGGCCGGCTCGGTCGCGATGCTTTCGATGGTCAGCCGCAGGTCCTGTCCGAACGGATACTCGATCGCCGGGATGCACGGCCCGCGCTGGAACACGCTGCACACGGTCGGCAGGCACGGATGCCGGTAGAAAACGCTGCAGTACGCCGCCGCCGGCGAACCGTCGAGAACGATCGCGCCCAGCGCGAGCGCGACCGATGCGATCAGCGCGCGGACGACGCGCACGAGTGCCTCACTTGGCGTCCGCTGCCACCTGGACGCGCAGCATGCGGTCGGGGTCGGCGACGGCGCCGTTTTGCGCCTCCGATCCCTTCTTGAGCTTGTCGACCACGTCCATGCCGGAGATCACCTCGCCCACCACCGTGTATTTGCCGTTGAGGAACGGCCCGTCGGCGAACATGATGAAGAATTGCGAATTCGCCGAATTCGGATCGTTGGTGCGAGCCATGCCGACGATGCCGCGCTTGAACGGCACGCTGGAGAATTCGGCAGGGAGATTCGGATATTTCGAGCCGCCGGTGCCATCGCCGCGCTGGCCGTCGCCGGTCTGCGCCATGAAGCCGGCAATCACGCGATGGAACGGCACGTTGTCGTAATATTTGTCGCGCGCCAGCTGCTTGAGCCGCTCGGCGTGCTTCGGCGCAAGATCGTTGCGCAGCTTGATGGCGATGCGGCCGTATTTGGTGTCGATGAGAATCGTGTTCTGCGGATCGGTGCCGGGCGGCAGCTGCTGCGCGAGCAGCGGGGTCGCCCAAATCAAAAGCGCAAACAGCATGAACAATCGGGTCATGGAACCTCCGGGACTGCCACGAGGGCCGGATTTGCGTCGCCTCGGCGCTTGATATCGCACCATGGCGCCGCCCGCACAATTCGAATCTGCGCGGCGCTCAGCGCGAAAACTTCTGCTTCAGGCGCGCGGCGACCGAGGGTGGAACGAATTGCGACACGTCGCCGCCCATCGACGCGATTTGCCGAACCAGCGTACCTGTGATCGGGCGGGCGATCGGCGACGCTGGCAGAAACACGGTCTGCACGGTGGGCGCCATCGCGCCATTCATTCCCGCCATTTCCATCTCGTAGTCGAAATCGCTGGCGCTGCGCAGCCCACGCACGATGAGCGAGGCGCCTTCGCGCTGCGCGGCGGCAACGACGAGATCGGCAAAGGTGATAGAGGCGAAATCGCAGCCGCCGGCGCGCGCGATTGGCGCGCAGGTCTCCTCGAGCATGGCGCGGCGCTCCTCCACGCTGAACAGCGGCGTCTTGCCGGGATGCGTGCCGATTGCCAGCACCAGGCGATCCGCGAGCCGCGTGGCTTGGCGCACCAGATCGAGATGTCCGTTGGTGACGGGATCGAACGATCCCGGAAACAGCGCGGTGCGCGGCATGGTCGGGGTCTAGCGCGCGCACTCCGTGACCGCAAGGCAGGCCCGCCGTTATGCTGAATCACATTCCTTCTCAATAGATTGCCGCGCTTTATGCATGGGAAGGGTGAGCATGCCATCCACTGTTGCGCGCACCGTGTATCGTCCGCCAAGACGGCCTTCGTGGTAGACTTGAATCGCGCGTGCGTCGGGGCGGGGTAGCGCGCGACTTGTCGCGAGGGATGATGTGAGGAGGAGCGACCGCGGCATAGCTCAGCCGAACGTCGGGTTGACCGGCGCGCGTGCTCTGGTGGCGCTCGCGCTGTTCGCCATCGTTGCGCCGGGTGGCGTCGCTGATTGCGCGTTCGCGCAAACCCCGCCCACGGAACGCGAGCTGCGCATCTATGCCGGGCTGCACGATGCCGCCGCGCGCGGCGACGCCGGCGAAATCGAGCAGCTGATCGCCGAAGGCGAAAAGCCGCGCATCCAGGACGCGAACAGCCGCACGCCGCTGCACGTCGCCGCCTACCTGCGCCGGCACGACGCGGCGCGCGCGCTGCTCCGCCTCGGCGCCGACCCGAATGCGCTCGATGCCGAGCGTTACGACGTCGTCACCATCGCGGCGGTGAACGACGATCTGGAAATGCTCAACATCGCGCTCGCAGCAGGCGCCAATGCCCGCGCCGTGACGAGCCCCTATGCCGGCACCGCGCTGATCGCCGCCGCGCACCGCGGCCATATGGAAATCGTGCGCGCTTTGATCGCGGCCAAGGCGCCGCTCAACCACGTCAACAATCTCGGCTGGACCGCGCTGCTGGAGGCGGTCGTGCTCGGCAACGGCAGCGCCAAGTACGCGGCGGTCGTGGACGCGCTGGTCAAAGCGGGAGCCGACGTCAACGTCGCCGACCGGCAGGGCACGACGGCGCTGGGCCATGCCCGCGCACGCGGCTATTCGCAGATTGCGCGCATCCTGGAAAACGCCGGCGGCCACTGAGGCATTGCACGCCACGCCGTGACGTTCGCTCAGTCGCGCTTCTTAATTGACGTTGTCGCCGCGCTCGATCTGGCGCATGAGGCGCTCAAGCCGCTCCGACGGTTTGGTGCGCAGATCCGCGTCATACATGCGGCGCAGCTGCTCGGCGATGGCAAACAGCGTCTCGGTTCCCAGGCTGATGACGTTGCCGTCAGGTTTTTTGTCCTCGTCGGGCATGGACATCGCGGACCGGCGTGTTCCAGAGCTAAGCCGCAAAGCCTGGGCCGCGGCCGAACATCAAAAACGCTTCACGGAAAGTGAAGGTTCCAGGCGCTGTCCTGGAAGTGGCCATCTGGGCCATCCCGCTCTAAACTTCCCGACACAGGTGCGAGGCGTGACTCGGGCTTGAGCCGGCATCATAAGGCGGCACATCCCTCGGGACAAATGAGCTTTGAACGCGTCTTCTCCGCAGTGCTGGTCGCTGCGAGCTTCTGGCTGAGCGGCGATGCTGCCGCGCAGGCGCAGTCCTATCCGCTGCGGCCGATCCGCATCATCGTGCCGACGCCCGCGGGCGGCCCGGTCGACGTGATCGCGCGGCTCGTCGGCAACACGCTGTCATCGACCATCGGCCAGCCGGCCGTGATCGACAATCGCCCCGGCGCCGGCAACACCATCGGCTCGAAAGAAGCAGCGCAGGCCGAGCCCGACGGCTACACCCTGCTCTATTCGAGCGCGAGCGGGCTCGTGCTCGCGCCGATGCTGCAGAAGAACGCCGGCTACGACCCGCTCGTGAGCTACGACCCGATCGCGCTGGTGGCGCAAAGTTCGAACATTCTGGTCGTGCACCCTTCGCTGCCCGTGAACTCGGTGCAGCAGCTTGTCGCCTATGCCAAGGCCAATCCCGGCAAGGTGAACTTTTCCTCGGGCGGTATCGGCGTGCTGCCGCATCTGCTCGGCGAGTGGTTCAAGTCGGCGGCCGCAATCGACATCGTGCATGTGCCGTATCGCGGCGGCGGTCCGTCGATCAACGATCTCGTCGCCGGTCAGGTGCAGATGACGTTCGAGGGAACGAGCGTGCTGTTGCCGCTGATCGCGAGCGGCAAGCTGCGCCCGCTCGCCACCACCAGCGCCCGCCGCTTGGCGGAGCTGCCGAACGTGCCGACCATGGTCGAAAGCGGATTCCCCGGCTTTGTCTCGACGAGCTGGACGGGGCTGCTCGCGCCGGCGCACACGCCGGGCACGGTGATCGAGCGGCTCAATGCGGCGATCAACGAAGCCGTGAAATCGCCGGAGTTCGTCGCAGCGCTGGCAAAGCTGAGCAACGAGCCGCTGGGCGGAACGCCGCAGGATTTTCGCGAGAAGATCGCCGACGATATCGGCAAATGGGCGCCGATCGTGCAGGCGCTCGGCTTGCCGGCGCAGTGAAACGGTGCGGCGACGCCTCACGGCACCGTCATGGCCGGGCTTGTCCCGGCCATCCACGTCTTTGGGTTCCTTCAAGACGTGGATGCCCGCGCCAAGCGCGGGCATGACGACCGAGAGTCATGCGACACGCACTAATTCCCGTTGCTCTCGCCTTCCTCGGAGATGCGCTCGACCGAAACCACGCGCTCGCCCTCGGCGGTGTCGAACACGATCACCCCCTGGGTGGTGCGCCCGGCAATGCGGATGCCCTCGACGCGCGTGCGGATGAGCTGGCCGCCGTCGGTCACCAGCATGATCTGGTCGCCATGCTCGACCGGGAACGAGGCGATCAGTTTGCCGGTCTTCTTGCGCATCGTGCCGTCGCGCTCGCGCACATCCATGGCGACGATGCCTTTGCCGCCGCGGCCGGTGACGCGATAGCCGAACGAGGAGGAGCGCTTGCCATAGCCGCGCTCTGAGATGGTGAGAATGAACTGCTCGGCCGCGGACATTTCCACGTAGCGCTGCTCGCCCAGCTCGATCGCGCCGGTCGCTTCCTCGCCCTCCGCCGCGGCCTCCTCCGGCTCTCCCTCGATGCCGCGCCGCACCGCGCTGGCGCGCTTGAGATAGGCGACACGTTCCTCGGCGCTGGCGTCGATGTGGCGCAGGATCGACAGCGAAATAACCCGGTCGCCCTCGGCGAGCGCGATGCCCCTCACGCCCATCGAGGTCCGCCCCTGGAACACGCGCACGTCGGTGACGGGAAAGCGGATGCATTGCCCGCCTGACGTGGTCAGCAGCACATCGTCGCGCTCGGTGCAGATCTGCACGTCGACGATCGCCTCGCCCTCGGCGAGCTTCATCGCGATGATGCCGGAGCGGCGCACGTCGACGAAATCGGAAAGCTTGTTGCGCCGCACGGTGCCGCGCGTGGTAGCGAACATGACGTCGAGCTGCGCCCAGCTCTGCTCGTCCTCCGGGAGCGGCATCACGGTAGTGACCAGCTCGCCCTGCTCCAGCGGCAGAATGTTGATCAGCGACTTGCCGCGCGCCTGCGGCGCTGCCTGCGGCAGCCGCCACACCTTCTCCTTGTAGACGCGGCCATGCGAGGAGAAGAACAGGACCGGCGTGTGGGTCGACGCGATGAACAGCCGCGAGACGAAATCCTCCTCGCGCGTCTGCATGCCGGCGCGCCCTTTGCCGCCGCGGCGCTGCGCGCGGTAGGTGGAGAGCGGCACGCGCTTGACGTAACCCATGTGCGAGACCGTGACCACCATGTCCTCGCGGTGGATGAGGTCCTCCTCGTCCACCTCGCCTTCCTGGTCGAGGATCACGGTGCGGCGCGGCGTCGCGAATTTGTCGCGCACCGCCTTCAGCTCGTCCTTGACGATGGTCTGAATGCGCGCGCGCGAGCGCAGGATGTCGAGATAATCGGCGATCTCCTCGGCGAGCTTGTCGAGCTCGGCCTTGATCTCGTCGCGGCCGAGCGCGGTGAGGCGCTGCAGGCGCAGATCGAGGATCGCCTTGGCCTGCTCCGCCGATAGTTTGTAACTGCCCGACGCCGACACCTTGTGGCGCGGATCGTCGATCAAGGTGATCATCGCCTCGACGTCGCGCGCGGGCCAGTTGCGCGTCATCAAGGCGTCGCGCGCGGCGTTGGCGTCCTGCGCGGCGCGAATGAGCCGGATCACCTCGTCGATATTGCTGACTGCGATGGCCAGTCCGACCAGCACGTGCGCGCGGTCGCGCGCCTTGCCGAGCAGGTGCTTGGTGCGCCGCGAGATCACCTCCTCGCGGAACGCAACGAAAGACGCGAGCAGGTCCTTGAGATTCATGACCTGCGGCCGACCGCCCTCGAGCGCCACCATGTTGGCGCCGAAGGTCGATTGCAGCGGCGTGTAGCGGTAGAGCTGGTTGAGCACCACGTCGGCCATGGCGTCGCGCCGCAGCTCGATCACCACGCGATAGCCCTCGCGATCGGACTCGTCGCGCAGCGCCGCGATCCCGTCGATCTTCTTCTCGCGCCACAGCTCGCCGATGCGCTCGACCATGGCCGCCTTGTTCACCTGATAGGGAATCTCGCTCACCACGATCGCCTCGCGCTCCCCGCGCAAGGTCTCGATCTCGACCTTGCCTCGCATGACGATGGAGCCGCGGCCTTGGTGGTAGGCGCCGCGGATGCCGGAGCGGCCGAGGATGATGCCGCCGGTGGGGAAATCGGGACCGGGAATGATGCCGATCAGCTCGTCGATGCTGAGCGCGGGATTGTCGATCAGCGCGACGCAGGCGTCGATCACCTCGCCGAGATTGTGCGGCGGAATGTTTGTGGCCATGCCCACCGCGATGCCGCCCGCCCCGTTGGCCAGCAGGTTGGGGAAGCGCGCCGGCAGCACCACTGGCTCTTTGTTTTCGCCGTCGTAATTGGGCTGGAAATCGACGGTGTCCTTGTCGATGTCCTCGAGCAGCTCCATCGCCGGCCGCGCCAGGCGGCATTCGGTGTAGCGCATGGCCGCCGGCGGATCACCGTCGACCGAGCCGAAATTGCCCTGCCCGTCGATGAGCGGCAGGCGCATGGAGAAATCCTGCGCCATGCGCACCAGCGCGTCGTAGATCGCCTGGTCGCCGTGCGGGTGGTATTTGCCCATCACGTCGCCGACCACGCGCGCCGACTTCACGTATTTGCGGTCGGGCGTGTGCCCGTTCTCGTGCATGGAATAGAGGATGCGCCGGTGCACGGGCTTGAGCCCGTCGCGCGCGTCAGGGAGCGCGCGCGCCACGATCACGCTCATCGCGTAATCGAGATAGCTGCGCTGCATCTCCTCCGTGATCGACACGGGGCGAATGTCGGACGGGCCGGGGGGGCCGGGCTGATCCGGCCGTTGATCGTCGTCGGCCAAGGGAAAAATCCGTGTGCGGTGAGAGCGATGGCTTAGCTGATTCAGGAGCCCGGCGCCACCCGCAAACGGCGCCGCGACCGAGCTGTTTTTAGGTGGCTATTCAGCCACTTATCGTCAAGTGGCCGAGACCTTACTTCTGTCGTCCCGGGCGAGCGGCGATAGCCGCGAGACCCGGGACCCAGTAATCACTGAACCTGCGGTGATTACTGGGTCCCCGCTATCCGGGTCCCCACGAAAATCGCTTGCCAGAGGAGGCAACGAGGATGGTCTCGCGTCGGCGATTTTCGTGGGTGCCCGGCGCGCGGACGACGCCCAGGCCTACGGCCCGAACGCCACCGCGTGCATGATGCGGCCAGGCAGAAAGGTGAAAATTCCGGCGAGCACGAGGGCGCCGGTGAAGATCGCGATCATGGCATTGCGGTGCTTGGCGACGCGGTGGCCGCGCGCATGCAGGACCGCGAGCGGGAGCATCGCGAGCGTGAAGATCGGAGCAGCGGAGCAAGCGACATGTTTGGCGCGGCGTTGTGTCGCTGCGGCATGCCGCAGGA
>Ga0306926_10000625_pt1 | contig 33523 bp, 32 predicted proteins | sample flu12Cox44000178_FD_203759 | JGI IMG/M metagenome (GOLD analysis project Ga0306926, IMG submission 203759) | Lab enrichment of tropical soil microbial communities from Luquillo Experimental Forest, Puerto Rico - flux8day.12C.oxic.44.000.178 (v2)... | ecosystem: Environmental > Terrestrial >...
AACCCGCAAAGGTGAAGGTCAAGATTGCCGTCGCGCGTGTCCCGGCTGTGGAGAAGGCGTTTGCCTCCCGCGCTGCGGTTGCGAGCGGAGTGGTCCTAGCGCGCGATCTCGTCAACGAGCCGGCCAACGTGCTCTACCCGGAAGAATTCGCCCGTCGCACCGGCGCGCTGAGAAAGCTCGGCGTCGCCGTGGATGTGCTCGACGTCAAGGAGATGAAGAAGCTCGGCATGAACGCCCTGCTCGGCGTGGGGCAGGGCTCGGAACATGAAAGCCGCACGGTGATCATGCGCTGGAATCGGGGCAAGCGGGGCACCGCACCGCTCGCTTTCATTGGCAAGGGCGTCTGTTTCGATACCGGAGGCATTTCGATCAAACCCGCCGCCAACATGGAGGACATGAAAGGCGACATGGCGGGAGCGGCCTGCGTCGTCGGCCTCATGCATGCGCTCGCGTCGCGCAAGGCGAAGGTCAATGCCGTCGGCGCGATCGGCCTCGTGGAGAATATGCCGGACGGCAGAGCGCAGCGCCCCGGCGATATCGTCACCACCATGTCGGGGCAGACAATCGAGATCATCAACACCGACGCCGAGGGCCGGCTCGTGCTCTCGGACCTGCTGCATTACGTGAACAAGCGCTTTAAACCGAAGCTCATGATCGATCTTGCGACTTTGACGGGAGCGATCATTGTCGCGCTTGGGCAGGAATATGCCGGTTTATTCGCCAATGATGAAAAGCTCACCGAGCGTCTGGTCGAAGTTGGCAATGAGATCGGCGAGCGCGTCTGGCGAATGCCGCTCGGGCCGGAATACGACAAGATGATCGATTCGAAATTCGCCGACATGAAGAACACGGGAGGGAGGTACGGCGGCGCGATTACGGCCGCGCAGCTGTTGCAGCGCTTTGTGGATAAGACGCCGTGGGCTCATCTCGACATTGCCGGTACGGCCATGGGCTCGCCGCAAACCGAGATCAACCGCAGCTGGGGTTCTGGCTTCGGAGTGCGGCTGCTGGACCGACTCATTGCCGAATATTACGAGAAATAGCGCACACTTGTCGGCGCCGGTACAGCTCATGACGGAAATTCTCATCTATCAGCTACAACGCCAGCCGCTCGAGCGCGTGCTCCCCGCGCTGATCGAAAAATCGCTCGAACGCGGATGGCGCGTGATTGTGCAGGCTGCCTCGGAGGAACGAGTCGAGGCGCTCGATGCGCAACTGTGGACCTTTCGCGACGATAGCTTCCTTCCGCACGGTACCTGGCGCGAGGCCGAAGCCGGAGAGCAACCGATCCTGCTGACGGTCGACGGCGATAACCCGAACGGCGCGGCGGTGCGCTTTCTGATCGATGGGGCGCCCATGCCCGGGGACGCCGAGGCTTACCAGCGCATCGTGCTCCTAGTGGATGGAGAGGATGACGAAGCGGTCGCCGTGGCCCACGCACATTGGAATGAGGGCAAGGCGAAGGGCTTCGAGATTACCTATTGGCGGCCCGACGAGGATGGGCGCTGGCAGCGGTTGGGATGACCTGCGGCGGAACCGCCGACGCGATCGGCGACGCTGCTCGGATGCATGCGCGCTCCACTGCATGGGGGCTGGGCTACGGCCATTGCGGAGATTGCACAAAAATGTTGGAATATCGGTGCCGCTCGAGACACGGGAATGAGCCATGTCCCTGCTCATCGTCTATGTCGCGTGGTAATCGTGGGCGACTTCGTTGCCTATTTTGTTGGGCTGCTAATTGAACGAAACGTGCCGATAGCGAGCCTGCCGGCGTTTCTGGCGATGTATTTTCTGCTCCTCTGGGGCGCGTGGGTGATCGCGGTCCGCCTCACGCAGCCCCGGGTGCGGCCGCAGTGAGCCCGATGTAATTGCCTCGCTACACGCCGCGTGGGTTTGCCCGACTGGCGCGTCCGAAAGCAAAATCGACGGTTGATCACGATGCTGGTGCTGACGCAAAAATTCCGGACGATGGCGCCTTGGTCGAGGCCGGCTGTCGAGGCCGTTGCAATGCAAGGACAGAGGCAAATCGTGTTGCGCCTGATTGCTGTGACGGCCGTGGGCTGCGCCCTGGTCGCATGTTCCTCTGATCTTGGCCTGAACAACGTCACGCTGGTTCCGAAGCCCGAAACCTTGCTGCGCAAACCCGACTGGACGAGTTTTTCCGGTGGTAAGAACGAATTCGCCCTGCGCCCGGTGACGGCAGCGGATCTCGTCAACGCTGCGGGCCAGTGTACCGGCGAAGGTGAGCAAGCCGGGACCGATGCGTCGGCCGCGGTTTCCGGCGGCATCGCGCTGCAGATGACGGAATGCGACGTCGTGCGGCGCGCAGGCCAGGTGGACAAGATCGATTTTGCCTCCGATGAGCGGGGCGAACGGATCGTGACGCTTACCTATCTGCGCGGACCTTGGCCGGGAATTTATCGCTTCGCAGGCGGGCGCCTCGTTTCTATTGACCGCGCTCCAACTCCACCACCCGCACCGGCAAAGTCGCAGAAAACGCCGGCAAAAAAACCGGCCGGCACCTGATCCGGTTTCGCAGCAAAGGTCGGGCCGCGGCGCGCGCCTTGTTGTCGTCTCGTCTTCTCGATTGCTGATGAGCTGGACAAACCGGCATGCGATTGCCACGCCGGGCAAATGCTGGATTGCGCATCATCGCTGCCAGCGTCAATGTTGCACGGTGCCGGTGGCGGCGGCCGATAGATGGAGGTTTGGCATGTGTGTTCCCGGATGTCAGGAAGCGGTGCGGCATGCACTGTCGCGACGAGGCTTCTTCAGCGGGGCGTTTGCCGCCTCTTTTGTTGCCACGGCAGCTGCGCCGGACATGGCCAGCGCAGCCTCCGCGCGCAGCTTCACCTCGGCCGTCGATCTCACTCATACCATGTCCCCTGATTTTCCGACCTTTTTCGGCGTGCCGGGAATCGAGATGGAGAAGAAATTCGATCTTACGAAAGATGGCTTCAATCTTTATTGGTGGCGGCTCGTCGAACATGCCGGCACGCATTTGGATGCACCGATCCATTTTTCGGAATCCGGTGCCACGGTCGAGAAAATTCCAGCGGACTCTCTCGTCGTGCCGCTCGCGGTCGTCGATGTAGCGGCGAAGGCGGCGCAGAATCCCGACTACTTGCTTACCCGCGAAGATCTCGCGGATTGGGAGAAGAGATATCGTCGGCTGCCGGACAATTGTTGCGTCGCGATGCAATCTGGCTGGGCGCAGCACGTGGGTAACCCGGCCAAATTCACCGGCAAGGATGGGTCGGGGGTATTTCATTTCCCCGGCATTAGTGCGCAGGCGGCCGAGTGGCTGATGAAGGAACGCAGGGTCGTGGGCTTGGCGGTCGACACGCTATCGCTCGACTATGGTCCGTCCAAAGATTTCAAAGTTCACCGCGCTTGGTTGCCGTCGGGCCGCTGGGGTTTGGAAAATGTCGCCAATCTCGACAAAGTGCCGGCCTCGGGGGCCACGCTGGTCGTAGGCTTGGCGAAGGTGAAGGACGCAACCGGGGGCCCCGTGCGCCTGATTGCGCTCGTCTAATCTTTCTGAGACGCGGCGGATTGTAACTGGCGCCAGCACGGCGTTTCAAATTGCTTTGAAACGCCGTGCTGATTTGTTGTCCAAGGCTTCCGTCACCGTCCGCAGGCTTATGCAGAATTTGCCCGGCCTTGCTCTGGCCTCTGATCGCCCGATGCTTGGTCGCGGCTGCGCTTTAGAATCTCTCAAGCAGCTTTCCGCAGAGAGGGGGCGAGGTCGAAGCGATCGAGATTCATCACCTTGCTCCATGCCGCCACGAAATCTTTCACAAACTTCTCCTTGGAGTCCGCGCACGCATAGACTTCCGCGAATGCTCGCAGCTGAGAGTGCGAACCGAAGATCAGGTCGACACGCGTGCCGGTCCACTTGAGTTCGTTTGTCTTGGGGTGGCGGCCCTCGTACACGCCGTCAGAACCAACTGCCGGCTGCCATTGCGTGCCCAGGTCGAGCAGGTTGACGAAGAAGTCATTGGTCAGCGTCTCCGGCCGTTTGGTGAAGACGCCGTGCTTGGATTGCCCGGCATTTGCGCCCAGGACGCGCAGGCCTCCGACGAGAACCGTCATCTCAGGCGCTGTCAGCGTCAGCAATTGTGCCCGATCCACTAACGCCTCCTCAGGCAACATGAGCTGCTTGCCGCGCAGATAGTTGCGGAAACCGTCGGCGGTAGGCTCGAGCGGTGCGAAGGACTCGACGTCGGTTTGCGCCTGCGATGCGTCCATGCGCCCCGGCGTGAAGGGGATCTTCACGTCATGGCCGGCGGCCTTCGCGCCTTTCTCGACCGCGGCGTTGCCGCCAAGAACGATCAGATCGGCGAGCGAGACCTTCTTGCCGCCAGATTGCGACGCGTTGAACTCCTTCTGGATCGCTTCGAGTTTCGGCAGGACCGTCTTCAGCTGAGCCGGCTGGTTGACTTCCCAGTCCTTTTGCGGCGCGAGGCGAATGCGCGCGCCGTTCGCTCCACCACGCTTGTCGGAGCCGCGGAACGTCGCCGCTGACGCCCAGGCGGTCGAGACCAACTGGGAGACCGACAGGCCAGAGGCGAGGATTTTCGCCTTCAGACCAGCAATCTCCTGCTCCCCGATCAGCGGATGATCCACAGCGGGGATCGGGTCCTGCCAGATCAGTGTTTCCTTCGGGACGAGCGGGCCGAGATAACGATGGATCGGCCCCATGTCGCGGTGCGTGAGCTTGAACCAGGCCCGCGCAAACGCGTCGGCCAACTGATCCGGATGCTCGTAGAAGCGCCTCGAGATCTTTTCGTAAGCAGGATCCAACCGCAGCGAGAGGTCTGTCGTCAGCATCGTCGGCAGATGCTTCTTTGACTTGTCGTAGGCGTCGGGGATCGTGGCGGCGGCGCCTTTCGCCTTCCACTGATAGGCGCCGGCTGGGCTCTTCGTCAGCTCCCATTCATTGTTGAACAGGTTCTCGAAGAAGTGATTGCTCCACTTCGTCGGCGTCTGCGACCAGGTGACCTCTGGGCCCCCGGTGATGGCATCGGCGCCGAAGCCCGTGCCATACTTGCTTTTCCAGCCGAGGCCCTGATCCTCAATGAAGGCGCCTTCCGGCGCCGGGCCCATCAGTGACGGATCGCCGGCACCGTGAGTTTTGCCGAAGGTGTGGCCGCCGGCAATCAACGCGACGGTCTCCTCGTCGTTCATTGCCATGCGGAAGAACGTTTCCCGGATGTCCCTGGCCGCCGCGACCGGATCCGGCTTGCCGTTCGGCCCTTCAGGATTGACGTAGATGAGACCCATCTGCACGGCGGCAAGAGGATTCTGCAGCTGGCGCTCGCCGCTGTAGCGTTCGTCCCCCAACCACGTCCCCTCAGGACCCCAGTAGAGTTCTTCGGGCTCCCAGACGTCGGCGCGACCGCCGCCGAAACCGAACGTCTTGAAGCCCATCGACTCCAGCGCGACGTTACCCGCGAGAATCATAAGATCGGCCCAGGAGATTTTCCGGCCGTATTTTTGCTTGATCGGCCACAGCAGCCGGCGCGCCTTGTCGAGGTTCGCGTTGTCCGGCCAGCTGTTGAGCGGCGCAAAGCGCTGCTGGCCGGCGCCGGCCCCGCCGCGGCCGTCAGCGATGCGGTAGGTGCCCGCGCTGTGCCACGCCATTCGAATGAACAGCGGCCCGTAATGGCCAAAGTCGGCCGGCCACCACGGCTGCGAGTCCGTCATCAACGCATGCAGATCCTTGACCACTGCGTTGAGGTCGAGGCTCTTGAATTCCTTGACGTAGTCGAACTCCTTGCCCATCGGATCGGACAGGGAAGAGTTCTGGTGAAGAACACTCAGGTTTAGCTGGTTCGGCCACCAGTCACGGTTCGTCCTGGTCGTGTGCATGACGGGGCACTTGCCCGCGCTCTCGTCGGTCTTGGCGTCCATGTTTGTCTCCGAGCGTCGTCCGCTTTGTTCCCGTTCCGTATACCAAGGATGGTTGCTCCTTGGAAAGTGATCCAGCTTCATGGCCGCAATGACAAAGAGCCGCTCCAGCGGAACTTTGATCAGCCGGAAGCGCGACATCTCGAAGCTGCAACAAGCGCTTCGGGTCGGTTTTGAGATACTGCCAGATGGAAATGGACTACCTCACCTTCAAACGCGCATCGGCCTCTCGTCCCTTCGGTTAGTGGGACGACGACGTCGACGTGCTCGCGGATGGTGCGGTTGTGCGCCGTATCGTGAAGGCAAACGCGGTGCGGAGGGAATCGCCGTGGATGTGGACGCTGCTATTTAGAACAGCGCCGGGAGATGGTCTGGCGTTCACAAATCGAGAGGCCCCGGTCTCGCCAGGCGAGATCGGGGCCGCTCTATCTAGTTGCAATAGACGATCTCGATCAGTAGCAAACGTACACCCTGCCGAGGCCAGGGACCCACCGCCAGCAGCTCGGTCCGATCACCACGATGCCGCCGAAGCCACCCCAATAGCCATGACCTCCGTGGCCGTGACATCCGCCACCCATTCCACCACCTTTGCCGCCGCCGGCGGACGCTTCGGTCGGAATGAGCGCGGCGGCGGCGATGCCGGCGACCGTGGCGACAGCGAAAATCGTCTTGCGGATCATGGGTCTTTCTCCTTCTTTTGTTGGATGTGCTCGCACATCCTGCCTGTCAGTCGAACCAACCATCCGCGGGGTTCAACGCTCCGCCGATTAAAACTGAGCGGCATCGTGCGGATAGCAGCAGCGCCCGGATGCGCGTCCGGCGGGCCAGTACATCCGCTGGACCAGGAACGCCTTAAATCGGCGGTCCAGCTTGTCGGCCGGACCGCACCTTGGTTGCACGCGCCTGCCTGCGTCACGCCTTGCCGCGCTTCGGCACGCTCGCTATAAGCCGCCGCAATCGGACCCCGCGCTCTCTTCCTTCCTTGAAGAACAATGCAATGGCGATCGAGCGTACCTTTTCGATCATTAAACCCGATGCCACAGCCCGCAATTTGACCGGCGCGATCAACGACATGATCGAGCGCGCGGGCTTACGCATCATTGCGCAAAAACGCACGCGCATTAGCCGCGAGCAGGCGGAAACCTTCTATGCGGTGCATCGTGAACGGCCGTTTTTCCGTGAGCTCGTCGAGTTCATGACATCCGGGCCGGTGGTCGTGCAGGTGCTCGAAGGTGAGAGTGCCATCGCGCGCTATCGCGAGGTCATGGGCGCGACCGATCCCGTCAAGGCGGCGTCCGGCACGATCCGCAAGGTCCACGCGAAATCGATCAGCGAAAATTCGGTGCACGGCTCGGACGCGCCCGACACGGCGCAACAGGAAATCGCTCAATTCTTTTCCGGTAACGAAATCGTCGGCTGAGGGAACGGGCACCGCGTGGCGTTTTGGCGCGCTGGCCAGGCCTGGGCTTTGGCTTGTAGATTAGTCGGGCTTGGGGCGGGTCATCGAGAAGATTTGCCCGCGTGGAGGAAAAGGCACATCCGGTGGGTTCACTTTCACAGATGATGGATCCGGCCACCTGGCTCGGCATGGTCACGAGCGGCTGGAGCGAGATCGGCCAGGCCACATTTTGGGTGGCCCTGCTGCAGATCATGTGGATCAACATCCTGCTATCCGGCGACAACGCGGTCGTCATCGCCATGGCGTGCCGCGGGCTGCCGCATCGGCAACGGGTGTGGGGGATGATTCTGGGCGCCGGAGTCGCGGTGCTATTGCGTATCGTCTTCACGATTTTCGTGGCGGCGCTGATGCTGCTGCCGTGGCTGAAGATCGTGGGCGGGCTTGCGCTGTTCTACATTGCGGCCAAGCTGCTGGTGCCGGAAGAGCCGGACGAGAGCGAAACCGAGGCAACAGAGCATCTCTGGCGGGCGGTGAAGATCGTCGCCATCGCCGACATCATCATGAGCCTCGACAACGTGATCGCCATCGCAGCCGCCGCCAAAGGCAACATGGCGCTGTTGGTGTTGGGGTTGGCCATCAGCATTCCCCTGATCGTGGCCGGCGCCGCGCTGATCATGGCGCTGCTAGATCGTTTTCCGATTCTGGTATGGGCTGGCGCGGCACTGCTCGGCTGGATCGTCGGCGAGGTCGTCGCCACGGATCCCGTCATCCAGGGTTATCTCGAACCCCGTCTTGGGGCGGACGGCTTCCATTACGTCACGCTGTTTGCGGCCCTCCTCGGCGCGATCTTGGTTCTGATAGTCGGCGGCTTATGGCGGCGCTCGAAGCAAGCCGAGCATGCCGAAAAGGCGAGCGCGGCGGAGTAGCGCCCCGCCATTTGAGCAGAACGGACGGGAACCGATAGCTCGAGCGGCTACAGCTCCCAACCGAGCTTGCGGTCGAGCGAATAAGGGCCGCCGCCGCGGAGCGCGATGGCGAACAGAATGAGCCCCCAAAATAGCGGGTATTCCCACCCGCCTCTCGACCATGCGAAGCCCGCCGGCCAGTGCGCAAGGAAGGTGATGATCGCAAACTCGATGGCTGCTGCAGCCGCGATGAAGCGCGTGAACAGCCCGAGGATGATCAGCACCGCGCCGATCGTCTCGATGAAGAAAACTGCATAGGCGGCATACATTGCGGGCTCGATCCCGCGCCGCGCCATGCTCCCGGCCGCAAAGGCTTCGATGGTAGCGGCAAAGCCTTTCTCCGCCATCGGCATGACTTTCCCGATCCCATGGACCAGCAGCATTCCGCCCGCCGTGAGGCGCACGACGAGCCACGAGAGGTCGCGGGCATGCGAATAAAACGAGGCAAGCGGTGGGATGATCGGTTTTGGCTCGCCTGCCGGCACGGCACGTGAGTCTGACGTTATTGTGCTCATGCGTTTCCCCATGGGTTGCGTTGAAACTTCCGAGGAATCATAACACAAAACCGCGCGGGAAATTCCGGTGGCAGGCACCATAAAACGCCGGACAGGATTATTCGCTCGGGCCGCGCCCATGCCAGAGGAGCGAATCAATACAGGATAGTTCCCGTCGACGTGATTTGTGCAAATCCCTATCGATCTAGAATCGAGCCAGTTGGCTATTTCGAGGCTCGCGCGGGGCCGAGATTTGATGGAGGCCAACACGTCCCGGAAGCCTTGCTAAGGCCGCATTTTTCGTATTTGTTGTGCACAATTCGGATTTTGGCCGCTCCGGCCGCTGCGTGCTGAGAGGCCGCATTCGTTTCGGATCTTCCCAAAACCCGGGTTGTAGCGCGGTCCGCAGCGATGCGGTCGCGTTTCGCTCACTCGAGACTTCACTGACTAGGAGACAGACGATGCAAAAGGGCACCGTCAAATGGTTCAACCCAACTAAAGGCTACGGGTTCATTCGGCCTTCGAGCGGAGATAAGGACGTGTTCGTCCACATCTCGGCGGTCGAGCGCGCTGGTCTCAGCACGCTCAACGAGGGTCAGACTGTCGAATACGAGCTCGTGACCAATCGCGGCAAGACATCGGCGGAGAATCTCAAGGTGTCCTGACGTGGCGGGAAGGCCGGTCATCCGGCCAACGAGTTTTCCCGTAGCCCCCGGCCGTGCGCCGGGGGTTTTGTTTTGCCCCTGCATAAGACGCAAGCAGACAAGGCCGGATCGCGGAAACCGGATTCCTATTCTCTTCCACGCTCGCCAGCATGAATGGCCTGCGCCTCGGGAACGATCAGCGTGCCTTGCGCGGGGTGTGCCCCCTCGATCACACAGCGCCCCGCGCTCATCTTGACCCGCCCTTCCGCCACGAGCCTGAGCGCCAGCGGATAGATTCGATGCTCGACCTTCAGGACGCGAGCAGCGAGCGTTTCGGTGGTATCGTCGTCGTGCACAGGCACCGCCCCCTGTGCAACGATCGGGCCGGCATCGGTCTCTGGAACGACGAAATGGACGGTCGCGCCCGATATCTTCACGCCCGCCTTCAGCGCTTGACCGTGCGGATCCAGACCAGGAAAGGAAGGCAGCAGGGAAGGGTGGATGTTGAGCATGCGGCCTTGCCATTGCAGCACGAAGTCTGACGTCAACAGCCGCATGAAACCGCCGAGGCAAACGAGGTCCACGCGGTGCGCATCAAGTTCCGCTTGGAGCGCACGCTCGAAGGCGGCCCGGTCTTTGCCATGAGGGCGATGATCGACCACCGCCGTGGGGATTGCGTGCACCTGCGCGCGCGCAAGGCCCGGCGCCTCCGGTCTGTTGGACACCACGAGGGCGATCTCCGCGGGATACGAGCGCTCCTTCGCCGCCTCGATCAAAGACGCCATGTTGGAACCGCGGCCGGAGATCAGGACGGCGACGCGCTTCTTGGCCATGCGGTCACCAGTAAAGATCGAGGCTTTCCGTGATCGGCGATATAGACATCGGCACCCCCGGCGCGGCAGAGCGAAGCTGCGGTTCGTTCGGATCTACGCTCCGATTGCCACCATCGCCATCGACGCCGGCCTTGGCAAAGGTGAGATCCAACGACGCTCCTTCCCGGCGTTTGCGTACTTGGGAATCCGTGCCTGTGCAATGGCTTGATCGCGGCTATACTGACTGGCGTATGGCCGCATGCGACGACCGATAGTGCCGAGCGGGCGTGGGCCGGGCGCGGGGCGCACACTTGAGTATTCCAAATCTTATTACGCTGGGCCGCATCCTCTTGGTCCCGGTCGTGGTCTGGGCGATCACGGTGGGCGAGATGCGCGTCGCATTTGTGCTGTTCCTGGGTGCCGGCATCAGCGACGCCATCGACGGTTTTCTGGCCAAGCGGTTCGGGATGGCAACGGAGCTCGGGGCCTACCTCGACCCGCTCGCCGACAAGGCCATGCTGGTTTCCATTTATGTCGCGCTCGGCATTGCGGAGGCCGTTCCAGGCTGGCTTGTCATCCTCGTCGTCTCCCGTGACATCATGATTGTGAGCGCGGTGATCTTATCGTGGCTGGTGGACAAGCCACTGGCGCTTAAGCCGCTTCTCGTCTCCAAGCTCAACACGGTTGCGCAGATTACTCTCGCTTGCGTAATCATGGCGGCGCGCGGGTTCGAGTTCGGTGCCGGGATTGCGGTGGCATTGCTCACGGCATTGGTGGCGGCCTTGACCTTAATTTCCATCGGCTTCTATGTCGCCGAATGGGTGCGCCACATGAACGCGGCCGAAACGGGCCCTTGACCGCGCGAGGATGTCCCCCAGGGTGAGTGATCCGATGGTCTACGGCCGCCATCTCGCGTTCTGGCTCGTGACCTTCATCGCGCTCGCCGCGGTGCTATGGTTGCTGCACGACATTTTGCTTCCGTTCGTCGCGGGCGTTGCGCTTGCTTACGTGCTCGCGCCGCTTGCCAATCGCGCGGAACGGCTCGGCATGAACCGCACGATTGCATCGCTATTGATCGTCGGCATCTTGATCGTATCCCTGATCGTGCTGATGGTGCTGCTCGTGCCCCTCTTGCTGCAGCAGGGCGCAGCTTTGATCTCGCACGTTCCCGACTACCTCAAGCGCGTTAAAGAGCTCGTCGCAGACTCGAATCTGCCTTGGTTGCAATGGCTCCGCGGTGCCGACTCCGACAAGACATTTTCCGACCTCGCCGGTCAGTTGGCGAGCTGGCTTCTGAGCTTCTCTTACTCATTGTGGACCGGCGGAAAGGCGCTGATCTCATTCGCCTCGGTGTTGATCGTAATGCCGGTGGTGACCTTTTACCTAATCCGCGATTGGCACTCGATGATCCGCAAGGTGGACAGTTGGATACCGGTGCACCAGCGTGAAACTGTGCGCCAACTCGCTGGCGAAATCGACGCGGCGATCGGCGGCTTTCTCCGCGGCCAACTGGGCGTTTGCCTTGTGCTCGGCTGTTACTACGCCATCGGACTCATGTTGGTGGGCTTGGATTTCGGGCTGCTCATCGGCCTCATCGCCGGCGTGATTACCTTCGTTCCCTATATCGGCTCGATGACCGGGCTCATGACCGCCGCAAGCGTGGCTATCGCGCAGTTCTGGCCGGATTGGAAACGGATCGTTCTTGTCGTCGTCATTTTCCTGGTCGGTCAGTTCATCGAGGGCAACATCGTTTCGCCCAGGTTAGTCGGCGAGCGCGTGGGACTACATCCGGTCTGGTTGATCTTCGCCATGTTCGCATTCGGCTATCTCTTTGGTTTTGTCGGTCTTCTGGTCGCGGTGCCGCTCGGCGCCGCAATCGCCGTGCTGTTGCGCTTTGGTTTGCGACAATATTTCGCTAGCCCGCTTTACAAGGGCGACAAGCCGAGCTGATGTCCAACCGTCCGCGTCAACTTGCCCTCGCGCTCGAACATGCCGAGAGCTTTGCGCGCGAGGATTTTTTGAGCGGACCTTCGAACGCGGTGGCGCTTGCGCTTGTCGACGCGTGGCCGGACTGGTCGCACCGCACCGTCATGCTCACGGGCCCGGAAGGATCGGGCAAGAGCCACCTCGCGGCGATCTGGGCGCGGACGGCGGGCGCACGCCTCATCGCGGCGCGCGCGTTGGAGGAAGCAAGCGTGCCGTCGGCGCTCGCTACCGGCGCGCTGGTGGTGGAGGATGTCGTCGCCGGAGCATTCGATGAAAGGGCGCTCTTCCACCTTCTCAATCTCGCCCGCGAGCATGACGCTTTCGTGCTGCTCACGGCGCGGACGGCACCGGTGACTTTCGCCGTTCGCGACCTCGCCTCCCGCCTCAAGGCGCTTCCGCTCGTTGCCATGATGCCGCCCGACGACACGCTCTTGCGCGCGGTACTGGTGAAGCTGTTCGCCGACCGGCAACTTGCGGTGGACGAAGCTCTGATCGGTTACGTGGCGACGCGGATCGAACGCTCCTTTGCGGCTGCGCGGGCGGTGGTGGCGCGGCTCGACGATGAAGCCCTGCGCCACAAGCGGCCGTTAACCAGGGCATTCGCCGCCGAGATCCTACGCGCGAGCGAGTCTTGACGGCCGTGGGGGGCGGGGCCTTATGTCATGGCGTCGTCACAGGGTGACGATATTTCGGCTTCCTATCAGAACCATCCGGCCATGGCTGACCGCGGCCAAGTCATTGTCATGAAAGAAGAAACCGGCGCGATCTCGCCGGCGACTGCGGTCGAGCCGGCCGCCACCGTCGATCTTATCGCGAGCCCAGAGCGATTTATCAATCGTGAGTTGTCATGGCTGCAGTTCAACCGGCGCGTCCTCGAAGAGGCGACAAACGAGGCGCATCCGTTGCTCGAACGAGTTCGCTTTCTCTCGATTTCAGCCAACAATCTCGATGAGTTCTTCATGGTCCGGGTTGCCGGGCTCAAGGCTCAGTTGCGCGCCGGTATTGCGATCAAGAGTCCGGATGGGCTCACCCCCGCCGAACAGCTCACCCGTATCGGCGAAGCCGTCGGAGCGCTCGCTAGCGATCAGCAGAAGCGCTGGCGCGAGCTTCGTCAGATGCTGGCCGAGCAGGGCATCCTGCTGGCCGAAGGGCCCGACGTGACGAAGAAAGAGAAGACCTGGCTCGAAGATCATTTCCTTCGGCAGATTTTCCCTTTGCTCACGCCGCTCGCCATCGACCCTGCGCATCCGTTCCCGTTCATTCCAAATCTCGGCTTCACCATTGCGCTGCAGCTCGCGCGCGCGAGCGACGGCAAGGCGATGAACGCGCTCATCCGCATGCCGAACAAAATCGACCGTTTCGTCCGCCTGCCGAGTGCCGATGGAGCATCTGCCGCGCGCGTGATGACGCTCGAACAGGTGATCGGTCTTTTCATTGCCCGCCTTTTCCCGGGCTACGCGGTCAAGGGGCAGGGCGCTTTCCGCGTCATTCGCGATTCAGAAGTCGAGATCGAGGAGGAAGCCGAGGATCTCGTGCGCGAATTCGAGACGGTGCTCAAGCGCAGACGGCGCGGATCGGTGATCCGTCTCGAGCTCGAAGCCGCAATGCCGGTGGAACTGCGTCGATTCGTGCAGCGCGCCATGGCATGCGCTGACGACGAAATTTTCTTGGTCAATGGAGTCTTGGCGCTCAATGAGCTGTCGCAGCTCATGGGGCTCGATCGGCCCGACCTCGAATTTGTGCCGTACAACCCGCGTTATCCTGAGCGCATTCGCGACCATGCGGGCGACTGTTTTGCGGCCATCCGTCAGAAAGACCTGGTCGTCCACCATCCCTACGAATCATTTGACGTCGTGGTCCAATTCCTGCAGCAGGCCGCGCGCGATCCCGACGTGGTTGCCATCAAGCAGACGCTATACCGCACGTCTGCCGAGTCCCCCATCGTGCGGGCGCTCGTCGAGGCGGCGGAGGCGGGCAAATCGGTCACCGCCCTCATCGAACTCAAGGCGCGTTTCGATGAGGAGGCGAATATCCGTTGGTCGCGCGCACTCGAGCGCGCCGGGGCGCAGGTTGTGTATGGCTTCATCGAGCTCAAGACCCACGCCAAGCTGTCGATGGTGGTGCGGCGTGAAGGCGGCGCACTTGCGTCCTATATCCACGTCGGTACCGGCAACTATCATCCGGTGACCGCCCGCATCTACACTGATCTCTCGTTCTTCACCTCCGATCCCGTCATTGCGCGCGACGTCGCGCACATTTTCAACTATGTGACCGGCTACGCCGAGCCGGCCGCACTCGAGCGCATGGCCGTTTCGCCGCTTACGCTACGGGACCGCATCTGCGAGCACATTGAGCAGGAAATCGCACATGCCAGGAGCGGCCACCCGGCAGCGATCTGGATCAAGGACAACGCGCTAGTCGATCCTGAGATCATCGACATGCTCTACGAGGCATCGCGAGCCGGCGTTTCAGTCGATCTCGTGGTGCGCGGCATCTGCTGTTTGCGGCCGGGCTTGCCTGGATTGTCGGAGAACATCAGGGTCAAATCGATCGTCGGCCGTTTCCTCGAGCACAGCCGCATCTATTGCTTCGGCGCGGGCTACGGCCTGCCGCACCCGAAGGCGGCGGTTTACATTTCCTCCGCCGATATGATGCCGCGCAACCTCGACCGCCGCGTCGAAGTATTGTGCCCAATTCTCAATCCCACCGTGCACGAACAGGTGCTCGATCAAATCATGGTGGCGAATCTCAAGGACAACGAGCAAAGCTGGAAATTGTTACCCGACGGCACCTCGAATCGCTTAAAACCTGCCGAGGGCGAAGAGCCCTTCAACGCCCATAAATACTTCATGACCAATCCGAGTCTGTCGGGCCGTGGCAAATCGCTCAAGGAATCACCCCCGCGTAGCCTTATACGCCGTCTCGACCGCTCGTAAGCGGCGTCGTCCCGCCATGAATGTCGCGCAAGGTCGTCTCGATTACGGTCCGCCGGTCGGGGTAATCGACATCGGCTCCAATTCCGTGCGGTTGGTCGTCTATGAAGGCCTCACGCGCAGCCCGACGCCGATCTTCAACGAGAAAGTGCTCGCCGGGCTCGGACGCGAGGTGCAGTCGAAAGGTCTTCTCGCCGCCGATGCCGTCGAGAAGGCCTATGCCGCATTACGGCGCTTTCGCGCGCTATGCGACCGCATGGAAGTCGCCCAACTGTGGGTGATCGCGACTGCCGCGTGCCGAGACGCCAAAAATGGAAAGGCTTTCGTCACCGAGGCTGAGGGAATTTGCGGCGTCAAGATCGACGTCCTTTCGGGCAAGCGGGAGGCGGAGCTGTCCGCGCTCGGCGTGGTATCGGGGTTTCACAAGCCTGACGGAATCGTCGGCGACCTCGGAGGCGGCTCGCTCGAACTGACCGAGGTACACGGGCATCGCATCAAGACCGGTCTGACCCTGCCGCTGGGTGGGCTGGCACTGCAGGACATTTCGTCGAAATCGATCAAGAAGGCGGAAAAGATCGTGCGGACGGCGCTCGAGGACGCGCGCCTGCTCGAAAGCGGCAAAGGCCGTACCTTCTATGCAATTGGAGGCACGTGGCGCGCGCTCGCACGCTTGCATATGTGGCAGACCGGCTATCCGCTGCACGTCATGCACGGCTATGTGATGCCGGCGCGGGAGGCCTCCGAGTTTTCCAGTCTGGTGCACCGAGTCGATCCCGAGATGCTCTCGCAGATCGAGGTGGTCGCCGACGCGCGCCGACCGCTGCTTGCCTACGCCGCGCTGGTGCTGGAAAATCTGGTGCGGATTGCGCGTCCAAAGGAAATCGTCATCTCGGCGCTCGGCGTGCGCGAGGGCTTGCTGTACTCGATGCTCGATTCCAAAGAGCGCGAGAAGGATCCGCTGATTGAGGCCGCGAGCGAGCTCAACGTGTTGCGCTCGCGCTCACCTGCGCACGGCGAGGAGTTGATCGCCTGGACTGACCGCTTCATGGCCTCATCCGGACTGGAGGAGACCGCGGAGGAGCGGCGGCTGCGCCACGTTGCTTGCTTGTTAGCCGATATCGGCTGGCGGGCACACCCTGACTATCGCGGCGAGCAGTCGCTCAACATCATCGCCAACGCCGCGTTCGTCGCCGTCGATCATCCCGGGCGAACCTTCATTTCGCTCGCCGTGTTCTTCCGGCATGTCGGCCTGGTCGACGAGGAACTCTCGCCGAGACTACGGGAGCTTGCTTCGACGCGCGTGCTCGATCGGGCTCGCGTGCTCGGTGCAGCGTTGCGGGTCGCTTATCTGGTCTCCGCTTCGACGACCAGCGTGCTGCCGAAGACGCCCATGGTGGTCGAGCGCGGTCGATTGGTGTTGCGGTTCGACAATGGCTTAAAAGCACTCGCCGGCGAGCGCGTGTTTGTCAGGCTGCGCCAGCTCGCCCGGCTCATTGGGCGCGAGCCGGTGATGGAAACGGCCGAGTTCGTGCGCAACGGCGTGCCGCATTAGCGCAGCGTGCGGGAATGCGGCCTGGCCAGCGTCGTTGTCGCCGGGCCGAACCAGTATGATGGAAATGCGAGGAGGCGATGCCGTGCCGCTTTGGCAGCGATTGCTGATCACGTTGGTGGTGATGCTGGTGACGAGCTATCTCGTCGGGCTGCTCTGGCACTGGCTCTTTAACTCGGACATTCCGAGCTATCTCAGCGGCGCCGTGGGAGGCATTAGCGCGGTTCCGACATGGGAGTTCCTGCAGCGCGTGCGTTCGAAACCGTAGGGCGCCGCCTTTGTCGAGCGCTTCGCCCCTTCCCGTATGCACGCGAGCAGGCTTCAGTACAAAACGACGCTTCTGATGCTTTTGCCTTCGTGCATCAGCTCGAAGCCCTTGTTGATGTCCGCCAACGGCAGGGTGTGCGTGATCATCGGATCGATCTCGATTTTGCCTTCCATGTACCAATCGACGATTTTTGGCACGTCGGTGCGGCCGCGCGCGCCGCCGAACGCCGTGCCCTTCCAGACGCGGCCGGTGACCAGCTGAAACGGGCGGGTTGCGATCTCCGCGCCGGCAGGGGCGACCCCGATGATGACGGACTGGCCCCAGCCGCGATGGCACGCCTCTAGTGCCTGGCGCATCACCGTGACGTTGCCGGTGCAGTCGAAGGTGTAATCGGCGCCCCCGATCTGATCGGCGCCGCGCTTCGTCATATTGATGAGGTGCGGGACGAGATCGCCGCCGACCTCTTTCGGATTGACGAAATGCGTCATGCCGAAACGTTCGCCCCATTGTTTCTTGCCGTTATTGACGTCGACGCCGACGATCATGTCGGCGCCGGCAAGGCGCAGTCCCTGAACGACATTGAGACCGATGCCGCCGAGGCCGAAGACGATGCAGTTCGCGCCCGGTTCGACCTTCGCCGTATTAAGTACTGCGCCGATGCCGGTGGTGACGCCGCAGCCGATGTAGCAGACCTTGTCGAAGGGGGCGTCCTCGCGAATCTTTGCCACCGCGATCTCGGGCAGCACGGTGAAATTCGAGAACGTGGACGTGCCCATATAGTGGTGCAATTTTTTGCCGTCGAAAGAAAAACGCGAGGTGCCGTCGGGCATCACGCCCTGACCCTGCGTCGCCCGGATCGCCGTGCACAGATTGGTCTTGCGCGACAGGCAGGAGGGGCATTGCCGGCATTCCGGCGTATAGAGAGGAATGACGTGATCCCCTTTCTTCACGCTGGTCACATCCGGTGAGGCATCGACAACGATACCGGCACCTTCGTGACCCAGGATGGCGGGGAACAAACCTTCCGGGTCGGCGCCAGACAGCGTGAAGTCATCGGTGTGGCAGACGCCCGTTGCTTTCACCTCGACCAGGACTTCGCCCGCTCGAGGGCCTTCCAGCTCGACGTCCATAACCGTGAGCGGCTTGGCTTTCTCAAACGCGACGGCGGCACGAGTTTTCATGGCGATTTCCCTGCAACCGGGCGGATCACGCTGTGGCGTCGGCGCCCCGAACGGTGACGCGCTTCGGTGATGCGTTGGCCGTCGGCACGGCTGCCAACGCCTCCGATTCGAGCTTGCGCTTGATGATCCGCCGCGCGGCGAGGGCGGCCCGGTCAAAGGCCAGACTGACAAGGGGCGTGCCGGAGGGATCGCTGTCGATCAGTTGCTGTTGCCGCTCGACTATGCGGGCGTCCTCAGCAAAAGCAAGATCAGTCATGTCCTTGTAGGTTTTCGACACGTTGGCGTCGTCGAGCCCCCATGACCGCACCGTCGACCAGAAGTAATGCGTTGTGCGTTCGGTCTCCGGCGTAAAGCTGTTGAGCACGATGTGGGTCGGCGTGCCAACCGGAAGGTCGCTGCCCGCCTCGCGTGCGCCCAGCGTAATCCGCGCATAGATCGGGGGCCGGAACTCGAGGAACTGCCAGCGGTCGATCTTGCCGTGGAGATTTCTTGCCGCTTTGTAGATCGGGGCGGTATCGACGTTGTGCATCAGCCGCTGCGCGCGCACCACGTCGCCGTCGACCTCCACTTGCAGCGGCGTCTCGGCGACGCCGCCGCCCGCGAGCGTCGTCTTGTGGACGTATACGACGTGGGTGAGGTCGAGAATGTTGTCGATCAGCAGCTGATAGTTGGCCCTGACGTAAAGCATCCCGTGAACGCCGGCCCAACCGGCTTTGACGTTCTCGCTAAAGTCAGGGATCAATGCCGGATCAGCGAGCAAAGGCTCGCCGAGCCAGACGAAGATAAGTCCGTGGACTTCGCGCGCGGGGAAATACCGAGCGCGGAAGTTGCTGCCGATGGGTGCATTGCCCGGCACATGCGTGCAAGTGCCATCGGCCGCGAAACGGATGCCGTGATAGCCGCACTGGATGTCGTTGCCGATGACCTCGCCGGACGAGAGCGGCGCCTTGCGGTGTGGGCAGCGGTCGTTCAGTGCGGCGACATTGCCGTCCTGCCGGCGGAAGAGCACGAGAGGCTCATTGCAGATCGTTCGCGCCAGCGGCTTGGCCTCGAGCTCGGCTGAGGTGGCGGCGGTATACCACTGATTGCGGAGGAATGGGTCCATGTCACCTCTCCAGAAGCGACCACCATAATGCGCTGCCGCGCCGACCGGCAGAGGATCAATCCCGCTCCAGCGCCACGACTCGGCCTTTCTCGATGGCGAGCGAAAGCCGTCCCCGCTTGAGGGCGAGCGCCTTATTGCCGAACAGCTCGCGACGCCAACCGGAGAGCGCCGGTACATCGGCCTCGTCGTCGGCGGCGATACGGTCGAGATCGTCGACAGTCGCGATCACTTTGGCGGCGACCCCGTGTCGTTCCGCGGTCATGCGCAGCAACACCTTGAGCAGTTCCACCGTCGCCTGGCCGTTGACCGGCGGCTTGGGTCGATCGAGCCGCGGCAGCGTTTTGGCATCGCGCCCGAGTCCGCGCCGGACGGCCTCGACGATCGCCTCGCCCCATTTCGATCGCTCGAATCCCTTGGGCAGGGAGCGCAGGCCCGCAAGGCGCTCGACGGTGGTGGGCGCCTGCACCGCGATTTCGCCGATGACGTCATCCTTGAGCACGCGCCCGCGCGGTACGTCGCGTTCCTGCGCCTCGCGCTCGCGCCAGCCCGCGACCTCGATCAGCACGGCGAGCTCCTTGGGCTTGCGGACCCGCGTCTTCAGCCGTTCCCAAGCGTGCTCGGGTTCGAAGCGATAGGTCGCAGGCGAGGTGAGCACTTTCATTTCCTCCCGCATCCACTCGTTGCGCCCTCGTTTGTCGAGATCGGCGGAGAGGTTAAGATAAACGTCGCGCAGATGAGTGACGTCGGAAATTGCATAGGCGAGCTGCGCCTCGCTCAACGGCCGGCGAGTCCAGTCGGTGAAGCGATGCGACTTGTCGAGATTGTCTCCAGTGATGCGTTGCACCAGCTGATCATAGGAAATGGAGTCCCCGTAGCCGAGCACCATGGCGGCAACCTGAGTGTCGACAATCGGGCAGGGAATAATGCTGGCTTCGTGCCAGCAGATCTCGATATCCTGGCGGGCCGCATGGAAAACCTTGACGACATTCTCATCCGCCATCAGGGCAAAGAAGGGCGCGAAATCGATGTCGGCGAGCGCATCGACGACCACCGCCTCTTCGGGGCTCGCCATCTGCGCCACGCACAACCGGGGGTAATAGGTGCTTTCGCGCAAGAATTCGGTATCGACCGTCACGAAGGGGTGCCGCGCCATGCGCGCGCAGGCGTCCGCGAGCTTCTTGGTCGTCGTGATCGGCTGCATGAGGGCTAAATAGCGCAGACCATTCCTTTTGTCAGGGGTGTACCGGCGTGGCGCCAGGGAACGGGATCAAGTTGCCGAGCCGTCGGGCGCACGGCCGGGCGCGGCGAAGCCCCATCAAGGCCGAAGCAAGCTTGCGCCTCATCTGCCGCCGCGCACGCGCGGCATGTGGATGAATTCCCAAGGGGACGGCATTTGCGGGACCGGTACTTCGATCAGCGTCGGGCCGTCTCGGCGCTTGAAAGCGCGCTTGAGCGCCGTCCGTAGCTCTTGCGGGCTGCGCGCACGCTCGGCCTCGGCGCCGAAGCTCTGCGCATAGCGCACGAAATCGGGATTGCTCAGATCGCTGGCGATAAGACGGTTGCCGAACTGCTCCTCTTGAGTGCGCCGCACGTTGCCGAAGGCGCCGTCGTTGAACACGACGACGGTCAATGGGATGCGGTAGTGGATGGCGGTGGCAAGCTCGTTCGAGGTGAAGAGAAAGCCGCCGTCGCCTGCGATCGACAGCACCGGCACATCGGAGCGCGCGTGCTGTGCGCCAAGCGCGGTGGCAAATCCCCAGCCGAGGTTGTCCTGATAGCCCGGCGAAAGGAACGTCCTGGGCTTGTAGACCGGAAGCAGGAGGCGGGCGGCAAAACCCATCTGCGTGACTTCGTCGACGAAGATACCGCTGTCAGGGAGCTCCGCCCGAATCGCCTCCAGAAAGGCGATCTGCGGCGCGAGCTTGTCGAGGCGGCGGCGCATCTTGGCTTGCCGCTCCTCCATCTCCGCGCGGCGCGATGGGCGACGGTGCGTGGAGAGCGCATCGAGCAGGCGACGCAAGATCGGCTTGGCATTACCGGTGAGGGCAACAGAGGGCGGTGCAAACCTTTCCGGCTCGTCCGGATCGGCGTCGATGCGAATGATGGCTAGATCCTGGTCGATGCCCCAGTGGGTGTAGCCATAGAAGAGCCGGGTACCGATCCCGAGCACCGCATCGGCCTCGCCCCACAACTCGCGGCCAAGGGGAAGTGTGACGCTCAGCGGATCGCGGCTGTCGAGCACACCGCGGCCGCGGCGATAGGCGAGTACCGGCGCCTGCAGCAGCCGCGACAGATCGGCGACTTCGCCTGCGGCATCCTGCGCGCCTCCTCCGGCAACGATCAGCGGCCGTTTGACGGTGGCCAGGCGCCTGGCAGCATCAGCGATCGCATCCTCATCGATCAATTCCTGCGGCGCGGACGGGACCGGCGTGGGCGCGGATATGGATGCGCTGCGGCCCCAAACATCGATTGCACATTCCAGCACGGCCGGACCGGGACGGCCGCTGCGCATCGCGCGCAACGCTTGCGCGACGCGTGCGGCGGCATGCGTCGGCGTGCGGATGCGGGCCGAGAAGTCGACCAGGCGGGCGATGATGCCGCCTTGGTCGCGAATCTCGTGCAGGTGTCCAAGTCCCCGGCCGATCGCGGCCTGCGGAATTTGCCCGATCAGCCCAAGCACTGGCGCGTTCATGCCGTAGGCCGTAAGCAGCGCAGCCGCGGAATTGAGCAATCCGGGTCCTGGCACGACCGAATAGACCTGCGGCTTGCCGGTCGCGAGCGCCGCGCCGAGGGCGAGATAGGCGGCGCCTTGCTCATGCCGCGTATGGACCGTGCGGATGCGGTCGCGAGCCTTGAACAGTGCGTCAAACAGGCAGTCGTTGTGCACGCCAGGCAGCGCGTAGATCGTGTCGATGCCGTGGGCGATGAGCGCGCCCACGGCAGCTTCGGCCGTCGTCATCCGTACGGCCGCCTCGGCAGGAGGTGTGTTGGGCTGCTTCGCCTTGCTCATGACGCCTGAAGTTGTGCAGATCGACGAGATACTGTCGAGGCCTCCGCGACCGTCGCCGTCCTTGCGGCGCCAGCCGGATTGAACCTCATCCCAAAAGCCGCCGACTAATGGTCGAATGGATAGCCGAAGTTGGCGATGATCAAGAACGTTATCATTGGACTCAGCCTTATCGCGCTCGGCGTGATCGTGGTCGGTTCGCTCGACGCCGCCAGAACTGCGGCCCCCAACTTCGCTATGCCGGATGGAGCCAGCCTCATCAATGAGCAGCGTGCCGTCCGGCAAGTCGGTTGGCAGCGTGAGCTTTCGCTTTCACAAGTGGGACGAGCGAGGCTGCAGCCGACGCGAATGCCGACGCTCGGGGTAAAGAACTAGCCCAGCTTCCGTATCGCAAGACTCGCTTACTCTCCCGAACTCGGCGCGTGCCTGGGTGGAGCGACGGCCCGGCGCGATTGCAGCCCCGTTCTTGACAAGCGACCCCGCACATGTGCCTTTCCGCGCGGCATTAGGGATCGACTGAGCGTCATGCACCGCTATCGCACCCATACTTGCGGCGCCCTGCGCGCAGAGGATATCGGCAAAGAGGTGCGGCTTTCCGGGTGGTGCCATCGCATCCGCGACCATGGCGGCGTGCTGTTCATCGACCTGCGCGACCATTACGGCATCACCCAGGTGGTGGCCGATCCCGACTCGCCCGCCTTCAAGACCGCCGAGACGCTGCGCTCGGAATGGGTGGTGCGCATCGACGGTAAGGTGCGCCGGCGTCCCGCCGGCACCGAAAATCCGGAACTGCCGACGGGTGCTGTCGAAGTGTACATCAATGGTATCGAGGTGCTTGGGCCCGCCGGTGAGCTGCCAATGCCGGTCTTCGGCGAGCAGGAATACCCCGAAGACATCCGGTTGAAATACCGGTTTCTTGATCTGCGCCGCGAGCGGCCGCACCGAAACATCATGCTGCGCGGCGCGGTGATCGATTCCATCCGGCGGCGCATGAAGGAGCAAGGCTTCTTCGAATTCCAGACGCCCATCCTGACCGCATCCTCGCCCGAGGGCGCGCGCGACTATCTCGTTCCTTCGCGCCTTCATCCGGGCAAATTTTACGCGCTGCCGCAGGCGCCGCAGCAGTTCAAGCAGCTGATCATGATCGCGGGGTTCGACCGCTACTTTCAGATCGCGCCGTGCTTCCGCGACGAGGACGCGCGCGCCGATCGCTCTCCCGGTGAATTTTATCAGCTCGACCTGGAAATGAGCTTCGTCACCCAGCAGGACGTATTCGACGCGGTCGAGCCGGTAATGCGCGGGGTGTTCGAGGAGTTCTCGGGCGGCAAGCCGGTGTCGCCGAAATTTCCGCTCATTCCTTATCAGGCGGCGATCCGGCAGTACGGATCCGACAAGCCGGATCTGCGCAATCCATTGGTGATTGCCGATGTGACGGACGAGTTCAACGAGGCGAGCGTTACGTTCAATGCGTTCAAGAACGTCATCAGGGCGGGTGGCGTCGTGCGGGCAATCCCGGCGCCCGGCGCCGCCAGCCAGCCACGCTCCTGGTTCGACAAATTGGTCGAGTGGGCGCGCTCGGACATGGGCGCAGCCGGGCTTGGATACATCGTATGGGAGGGCGACGAGGGTAAAGGTCCGATCGCCAAGTTCGTGCCGGTGGACGTTCAGCGCAAGATCGGAGCCAAGGCGGGAATTGGACCCGGCGATTGCCTTTTTTTTGCTGCCGACAAACCGCCGGCCGCGGCCAGGCTCGCCGGCGCCGCCCGCAGCAGAATTGCCGAGGAGCTTGGGCTGATCGACAAGGGCCGTTTCGAATTCTGCTGGATCGTCGATTTTCCCATGTACGAATGGAACGAAGAAGAGAAGAGGATCGACTTCTCGCACAACCCCTTTTCCATGCCGAACATGGCGCCCGAAGAATTCCTCGCGCTCGATCCAGCCGACCGCAAGAAGATTTTGTCGATCAAAGCGATTCAATACGACATCGTCTGCAACGGTATCGAGCTGTCGTCCGGCGCCATCCGCAATCACCGCCCTGACGTCATGCGCAAGGCGTTTGCGATCGCCGGCTACGACGAAAATACGCTGGAGCAGAAATTCGGCGGCATGCTGCGCGCGCTTTCGCTTGGCGCACCGCCGCACGGCGGCATCGCGCCGGGCATCGATCGCATCGTGATGCTCCTGAGCGGGGAAGAGAACCTGCGCGAGGTCGTGCCGTTTCCAATGAACCAGCGGGCCGAGGATTTGATGATGGGGGCGCCGTCGGACGTCTCGCAGAAGCAGCTGCGCGAGCTGCACATCAGGCTTGCATTGCCGGAAAAGTGATTATTTCCCACTGACCCGCGAAAATCTTGGACACTTCGTTCGAGACAGCTTTGCTGCTTGATTCAATTCCGAATTCGGAGTTGAATTTTTGCACGCATAAAAAAGCGGCCGTCTTCTCATTCGACGGATCGCGCGGCCATTGCCGGCCCGGGGTGTCGAGCGCCGCTGGCGCGAGGGAGGAGATCATGCATGACATCGAGCGACGCGCCTTCGTGAAAGGCGCGGCAATCGGCGTACTCGCCTTCACGATCGACGGTGCTGAGGTACTGCTCACGCCGCGCGCGGCACGCTCTCAAGGCGTGCCATTGCGGACGCTGACGGCCGCGCAGGCCGCCACGCTCGATGCGCTCGGCGAGACGCTCGTCCCCGGCGCCCGCCAGGCCGGCATATCTCATTTCGTCGATCAGCAGATCACGATCCCGGCGGAGGAGGCGCTGCTCGAAGCCCGCATCCTCAACGTGCGCCCGCCCTATGCGAACTTCTATCGCGCCGCGCTGGGTGCCGTCGACCGCAGCAGCCAGGCACTCAACAACGGCCACGGCTTTGCGCAGCTGAGCGAAGCCGAGCAGCGCAGCTTCGTCGACGCTATGCGCCAGAACAAGGTCGAGGGTTGGCAAGGCCCTCCTGGACCATTCGCCTATCTGGTGTTGCGCAGCGATGCTGTCGACGTCGTCTACGGCACCATGGACGGCTATGCCGCCCTCGGTATTCCCTATCGGCCTCACATTGCTCCGACCAAGAGGTGGTGACATGGCGAACGAAAAAGTCGACGTCGTCATAGTCGGTGCCGGCGCGTCGGGTTCGGTTTTCGCCGCGGTGCTGGCGAAGACCGGCAAAAAGGTCGTTATCCTGGAGCAGGGACCGGACTGGCAGCTCGCCGATCTCATCAGCTCCGATTTCTGGGGGCGGCGGATCAAGCCCGCGAGCGGTCCATTCCTGCTCGAAGGCAAGAATCCGTTCGGCTACGTCTACCAGGCGGGCTGGGGCGTCGGCGGCGCGGCGCTGCACTACTTTGCCAACTTCCCGCGGCTCTTGCCGAACGATTTCAAGATTAAGAGCGAGCACGGCCGCGCGCTCGACTGGCCGATCTCCTACGACGATGTGGCGCCGTATTACGATAAAGTCGCGCAGGACGTCGGCGTGTCGGGCGACGCCAAGGCCGAGGAAATCTGGCGGCCGGCGGGCGCGCCCTATCCCATGCCGCCGATGAAGACATTCCGAAACGGCGAAATCTGGCTAAAGGGTTTCACCGCGGCCGGCATCCGCATGGCGCCGGCCGCGGTTGCCATGACCTCGACCGATTACAAGGGTCGGCCAGCTTGCATTTATGATGGCTGGTGCCACGTCGGCTGCCCCACGGGCGCGCTCGCGAATCCGCTGGTCACCTATCTTGGTGACGCGAAGAAGGCCGACGCCGAGGTGCGTCCGCTTTCGACGGTCACGCGCGTGCTCAGCAACGCGCAAGGCAACAAGGTGACCGGCGTCGAATATTACGACGCCAAGAAGGAGCGGCAGGTGCAGGAGGCGAGCGTGGTGGTGCTGGCCGCCTGGTCGGCGCAGAATCCGCGCCTGCTGCTCAACTCCGCAACCGACAAGCACGCCAAGGGGCTCGCCAATTCAAGCGGCCTCGTCGGCAAATACATGATGGCGCATTTCGGCTCGGGCACATGGGCGCTATTCGATGAAGACGTCCAGAATCACATGGGCACGACCGGCGCGCAGTTCATGTCCTACGATCGCTACGGCAAAACCAGCCATAAAGGCACTTTCGGCAGCTCGTTCATCGTCGCGGGCTCCGCGCTCAAGACGAGCGATCTCGGCGGCTTCGCCAACGCGCGGCTCGACTTGTTTGGTCCTGATCTTGCCGCCTTCATGAAACGCGCGGCGCGAGGACTGACCCGCATCAATGCGTTCGGCGAGGCGTTGCCGAACATCGAGAACCGCATCGAGCTCGCGAGCGACAAGGATGGGTTCGGCATGCCGCTCGCGAAAATCATCCATAGCTTCGACCAAGACGCGGTCGCGTTGTGGAACGCAAATTTCGAGGAGGGACTTCAAGTCGCCAAAGGTACAGGTGCCAAAGAAGTCTGGTCGGCGCGCGGCAACATGCCGACCATCCACCTGATGGGAGGCACCATCATGGGCGCGAACGCCGGCGATTCGGTGACCAACAGCTACGGGCAGACGCACGAAATCCCCAATCTCTATATCGCTGGGCCGGGCATCTTTGCGACCGCGGGCGCGTCGAACCCGACCTACACGATCCTCGCACTTTCGCTGCGCGGCGCCGAGCACTTGGCGGCACATTGGAGCACGGTGGCCGGGTGAGCCAGCGGCAAGAGCTGCTTCACCCTACGCGCGGCGCCACGTCCCTGAACGGGCGCCGCGAATCTCGCCGCGGCTGCGGGAGCGCGCGAGTTTAGCCGGCCGTGAGACGCGGCAACAGACCGAGCGCATTCTCGCGCTCGATGGCGCGCTGGTCGGCCACCGTGAAGCCCCAGTCCGCAATGCCCCGATTGACCTCCGCGCCGTCGCGGAACGGAAAGTCGGTGCCGTAGAGCGCCTGCGAGATCGACACCATTTTCAACAGCGCGGCGATCTGGCCTGGCGTGTTGCCTTGCGCCAGCTCGTAGTAGAACTTCCTGAATTCGGGCAGGGGGCCGTCGGGGAGATTCGCCGGTTTGCGCTCCGCGGCCAGGCGGATGAAACGGCCGGTCAGGAATGGCAGCGTACCGCCGCTGTGGGAGAAGACCCAGCGAATATCCGGAAACTTCATTGCCGTTCCGCTGAACACGACGTGCGCGATGGTTCGCGTCGAATCGGTGGCGTATTCGATCGACGAGGGCGGGATGCCCGGAACGATACCGCGGCAGCAATCCGGCGTGGTCGGGTGGACATAGATCACCGCCTTGCGCCGGTTGAGCTCTTCATAAACCGGAGCGAATGAAGCGTCGCCGAGATACTTGCCCTGGTAACTGGTCATCAGCCCGATGCCATCGGTTTTCAGCGTATCCAAGGCGTATTCGATTTCCTTAAGGCTTCCTTGCACGTCGGGTGGGGCGATGACGGCAAACAGGCCGAAGCGGCCAGGATAGTCTCTCGCGAGTTGGGCGGCATATTCATTGAGCCGGCGCGCGAGATCGCGCGATTCCTCGACATTGTTTCCATACCAGACCCCGGGCTGGACGACCGACAGCACCGCGGTCGCAATCCCACTCTTGTCCATGTCCTCGAGCGAAGACGAAGGCGACCATTTCGGCGGAGGCCCTCCCACGCGCCGCCCCGGCGCCGCCATGGCATCGGCGTGGAATTGGGGAAGGAAATGGTGATGCACGTCGATCCGCGTCTTGGCGGCAGGAGCTTGCGCAGCCGCAGGCGCCACGCTGCTGATTGCCGGCACCGCCGCCATGCCCAGTGCGGCCACGCCGCCTGCCAAGAAATGTCTCCGTGCAGGCTTTGCCGGCGCGCAGGTTAGCTCGCAGCACATGCAGCCGCGGAAAAACTTGCGTCGTGTGGAATTGGCGCTCATCCCGTCCTCGCGATTTGTCGAACCTGGTGAGACCTCGCCTCGATACGTCGACGATCATCGGGCCGGACGGTCAACAATGCAACGTAGTGACACGTGCCCGAGCAGCGATTCGCGGTGGCGCTGACGGACGCTGCCGTCTGCAGCGCGGCCCCGCTAGGAGTTTCTCCACCTCTGCTCCGCAGAATCTTCTTGACTCCGGGGGTCTGGGCCTTATGTGGGGGCAGGCCGCTGTGATCTGTCCACGCGTATGGGCTGATCGGCGGCATTCGCTTGCCTGACGCCGCTTGTCGGCACTCGGTTGGATCTCTCGGTTGGGGAGGACGCCAATGCGCCAGAACGCCCTCTTGCGATCGGGGAAGGGCTTGGCGAACCCAAGCACCGCCCGCAAGAACGTCGCTCATGTGGCCATGGTCAAGGCCGCGCCTGCCGAGGGGCGCGAAGGGCATTTCGCCGTGCGCAACGGTGTGCGTTGCGCCGGCGTGCATCTGATCGTCGACCTGCATGGAGCCGAGGGGCTGAACGATATCGATTTGATCGAGGCGACGTTACGCCGCTGCGTGAATGCCGCGCAGGCGACGCTGCTGCACATCCATCTGCACCATTTCCAGCCCAATGGCGTGTCGGGCGTAGCGGTGTTGGCCGAGAGTCACATTTCTATCCACACCTGGCCGGACATCGGCTATGCAGCCCTCGACGTGTTCATGTGCGGCAAGGCCATTCCCGATGCCTGCATCCCGGTGCTGCGCAAAGCCTTCAAGGCCAAGCGCGTCGAGGTCAACGAAATCTTGCGCGGGCAGGACGCCTGACCAGACGATAAAGACGCACGGATCGGCGTACTGTTTTCTGTCGTTGTGCCGTGCGGCAGCCGTCATCTGACCATGGCTGAAAAACGCCGGATTCCCGAGACGTTGTTTGACGAGCTCGGCTTCCGCATGACCTACGAGGTCGAGCGCGTCATCTATGAGCTCGAGACCGAGCATCAGCATCTCGTTCTGTTCGAGCACCCCTTCTTCGGCAAGATGCTGATGCTCGACGGTGCGACCCAGGTCACCACCAAGGACGAGTTCGTCTACCACGAGATGATGAGCCACGTGCCGATCCTGGCGCATGGCCATGCCAAGGAGGTGCTGATCGTCGGCGGCGGCGACTGCGGCGTCGCGGAGGAGGTTCTCAAGCACAAAACCGTCAAGCGCCTGACTCAGGTGGAGATCGACGCCTCAGTGATCGAGTTTGCCAAGCGGCACTTCCCGGAATTCACGGGGCCGGTATTCGCCGACAAGCGCTTCGACCTCGTCATCGCCGACGGTATGAAATATGTGGCCAAGACCAACCGGCGCTTCGACGTCATCATTGTCGATTCGACCGACCCCGTGGGTCCGGGCAAGGTCCTCTTTAGCCAAAAATTCTACGCTGCCTGCAGCCGTTGCATGACCAAAGGCGCGGTGATGGTCACGCAGAGAGGTGTGCCGATGTTCCAGGCGGGCGAACTCACCGAGGCTGTCACTGGCTTCCGGAAGCTGTTTGCCGATGGTTATTGCTACGTTGCCGCGATTCCGACCTACGTGGGCGGTCATTTGGCAATCGGCTGGGCCACCGACAATGTCAAATTGCGCCATCTCCCCATCAAGACTATTGCGGATCGCTACAACCGCGCCGGCCGCTTCCCAACTAGGTACTGGACGCCGGAAGTGCACGCGGCCGCCTTCGCGCTTCCGCGTTTCATCGCCGAGAAGGTTGCGAAAGCAACGCAGCGCCGCTCCGGAGCTGCGCGGGATGCCGTCGCGGGCAGAAAATTCAGCGGGAAGCCGTCTCCTTCGCGACGTCGAAGTTGAGCTCGATCAGCACGTTGTTCGGATCGGTCACGAAAATCTGGCGGCGCGTGCTGTTCGGCACCTCGTTGGCGCGAAACGGCACGCCTTTGCGCGCGAGATGCTGCTTCATGGCCTCGAAGCCGCGGCTGCCGAAGGCGATGTGGTCGATGACGCCTGAGTCCGGCCGCTGCGGCTTGTCGGTCGGCGAAATGTCATTGAGATGCAGCACCGGATGGCCTTCGCTGTAGAGCCAAGCGCCGGGAAAGTCGAACGGGGGGCGCGGCCCGTTCACCAAGCCCAGCACCTCCTCGTAGAAACGCACCGTATCGCGCAAGTTGCGGGTCGAGACGTTATAATGGTCGAGCACACCGACGCTCATGCTCATCTCATTCCTCCTTCCGGCGATTTCCTGGCCCGGCGCAAAGCTTAGCGCGAAACGCAGGAGGTGACGAGGCGTTGCTGCCGCCGTGGAGAATTGAAAATAGGCGGCGCAAAAGCTGCCCATCTCGCTGGTGGTCGCTGTGCAGCATTAAGCGCGCTGGGGCGGACCGCGTGAGCGGCTCAGCCGGCGCCACTGCGGTGCAGCTATGGCCTAGAACACCGCGAGAACCCTCAGCAGCGAAATCACGCCGATAATAATCACGATCACGCGCACGATCTGTTTGGTGCGGCCGTCAAGCGGCAGCATATTGACGAGATAGAGGACCAGAATGACGACGAGGAAGGTGATGAGCACGCCAATGAGGACGTTCATGCGCGTTCCCTCTCGATGAAGCCTTTGGGCAGAATCGATTTAGAATATGAATCATAGCGGGATTCCGCGGCGCTGGCATCCGCCTCGGTCATGCGCCAAGCGCGTCGATACCGACGGGGTGACCTGGGAAGCTCGAGGGCAGCGCACCCGCCCGGTGACGTCCTACGGCTTGCGCTGAGTCTTGCGAGGCTCGAGCACCTCTTGCGGCAGCGCGCCCATGCGCGCGGCCACCTCGCGGGGCACGCCGTAATCGCGCAGGACATAGCGCAAGTCGCGCAACCCGCAGGCCTCGCGCTGGACGACGAAATGCCATAGCGCAACGCTCGCCTCCGCAACCAGCTTCGCGCGCAATTGGCGGCCTGCAGTTGACGCCGCTTGCGGATGGCTCGCCTCGAACCGGGCCAACGCCGCAAGGCTTGCTTCGAGTGCCCGCCCCAGCCGGCCGAGCGCCGATGCCTTCTCCTGGCGGAATTCGTCCGCGAGCAACTCTGCAGGAGAAGGCCTGGTCTTGCGGGACATTGGTCGATGGCTCGCGCTGATGTTCCATATTCGCCGCGATAATCGACCTGTCGAGTCCCTCTTGCGAGGTCGCTTGATGTGCTCGCGGCGATCGGTGCATATGGTCGCTGCCGGCGCTCACGCGTGTGCGCAGGACGACTACGGGAGGAACGACAATGACAAGGGCTAACTTGGTCGCCACGCTTGCCGTGCTGGCGATCGTCGTGGGGGCCGGCCGCGGCGCCTGGTCGCAAGAGACGTTGAAGGTCGCGATCCCGCAACGCGGGGCTTGGGACGCGGGCGTGGCCGAGCTCGGCCAGCGCGGCGGCATTTTCAAGAAACACGGCCTCAATCTCGAAATCCTTTACGTCCAGGCCGGCCCGGAATCGATCCAAGCTGTGATCGGCGGCAGCATGGATATTGCAACCGCCGCCGGCGTATCGGCCGCCGTGGGCACTTTCGCCAAGGGCGCGCCTATCCGTATCATCGGCAGCGAGATGATCGGTGCACCCGATCTCTACTGGTACGTGCCGGCGAACTCACCGATCAAAACGATCGAGGATTTCAACGGCAAGACGGTTGCGTACTCATTGACCGGCTCATCGAGCCATGCCGCACTGCTGGCGCTCATTGCGCAGTACAAGCTCACCGCCAAACCGACGTCGACCGGCACGATCGCTGCAACCATCACGCAGACCATGACCGGGCAAGTCGACGTCGGCTTTGGCGCGGCGCCATTCGGGCTCGATCTCGTGGAGGACGGCAAAATCCGGATCATCGCTACCGGCAGCGATGTCACTTCGCTCCGCAGCCGCACGGTGCGCGTCAATCTGACCAATGTGAACACGCTGCAGAACCGGCGCGACGCGATCATCCGTTTCAATCGCGCCTACCGAGAGACCGTCGCATGGATGTATTCCGATCCCGCCGCGCTCAAAATCTATGGGGAGTACTCCAGCTTGCCAGAGAAGATCGTGCTGCGGGTACGCAATCTCATTCCCAAGGGGAGCATGGCAACCGATCGCGTCGAAGGCATCGACCAGATCATGGCCGACGCCGTGGCAGCAAAATTCATTCCTGCGCCGTTGACGGCCGAGCAGGTCAAGGAGCTGGTGCAGATTCCGAGGTGAGCGAGCGCGACGCGTAAACGCCGCGCTCGGCCGCTACGCTCGTAGCGATCAGGTGAGCACTTTGTACTTCTTGAACCAGGCGATCATCTGGTTCCAGCCGTCCTCGGCCGCCTCCTTGCGGTAGCTGGGGCGGTAGTCGGCGTGGAAGCCGTGGGGGGCGCCGGGATAGGTCTTGATCTCGAAGGTCTTTCCTGCCGATTGCAGGCCCGCTTTCATTGCGTCGACCTGGCCGAGCGGGATGCCTTGATCGGCCTCGCCATAGAGACCGAGCACCGGCGCTTTCATCTCCGGCGCCAGCTCGGTCGGACTCTTCGGCCAGAGTGATTTTTGCGCCGGCGGATCGACAACCGTGCCGTAGAACGCCACGGCCGCCTTGAGGTCCTTGTTGTGCGCGGCGTATTCCCACACCGTTCGCCCGCCGCGACAGAAACCCATGATGCCGAGACGGTTGGCGTCGCCGCCCTGGGATTTCGCCCACGCCACCGTGGCGTCGAGGTCTGAAAAGAGCTCGGCATCCGGTTTGCTGTTCACGATCGGCATCAGCTGCGGTATGTCGGTGATCTTGGTCAGGTCCGTGCCCTTGCGGAAATAGTAATCCGGCGCGACCGCAAACGCGCCTAGCTTCGCCAGGCGGCGCGTGACGTCTTTGATGTATTCGTGCAAGCCGAAAATCTCCATCGCGACCAGGATGATGGGCGGGTTCTGCGCGTTGGCCGGCCGCGCGTAATAGACCGGCATTTCCCCGCCGGAGACCTTGACCTTCGCTTCGCCGGCGGTGAGGCCGGTGGTGTCGGTATGGATCGCATCGGCGCGAACCGGCCCCGCGGCGAGGGTGTAGCCGGCGGCGGCTGCGGCCGAGGCCGTCAGGAAGAAGCCGCGGCGCGAGAGCGGATCAACCTGGTGCGCCAGTCCCTCGATATCGGGCATCAGCTTGGGTTGGGCAGACATGCGAAATCTCCTGTTGGGGCGTCGGGAAACCTTGCCGTGGGTTGGTCATGCACCGAGCATGTGGGTTGGTCATGCACCGAGCATAATGACAGATTGTCACCATGAATAAGCGACAGTTGTTCCGATTCCATCGAACTTTTCGCTGCCGCCCGCGGCTCTGGGGTAACACTGGGGGAGCAATCGCTGGTAACGGGCCCCCGGACCACCCCAGCGCCGACCTATCAACCTCGTGCGCTAACCCAAGTTCCAGACTGTCGTTGCGGTTATGGATT
>Ga0306926_10000626_pt1 | contig 33488 bp, 27 predicted proteins | sample flu12Cox44000178_FD_203759 | JGI IMG/M metagenome (GOLD analysis project Ga0306926, IMG submission 203759) | Lab enrichment of tropical soil microbial communities from Luquillo Experimental Forest, Puerto Rico - flux8day.12C.oxic.44.000.178 (v2)... | ecosystem: Environmental > Terrestrial >...
AAGAACAAGGTCTTTCGCAGCATGCTGCCGATCGACCCGAAGCATGTCGTGCGCGGGCAATACACGGGCTACCGTTCCGAGGCCGGCGTCGACCCCGAGTCCGATACCGAGACCTTCATCGCGTTGAGATGCGGGATCGACAATTGGCGCTGGGCCGGCGTGCCGTTCTTTCTGCGCACCGGCAAGCGGCTGGCGGAGGGCCAGCGGATCATCTCCATTGCCTTCCGCGAACCGCCCAAGAGCATGTTCCCGCCGGGGTCGGGCGTCAGCGCGCAGGGCCCGGACCATCTGACCTTCGATCTCGCGGACGCCGCGAAGATGTCGCTGTCCTTCTACGGCAAGCGGCCCGGGCCGGGAATGCGGCTCGACAAGCTGAGCATGCAGTTCGCCATGCACGACACCGGCTTGATCAGCGACGTGCTCGAAGCCTACGAGCGCCTGGTCCTCGACGCGATGCGCGGCGACCATACGCTGTTCACGACCGCCGAGGGCATCGAGCGGCTTTGGGAGGTGTCGATGCCGCTGCTCGAGGCGCCGCCGCCGGTCCGGCTTTATCCCCCCGGAGGTTGGGGGCCGCAATCGATGCATCAGCTGATCGCGCCCCATGCCTGGCGGCTGCCGTTCGAGCGGGTCTGGCGCAACCCCAATCCCGCCGGCGGCTGACCCCTGGCAGTCGTCTGCAAGCGTCGGGTTGAGGACGCAATCAGTTTACGCCGATCACGCTACCCGCCGATTTCGTGCCCAACGATTGTTGATCTGATCGAGAGCTGCCGGAAGGTCAGCGCGTCCAAGGCCGACCGATTCCGTCCAATCAAAAGAACGTAGGAACAGGCACAATCAAGATCGCGCTGCTTTCCCGCATTTGAAGGCGTCTGCACATTGCCGTTGTCCCACCTCTTGCGAAACCGAAGAATCTTCAGTCAGCCCGTCACACGGCTGTCACGCAGGGCCGCTTTGCTTCGGCTTTCAGCCTCATTTCGAGGGCTTCACGGCACGGCCGATTGGCCCATGGCCAAGCCGCCGCTTCCGCTTGCCCAAGCTGGGGATGATCTTCAACGTGAGGGAAGGCTGCGATACCTCAGCCTCCGAGGAAAGGCCGAATCGGATTCACGGAGGGCTTCATGGACGAAACCACGGATCTCGTCGCCGGCGCGGAATTCCCTGGGCACTATGGCGCCGACCCGGTTCGATTCTCCGGCCACCCCGACGCGCTGCTCGAACGCCATCTCCTGTTCAACGACCTCATCGACCTCCGCTTCGCCGGGGCGCGCCAGACCTTCGAAGCCGCGGCCCGCTCGGTGCGCGACGTGCTTTCGCGGCGCTGGTCGCTGACCTCAGGCACCTACCATCGAGTGAACCCGAAACGCATCTACTACCTGTCGATGGAATTCCTGATCGGGCGGTCGCTGACCAACAACATCACCAATCTGATGCTGGACCGCTATGTCGGACGCGGGGCACGCGAGGCCGACCTCGACTGGCTCGGGCTGATCGAGCAGGAACCCGATGCCGGCCTCGGCAACGGCGGTCTCGGAGGGCTCGCCGCCTGCTTCCTCGATTCGATGGCGACGATGCAGCTGCCGGCGACAGGCTATGGCCTGCGCTACGAGTACGGCATGTTCCGGCAGGTGATCGAGAACTGCTGGCAGCGCGAATATCCCGACAACTGGCTGCACCATCAGGATCCGTGGGAGGTGGCGCGCCCCAGCGAAGTCGTGGAGGTCAAGCTCGGCTGCTCGTTCGAGATGCACCGGGGTAAAATGGAGCTGGTCGCCGGCCGGCCTTCGACACTGATCGGCATCCCTTTCGACCGGCCGGTGGTCGGCTTCGGCGGCAAGACGATCAACATGCTGCGGCTCTGGAGAGCCGCGGCCCACGATTACTTCGACTTCAAGGAATTCAGCGGCGGCGATTTCGTCGGCGCCCTGGTCGGCCGCATCGCGGCCAGCACGCTGACGCGCGTGCTCTATCCGGACGACTCCACCGAGATGGGACAGGAGCTGCGGTTCGCGCAGGAATACTTCCTGGTGGCCTGCTCGCTGGCGGACCTCGTGCGGCGATTCCGCCGGGACAATACCGACTGGAACGCATTTCCGGACAAGGTCGCCATTCAGCTCAACGATACCCACCCCACCCTGGCGGTGCCCGAGCTCATGCGCATCCTGCTCGACGAAGCGGGTTTCGGCTGGGACGATGCCTGGGATATCACGCAGCGAACCCTGGCCTACACCAATCACACGCTGTTGCCGGAGGCGTTGGAGAAATGGCCGCTGCATTACTTCCAGCAGATCGTCCCGCGGCAGCTCGAGATCATCTTCGAGATCAACCGCCGTTTCCTGGACGACGTCCGGCGCCGCTATCCCGGCGACGAGGCCCGCGTCGCGCGCATGAGCCTGATCGAACAGGGGCCCGAGGACAAAGTACGGATGGCCAACCTGGCGATCGTCGGCTCCCACAGCACCAACGGCGTCGCGGCCATCCATTCGCGGTTGCTGCGCGCGACGACCGTCAAAGACTTCGCGGAGATGTTTCCGGAGCGCTTCAACAACAAGACCAACGGCGTGACACCCCGGCGTTGGCTGCTGATGGCCAACCCGGCGCTCTCCGGCGTCATCACCGACGCGATCGGCGACGGCTGGACCACCGATTTCAGCGAGATCGCGGGATTGAAGGGGTTCGCGAACGACGCGGCTTTCTGCGCCGATTTCCGGCGGGCCAAGCGCCAGGCCAAGTCGCAATTCTGCGACTGGCTGCAGGCGACGTCGAAACAGGCCGTCGACCCCGACAGCATCTTCGACTGCCAGGTCAAGCGCATCCATGAATACAAGCGCCAGATGCTCAATGCGCTCCGCGTCGTTGTTCTTTACAACCGATTGAAGGCGCATCCGGAGCTCGACGTGCTGCCGCGAACCTTCTTCTTCGCCGGCAAGGCGGCGCCGGCCTACCAGCTCGCCAAGCTGATTATCAAGTTCCTCAACAACCTCGCGGACACGATCGCGGCAGACCCGGTCGTCTGCGACCGGCTCAGGGTGATCTTTCTTCCCGAATATTGCGTCTCGCTGGCCGAACGGCTGATACCAGCCGCCGATATCTCCAATCAGATTTCGACGGCCGGGTACGAAGCCAGTGGTACCAGCAACATGAAGTTCATGATGAACGGGGCGCTGACCATCGGCACGCGCGACGGCGCCACCATCGAGATGGCGGAAGAGGCGGGCGAGGAAAACTTCTTCCTGTTCGGACTGAGCGCGCAACAGGTCGCCGAGAGCCGCGGCTGGTACAGCCCGTATTGGCACTACGAGCACGAGCCCGAGACCAGGATCGCGCTCGACATGATTTCCGGCGATACCTTCAGCCGGGACGAGTCGGGGATTTTTGCCCCGCTGCGGGACGCGCTGCTGGCGCACGGCGACCATTACATGCACCTTGCCGATCTCAAGTCCTATCTGGAGGCCGATCAGGCGGTGTGCGCACTTTATCGGGATCGCGACGAGTGGGCGCGGAAGGCCATTCTCAACGTGGCCGGCTCGGGCAAGTTCTCGAGCGACCGAACGATCGCGCAATACGCGTCGGAGATCTGGCACGCAAAACCCTGCCCGGTGGGGTAGACGGCGACGGAATGGCGGCTTTCACCGCTGGCTGGCAAGTCGGCCTCAAAGGCAATATTGGTCGATATTGCATGGGGTGATTCTCCGATTTCCGTCGATCCCCGCCCGGGGATGAAATGAAATCGCAATTCCAGCGGCCTCGCGTCGTTTAGCTGCGGTGCCAAAGTTCGGACGCTGTTGGAGGTGCACCCCCACCTGGACGCTCCAGCTTCGAACTGACGCCCATCAGATCAGGAAAGATCATCTTTGACCGCGCCGGGCGTTGAGCAGTTCGATGCAAAGCGGTGATCAACGCAGCGAGTTCCTCTTCCTCTACGTATTGTAGCTCGTCAACAAACATGGCGAGAGCCGCACTGGCGCTTTGCGCCGCTGCGCCCGTCGCCTTGAGCAACGCCTGCAAGTCATGTTCAAGATCTCCGTTGTCCGCCTCCGGGCTCTGGCTCAAAGTCAAACCCGACTTCGATGTCATAGTATTTCACTTTGAGCGCCTTGGGGCCGTGGGTAGTCTTCCGCTCGAGCGAAAAATCCGAGAAAAATCAATGCATGTGAGAAGAAGGACATGATGGTGGCGATCGCACGTCGCTTCGAGAAGCTGTTGATCGCCAACCGCGGCGAAATCGCCTGCCGGATCATGCGCACGGCCAAGCGCATGGGGCTGCGCACCGTCGCGATCTATTCGGATGCCGACAAAACTGCGTTGCACGTGACGCTCGCCGACGAGGCGGTGCTGATCGGACCGCCGCCGGCGAAGGACAGCTACCTGCGCATCGATGCCGTGATCGACGCGGCGCGCGCGAGCGGCGCCGAGGCCGTGCATCCCGGCTATGGCTTTCTCTCCGAGAATGCGGATTTCGCGCAAGCCTGCGGGGATGCCGGATTGGTGTTCGTTGGACCGGCGCCGGAGACGATCCGCCGCATGGGCTCGAAGGCCGCGGCCAAGACGCTGATGGAAGCGAGCGGCGTTCCGGTCGTCCCAGGCTATCACGGCGAAGACCAGAGCCTCAGCGCGCTGCAAGCAGCCGCCGACCGAATCGGCTATCCCCTGTTGGTCAAGGCTTCCGTGGGCGGCGGGGGCAGGGGAATGCGAGTCGTGGGCCGCGCCGAGGAGTTGGCCGAAGCCATCGCTAGCGCCAAGCGCGAAGCCGCCGCCGCCTTCGGCAATGACGATGTCCTGCTCGAGCAGTTCGTCGCCAAGCCCCGCCATATCGAGGTGCAGGTGTTCGGCGATACTCACGGCAACGTGGTGTCCCTGTTCGAGCGCGACTGCACGCTGCAGCGGCGTCATCAAAAGGTGATGGAGGAAGCGCCGGCAACTGCGATCGCGCCCGAGCGGCGCGCGCGCATGTCGGCGCTGGCGCGCATCGCCGCCGGCGCGGTCGATTACCTCGGCGCCGGCACGGTCGAGTTCATCGCCGGTGCGGACGATTTTTATTTCCTGGAGATGAACACACGCCTGCAGGTCGAGCATCCCGCCACCGAGATGATTACCGACCAGGATCTGGTGGAGTGGCAATTGCGCGTGGCGTTCGGGGAGCGGCTGCCGCTCGCCCAGGATGCGATTATGGCGAATGGGCACGCGATCGAGGCGCGCATTTACGCGGAGGACGCGGCAAAAGGCTTTTTGCCCGCGACCGGCGCGATCCGCGAGTGGCGCGAACCAGCGGGAAGCGGCATTCGCGTCGATACCGGTTTTCGCGCGGGCGATGCGGTCACGCCTTATTACGATGCGCTGCTGGCGAAGCTCATTGTCTCCGCACCGGACCGGCCGCAGGCGCTCGAGCGCCTGACCGCGGCGTTGCGCGAGTTCAAGATCGGCGGTGTCAACACCAATCTCGATTTTCTCGCTGCGCTGGCGAGCCATCCGCAGGTCGTTCACGACGAGATCGATACCGGCTTCATCGAGCGCGAACTTGCCGCGTTGACGATCGCCAAGCGCTCGATCGCGCCGCTCGATCTTGCCGCGGCCTGTGCGGCGGTGCTGTTGCGCGAGCAGGCGGAGCAGCGGGCGGACGATCAATCGCCCTGGAACCGCAGCGATGGTTGGACCGTTACCGGCAGCCGCAGCCTGCGCCTGAGCTTTCGCCAGGCGGTGCAACGCCACGACGTCTCGCTCAGGTATGAACGTGACGGCTTGAGCATGGAATGGCATGGCACGACCGCGCGCCTGCAATTTGTCCCGCGCGATACGGGCGTGATCGATGTGTGCCTGGGCGACGCGCCGGAGCGGGTGTCGGTGGCCTGGTCCGGCCGCGATCTCGAGCTGACAACCCCACGCGGGCGATGCGTCCTGCACTGGATCGATCCGTTCGCGGCGCAGCCGGGCGAGGCGGCAACCGCCGGCCGGGTCGTCGCACCAATGCCGGGCACGGTGATGCAAATCCTTGCCCAGCCCGGGGTCGCGCTGGCGCGCGGTGCGTCGCTTATCGTGCTCGAAGCAATGAAGATGGAACACACCTTGCGCGCTCCTACCGACGGCCGGATCACCGCGCTCAAATGCGCGGTCGGCGACTTCGTGCAGGAGGGCGCGGAACTCGCCGACTTCGAACCGGCTGCAGATGAGAACGCGTCGCAGTGAGATGGAAATAGCGGGCCGCAATCTCGGTATGCTCCCTCCGCGGCTTGCGGGAGAGGGGACCGCCCGGCCCCGCCCATCGCAGTCGCCGTTTCTGCTTTCATCTCGATTTAATCCCCTCTAAGCAGCACACACGGGCTGCAGTAATGGACACGGATGTTCTCATCGTCGGCGCGGGTCCCACCGGCTTGACGCTTGCCGTCGATCTCGGCCGGCGCGGTATACGTTGCACGATCATCGAGCAGAAGGAGGCGCCGCAGTTTCTTCCCAAAATGGAGCGCTGCAACGCGCGCACGATGGAGATCTATCGGCGCATCGGCATCGTCGATCGCATTCGTGCCGCCGGTCTGCCGAGCCATTGTCCCATGGACGTGTTCATCGTGCTTTCGCTCGTCGAGCCGCCGCTGCTGCATCTTCCCTATCCCTCGGTCGATGAGGCGCGGGCGTTGACCACCGCAACCAACGATGGCAGCCAGCCGCTCGAGCCGTATCAGCTCATTTCCCAATACACGCTCGAGCCGGTGTTGAAGGAAATCGCGGAAGAATTTCCGTCTGTGACGGTCCGCTACGGCTGCGAATTTCTGTCCTTCGCGCAGGACGAGCGGTCGGTCACGGCGACCGTCAAAAGCGGCAGCACGACGTCGAAGATCACGGCACAATACCTCGTCGGCTGCGACGGCGGATCGAGCCCGGTGCGCCGGCAGCTCGGCATCGGACTCGCCGGCGACAGCAATCTTCTCGAGCTGCGCCAGGCGCTCTACTACTGCGAGGAGCTTTACGAGCGCATCCCGATCGGCAAGGGGCGGCACTACCACGTGGCCGATGGGCAATCGACGTTCCTGATCGTGCAGGATTCGACCAAGCACTTCACCTTGCATTCGGTCGTGGAAACCGACGCCGACATGGCGACCATGTTCGAGAAGACCGTCGCCATGCCGGTCAAGTACGAGATGGTCTATGTCGGTCAGTGGCGGCAGAACCTGCTGCTCGCCGACGGCTACGGGCGCGGCCGCGTGTTTCTCGCCGGCGATGCGGTGCATCTCGTGATCCCGACCGGGGGGCTCGGCATGAACAGCGGCGTCGGCGATGCTATCGATCTGTCGTGGAAGCTCGCCGCCGTGCTCGCCGGTTGGGGCGGACCCAATCTGCTGCCGTCCTACGAGATCGAGCGGCGGCAGATCGGCGATCGCAATGTTGCCGCGTCACGCCATGCGACGGTCGGTCGCCGCGCCTGGCGTGCCGCTTACCGGCCCAACATCCGCGACAACACGCCGGAAGGCGCGGCGAGCCGCGCCAATCTTTCCCGCATCGCCGATGTCGAGCAGCGCAAGAGCAACGAGATGATCGGCGCCGAGCTCGGCTACCGCTATGTCGGCTCGCCGCTGATCGCGGCGGAGTCCGGCGAGGGGCCGGAGCACAATTTCATGCAATACGTCCCGACCACCTGGCCGGGCGCGCGGCTGCCGCACGTGTGGCTCGACGACGGAACCGCGATCCAGGATCGCATTGGCTACGGGCGCGGCTACACGCTCTTGCGGCTCGGCGGCACGCGCGTCGACACGGACGGGCTGCAGCGGGCATTCGGCGCGATCGGCGCGCCGTTCCAGGCGCTCGATTTTCCCGACGCGGCGCCGCGCGACGTCTATGGCTTCGATCTGCTGCTGCTGCGGCCCGATATGCACGTGGTGTGGCGCGGAAACGCGCCGCCGCCCGATCCGGCGAAGCTCGCGGCCATGGCGACGGGGCATTGAGGTCGTCATGCCCGCGCTTGGCGCGGGCATCCAGTCTTTTTTCTGCAGCCAAAGACGTGGATGGCCGGGACACCAGCGCGTTTACGCGCGTCTTCGACGCGCTATGCCCGGCCATGACGTCGAGACGTCACACCATCAGCACGATGGAACCCGTCGTCTTGCGCGTCTCCATGTCGGCATGGGCGCGCGGGGCGTCGGCCAAGGGATAAGTGCGGCTGATCGGGATCTTGATCTTGCCGCTCGCCACCATCCCGAACAAATCGTTGGCGGCGGCGATCAGCTCGGCGCGGCTGACGATGTAATTGGAGACGCTGGGATGGGTGAGATAGATCGAGCCCAGCGCGCCGAGCCGCCGCGGCGGCATTGGATCGGGATCGCCCGAAGCCTCGCCGAGCGACGCCATGACGCCGCGCCGGCGCAGGCAGCGCAGCGAGCCCTCGAACGTCACCTTGCCCACAGAATCGTAAACCACGGGCACGCCTTCGCCGCCGGTGATCGCGCGCACGCGCTCGGCGAAATCTTCCTTTGTGTAAACGATTGGGTGATCACAGCCGTGGGCGCGGGCGATTGCCGCCTTTTCCTCGCTGCTGACCGTGCCGATGACGGTGGCACCGAGCTGCTTGGCCCATTGGCACATGATCAGGCCCAGCCCGCCGGCGGCGGCATGAATGAGAATGGTGTCGCCCGGCTTGACCTTGTAGGTTTCTGACAGCAGGCAGCGCGCGGTCATGCCGCGGATCATCATGGCGGCGGCCAGCCGGGTATCGATGGCGTCGGGCAGCGAAATAACCCGTGCCGCGGGAACGACGCGCATTTCCGCATAAGAGCCTTCCGGCATGCTCGCATAGGCGACGCGCTGTCCGACTGCGAAACCGCTGGCCTGCGGGCCGACCGCGTCGATGACGCCCGCGCTCTCGAGTCCAATGCCGGAGGGCAATGATTTCACGGCGTGCGCGCCACGCCGCATGAGAATGTCGCGGTAATTGACCGCCACCGCGACATTGCGGATGCGCACCTCGCCGGCGCCTGGCGCGTGCTCCTCGACATCTTCGAACTGCAGCACCTCTGGGCCGCCGTAGCGATGGAAGCGGAACGCCTTCATGACGGTGTGGGAATCAGGCCATCAGCGGCTCGAGGTCGAGCTCGAGCGCCCGCAACACGCGCGCGTTCATGTTGTAGGTGCCAATCAGCACGGTCAGTTCCACGATTTCGCGCGCATTGAAGTGGCGCTTGACCTCGGCGAACACCGGATCCGGTACCGCGATGTCGCGGGTCATCGTGTCGGCATAGGCGAGCGCGGCGCGTTCGCTCGGGCTGAAAAAATTCGAGGCGCGCCAGTCGGCGAGCGCATCGCACTCCTCGAGCGAGAGGCCGTCCGCCAGCGCCAGCGAGGGGACGTGCTGGCGCAGCACGTATTCCGATTTGGCGAGATGGCCCATGCGGATGATGACGGTCTCGCGCAGGCGGCCGCTCAGCGTCGTCTTCCAGCGCACCGCATTGGAGTGATTAAACCAGCTCTCTGCGAGCGGCGGCGCATTGAGCAGCATGCGATAGATGTTGATCAGCCTGCCGCGCCGGCCGGCGCGGAATTTTTCGATGAGATCGGCGAATTCGGGATGATCTTGTTCTTGGATCAGCGGCACGCGCGCCATCACTATGTCACTCCATCTTGAATCCGGTCGCCCGGATGATCGGCACCCAGCGCTCGTGCTCGGCGGCAATGAAGGCCCGCGTCTGCTCCGGCCCCGAATCGAGGATCGGCTCGAAGCCCGACGCAATCAGAATCCTCTGAAACTCTGCATCGGCAACGGCTGCGCGCGTAGCGACTGCAATCTGGTCGATGACTGCGTTCGCCACGCCCGCCGGAGCGAACAGCCCGTTGAGGTTGCCGGCGATCATGCCGGGAAGGCCGGCTTCGGCCGCGGTCGGAATATCCGGCGCCGCCTTGATGCGCGTCGTGGTGTTGATCGCGAGGATGCGTACCTTGCCGGCGCGGTGCAGGTCGAGCAGCGGTCCCCCGAGGTTCGGCGTCATCATCGGGATCTGCCCGCTGGCGAGATCGGTGATGCCCGGTGCCGAGCCTTTGTACGGAATGTGCACGATGTCGGGCGCGCCGATCAGCTGCTTGAACAATTCGCCAGCGAGATTGGTGAGCGTGCCGACACCGGCCGAGCCATAGGACAGTTTGCCGGGATTGGCTTTGGCGTAGGCGATCAGCTCCGCAAGACTGTGCGCGGGAACGGACTGATGGACCACGATCGAGGTCGGCGCATTGCAGAGAATGTAGATGCCGGCGAAATCCTTGAGCGGGTCGTAGGGCGGATGGTTCATGATCGCGGGGATCAGCACCTGCGTGCTGGTATTGCCGAACAGAAAGGTGTGCCCGTCCGGCTGCGCGCGCACGACCTCGGTCGCGCCGGTTACACCGCCGCCGCCGCCGCGGTTCTCCGTCACCACGGTGCCGATGATCGGCTTCATTTTTTCCGCCCACATGCGGCCGACCACGTCGGTTGCGCCGCCCGGCGAGAACGGAACCACGAGGCGGATCGGGCGGTCAGGGAACGCGCGCGATATGCGTGGCGATAGCGTCGCAGCGGCAAAACCGGCCGCTGCCGTGGAGACGAATTTGCGTCGATGCATCATTTGTCGGCGCCTCTGCAATCCAAATTCACGTCGTTGCCTCGACCATGGCGCGCAGCTCCGGCGTTGCCTCCGGCATGATCCCGAACCAGGCATGGAATGCGGGGCGCGCCTGGTGAATGAGCATGCCGAGCCCATTCATCGTCGGATTGCCGCGCTTACGCGCCGCGGCCAGAAGCGGCGTCTCGCGCGGAATATAGATGATGTCGCAGACGAGCGTGCCCACCGGCAAGCGATCGAGCGCAAGATCGAGTGGCGGCTCACCCACCATGCCCTGATTGGTGGTGTTGATCAGCATTGCCGCGCCGTCGAGCGCAAGGTGGCGCTGCGCCCAATCCAGCGGCTTGATCGGGCCGCCCAGCTCCTGCGCGAGCGCCGCCGCGCGCGCCGGCGTGCGATTGACCAGCCTGATCTCGCGCGCGCCCTGATCGATCAGGCCGACCAGCACCGCCCGCGCGCCGCCGCCTGCGCCGATCACCGCGGTCGGCCCGGCATCGGCGCGCCAGCCGGGCTGCGCCTCGCGCACGCTCTCGATGAAGCCGAAGGCGTCGGTGTTGCGTCCTTCGAGGGATCCGTCAGGACTGACGACGACGCAGTTGACCGCGCCGATCCGCTTTGCCACCGGATCAAGCCGGTCGACCATGCCGAGCGCCGCCTGCTTGTGCGGAATGGTGAGGTTGCAGCCGGAGAATCCCAGTGCGGGCAGCGCCCGCAACGCGCCCCGCAGGGCCTCCGGTTTGATGGCGAGCGGCAGGTAACTGCCGGTTAGCCCATGTTGCGCCAGCCAATAATTGTGCAGCTGCGGCGAACGCGAATGCATCACCGGCCAGCCCATCAGCCCGGACAGCAGATAGCGATCGGTATGGGTCGGGTTCATACGGAGTTGCGCCGGACCATCGGATGTCATGGCCGGGCTTGGCCCGGCCATCCATGCCTTGGCCCCCTCCCTTCCCTCCCCCGCTTGCGGGGGAGGGTTAGGGTGGGGGGACGTGGATGCCCGGGACAAGCCTGGGCATGACGATCCTTAATCTATTGCAGATTGGGAACGAGCTTCTTCACCGTCTCGATCAAGGCGGGCGGCGTCTCATAGAGATGGGCGATCAGCCGCTGCAAGTGGTCCGGCGGACGGTAGGTCATGTCCAGCTTGATCCGCGCGGCCTCGGCAACGAGCGCGGGGTCGCGGAGGGTCTCGGCGAAGGCCCGGCGCATCAGCTCGACCCGATCGCTGGGCACGTCGGGCGGAAGAACATAGGGGCGGCCGAACTCCGTGCTCGCGAAGATGAACCGCATGAGCTGGCGCTGCTCGTCGCTTTTCGCATAGTCGAAGATCGAGGGCAGTTCGGGCACATCCGGGATCGCCGATTCCTCTGCGCGCAGCAGGAACACGAGCTTGCCCTCGTGAAACAGCTGCTCGTAGGGGCGGAATTGCTGATATGACGCGCAAAGCCCCTGCACCTCGCCGCGTTCCGTGGCGAGGAGCGCGCCCGTCATCCCTTCATAGCCCTGAATGATGCGAAACCGGGTGCCGAGCACGTGATTGAACACCGTCGGTAGGATGCTCAGCGACGAGCCGGCGCCGGCACCGGCGACGATGAATTCCCGGGTGAAGAGATCGGTGATCGTTTTGACCGGAGCGGTAAACCAGCGCACGCAGACACGGGCGGGATGCGATGTTCCGCCGAGCCAATTGAAGCGCCGGGGATCGGCCTCCACGTTCGCCTGGCCCATGAGCGCCTGGCTCGGGATGTTGCGCGAGAACGATCCAAACACCGTGCCGTCGCGCGGCGCCTGGGCGTAGAGAAAATTGGCTGCCGTGATGCTGGCGGCCGCCGGCATGTTTTGCGGAATAATCGTCGGCTCGCCCGGAATGTGCTTCGCCAGATACTTGGCGAGGAAGCGCGCGGCGAGGTCGTAGTCGTTGCCGACGGGATGGCCGATCACCATTCGAAGCTGCCTGCCCCGATAAAAATCCTGCGCGGATTGGCCGGGGGCCGCGGACGCAGTGCCGAGCGCGACAACAAGCGCGAGGAGCGACGAGCGAGCCACGTACCGCCTATTCCGCAGCGCGCCGGCGCGCCAGCGCGGCGGCCTCCTCGTCGTAGCGCTGTTCGCGCGCGAGCAGGGGCTTGAGGCCGACGAGGTCGTAATAGTCCTCGAGCGGGATGAGATGCTCCTGGCAGGGCGCGAGCGAGTTATCGCGCTTGAGCAGCCGCAACACGTCGCGCACTGCCTGCGCCGCGGCAAACAGCGCGACGGACGGAAACGTTGCGGCAACCACGCCTGCGCCTTCCAGCTCCTCGAGGCTGCGCGCCTTCGGCCCCGCCGCCTGCGACAACGTTGCCATGTGGGGTCCGCCCACCTCGCGCAGCACGCGCTTGATCTCGGGGATGGTGTCGACGCCCATGGGCTTGGCCATGTCCGCGCCCGCCTCCATGAACAGCTGGCAGCGCGCGATCGCGCTTTCGACACCCTCAACCCCCGCTGCGTCGGTGCGGGCCGCGATGAACAGGTCGCCGTCGCGCCGCGCATCGAGCGCCGCCTTGATCTTGGCGAGCATCTGTTCCACCGGGACGATCTGCTTGCCCGGCAAATAGCCGCAGCGGTTCGGAAACACCTGGTCGCTGATAAACAAGCCGGCGACGCCTGCCGCCTCGAACCCGCGCACCATCTGGCGCACGTTGTTGACTCCGCCGAAGCCGGTGTCGGCGTCCACATAGACCGGAATGTCGACGGCATCGCAGATGCGCGCGTAGTGGTCGGTGTAATCGCGCATGTTGCACTGGCCCATGTCCGCCTGCGCCAGCATGCTGCCGATCGCGGCATAGCCGCCCGCGACCAGCGCCTCGAATCCTTCGCGCTCGACGATGCGGGCAGAGAGCGCATCATAGGCGCCTGGCATCAGCACGAGCCGCTTGCCCGCCATGATCGCTCGCAGTTTTTTCCTGGCGTTCATGTCCTTGCTCCCTCAGCGCGTCCGCAAACTCATGCGCGGTGATCGCGGGCCGTTTGCAGCCAGGGCTGCTCCGTTGCCATGCGCCGCTCCCAGCTCGCGATGGCGTCGGTGTGTTTGAGCGTAAGCCCGATGTCGTCGAGGCCTTCGATGAGCCGCATGCGGTCGGCCGCGGGAATCTCGAACGCGAGATCGGGACCACCCGGGCCGCTGATGCGCTGCGTCGTAAGATCGACCGTGAACGGCGCTACGCCGTTCACTGCGAGCACGCGTGCCTCGAACGCCTGTGCGTCAGGCATAGCGAGCGTCACCGGCAGCAAGCCATTCTGCAGGCAATTCTCGCGATAGATGTCGGCAAAGCTGCGCGCCACGATGACACGGATGCCGTTCGCCAGCATTCCCCACACCGCCGCTTCGCGCGAGGACCCGGCGCCGAAATTGTGCCCGGTCACGAGGATGCCGGGATTGCGGAACTGCGGCTGGTTGAGGACGAAATCCGGGTCTTCGCCGCCGTCATCGCGGCGGCGTGCGCGCATGAACAGCAGCGCTTTGTAATCCGGCTTGAGCGCGCGCATCGCTTGCACCGGCGCGATCTGGTCAGTGTTGATGTCGTCCTTGAGGAGCGGCACCGCGATTCCGGAATGGGAGGTGAACGGTTGCATCAGGCGTGCCGGGACAGGACTTGCCGCACATCGGCGATGCGGCCGGTGAGCGCGGTCGCGGCGGCGGTCTCCGGGCTTGCGAGATGCGTGCGCACCTTGGGACCCTGGCGATGCTCGAAGTTGCGGTTGGTGGTGGAGACGCAGCGCTCGCCGGGCGCGCCGCGATCGCCGTTCCCGCCGGCGCACATGGAGCAGCCGGATTCGCCCCAGAAGAAGCCGGCATCGCGGAACACGGCGTCGAGCCCCGCCGCCTCCGCCTCGCGTTTCACCGTCGTCGATCCCGGCACCACCATCGCAACGACCCCTGGCGCAACGCGGCGTCCGCGCACCACTTCGGCAGCGGCTTTGAGGTCGGGCAAGCGGCTGTTGGTGCACGAGCCGATGAAGACACGATTGACGGCCAGGCCGGCGAGCGCCATGCCGGGCGTCAGCCCCATATAGGCGAGCGCGCTTTCCGCGGCGGCGCGGCGGCTTGCGTCGACGGTGACCGGATCGGGCACGCAACCGGAAATGCCGAGCACCTGGCCTGGATCGGTGCCCCAGGTGATCTGCGGCTCCAGATTGCTGCAATCGAGGACGTGCTCGCGGTCGAATTCCGCATCATCGTCGCTTGCGAGCGTGCGCCAATGGGCGAGCGCGCGATCCCACATGGCCCCTTGCGGCGCAAATGCCCGCCCCGCGATCCAGCCGAAGGCCGCATCGTCGGGCGCCACGAGGCCCGAGCGGCCGCCCATCTCGATGTTGAGGTTGCACAGCGTCATACGCTGCTCGATCGGCATCGCGCGCGCTGCAGCGCCGCAATATTCCACCACGTAGCCGCGCGCGCCGGCGACGCCGAGCTCGGCAATGAGACGCAACGCAACGTCCTTGGCGCTCACATGCGCGGCGAGCCGGCCGTCGAGACGCACGCGCATGCGCTTGGGGCGTTTGAGCGCCATCACTTGCGTCGCCAGAATATGCGCAAGCTCGCTCGTGCCGCAGCCGAAGGCGAGTGCGCCGAGCCCACCCACGGTGCTGGCATGGCTGTCGGGTACCGCATGGGTGGCGCCGGGCAGCACGATGCCAACCTCGGGCGCCACCACGTGGCAGATGCCCTGCTCTGGGTCGTCAATGTCGAATAGCCTGATGCCGTTGCGGCGGCTGCCTTCGCGCATCGCCTTGAGAAAGGCAGCACCCGACGGATTGGTCTCGTCATCGCGGCCCGGTTTCGTGGCGACGGTATGGTCCTGCATTGAGAAAGTGAGATCAGGTCGCCGCACAGGCCTATGCTGCCTTTCCAGCTGCTCGAAGGCGTGCGGCGCGTGCAGCTCGTGCAGCACGTGGCGGTCGATATAAATGAGCTCGCGGCCGTCGGCGCGGCGCGCGACGAGATGCGCATCCCAGATTTTCTCGAATAGCGTTTTGGGCATCGCGTCTTGCCTTGCTCTGCCTGTTATGACGAGCGCGGCAAGCTTAGCATCAATCCGGTCCCCAATTGCAGCTTCTGGATGTGACCGGAGGTGCGGTTGTCGGGCGTTTGGAAATGGATGTGGATGGCCGAATCCATCGGCGTGAAGACGCCGCGGTGCCGGGTGGAATGGAAGCCGACGATCGCAGCATCCACGTTTTCCAGCTCGAAGGTGGCCTGAATTTTCTTATGTTGCTCCATGTTATGCGGCGGATCGCCGATCCGATTGAGCACATGGAATTCAATATGTTTCTGGTGGCCGCGCAGCATGAAGGGAAGCGGCTTTTGCGGATCGAGCCCCGCGGATTGGGCGGCACGCGGAACGAACGCTTCCAAATCGGCAAAGGAGCGAACGTCAGGCGGAATCGGCAGATCATGCCAAGCACCGACCTCGGCCCAGACGAGGAACGGCGCGCCCGCGTCGTAGTTTTCGCTCACCGCGACGGCGCCGGCGGTATTCACGCGGGCAAGGGAAGGGCGGCTGTCGACGATCGTCACCTCGCCGCGCAGCTGTTCGAGCGGACCGATCGCGTAAAGGTGCGGCGCATTCGCGAGCGTGCGCAGGTCGATTGCCGCCGCGAGCTTGCCGTTCATGATGGTCTCACGTTGCGCGCCGATGAAACGCAGCCGGTAGCCCGGTCCTTGCTCCTCTCTCGTTTGCTCATTTGCGGAAGCGTTATTCGCGGAGGCGCCCATGCCCTCTGCAGCGCAAGCCGAGCAGGCGCACCATCCCAGGCCGCTCATCACAACCGAACGCCGCGACATCATCATCCTTCTCCGGTGCCGGAGCTTACCCGGCTCTTGATGGTAGGGCAGGGCGCGTATGTTGTCTCCATTTTCGACGTACTCGGCGTGGGCATTGCCCCTCAAGCGCCCTCAAACTGGAGAATGTTGAGGCCAGCGTTGGGATCAGTGAGATACATCAGCCCGTTGCGATCCACGTAGCAGTCGCAGGATTGAATCACCTGCGGCCGATTCGGACGTGGATCGAACATGTGGGTCGGATTGGCTGGGACGTAGAAGGCGACCTCGCGCGGCTGAAACGCGTTCTCGATGTCGTAGACGCGCACGCCCGCGTTGTAATAGGTGGCGAAAATCAGGCGCGAGCTCTGGAACGAGCCGGGCCGGTTTTCGTGCAGATTGTGCGGCCCGAAGCTGCCGCCCTTGGCGCAATAATCCGCCTCGGCCGGCTGCGGAAAGGTCGCGATGCTGACCGGATTGCTCGGCTCGCGAATGTCGATCATCCAGATGTAGCGCAGCCCTTCGCTGCAGTTGGCAGTGGTTGGCTCCTCGCCGAGGACCAGAATGTTGCGATCCGGCAGAGGCAGCGGCGAGTGCGTGCCGCCGCCGAACGGCGGATCGAAGTTGCGATGCGCCAACAGCTTCGGTTTGGTCGGATCGGAAACGTCGAGCACCGTGAGGCCGCCGTCGCGCCAGGCGGCGAAGGCGAGATTGCCGGTCACCAGCGCATGGTGGAGCGCGTAACGCTTACCCTCGCGCCAGGTCGGCTTTTCCCCGCCGGCGCGCCACATGCCGGGAAGCCACCAGCGGCCGACCACGTGGGGTTTGCGCGGATCGGACATATCGATGACCGCGAGGATGTGGTCGGTGAAATCGGCGAAATGGATCGACGCATACGCATAACGGCCGCCGGTGTACCAGATGCGGTGCGGCCCGAGACCGTCGACCGGCATGAAGCCGATCTCGACCGGCTTCTCCGGCCGCGAAATATCGTAGACGCGGATGCCGGCGGTAAATCGGCTTCCCCAATCCTTCAGCTTGTCGGCGGGCGAGCCTCCGAAATACGCCTTCTCGTTCTGAAATTCCTGCATGGTCCAGACGCTGGGCGCGTTGACCGCCAGCAGCAGATCGTCATGGGTTTGCAGGTGAAACGCGCGCGTGCCGGTCGGACAGGCGATGAAATCGACCACGCGCGGATGTTTCGCATCGCGCACGTCGATGGTCGTGATGCCGTTGCTGTAGCCGTGCCCGACATAGGCGTGGCCGCGATGGACCATGATTTGCACGCCATCGCCGCGGCCCCCCTGATCCGAATGGCTCACGAATTTGATATTGCGGGATGCAACGGCATTCATGTCACTCACTCCCCTGGCGCGGCACTGCGACGCCGCGATCGCTATGCCGCCTGCGTCGGCTCCAGCCCACCGCCGAGAAACAGTTGCCCTATGCGCGAGTCGGCAAGAATTTTCTCGGCCCGGTCGGCGATGCGCGCGCGGCCGAGCTCCAGCACGATGCCGTAGTCGGAATTTTCCAGCGCGCGTTTGGCGTTCTGCTCGATCATCAACACGGTGATATCGCGGGCGCGCATTTCGCGAAACAGCCCGAACAGCTCCTCCACCAGGATCGGCGACAACCCGATCGAGGGCTCGTCAATAAGCATCAACTTTGGCTGCGGCAGCAGCCCGCGAGCGATTTCCAGCATCTTCTGCTCGCCGCCCGACAGCGTCGAGGCCTGCTGGCGCCCTTTGCGGCGCAACACCGGGAACCGCTCCATCGCGGCTTCCATGCGCGAGGCGAGGTCGAATCCCTTCGGCGCCGCGACGCCGCCGAGCTCCAGATTGTGCTGCACCGACAGTTCGGGAAAGATATTGCGCCCCTGCGGGACGTAGCAGATGCCGCGGGCGATCAGCGCGCGCGGCGAAAGGTTGGTGATTTCCCTCTCGTCAAAGAATATCCGTCCGCTGCGCACCGGCAGCATGCCGAAACATGCCTTGAAGGCCGTGGATTTGCCGGCGCCGTTCGGTCCGATGATCGTAGTGATCGCGTTGCGCTGCACCGTGAGCGACAGTCCGTGCAGAATCGTCTCCTTGCCGTAGCCGGCGACGACGTCCTCGAATTGCAAAATGTCTTCAGTGGCCAAGGTAAGCCTCGATCACCTTGGGATCGCGGCGGACCTGCGCGGGGTCGCCTTGCGCAATGACACGGCCCTCCGCGAGCACGAGCATGCGGTGACACAGGGCCATGACGAATTCCATGTTGTGCTCGATGACGACGAAGGTCGAGCCGCGCTCGTTGTTGATCGCTTTCAGTTGGTCGCGCAGGCTCGCGAGCATGGTCAGGTTGACGCCGCCCGCGGGCTCGTCGAGAAGCGCGAGACGCGGGCCGGCCATGAATGCCATGGCGGCGTCGAGCAGCTTCTGTTGGCCGTAACTCAAAGCGCCGGCCGGCTCGTCGGCGAGATGATCGAGCCGGAAGAACGCGAGCATCCGGTTGGCCTCATCGGAAAGTCCGGTGTCGCGTCGACCGATCAGGCGCGAGAGCATGCTCCCGCGATGCTCCTGGCCCGCGAGGATCAGGTTCTCGCGCGCGGTCAATTGCGGAAATACCTGCAGCAGCTGAAACGTGCGGCTTACCCCGAGCCGATTGAGGTCGCACGCACGCATGCCGGTCACCGGACGGCCGTCGAGATGAACATCACCGGCACTCGGTCGCAGCTGGCCGAGGATGCAGTTGAACAACGTCGACTTGCCGCTCCCGTTCGGACCGATAATGCCGAGAATTTCGCCTTCCCGGACCTCGAACGATACGCCGTCGAGGGCGACGATGCCGCCGAAGCTCTTCTTGAGGTCACGCACCGCGAGCACCGGCTTCATCGCGCCGCCTCAGTCTGCATTGCGGCGTCCGGCGTCGCGGCTGCCACTTTTGCCGCCGGCTTCGATCGCGGCTTGAGCAGGCGGTCGGCGAGGCCGAGCAGTCCTGTCGGGCGGAACGCCATCAGGATGATCACAAGCAGGGCATAGCCCATCAAATAGAATCCTTCCGTGAAGCGCAGCCATTCCGGGAGCAACACCGCCACGATCGCACCGAGGAAAGGGCCGAAAAAATACCCGGAGCCGCCGACCACGACCATCAGCAGCAGATTGAGCGACAGACCGAGCGCAAACGGCGTCGGATCGACGAACTGCACCAGCGGGGCATAGAGCGCGCCGGCAATTCCGCCGAGCCCGGCGCCGAGCGCGAATGCCATCAACGTGTATCGGCGCGTGTCGACCCCGAGCGACAGCGCGCGCACTGGATTTTCCCGCAACGCCATGAACGCGCGCCCCCAAGGCGAGCGGATCACCCACCATGAGGCAAGCGAGATGAGCGCGAGATGCGCGAGGCAGAAATAATAGAATTCGCGCGGTCCGTTCGTCGGCCAGCCGAGAACATGCGGGCGTGGAACGTTGCTGATCCCGTAGATGCCCCCGGTAACCCACTCCTCGTTGCGGAATACGAGATACACCAGCGTATTGAACGCGAGCGTCACGAACGCAAGATAGTGGTGCTGGACGCGCAGCGCCGGATAACCGAGCAGCCAGCCGATTGCGAAGCAGGCCACGGCCCCGAACACATAGGTGATCCAGAACGGCCAGCCCCTGGTGGTCAGATAGGCCGTGATGTAGGCGCCGATCCCGACGAACGCGGCCTGCGCCAGCGAAATCTGCCCAGCATAGCCGAGCGTCAGATTGAGGCCGATGGCAGCAATGGTCATCACCGCCCACATGCTCAGGATGAAGATGCCGTAAGGCTTGAATGCAAACGGCGCGGCAATCAGAAACGCGGCGGCAAGCGTCAGCACGATACCGGCGAGCAGGCCGCGTCTCATACCGTGCGCTCCTCGATCCGGCCGAGCAGCCCTTGCGGCCGGAACAAGATGACGACGATAAGAATCAAGAGCGGCAGCGCCATGCGGTATTGCGAGGAGAGATAGGCGGCGGCGAAATTGTCGACCACGCCGAGAAGTAGTCCTCCGGCAATTGCACCGCGCACCTGATTGAAGCCGCCGACGATCGCCGCGATGAAGGCGTAGAGGCCGAGCCACTCGCCGTTGGTGAACTTCGCGAGATAGATCGGCGTGATCAGAATCGAGGCAAGCGCCACCAGCGCCCCGTTTATCAGGAAGGTGTAGAGAATCATGCGCTCGACCGGAATCCCGAGCAGGCGGGCGGCGGTGGGATTCTGCGCGGTCGCCTGCATGCAGCGACCGGTCCGTGTGCGGTTGAGGAAAAGCTGCAGCGCGACCACCGCGGCGATGCCGATCGCAAGCACGACCAGGCTCTGCATGGCGAACGCCACTCCAAGGATTGTCACATTGATGTCGGCGGCGAGCGGCGGAAACGGTTGGGCGTCGGCGCCGTAGAATTCGCGCACCGCTTCCTTCATCAGGATCGCCAGGCCGATGGTCGCGATCACGAGCGGCAACACGCCGTGGCGGATCATCGGATCGACCACGAGGCGCTTGAACAGCGCGCCCAGCACGATGATGGACACAAGCGTGCCAACCGCCACCGCCGGCCAGAAGGACAGGCCGAAATAGCTCATGGCGATCAGCACGAAGAAGGCCGGCAGCATGACGAATTCGCCTTGGGCGAAATTGATCGTCTGCGAGGTCTGCCAAAGCAGGGTGAAGCCGATCGCGACCAGCGCATAGATCGCGCCGGTTGCCAGGCCAGCGACGAGAAGCTGGAGGATATCGGCCATCACCTAGGCCTCAGGCATGCGGCCCGCGCGGGCTTCTGCTTCCCACCCAGCCTCCCCGCTTGCGGGCGGAAAAGATCCCGCCGTCTACTTGCCGAGCTTCGGCAGGATTTTGGTGATCTTCTGCTGGCCGTTGACGACCTCCGCGAGGAAGCTGATGCGGTCGATTTCGCCGACATTGTCCCACGTGGTTTCAATCAGAATCGCGGGCTCGTCCTTGGGCGCGATGGTCAGTCCGTGCATCACCTGGGCCAATGCCTTGCGATCGAACTTGCCGAGCTTCTTCTCGGTCACGTATTTGACCGCATAAACAGCGGTATAGCCCTTGATGCCGTTGTGATCGGGCTTGTAGTTGAACCGCTTCTGAAACCTCGCCGTGAATTCCGCGACTGCGGGGATCGGCGCGTCGGCGGTGAGGCCGACATGGCCCATGACGCCGTTGGCGGCATCGCCGGCAAGCTCGATCGTCTTCTGGCTGAGCAAGGTGGTGTCGCCGACGAACGGTCCCTTGAGGCCCTGCTTGCGCGCCTCGCGCATGATGCGCGCACATTCCTCCTCGTTGCTGTAGACGAACACCGCGTCGGCATTCGCGGCTTTCAGCTTCACGACGTCGGCAGCGAAGTCGACCTGCCCTGACTCGGTGGATACGTCGGCAACGAGTTTGATGTTGCGCTCGGCGAGTTGTTTCATCAGGTTGTCGCGGCCGCCTTTGCCGAAATCGTTGTTGACCCAGATGAGCGCGATGGTCTTGGCCTTGAGCTCGTCGCGAATGAAATTGGCGATCTTCGGCATGCCGATCTGCTGGCCGAACGAGGTTCGGAACAGAAAGCGGTCGCCCAAGGTGGTGAGCTCCCCGGCTTCGCCGCCGATGAGATGCGGAATTTCCGCCTGCTGCAGCAGCTGCATGGTGGCTTTGACATTGCCCGAAAAGATCGGCCCGAGCACGACGTACGGCTCGCCGTCGATCGCCTTCTGCATCTGCGAGCGGGCCACGCCGGGATTGGTCTGGGTATCCAATTGGCTGAGCGCGATCTTCTCCTTGAGAATGCCCCCCGCCGCGTTGATCTCTTCGACGGCCAGAATCACTCCGTCGCGAAAATTGCCGCCGGACACCGCGATCGATCCCGATATTTCACCGACATAGGCGAGCTTGACGTCGGCCGCTCCCGCGGCGCCCGCCATCAGCAGCAGCGCCGAAACAACCGGACCGAGTTTCATTCCTCTCATCGAATCCTCCCACTATGAGCGTTCGCTGTTCGAATTGGCCGACATTGGGCGCGGGCGAACTGTCAGGGCGGCATCAAAGGCGCGATTTGAACGGCATCATGGACGCTGCGGCGCCTGCTGCCAAGCAGAGCCGGATGAGGCTTGCGGCCGCGGGATCGGGAAAAAGGCGAAGCCCGAGGCCAGAGGGCCCCGGACTCCGCTGAAAGCTGAGGCGTCGTTCTATGCCAGCCGCACGTTCTTCAGCGGCAGGCTGCGCACCGGCTTGCCGGTTGCGGCGTGGATGGCGTTGAGCACCGCGGGCGCAACGACCGCGATCGTGGGCTCGCCAACGCCGCCCCAGAAATCGCCGCTCGGCACGATCACCGTCTCGACCTTGGGCATCTCGGCAAGGCGCATGATCTCGTAGCTGTCGAAGTTGAGATCGGCCATGCGCCCGTCCTTGACCCGGCACTCGCCGTAGAGCGTCGCCGTGAGCCCGTAGGCCACCGAGCCTTCGACCTGGGCGGCAATCTGATCCGGGTTGACCGCGTGGCCGCAATTGAGCGCGAGCACGAGGCGGTGCACCTTGAGCTTGCCCTCGCGGTTCACCGACACTTCGGCGACAGCAGCGGAATAGCTGGCGTACCCCATGAACTGCGCGACGCCGCGATGCACGCCGGCTGGAAGCGGCTTGCCCCAGTCGCCCTTCTCCGCCGCGGCATTGAGCACGGCGAGATGCTTGGGGTAGCCGCCCATAAGCGCACGGCGGAACTCGAGCGGATCCTTGCCCGCCGCGCGCGCCGCCTCATCCATGAAGCATTCCATGTACACGGCGTTCTGGTTGGTGTTCACGCCGCGCCACGGGCCGACCGGCACATGGGTGTTGCGCATGACGTACTCGATCAGCAGGTTGGGCACGCCATAGCCGAGCTGCGCATCGCCCGGCTCTTCCCAGAGCCCTTGCAGCTGCCGCATGTCCCTGCCGCCGACGATGCCTGCCGGATTGAGCGTGGCGTTGATCGATTGCCCGCTGACCCGAACGTGCAGGCCGATCAGTTTGCCGTCCGTGTCAAGCCCCGCGGCGAGCCGGCATTGGGAGATCGGGCGGAAGAAATCGTGCGCCTGGTCCTCTTCGCGACTCCAGATCAGCTTGATCGGGACGCCGGGAAACTCCTTGGCGATGGCGACCGCCTGATGCACGTAATCCTGCGTGCCGCCGCGCCGGCCAAAGCCGCCGCCGAGGTCGGTTCGGTAGGCATCGCATTTGGCGAGCGGCACGCCCGAAGCTTCCGACAGCGCCGCGAGCGAAGCCTCGGCATTCTGTGTCGGCACCCACACCTCCGCTTTGTCCGCGGAGAGCCGCACCGTCGCGTTCATCGGCTCCATTGTGGCGTGCGCCAGGAACGGGGTGCTGTAGACCGCTTCCACTCTCTTCGCCGCGCCTTCGATCGCCTTGAGCGCGTCGCCGTTCTGGCGCGAGCCGTTGGTGACGCTCGCGGTCAAGCCTTCCTTCAGTCGCTCGGCGATGGTCGCGTCGGACTGCGAGGCGTTCGGCCCCTCGTCCCAGACGATTGGCAGCGCGTCGAGCGCAGCCTTGGCGCGCCACCAAGTGTCGGCGACAACCGCAACCGCGCTGTCCTTCACGCGCACCACCTTGCGTACGCCGGGCCTGCCCGCGATCTTGCTTTCGTCATAGCTCGCGAGCTTGCCGCCGAATACCGGACAATCCTTGATCGCGGCGCACAGCATGCCGGGCAGCTTGACGTCAATTCCGTAAATCTTGCTGCCGTCGAGCTTGTCGGCTGTGTCGATGCGCTTCATCGGCTTGCCGATGATCTTCCAGTCTTTGGGGTCCTTGAGCTTGATGGTTTTCGCATCGGGCGGCTCGAGCTTGGCGGCCGCTGCCGCCACCTTGCCGTAGCTGGTCGAGCGCTTGGAGGCGGCGTGGGTGATGATGCCGTCCGCAATCGTGAGCTCCGCGACCGGCACCTTCCATCCGTCGGCCGCGGCCTGCAGCAGCATCGTGCGCGCGACGGCGCCGCCGCGGCGCACATAATCCTGCGAGGTGCGAATGCCGCGGCTGCCACCGGTCCCCATCTCGCCCCACACGCGTTTGCGCGCGAGGTTCTGTCCCGGGGTGACCTGTTCCGCTTTGACTTTCTTCCAGTCGCATTCGAGCTCTTCGGCCACCAGCTGCACCAGGCCGGTGATCGTGCCCTGCCCCATTTCCGAGCGCGCGACCCGAATCACGCAGGTGTCGTCCGGTTTCACCAGCACCCAGGCATTGACCTCGGTGCCTTCGGTGCTGGCGCCCTGCGCCAGGGCCGCGCCGATGTCCGGCAGCTTGAATCCGAGTGCGAGTCCGCCGCCCGCAGCCGCCGAGCCAACCACGAAGCTGCGGCGCGAAACGTTGGCGGCTTTGCCGCTGATCATGTTTCTCACGGCAGACCTCCCTTAGATTTTTGAGAATTCGTTGGCAGCCATGTGCACGGCCGCGCGGATGCGCTGATAGGTGCCGCAGCGGCAGACGTTGGTCATCGCCGCGTCGATGTCGCGATCGGAAGGCTTCGGCGTTCGCTTGAGCAGCGCGGCCGCCGCCATGATCTGTCCGGATTGGCAGTAGCCGCATTGCGGCACGTCAAGCGCCGCCCACGCCTTCTGCACGGGGTGCGAGGCATTGGCGGAGAGCCCCTCGATGGTGACGATCCGGTCGGTGGGCTTCACGTCTGCCACCCGGATCGAGCAGGAGCGCTGCACCTGATCATTGATATGCACGGAGCAGGCGCCGCATTGCGCGATGCCGCACCCGTATTTCGTGCCGGTGAGACCGACCTGCTCGCGGATCACCCAAAGCAGTGGAGTGTCGGGCTCGACCTCCACGTCGCGAACACTGCCATTGATATTGAGCTTAGCCATGGACGTCCTCTGCGCTTGCGTTCGAAGGAAATCGCGTTTGTGCTGGTGGTTATCGTTTGCCTTGCCGGAAACGGCAGGAAAAAATCAGGGCCGCAGCCCGTTTCGGCAGCATAGCGTATTGCCGGCCGGCTTGCCTATGGCGAACACCTCCCGTTGTGGCGCTCCGCCGGTCTTCCTACATAGACCTCAAACGCGTCGTAAAACGGTCATGGGACAGCGATCGGAACCAAGGGCAGAGCAACCGCGCGCCGAGCCGGAAATCATTCCGCCCGGCGATCCGCGCATCCGTTCTCAGTGGCGCACCTCGTTCAATGACCCTGGTCGCATTTACCTGGCCAGAGTGGGCCCGTTTAGCTTCGCGATGCTCGCATTCACCATTGGGGCGATCGCCGCGTCCGTTCTCCTGCTGCTGATCGGCGCTTTCCTGATCGCGGTGCCGTTTGCCGGGCTGCTTTTGGTGGCGGCAGTCTTGATCAGCCTGCTGCGGGGCCCGTTTCGCCGGTTGCGCTAACGTCAAATGATTGGCGGGCCGGCATGAATGCCAGCCCGCCCAGCCTGATCATGGACACTTAAACGCGTATGCCGCCCGATGGCCCGTGCCGCTAAACGGCACTCACTCCGGACTGCTTGAGCAGATCCGCCATCTTGTTGCGGGCGTAGAACATGCGGGTCTTCACGGTGGCGGCGGGAACGCCGACGATGCGTGCCACCTCGTCCACCGATTTCTCGTGGTAGTAAACGAGATCGAGCACCTCACGGTGCGCCGGAGAGAGCCGGGTCAGGCATTTCTGAACGATGGCGTTGCGATCCACCTTATAGACCGCGGTCTCCGGATCGTCGGCTGTGTCCTCGATGGTCGCCGCCATGCGGTCGTCGAGGTGCTCATCCGAGCGTCGGCGCAGCGCGGAGAGCGCCTTGTAGCGGGCGATCGCAAGCAGCCAGGTCGAGACCTGGGATTTCGATTCGAAGCCCTCGGCCTGCCGCCAGACATCGAGGAAGACCTCGCTCACGAGATCCTCGGCGAGGGACGTATTGCCGGTAAGCCGCACGATGAAACGGTAGACCCGCACGTTGTGGCGGGCATAGAGCACCTGCATCGCGCGCTTGTCGCCTTCGGCGATAAGCTCGATCAGCGCCTCGTCCGAAGTCTCCTGGACGGGCGCCCGGACGGGCGGCGACGCGACGCCGCCGCGCAGCACATCGGTTTGCATGACGATCCCCTGTTAAGCACTTTACTGGCCCTTAACGCTAAGGATTAGCAAACAGCTGTTGCTGCAAAGTTACGCAGGCAGGAAAAAATGGTTTCGTCGTTGGGCTGAAATATTTCTTCGCTGCCGCGCGGACGAAACAAAAGGTGCCTAAGTACCGCGCAAAGCGCCATTTGCTGAGGCTTTTGTGCCTCAGTCCAGCGGAGATGCCTCGCCGGCGGGGGAGAACACATAGCCGCCGCCGCGGACGGTTCGGATCACCGATGGGCGTGCCGGGTCGGGCTCGATCTTGCGGCGGATGCGCATGATGCGCAGGTCGATCGCCCGGTCGAAGGCCTCGGCATCTCGCGCATTGGCCAATTCCAGCAACCGGTCGCGGGACAGCACCCGTTTCGGGTTGGCCGCGAACACCTTGAGCAGGCCGTATTCCGAGGCAGTGAGCGGATGCTCGTTGCCGTCGTCATCGCGCAGGGCCCGGGCATCGTGGTCGAGCCATTTCGTGCCAAACCGCACGCGCGACCGCGCGGTGGCTAGCTGCACGTCGGGCAGCACTGGCGCGGGGCCGGCGCTTCGGCGCAGCACCGAGCGAATGCGCGCCAAGAGCTCGCGCAGCTCGCATGGCTTGGCCAAGTAGTCGTCTGCGCCAAGCTCGAGGCCGACCACCCGATCGATCGCGCTCGCGGTCGCGGTCAGCATGATGATCGGAATGCTGTTGCGTTGCTTGAGATCGCGAATGATGGAAAGCCCGTCTTCTTCTGGCATGTTGAGATCGAGCACTATCAGATCAGGCATTTTGTGCGCGATGAGCTGCCGCAGGCTGGCGCCGCCGTCGCACAGGCTAACGGAAAAACCGTGCATGCGCAGATAATCCCCGACCATCTCGCGCGCCGGCTGTTCGTCGTCGACCACCGCGATGTGCTGGGTTTGGTTCATGTCACCGGCAACGTCAGCTTGAACGTCGCCCCCTTTCCGGGACCCGGGCTTTCAACCGTGATCTGGCCGCCGTGCAGATCGACGATGCGCTTGACGATCGAGAGGCCAAGCCCGGTCGAGCTTTCGCCAGCGGTTGGCTTGGCCGACAAACGCTGGAAACGCCCAAACAGCCGAGAAATGTCTTCCGGCGAAAGCCCGGCCCCTTGATCCCTGACTTCCACCATTATACCGCCCGCCGTTTGCGCGACCAAGAGGTCGATCGCTCCGCCGATCGGGCTGTATTTGACGGCGTTGCTGACGAGGTTGTCGATCGCCTCGCGCAGGCGGTCGGCATCGCACATCGCCGCATGGTTCGGCGGAGCTGAGACGGTAATCGTCTGCTTCTTCCTGGCGGCGAGCGGCCGGTTGGCCTCGGCGACCTCCTCGACCAACATCGAAATATCGACCGGCTCGCGCCGAATCGTAATGTCGAGAGCGTCCGCCATGGCGTCGGCAACCAGGTCGTCCACCATCTGGGTAAGCTGATTGGCGGCGCCGCGGATCTGCGCGAGCTGCGCCTGCACATTGCCGTCGAGCGCGCCGGCTGCCGCGATCATCTCCTTAACAATTTCGGTTCGCCCGAGGATCACGCCGAGCGGATTCTTGAGGTCGTGCGCGATGGTCCCGAGAATCTCGCTCTTGAAGCTGTTGGCCTGGCGCAGCCGCGCCCATTGCGCGGCGAGCCGGCGATTGGCGGTGGTCAAGTCCTGGGTGCGCTGGGCGACCCGCTCCTCGAGCCGGGTATTCGCGCGCTGCAGCTGCTCGTACAGGATGACGTTGTCGAACGCGATGGAAAGCCGACTGCAGAAGATCTCCACTAGCGCGCGGTCTGTGTCGGAGAGATGCCGCGCCGCTTCGAGCACGACGACCACTTCCCGGCCGCTCAGCGTCCGTATGTAGAGCACGGAGCGGCGCGGCGAGAATTCATGCTTTCGCCGAACGAACGCTTCCTCCACGAGCCGCCGCAGGTCCTGATCGAGGATTTGCGAGGCGTCGGCACCGATGAAGCGGCTGTAGCATCCCGATCCCGCCAACACCGAGAACGTCTCGCGCGTGTCCTCCGCCTCGCGCAGCACCAGGATTCCGGCGCAGTCGACATTGAGCAAGGACGCGATCTGGGTGAGAACGCCTTCGGCAAGCCGCTGCATCGACTTGAAATCGAACAGGGCCGATGCCGCCTCGATGATGATCTCCAAGCCGCGGCGCGTCTCCACCATGCGCTGCAGCTGCTGGTGGCTGCGCAGCGCGGCGGTCAAGGCGGTGAACAGCTTGTCGGCGGTGAGCTCGGTCTTCGCCTTGTAATCGTTTATGTCGTAATCGACGATGACGCGCCGTTCCGGCGCCTGGCCCGGTTGACCCGTGCGCAGGATGATGCGCACGGTTTCGTTCTTGAGCTCGCTGCGGATGAACTCGACTAGCTCGAGCCCCGCGGTGTCCGTTTCCATGATGACGTCGAGCAGGACCACGGCGACGTCGGGATGCCGGCGCATGAGCTCGCGCCCCTCCGCCGCCGAATAGGCCGAGAGAATTTCCAGGCCCTGGCCATTGAGCTGATAGTCGCTGAGCGCGAAACGGGTGCCCTCGTGCACCGCCGGCTCGTCATCGATGATCGCGATTTTCCAGCGACGGCCTTCGTCGGCTGACGGCGCGCTGCGCGTATCCTCGATCAGTTCGACAATATCGTCTTCAGCCATGCGCCTTATCCATGATGCGCGGTGGCCGCTATCGGTGGCGATTCACCGGGCGCAACGCACGGGATGATGATGCGAAACCGGGTGCCCCAGCCGGGCCGGGATTCGAAATTCAGCCTGCCGCCCAACTGCTGGGTGACGAGATTGAAGATGATATGCAGACCCAGCCCGGTGCCACCCTCGCCGCGGCGCGTGGTGAAGAATGGGTCGAGCGCGCGACGTTGCACCGCCTCGCTCATACCCACGCCGTCGTCCGACACGAAGATTTCGATGATGTCGTGGACCTTCCGCGCTTCAATGATGATGCTTCCGGCGCGGCCGTCCGGAAAGGCATGGATCACGCTATTGAGAAAAAGATTGGTCAGCACCTGGCCGTACGAGCCGGGATAGCTGTCCACCATGATGCCGTGCGGCACCTCGACGGTCAGCGCGATGCGTGACTTCTTCAGAACTGGTCGCAGGCTGGCAACGATGTGGTCGGTGGATTCGCGCAGATCGAATTGGCGGCGATCGGCATGGCTGCGGTCGACCGCCACCTGCTTGAAGGACTGCACGAGCTCGCCCGCGCGCTGAAGATTTGCCACCAGCTGCTGCGCGGCGTCGCGGCCGCCCTCGAGGAATTCATCGAGCCGGGAACGCCGCAGCGGGCCGGAGCCGACTTCCTTGGCGAAATCGTCGCAGCGGCGCGCGAACGTCGAGGCGACCGTGAGGCTGATCCCGATTGGATTGTTCACTTCGTGGGCGACGCCGGCGACCAAGCCGCCGAGCGCGGCCAGTTTCTCGGCGGCAATGAGATTTTCCTGCGCCTCGCGCAGGTCATCGAGCGCCTTTTCCGCGCGCTCCTTCGAAGCGCGCAGTTCGTTCTCGGCCTTATGCTTGGCGATGGCGTTTTCGCGAAACACCGCGACCGCGCGCGCCATTTCTCCGATTTCATCGCGCGCCTGGGTGCCCTGAATGGGCTGGTCGTATTTTTCCGCGACGACCGCATTCATCGCGGCCATGATTTCTCTGAGCGGCCGAATGATGCTGCGCGTGATCACCACGCCCATCACCACCATCAGGGTCAAGAAGATCACGGCGACGAGAGCCACGTTCTGATAGATGTTGGCTAGTGTGTGGTCGAAGCTTGCCTGCGCCTGCATTTCGCGCAGTGTCATCTGGCCGGCCAGCTTGTTGATCACCGCAATCATCGCGGCCTGATTGTCGTCGATCGCGCTTTTGAGCAAGTTGGTGCGCGTGGCCAATTGATCGGCCAACGTCCTCAAGCCGTCCCGAAACGCCGCAGCGCGCTGTGCCAAGGCCTGCAATGCGTTGCGCTGCAGGTTGTTTTCGGCGAGGTCGATCATTACTGGAATCGTCTGCTCGACGGTCGCAATGTTGCGCTGCGCCTCGTCGACCCGGGTCGACGCTGGTGAGAGGTAGAATGTATTGGCCGCAAGCAGGCTTGCCGTGAACGCCTCACGCGACTTGCCCAGCGAAGGTAACAGCAAAGCGTCGCGCCGGCTGATTGTGCCTTCGATGATCGGGTAGAGACCCGCCATTTCCCGCGCCGGCTTGAGCACCTCGCTGTCGTAGGTATCGTTGATCGTCTTCTGCAGCTCGCGTACCTGGCCGAAGCCCTCGAGAAATCGCTCGGTCACGGCCTGCAACTCGGCGGCGGAACCGGAAACGATGGGATCGACCGCGCCGCGGTTGCGCAGCGTACTGAGCACTTCGCCGTGCACTCCGAGAATTTCCGTCAGCACCTGCTCGCTCGGTTGATTGATGTAGCGGTGGATCAGGTTCTGCAGGCGGCTCGCTTCGCTCGCCAGCAGCGCCAGCAGGCGGTCGGATTCGCGTGCCTTGCGGACGTCGTCCCAGGCGCGGCTCAGCACATTGGCGCCGTTCCAGATGAGGGCTGCGAGGATCACGGCGACGGTGGCGTTGAGCCCGGCGATCAACAGCACGCGCCACCGGATCGGCAGGGCGCGAATGACCCCTTCGGTCTCGAGACGAAGGCGGCGTCGCGACCGCGCGCCGGCCGCCACCGCCCGTTCGTTCTTCAGGGCCAGCAAATCGAGGCTCATTGCACCCGGCGAATACGCTCGACCAACTGCCGCAAATCCGGATCGGTCACGGCGTCGGCGTAGATCGCGCTCATCGCATTCTCGAAGGGCTTCCGGTCGAAATCCGCAATGACGATGGCGCCGGCCGCGCGCGCCTGCTGGCGCGACTGCTCCTCCAGTCCGTTCCAGAGATTGCGCATGAATGCACTCGACTGGCGCGCAGCGTAAACGAATACATCCTTGTCCTCACCCGACAGCCCTTGCCACGCAGGAGCGGACATCACCAGCACCTCGGGTCCCATCGTGTGCTCGGTCAACGTATAATATGGCGCGAGCTTGTAGTGTCCCGTGGTGACGTAAGACGGCCAATTGTTCTCCGCGCCGTCGATCAATTTGGTCGACAACCCGGTCCCGACTTGACCGTAGGGCAGCTCGATCGGTTCGGCACCCAGCGCCTTGATCATATCGACCATCAACTGCGATTGCTGAACCCTGATACGCAATCCTTTCAAATCGGCAAGCGTGCGAACCGGCTTCACGCTGTTATAGATTGATCGCGCACCCGAATCGTAGAAGGTCAAACCGACAAAACCATGGCGCTGGAACCCGTCGAGAATGGCTTTTCCTATTTCTCCGTCAAGCACCTTGCGAAGATGATCATACGAGCGGAACAGGAACGGCAGTGCGAGAACATTGGCAGCCGGAACCAACGAGCCGATCGGCGCTACGTTGGTTCGATTGAGATCGATGGCGCCGACCCGAGTCTGCTCGATCGTCTCCTTTTCCTCGCCGAGCTGACGCGAGTGGAAGATGCGAATGCGATGGCGGCCGTTGCTGCGCTCCTCGACCACACGCGCCATGAACGCGAGCGCCTGCACGGTCGGATAATCTTCCGATTGGGTGTCGGCGACGCGGAATTCGCGCGCGTTTGCGGCAAGCGGAACAGCGAGCACGATGGCGGCACAGGCCGCCGTCCACAAGAAATTTGCACGCGAAAACAGCAACATGGCCCCGTGCCCGTCGCCAATCCGACCGCGGCTGCGAGACTATTCGGATCGGGCGAAGGCCGTCAATCGCACGCCCCGATGCCAATGTGGCGTGCGACGAGAGGCCGTGCGTGTTGTTACTGGGACGGCTTGATGCCGAGTTCCTTCGCGAACATCGCGATCCTCGCGCGCTGCTCGTCGGTCGCGACGCCAAACTCTTGCGGTCCGCCGACGTTGAGAATTTGACCGGTCGTCGCCAACCGCTCGCCGATGATCGGATCGCTCGCCACCGCCCGCACATCCGCGGCGATGCGCTCGCGCAGCTCGAGCGGCATGCTCGTCGGGCCGAAGAAGCCGACCAAACCGTCGAAGGCGAGCTGCGGGTAGCCCGCTTCCTTCACCGTCGGAATCTCCGGCGCTGTGGGAGCACGCTTGGTGTTGGTCACGGCGAGCAACTTGATCTTGCCGGCCTGCAGCTGCGGGCGCACGATCGCGAGCGCGGTCTCATAGGCCTGTACGCGTCCCTCGGCCAGATCGTTGGCCGCCTCCACGGGGTTGCGATATGGGACCTTGGTCATCACGATGTCGACGCTCTTGAGAAATCCGGCGAACGTGAAATCAAGCGCACCGGTCGTGCCCACCCAGTTTAGCTTGGCCGGTTGCGCCTTCGCCAGCGCGACGAGGTCCGACATCGATTTCACGTCCAGAGAAGCCGGTACCGCTATCACGATGATGGTGTTCGACACCCTGGCGATCGGCAGCAGATCGCTCGGCTTGTATGGCAAGTTGTCGTGTTGGTAGGGATGCGCAGTGAATGACGAGGTGGGTGCGGCCAGCAAGACGTGATCGTCGTGGGCGCTGACGAATGCGCTGATCGCCACGATGCCGTCGCCGCCGGGACGATTCTCCACCACCACCGGCTGACCCCAGCGCGCGCTCAGCCGATCCGCGAACAGCCGCGTTCCGATGTCCACTCCGGCGCCGGGGCCGAGCGTCACTAAGAATCTGACCGGCCGCTGTGGCCAAGTCTGCGCGGCCGAGGATGCCGGCAGCATGGAAAGCGCCGCACAGCCCAAAGCCATCGCTACCGCGACAGAATGTGAAACGATCCTCATCATTTCTCCTCGTCCTCTGAGTCCATTCGCCATGACGTCCTATTGATTGATCATTTCCGCCACTGCTGCGGCGATCGGCTTCGGCGTCTTGTAGACGTCCTGCACGATCTCCTGCACTGCGTCGCCGGCGACAGGATTGATCTCGAGCTTCATTTTCTCGGCCTCGGCGAGGAAATCGCCGTCTTTCATTGTATCCATGAACGCCTCGCGTAGCACGCTCACCCGGTCTGATGGAACG
>Ga0306926_10000629_pt1 | contig 33335 bp, 30 predicted proteins | sample flu12Cox44000178_FD_203759 | JGI IMG/M metagenome (GOLD analysis project Ga0306926, IMG submission 203759) | Lab enrichment of tropical soil microbial communities from Luquillo Experimental Forest, Puerto Rico - flux8day.12C.oxic.44.000.178 (v2)... | ecosystem: Environmental > Terrestrial >...
CGCGGCATTGCGTTTGCAAGATACAAAAGCCTTGCAACCTACGTTGCCGTCGTGGCGGAGGTCGAGGTCGACCGTTCAAGCGGGGCCATCAAGGTGCCGCGCGTCACCGCGGCGGCCGATGCCGGCCAGATCATCAATCCCGATGGATTGCGGAACCAGATCGAGGGCGGGGTCATCCAGTCCACCAGCTGGACGCTGCACGAGGCGGTGCAGTTCGACGGCAACGGCATTCGCTCGCGCGACTGGCGAAGCTATCCGATCCTCACCATGCCGGAAGTACCGAAGGTCGAGGTCGAGCTGATCGATCGGCCGGAGGAGAAACCGCTCGGCGCCGGAGAGGCCTCGCAGGGACCGGCGGTCGCGGCCATCGCCAATGCCTTCGCCCATGCCACCGGCAGGCGCCTGCGCGATTTGCCGATGACCCGCGATCGCGTAAAGGCGGCTCTCGGCTGAGAGCAGGCTATGCCGCGTCGGCCGGTGCGTGATCGCCACGCTCGACGGCGACGAGGCGGCCCGGCTGACGCGCGGTCGTGCGGTCCCCCTGAGATGTCGCATCCATGTCGATGAGGCGCAGCGTGACGGTCTCGCCGGAGCCCGCTGTCGGCGGCTCAGCGGCCGCGTGATCGAGCACGGGTGCGGCGAGCCTCTCCTGCATCAGCGCGGCGATGGCGGCGAGCTTTGCCGCCACGTTCTGGAAATCCTGCGGCGGGGCGTCATTGGCCTGGAATTTCTGCGTCAGCCATTGCGAGAGCGCATCGAGCCCGTTCTCTATGGCGCCGAGCTGTTCGGCAACCGACGGGTTGGTCGCCGGGGGCGTCGGCCGGCCGCGCACCTGTGCTTGCAGCTCATCGCTCTTCTTCTTGTTTCGAAGGCGTTTGAGCCAGGCGCCCAACGACCCGACAAATCCCGTGAGCATCGAGCCCAGCAGGATCCAGTTCGTCGTCTCGTCGAGAAGGCTCGTCTGCTCGCCGTTGAGAAAGGCGACCGTTCCGGGATGCGCCGGCAAGAGCTCGTCCTTGTCGGTCGACGGAGCGGCAAGCTGTCCGGCCTCCGGCAGGGTGGCCGCAACGCGGGTCTTGGTCGCGAGCAGTAGCCGCGTGATCTCTGCCGCCGCGGAGTTGGAGAGCGACGGCTGCGCAAGGAGGAGCACGTTGGCCGATATCGTGGTCACCTTCTCGGCGGGCACCGCTGGCGAGCCGCTGAAGGCGCCGGCGTTGATCTCGGCCTCGTCATATGCTGCGAAGCGCTCGGCGATGGCCGATGCCTCGGCGAGATCGATGAACTTTGGCGGCTTTCTCGTCGACTTGCGATACGCCTCGATGGCGTCGGCGATCGGCCCAGCGCCGCTCGGACCGACGACCAGCACCGCCGCCACTTGCCGGTGCTCAAGCGCGGGGGCAAGCTCCTTGAGGGTGAGGCGCGCGATCTGCCTGGCGTCGAAACCGTAGAACTCCAGCACCACCCGGGCCATGGGATCGAGCCGGGTGTCATCGGCAATGACGCCGATCTTCCTGCCTTTGAGTTTTGAGACGCTGTCGATCGAGGCATTAGCGGAAGTCAACAGCGCGGCGTAGAGGCTGCGCAGAATGAAGAGCGTCCGCCCGTCCGCGACGGCGGGGTCGTCGCTGCGGGCCACCGCCGCGTCGACCTTCTGCTCCTTCAATGCCTGGGCACTTGCCCACACGCTCGGGGTCTCGATGAGAGACAGCTGGACACGGGCGTGCTGCGAGGCGATCTCCTGTTTCAACGCGGACAGGAATGTCCTTCCGATGTCATTTACCGGAATGGTTGCGACGCGCAGCCCCTCGCTGCTTGAGAACATCGACGGATAGGATTTCCAGGCAAACAAGGTCGCGCCGCCTGTGAAAGCCACAAGCGCGCTGATGATCGCCGCCGGGACAAGCCTGTTGCGAATGTGAGACCCCCATCCCCTGCGCGAGCCTCCTCCACGAGGGGGGCGCGAGGGAGGCACAAGGCAGGCGCAACGAGGGCGGAACGACGACGCAAAATGGGTTTGCCCTAGTGCCTCGCTACCGCCTGTGATGATGGCGGCGGCCTCGGTGCAGGCCCCACGAGCCCGCGATGGCAGGGCCTGCGGTGTAGCCCACCACGGCACCGGCTACTGCGCCCACGGGCCCGAGCACGACGGCACCCGAGAGGGCACCTAACGCCGCGTCTCCGGTGCGTTCTTGAGCTTGCGCCACGGACGGCGCAATCGCCATTGCAATCATCGCGGCGGTGATCAACGTTTTCATCCGGGCCTCATTCTCCTCACGCAACTGTTTGGATCAAACGGTTTGATTCCGGCAACACTGAGGTGACGCGGTGAAGCTGGACGGCAGCGCGCGCCCGATAGTCCGCGCCTGCCGCTACAATGGTCTCCCAGGTTTTGAATTAGTGCCCACATGTCTTATTGTTAACTGTTTGATCACCATGGCAGCCGAATGAACGAAGCCAGAAGATTTCCTCGCCGTCGGGTTCTGCAGCTGGGGGCAGCCGCCACAGCGCTTTCGGCGACCGCGCGTATCGGGTGGGCGCAGGCCTATCCCGCGCGGCCAATCACGCTGGTGGCGCCGATTGCGGCCGGCGGCGGGGTTGACACGGCGGCGCGCATCGTCGCCGAAAAGCTGCAGGAGCAGCTCCGGCAGTCGGTGGTAGTGGAGAATCGGCCCGGCGCCGGCTCCGTCATCGGCACCAGTTTCGTCGCGAAGGCGCCTCGCGATGGATACACGCTGCTGCTCATGGAACCCGGCGCCGTGCTGGCGAGATGGTTGAGCAAGACCGTACCCTTCGATGTGACCGGCGATTTCTCTCCGATTGCGATGGTTGCAGTTTCCTCGCTTGTTCTGTTCGCGCACCCCTCGCTCGGCTTTCACGATCTCAGCGGACTCATCGCGTTTAGCAAGGCCAATCCGCGCAAGCTCTCGGTCGGTACTCCGGGGGTAGGGACGCCGCATCATCTCGCGGCGGCGTGGCTCAACGCAGCCGCGATGATCGACATCACGCATGTGCCCTACCGTGGGTCGGCGCCGGCACTCAATGATCTGCTGGGCGGACAGATTCCACTGATCTGGGCGACCCCGGTGGCCGTCATGCCGTTCGTCGCGCAGGACAAGGTGAGGGTGCTGGCGGTTTCGACGCGCCAACGCGACCCGCTGCTGGCGCAGGTGCCCACCGTTTCCGAAAGCGGCGTGCCGGGCTTCGACATCACGATCTGGTTCGGCGTTGTTGCGCCGGCGGGCGTACCATCCGAAGTCGTTGCGCGCGTCGGCGAGGCCGTTCGCGCAGCGGCCGAGCTTCCCGACGTTCAGCGGCGCATGTCGACGCTGGGATATACCGTGGACTATCGCAACGGCGACCGGTTTCGCGAGATGATCATGAGCGAGCATGACAAATACGGCAGGATCATACGCGAGGCCGGCATTCAGGGAGACTGATCCCGCGAGGCGCCAATGATGTCCGCTGCGCGGCACAATCGATCGAGCCCACTACGCGAGGAGGTCATCATGCGCATTGCGATCATCGGCGCCGGCTCGGTCGGGGCCACGCTCGGGCAGGCCTGGCTCAGGCATGGGGAGGACGTGGTCTGGGGTTTGCGCAATCCGGCCGATCCGAAATATGCGGCCCTGCCCAAGGAACGCGTCAAGCCGCCGGCCGAAGCCGCGAGCGGCGCGGACATCGTAGTGATCGCAACGCCGTGGCCGGCGACCGAGGCGGCGGTGAAAGGCCTCGGCAGCCTCGGCGGGAAGATCGTGATCGACTGCACCAATCCGCTGGGCATGGGACCGGACGGCCTGCAGCTCGTGCTCGGCTTCACCACCTCCGCCGGCGAGCAGGTCGCAGGCTGGGCAGCGGGCGCCTTCGTGTTCAAGACCCTCAACACGACGGGCGCGGGCAACATGGCGCGAGCCGGCGAATATCCGGTGAGGCCGATGATGGCGGTCGCGGGCGACGATGCCGAGAAGAAGAAGGTGGTGATGGACCTCGTCGGCAATCTCGGCTTTGCGCCGGTCGATGCCGGTCCAATGAAGAACGCACGCTTGCTGGAGCCGTTCGCCATGGTCTGGATCGATCAGGCGATGAAGCGCGGGCGCGGCCGCGACTTTGCCTTCGCGCTGGTGAACGTCAAATGAGGCGGAGCCTACCTTGCGCCAAAGACATGCCCTTCCAGCCAGGCGATCATGCGGAACATGATCTGCCTGTTGTTTTTTTCCAGCATCATGGTGTGGCCGTTGCCCTTGATCCCTGCCTCGGGCAGCACGTCCACCGTGACGTCGCCGCCGATGGTCTTCATCTTCCTCTCGAACGCACGAGATGAATCGGCGCGATCCTGCGCGCGGTCGCCGATGACGATGAGAACCGGTATGCCGGCGAGAACGGCAAGCTTCTCCTGAGGAATCCTGTCGAACGCATCAACCGAGGTCTCCACCGCGAGGATGCCCTTCACCAGTTTCGGACGTTCGATCGCGGTGAGGTAGCCGAGCAATCCCGAGGATGACCACGTTTGCAGCACCGACGGCCCCACCTTGTCGAGCAGGGCGGCCAGCGCCATGATGGTCTTTTGCGTCTCTTCGGGATCGCGATAGGTGCTCACGGTCTGTGGATAATAGTTGTCGACCGCTTCGATCGGGAACTGGGTATCGGGGAACGGCTCGCCGAAGCGCGGACCCCAGCGAAAGGTGACCCAGGAGGATTCGAAAGCGTAGCGGTTGATCGCAGGCAATTCGGAAACGGCGGCGCGGCCGAGCCTGACCGCATTGATCTTGCAGATGTCGGTGCCCGAGCGCCCCGTGTTGACTCGGTCGACGCCGTAGGTTGCAAAACCCTCGCGCAGAAAAAGCGTCAGCCACCCCTCGCGGCCATCCGGCGTCGTATCGTACACGCGCGCGGTGTGGCCGCCGCCCGGGTTGAACAGGATCGGGTAAGCGTACTTCTGTTCGGCCGGGTATTGATAGGTTGCATAAACGTTGTCGACGACCACCTGACCCGGCGGCCAGCGTTTGCTGTTGGGATCGCCGCCGTCGTTGGTCGCGCACGCGATCACTCGGCCTCCGGCCTCGAGACTGCCCTGACGGGCGATGCGGATGGGCGGTTCTGCCGTCGCTGCGCGGATCGCCAGCACAAGCATTGCGGTTGCCGCAAAGCCGGAAATCACGCGTCTCATGATGCCTGCATTCCAGTTCGTCAGCCGGGTTCGCTGTCCTCGAGTTGAGAAAACCGGACCGGCAGAATCTCCTTGGTCGTCACTTTGCCGTCGCCGTCCTTCCGAAGAAGGATGAGCTGCTGCGCATCCGGCAGTCCGGCGGGAATCACCATCGTCCCGCCCGCCCTGAGCTGATGGATCAGCGCCGCAGGTATGAGGTCCGGAGCCGCGGTCACGATGATCTTGTCGAACGGGGCGTGCGCGGACCAGCCGTGGCAGCCGTTGGCGATCCGAAGTTCGACATTGTCGCAGCCCTGCCGGCGCAGGCGCCGCTTCGCCTCTCGTCCGAGCTCCTCGATAAGCTCCATGCTGTAGACCTTGTGCGCGAGCTGCGCGAGGATTGCGGCCTGATAGCCGAGCCCGGTACCGATCTCGAGCACGGCATCCTCGGTGCTGATGTCGAGCAGATCCGTCATCAGGGCGACGATGAACGGCTGCGAGATCGTCTTGTCGAATCCGATCGGCAGCGGAATGTTGGCGTAGGCATAGGGCTGAAGCTCGATCGGCACGAAGTCGTGCCGCGGAACATTGCCCAGGGCCGTCATCACGCGGTCATCAAGCGCGGGCTTGCCGATGATGTCGCGCAATTGCACGACACCCGCGGAAATTTCCGCGAGCATGTGCCGGCGCAGGATTTCGAAATCTTCCGCGCTCATCCGGCGATCACTCTAAAGCGGGATGACTGAACAGGCCACGGGGGGAGGGAGCAGACCAGGTTTGCCGCTCGCCGGTCAGGCTCCGGCCTGCGCCTGCTCGTTCATCTGGGCGAGCGCCGCACATCCGATGAGCCCGGGCTGATCGGAGGTGATGAGAAAGGTGGGCGCGGCCTGCAAAAGGCCTTCGTGCGGCGGATGGCCCTCGAATGCTGCGCGGAACTCCGCCTCATCAAGGAGCGGCCCGAGCCCGCAGACGATGCTGCCGGCGATATAGACGCCGCCGAGCGCCTTGAAGGCAAGCGCCATGTCTCCGGCAAAGCGTCCGAGCAGGCGCACGAACAGCCCCGTGACGGCTCGCGCCGCAGCGTCGCCGCGCCGCGCCGCGGCGATGACAGCCTCGGGTTCCCGGTAGCCGCACTCGGGGTGGAGCGCGCGCGCAAGCCGCAGCAGGCCCGGGCCCGACAGCACCATCTCCGCGCTGACCGTGCCGCATTCCTCACGCAGCCGGTCGAACACGGCTCGTTCCTCGGTGCCGTGGGCGCCAAACAGGATGTGCCCGCCCTCGCTGGCAATGGCATAGCCCCGCCTCCCCACCGGCAGGAGCGCGGCGACGCCTAGTCCGGTGCCGGGTCCGAGCACGAGCTTGACGCCCTCCTTCGACAGCGCGCCCTGACCGAGCGGCCGGACATGCGCGGCGGTCAGCCGCGGCAGCGCCCAGGCGATCGCTTCGAAGTCGTTGACGATCTGCAGGCGCGTAAATCCGAAGCGGTTCGCGAGCTCGGAGCGGCGGAAGCGCCACGCGCAGTTGGTGAGCGCAATCTCCTCGCCGAGAATGGGTCCCGCAATAGCGAAGGTTGCCGCGCGCGGGCGCGCGCCCGTTTCCTGCAGGTAGCGCGCAACCGCGGTCTCGAGGTCCGCCATCATTGCGTTTTCGGTAACCAAAATACGCTCGGGCCAGCCGGAGGCGCCAGCCAGCGCCAACCGGCTGTTGCTGCCGCCGATGTCCGCGATGAGCGTCTGACCCATGGGCAAACCTGCAGCGAAGGCTTCGCTGCGACCCCCCCCTTACGATGCGCGGTTGAGAAAGACCGGTACGCCCAGCTTGTTGGCGTACATGGGACGGTATCGCTCAGTATTGTACGCGGTGGCGACATCGACTCGGCGCGGCCCAAGCTTGGGATCGGGGATCGGCACCAGCTGATAGCGGCCCTCCACCAGGGCCGACATGAGGCCGGTCTTGCCCGCCAGGATGGCGTCGTATGCCATGTTCCCGAACGTCAGGCCTACGAGCTTGTCGATGAAATCCGGATCGCCCGAGCGCAGGTCGTAGGTGAGGTCGGACGCGATCGTCTCCTCGCCGGTCCGCCGCCTGATCTCGTCGGCAAGCGACTCGGCGACGCTTTCTTTCTTGCGGTGGCCGTAGGCATCGGGCTCGCCGTACTCGCGCGTCTGGTAGCCGTCCCAGCGCGCACCCTCACTGAGCACGACCAGCGCATAGTTGCTGGGGTTCGCGCGCTTCTCCTCGACCAGCAGCGCCATGAGCTTGTCGAGGTCGATCGTGTATTCCGGGATGACGCAGCGGATGGAGCTGACATAGGCGGTATAGAGCGCGGTAAACCCGGCATCGCGGCCGAACACGCGGAACACCCCGATCCGCTCATGCGAGGCCACCGTGGTCCGCTGCCGCGCGATTGCGTCGCAAGCCCGGGTGATCGCCGTCGAGAAGCCGATGCAGTATTCGGTGTTGCGCACATCGTTATCCATCGTCTTCGGGATGGCGATGATGCTGACGCCGAGCTCGTTGAGCCGGTTCGCGTATCCGAGCGTATCATCGCCGCCGATGGCGACCAGATGCTCGATGCCCAGCGCCGAGAGGTTCGCCAGCACCTGCCCGGAGAGGTCCCAGGTCCTCCCGCCGCTGCCGTCCCTGCCTGGCGATGCCGGGAAATTCGCGACGGCGAGGTGATCAGGCAGCTTCGCCATCCGGGACGGATTGGTGCGGCTCGAGTGCAGCACGGTGCCGCCGCGACGGTCGATGGTGCGCGTATTCTCGCGGTCGAGGGCCACCACGTAACGGCGTCTGCTGGCGGGGTCATCAGGGTTGAGGTGCGTGAGCGCCTCCCATCCGCGACGCAGCCCGATGACCTCGATATCGTTCTCGCTGCCGCGGTAAGTGATGGTCTTTATGACCGCGTTGAGGCCGGGGACGTCACCGCCCCCGGTGAGAATGCCGATGCGTTTTTTCGCCATGACCATGCCTTGGCGCTGCGGTTACAACGCGCGAGCGCGTAAGTTGTGCCCGCGAACGACCTGGCGAAGGCGGGTCTCGCCGGCGGCTCGCAGCGCGATCATCCTGCACGCTGGGCGCCAATCTGGTATTCCGAAGCATCCTTGCTGCCAATCCCCCTCGGGAGGCGACCATGAAGAGATCCGTCGCGCTCGCAACCAGCACTCTACTCCTGCTCGGGTTCGCATTCGCCGCCCAAGCCCAGGAACGGGTTTCCGACGGCGTGGTGAAAATCGGCATGCTCGAGGACATGTCGAGCATCTACGCGGACATCACCGGCATCGGCGCCGTGACGGCTGCCAGGATGGCGGCCGAGGATTTCGGCGGAAACGTATTGGGCAAGCCCATCGAAGTCGTGGCCGCGGATCATCAGAACAAGCCGGATATCGCCTCGGCAACGGCGCGCGAATGGTTCAACATCCAGCACGTCGATGCGCTCATGGATGTTGCCGCATCGGCGACCGCTCTCGCCGTCATGGAAGTCGCCAGGGCCAGCAGCAAGATCGTCGTCCTCAACGGGCCGGGTGCGACGCGCATCACCAATGAAGCATGCACGCCAGTCTCGATCCACTACGCCTACGACAATTACGCGCTCTCCCACGGCACGGGCGCCGCCGTGGTCAAGGCCGGCTACGACACCTGGTTCTTCCTTACCGCGGATTATGCCTTCGGTCACGATCTCGAGCAGGCCACGGCCGCCGTCGTGCGCGCCGGCGGCGGCCGTGTGCTCGGCAGCGTCCGGGTTCCGATCAACACTTTGGACTTCTCCTCGGCGCTGCTGCAGGCGCAGGCCTCGCAGGCCAGGGTGATAGGGCTCGCGAATGCCGGCGCGGACGCCACCAATTCCACCAAGCAGGCAGCCGAGTTCGGCATCGTGCGCGGCGGGCAGAAGCTGGTGGGATTGCTGGTCTTCGTCAACGACGTCAACACTCTGGGACTGGAGGCGGCACAAGGCATGCTGCTGACCACCGCCTTTTACTGGGACCGCAACGAGGAGACGCGGGCCTGGGCACAACGCTATTTCCAGCGCATGAGCAAGATGCCGAACATGACGCAGGCAGGGATCTATTCGGCGACCATGCACTACCTCAAGGCCATAGCGGCCGCCGGCACGGATGAGACCAAAGCGGTGATGGAGAAGATGCGCTCAACGCCGATCGATGACTTCTTTGTCAAGAACGGACAGATTCGCGAGGACGGCCGGATGGTCCACGAGATGTATCTGTACGAGGTCAAGAAACCGGCGGAATCCAAGGGGTCATGGGATTACTACAAGCTTGTCGCGACAATCCCGGCGGACCAGGCATTCCAGCCATTGCCGGACTCCAAATGCCCGCTGGTAAATAAGCCGCGGTAGGTCTGGGCCGCCTGCGCGGTCCCACCCCCGCCTGCGTGCCGGGCAAGGTAATTGGTGCGCAGGCGGATACCTGACAGCCCGGATGTGTTGTCTTTGGACAATCATCTCTCAGCTCAAGCAACAGGGATGCATTTGATCCTCGCGCGCGTGATACCGCCGAAACTGGGATTCGGCCTCATCGTCGCCAGCGGCCAGCACCTGCGGATCGTTGATCTTGAGGGAAAGCAGGTCGTCGACATGGCGCTGTTCAGCGCTGCGAACCCCAGGGAAAAGCTGTCGACCTCCTATTCGCGAACTCGCTACGCTCCCAGACCCGGCTCGCCGTACGTCCCCCGTGACAAGCTCACCGAAGGAGACGTGCTGCTGTCGACGGTCTGCAACCCGATGATGACCATCGTGAAGGAGACGCCGGAGCCCAAGGGCGTGCATGACGTGCACAACCGGATGTGCAACAGAACCTACTACGAGATGTACAACCTCGGCTCCCGTGACGGATGCCATGAAAACATCAGCAAGGCGGTGGCACCGTTCGGGCTCCTGCCGGAGGATATTCCCGATACGATGGACCTGTTCATGAACTATCATCACGACTGCGCGCGCGGCCAATGGGTGATCGGCGAGCCCGTCTCAAAGCCCGGCGATTATGTCGAGTTCAGAGCGGAAATGGACTGCATTGTCGGGCTCTCGAACTGTCCCAATGAAGCCTGCTGCGGTGGCAGATGCACGCCGGTAAGGGTCGAAGTTTACGCGGCCGGCCGTGCGCGATGATTGTCGGGGGCGCGCTCCGCGTTCCATCAGCACATGCGGCACGACGACAGGCATCATCAGGGGGACACGCGGCGCCCGCCGGCGCCCGCGTCGCTTCCCGCACCGCGCTTTGTGGATGTGCTCGTGCCGGTCGCGCTCGACCACCCCTATTCCTATCGCGTGCCGGGCGATCTTGCGCTTGCGCCGGGCGATCTCGTCACTGTGCCGCTCGGCCCGCGCGCGGCAACCGGCGTCGTGTGGGCCGACCGGGTCGAGGTCAGGGCGGGCCTGCACAACCGGATCCGCGACGTCGAGGAAAAGCTTGACCAGCCGCCGCTTGCGGCCGAGCTGCGTCGCTTCGTGGACTGGGTTGCCGACTACACGCTGGCGCCGCGCGGCATGGTGCTGCGCATGGCGCTGCGCATGGGCGAGCATCTTCCCCCCGCGCGCGAGCGCTTCGGCGTACGTCTTTGCGGGCCGCCACCTCAGCGCATGACGCGCGCGCGCGCGCGCGTGCTCGCGCTCCTTTCCGACGGGCTGGTGCGGGCAAAAAGCGATGTCGCGCAATCGGCCGGCGTGTCGGGCGCGGTGATCGACGGCCTCGTCGACGAGGGCACCCTGGAGAGCCTCCCATTGCCGCCGGAGCCGGTAGCGCGAGCGCCCGATCCCGATTTCGCGTCCCCCGACTTTGCGCCGGCGCAGGCTTCGGCAGCGCACGATCTGCGCGCAAGCATCGCCAAAGGCGGCTACAGCGTCACGCTGCTCGATGGCGTCACCGGATCGGGCAAGACCGCGGTCTATTTCGAGGCGGTGGCCGAGATGGTGCGCCGCCGCCGTCAGGCGCTGGTGCTGCTGCCCGAGATCGCACTCACCACGCAGTTCCTCGATCGCTTCACGGCACGCTTCGGCGTGCGCCCCGCCGAATGGCACTCCGCGCTGCCGCCGCGCCGGCGGGCGCGCACCTGGAGCGCGGTCGCAAGCGGTGAAGTGAGCGTGATTGTCGGCGCGCGCTCGGCACTCTTCCTGCCGTACGCCGATCTCGGCCTCATCGTGGTCGATGAGGAGCACGACGGCGCCTACAAGCAGGAGGACGGCGTGCGCTACCACGCCCGCGACATGGCGGTGGTGCGCGCGCGCGTCGCCGACATCCCCATCGTGCTTGCTTCGGCGACGCCATCGGTGGAAACCGAGGTCAATGCCCGGCGCGGCCGCTATCGGCGCCTGCAACTGCCGCAGCGCTTCGGCGGGGCGCATTTTCCAGGCATCGAGACCATCGATCTGCGCGCCGAGGGTCCGCCGCGCGGACGCTTCATCGCGCCGCGGCTGGCGCAGGAGATCAAGAGGCGGCTCGAGCGCGGCGAGCAGGCGCTCCTGTTTCTCAACCGGCGAGGCTATGCGCCGCTCACGCTGTGCCGGCGATGCGGCTTTCGCCTGGGATGCCCCAACTGCGACGCCTGGCTGGTCGATCACCGGTTCAGACGCCGGCTTGTATGCCATCACTGCGGCTACGCCATGCCGGTTCCCGAGCGATGCCCGCACTGCGAAGCGGTCGATTCATTCGCCGCGGTGGGTCCCGGTGTCGAGCGGCTGCATCAGGAGGCCGCGGAGCTTTTCCCCGACAGCCGGATTCTGGTGCTCTCGAGCGACCTCGTCGAATCGGTCGAGCGGCTGCGCGAGGAGCTCGATGCGGTGGCACAGGGTCTCTTCGATCTCATCATCGGCACGCAGCTCGTCGCCAAAGGGCACCATTTCCCCAGGCTCAACCTGGTGGGCGTCATCGATGCCGACCTCGGCCTCGCCAACGGCGATCCGCGCGCGCCCGAGCGCACCTTCCAGCTCCTGCATCAGGTGGTCGGCCGCGCCGGGCGCGAGGAACGTGCCGGGTTGGGGTTCCTGCAGACCCACCAGCCCGAGCACCCGGTGATGCGCGCGCTCGTTGTGGGGGACCGCGAGGCGTTCTACGCCAGCGAGATCGAATTGCGGGAGAAGACGCACTATCCGCCGTTTGGGCGGCTCGCGAGCCTCCTGATCTCGGCGCCCGACCGTGCGAGCGCCGAAAACTATGGACGGCGCCTGCTCGCAGTAGCGCCGCGCTCATCGCAAGTGCGCATTCTGGGACCCGCGGAAGCGCCCCTTGCGGTCGTGCGCGGGCGCCATCGGTTTCGCCTGCTGGTCAAGGCGCCCCGCGGCTTTGCTCTGTCCAGCCATCTGCGCGCGTGGCTCGCCGCTGCCCCCCGCCACAAGAGCAACCTCAAGCTCGAAGTCGACGTCGATCCGCAGAGCTTTTTGTGAGGGCAGGAGGGGGAGGCATGTGGGGAATTTGTTTGGTCAAAAAACTCGTAAAGATAGTATCTGCTTCGGAATCAATCCATGATTGCATGGAGGAGCAGGCGGACGAGGTTGCACCGCAATAGTCGGTGTGTTACGGGAACCTCCGATTTTGGTGGCATTCCAGGGCGCGTCCTCACTCGCCACGATCTCAAAGTCCCATCTGATTTCAAGGGCTTGGCACCTTCTGACGCGGCGGTGTTGGGCCTTTGCCCGAAAGACACATAAAGCGAACGTGGCAGGCGAAGGCGCAAACTTGTCCGGCATGGCGGGCCGCTATGCGACCGCGCTGTTCGAGCTTGCGCTCGAGGCAAATGCGCTCGACGCGGTCAAGGCGGATCTCGAGGCGTTCGACGCGCTCATCGCGCGGAGCGCTGATCTCGCGCGGCTCGTGCGCAGCCCGGTCTTTTCCTCCGAGGAGCAGGTGCGGGCACTCGGCGCCGTGCTCGAGCTTGCCGGCCTGCGCGGGCTCTGCGCGCAATTCCTGCTCACGGTCGCCTCGAACCGGCGGCTGTTTGCCGTGCGCGACATCATCAAGGCCTACCGCGCGCTGGTCGCGCGCCACCGCGGCGAAGTCGCGGCCCAGGTCACGCTCGCGCAGGCGCCGAGCGAGCGTCACCTCGCGGCGATCAAGGAAGCGCTCGACGCCGTGACCGGCAAGGATGTGATGATCGACGTGAAGCTCGATCCCGCGCTGATCGGGGGTCTGGTGGTCAAGCTTGGGTCGCGCATGGTCGACAGCTCGCTGCGCACCAAGCTCAATATGATCAAGCATGCGATGAAAGAGGTCTCCTGATGGACATCCGCGCCGCCGAAATCTCGGCAATCCTCAAGGAGCAGATCAGGAACTTCGGCCGCGAGGCGGAAGTGACCGAGGTCGGCCAGGTGCTCTCGGTCGGCGACGGCATCGCCCGCGTCTATGGGCTCGACAACGTGCAGGCCGGCGAGATGGTCGAGTTCGAGAACGGCGTGCGCGGCATGGCGCTCAATCTCGAGACCGACAATGTGGGCATCGTGATCTTCGGCAACGACCGCGAGATCAAGGAGGGCCAGACCGTCAAGCGAACGCAGGCGATCGTGGACGTGCCGGTGGGCAAGGGCCTGCTCGGCCGCGTGGTCGATGCCCTCGGCAATCCGCTCGACGGCAAGGGCGCCATCCACGCCAGCGAGCGGCGCCGTGTCGACGTCAAGGCGCCCGGCATCATTCCGCGCAAGTCCGTGCACGAGCCGATGGCGACCGGGCTCAAGGCGATCGACGCGCTCATCCCCATCGGTCGCGGCCAGCGCGAGCTGATCATCGGCGATCGCCAGACCGGCAAGACCGCCATCGCGCTCGACACCATCCTCAACCAGAAGCCGCTCAACGCTTCCAACGACGAGAAGATCAAGCTCTATTGCGTCTACGTCGCGGTCGGACAGAAGCGCTCGACCGTGGTGCAGTTCACCAAGGTGCTCGAGGAGAACGGCGCGCTCGACTATTCCATCATCGTCGCGGCCACCGCCTCGGATCCCGCGCCCATGCAGTACCTGGCGCCGTTCGCGGGCTGCACCATGGGAGAATATTTCCGCGACAACGGCATGCACGCGGTCATCATCTATGATGATCTCTCCAAGCAGGCCGTCGCCTATCGGCAGATGTCGCTCCTGCTGCGCCGGCCGCCCGGGCGCGAGGCGTATCCAGGCGACGTGTTCTACCTCCATTCGCGCCTGCTCGAGCGCGCCGCCAAGATGAACGACGCCAACAAGGCGGGCTCGCTCACGGCGCTGCCCGTGATCGAGACCCAGGCCAACGACGTCTCCGCCTACATTCCCACCAACGTGATCTCGATCACGGACGGACAAATCTTCCTGGAGACCGATCTTTTCTACCAGGGCATCCGGCCGGCGGTGAATGTCGGCCTCTCGGTCTCGCGCGTCGGCTCCTCGGCGCAGACCAAGGCGATGAAGAAGGTCGCCGGACGCATCAAGGGAGAGCTTGCGCAATATCGCGAGATGGCGGCTTTCGCGCAGTTCGGCTCCGACCTCGACGCCACCACGCAACGCCTTCTCAATCGCGGCTCGCGGCTGACCGAGCTGCTCAAGCAGCCGCAGTTCTCGCCGCTCAAGATGGAGGAGCAGGTCGTCGTGATCTATGCCGGCGTCAACGGCTACCTCGATCCCATCCCGGTCGACCGCGTGCGTGCGTTCGAGCACGGGCTGCTCGGCCTCCTGCGCACGCAGCATGCCGACGTTCTCGACGCAATCCGTGACAGCAGGGATCTCGACGATGCCACCGCCGGCAAGCTCAAGGCGGCAGTGGATCAATATGCAAAGACATTCGCTTGAACAGAGGACAGAGGACAGAATGCCTCGGTCTGACTGTCATCTGACATCTGATATCTGAGATGCCCAGCCTCAAGGACATGCGGGTTCGCATTGCCGCCACCAAGGCGACCCAGAAGATCACCAAGGCCATGCAGATGGTCGCTGCCTCAAAGTTGCGGCGCGCGCAGGTCGTGGCCGAGGCGGCGCGTCCCTACGCCGATCACATGGGAAAGGTGCTGCGCAATATCGCGCGCGCCGTCGGCGATCTCGGCTCCGCGCCGCGGCTGCTGTCCGGCACCGGGAGCGACAGCACGCATCTTCTCCTCGTCTGCACGGCGGAACGCGGCTTGTGCGGGCCGTTCAACTCGGCAATCGTGCGGCTGGCGCGCGAACGGGCGAATGCGCTCATCACGCAGGGCAAGGCGGTCAAGTTCTTTTGCGTGGGCCGCAAGTGCTATGAGCAGCTCCGGCGGCAATACGAGAAGCAGATCGTCGAGCATATTGAGCTGCGCGCGGTGCGCACGCTCACTTTCGCGCATGCCGAGGACATCGCGGAAAAGGTTCTACGGCTCTACGACGCGGGTGCGTTCGACGTGTGCACGCTGATCTTCTCGCGTTTCAGGTCCGTGATCGCCCAGGTCCCGAGCGCAATCCGGATTATTCCTCCGGAGCTCGAGGCCGAGGCAGACAATTCCGGCGGCGCGGCCTATGAGTACGAGCCCGATGAGGATGAAATCCTCACCGACCTCCTGCCGCGCAATGTGGCGGTGCAGATCTTCCGCGCGCTCCTGGAGAACGCGGCTTCCTTCTACGGGGCGCAGATGACGGCGATGGATAACGCCACCCGCAACGCGGGCGAGATGATCCGCAAGCAGACCCTGAGCTACAACCGCACCCGTCAGGCGATGATTACGAAGGAGCTGATTGAGATCATCTCCGGCGCCGAGGCGGTATGATGGGTGGGTAGCTTTTGTGAGCCTGTCGAACTAGATTGGGAATATGGCTGACGAGCCGAACAATATCGTCCTTGAGCATCTGCGGCACATCCGGCGGGCTGTCGATAGGATTGAGCTCGATCTCACCGATGTCAAAAGCCGGGTATCTTCTCTTGAACAAGTGCAAGGACAGATTTTGGCTCTTATGGGCACCATGAACCAGCGCATGGACCGATTTGACGAGCGCCTTGGCCGTGTCGAACGGCGCTTCGATCTTGTTGATACTTGATCCGAAGCTCGTGCCCTCTCGTAATTCATAACGCGAACATGGACCGAACCAGCGAAGGATGAGGCATGCCCAATCCAGCCGGACATATCACCCAGGTGATCGGCGCCGTCGTTGACGTGCAGTTCGAAGGTCACCTGCCCGCCATTCTCAACGCGCTGGAAACCGAGAACCGGGGCAACCGCCTGGTTCTTGAAGTCGCCCAGCATCTCGGCGAGTCCACAGTGCGCACCGTCGCCATGGACACCAGCGAAGGACTAGTGCGTGGCCAGCAGGTGACCGACACCGGCCAGCCGATTGCGGTGCCGGTCGGCGACGGCACGCTTGGGCGCATCATCAACGTGGTCGGGGATCCGGTCGACGAGGCCGGTCCGGTGCCGCACACGCAGACCATGGCGATTCACCAGAACGCGCCGGCCTATACCGAGCAGTCGACCGAGTCGGAAATCCTCATTACCGGAATCAAGGTGGTCGACCTGCTGGCGCCCTACGCCAAGGGCGGCAAGATCGGCCTGTTCGGCGGCGCCGGCGTCGGCAAGACCGTCATCATCATGGAGCTGATCAACAACGTGGCGAAGGCGCACGGCGGCTATTCGGTCTTTGCCGGCGTCGGCGAGCGCACGCGCGAGGGCAACGACCTTTACCATGAAATGATCGAATCGGGCGTCAACAAGGATCCGAAGAAGAACAACGGCTCGGCTGCCGGCTCGAAATGCGCGCTGGTCTACGGCCAGATGAATGAGCCGCCGGGCGCGCGGGCGCGCGTCGGCCTTTCCGGCCTGACGGTCGCCGAGTATTTCCGCGATCAGGGTCAGGATGTGCTGTTCTTCGTCGACAACATATTCCGCTTCACCCAGGCCGGCTCGGAAGTCTCCGCGCTGCTGGGCCGCATTCCTTCCGCGGTGGGTTATCAACCGACGCTGGCGACCGACATGGGCGCGCTGCAGGAACGCATCACCACAACGACGAAGGGGTCCGTCACCTCGGTGCAGGCGATCTATGTTCCCGCCGACGATCTCACCGATCCGGCACCGGCAACTTCCTTTGCCCACCTCGACGCCACCACCGTGCTTTCGCGTTCCATCGCCGAGAAGGGCATCTATCCCGCCGTGGACCCGCTCGACTCCACATCGCGCATGCTCTCGCCGATGGTGGTCGGCGAGGAGCATTACAATGTCGCACGCCAGGTGCAGCAGATCCTGCAGCGCTACAAGGCGCTCCAGGACATCATCGCCATTCTCGGCATGGATGAGCTCTCCGAAGAGGACAAGCTCACGGTCGCGCGGGCGCGCAAGATCGAGCGCTACCTGTCGCAGCCCTTCCACGTCGCTGAGGTGTTCACCGGCTCCCCGGGCGTGTTCGTGGAGCTTGCCGACACCATTCGCGGGTTCAAGGGCTTGTGTGAGGGAAAATATGACTATCTGCCGGAGGCCGCCTTCTACATGGTCGGTACCATCGAGCAGGCGGTCGAGAAGGGCAAGAAGCTGGCCGCGGAAGCGGCATAAATCAGAGGACAGACTACAGAGGACAGATGACAGATTATGAGAGGCAGCGTTCTGACATCTGACATCTGACATCCGGCATCTGACATCTGACATCCGGTATCCATGGCAACTTTCCATTTCGATCTGGTCTCGCCGGAGAAGCTGGTATTCTCCAGCCAGGTCGTCCAGGTCGATCTGCCCGGCGCGGAAGGCGATTTCGGAGTGCTTGCGGCGCACGCCCCGAAGGTCAGCACGTTGCGGCCCGGAATCCTCGTCATCCATGGCGAAGCCGGTGAGCAGCTCAGGATCGTGATCCACGGTGGCTTCGCGGAGGTCGGACCCGCGGGCCTTACCGTCCTCGCCGATACGGCGGTGCCCGTCGAAGAGTTCGACGTCGCTCGGCTCGCAGAAGCGATCAAGGACACGGAAGAGGACGTCGCAGATTCCAAGGACGATTGGCAGCGCGACCATCTCGTCCGCCGGCTCGATCAACTGCGAACGCTGCAGGCTGCGCTCGGCTCGTAGGGAGCGGGATGCGGCCTGCCGCTACGCTGCGAACCGTGCGAACTCCTGCGCCACCCGCTCATAAACCCGCCGTTTGAACGGGACGATCATAGCCGGCAGGTTCCCGAGCGGTTCCCAGCGCCATTCCACGAATTCAGGTTCATGCCCGCCGGCAGGATGCGCAATGTCGATCTCATCCGGAGTGCCGGTGAACCGCAGCGCGTACCATTTCTGAGTCTGTCCCCGGTATTTTCCGCCCCACGCCTGCCCGACGATGTCGCGCGGAATGTCGTACGTTAGCCATTCCTCGATCTCGCCAAGCTTCTCGATCGTGCGAATATTGGTCTCCTCGTAGAGCTCGCGAAGCGCCGCCGGCCACGGGTCCTCGCCGCGGTCAATGCCCCCTTGCGGCATCTGCCAGACGTGGGTGTTATCGACATGCTCAGGACCGTCGATGCGGCGGCCGATGAAAACGTGTCCGTCGCGGTTGAAGACGGCCAATCCGGCGCATGGTCGATACGGTAGCGATTCAAACGGGGTCATGCGAGCAGGCGGCCGCTGGTCGTGCACAAGCTGCGGCATGTCGTAGCGGAGCGTGGCTCATTTGGCCACAGATGATCGGGACAAGGCGTCTGCAGCGCTTCGCGCGAGAGCCGCATCCACAACTGGCGCGTGCAAAATTGGCACGGGGTCGCTCGCGCATCAGCGCGCGGGCGCGACCCTCCCGGGCGCGCGCGTGCTCGCGCCGCGGCGGGCTGCGTCGGATGATGCTTCGTCCACGTCGATGAAACTGGCCGTGCCGGGGAGCACCACCTCTCGCCGCGTGCCGTTCGTGCCGTCGATAATGGTGACGGTTCTGGCGAGCGGTGGACGCTCAGCCGGATTGCCTGCCGGTTCGAGCGGCGAATTGCGAGCATCGTCACCCGACGGTTCGGCAGTATCGCCACCCGTCAACCCCGCGCCCTTGCTTCCGGAACTTGCGAGGATGGGAGCGACGGGGGCGACGGCGACCGGCGCAGCGCCGAACGGATCATGCCTGATCATCGCCCATGCCGCGAAAACGGCACCAAGACCGCTCAAAACAGCGATGGCAATCCTGGAAATGGAAGTGCGGTGCGTGTGCCTTTTCGCCCTGCTGCCCTGACCTAGGGGAGCGCTTAAATCATCTGCCGTCATGGCGGGTGCCCCTGCGAATCATGCGCCAAGACTAGCATCGAGAACCGTTAACTCTTCGTTTACCACGTGTCGCACCTGCGGGGGGCGGAACGCCTGCCAACGACCTCGTCCGGCACACAACAAAAAGGGCGGCTGGCTGCCGCCCTTTTTGTCTTCGTCGAACGCCTGATCCGCTTGATCTTCGTCCTAGTTCGGCACCACCGCCTTGGGATTGGGGGGATAAGCCGAGTTCTTCTGAACTCCGCGGATGAGGTCGAGCGCGGTATGGAGCGCCTTGTCATCCTTCGGATCCGGAGGAATGTAGGACTGCGACCCGGTCTGCTCGTCGCCTTCCGCCTTGAGGTGCCCGCGCAACGACGCCTCGCCGCGCGTATCGGTGCGGGTCTTGAGCTCATCCGGCACGTCCTGGAGCACCTCGATATCGGGCGAGATGCCCTTGGCCTGGATGGAGCGGCCCGACGGCGTGAAGTAGCGCGCGGTAGTCAGCCGCAGGGCACCGTTGCCCGAACCCAGCGGGATGATCGTCTGCACCGATCCCTTGCCGAACGAGCGAGTGCCGACGACGGTGGCGCGGCGGTGATCCTGCAAGGCGCCCGCAACGATCTCGGAGGCCGAAGCCGAGCCGCCGTTGATCAACACGATGAGCGGCTTGTTCTTCGTGAGATCTCCCGCGCGCGCATTGAACCGCTGAGTCTCCTCCGCGTTGCGGCCGCGGGTCGAGACAATCTCGCCCTTCTCGAGGAAGGCGTCGGAGACCGAGATCGCCTGATCGAGCAGGCCGCCGGGGTTGTTGCGCAGATCGACGACGAAGCCCTTGAGCTTGTCGCCGGATTGAGTCGAAAGGTCGGAGATCGCTTTTTTGAGCCCATCCGTGGTCTGCTCGTTGAACTGCGTGACACGGATGAAACCGACATCGTCACCTTCCAGGTGCGAGCGCACAGAACGCACGCGAATGATGTCGCGCGTGATCGAAACCTCGACCGGCTTGTCCTGGCCCTTGCGCATAATCTTGAGCTTGATCTTGGTATTCACAGGACCGCGCATCTTCTCGACCGCCTGATTGAGCGTGAGCCCCTGCACCGGCTCGTCATCGAGATGCGTAATGATATCGTTCGCCATGATGCCGGCTTTCGCCGCCGGCGTTTCGTCGATCGGGGCGACGACCTTGATCAGGCCATCCTCCATCGTCACTTCGATGCCGAGACCCCCGAACTCGCCGCGGGTCTGCACCTGCATGTCCCGGAAGCTCTTGGAATCCATGTAGCTCGAATGCGGATCAAGCCCGGCCAGCATGCCGTTGATCGCAGACTCGATGAGCTTGCCATCGTCGGGTTTCTCGACGTAGTCGGCGCGCACCCGTTCGAACACGTCACCGAACAGGCTGAGCTGACGGTAGGTATCGGCGGCCGCGGCCTGCGCGCGTGCGCCATCCAAAAAGAAGCGGGGCTGGGTTGTGACCAGCGTCACGGCGACGCCCGCCGCCGCGCCAAGGAGAATCAGTGAAGTTTTGCGCATCATCCGCGAACCTTCTGGCCTTCATTTGCGGCCCACCATGGGCCTGGATCCACGGGCACACCGTCCCTGCGGAATTCGACGTACAATATGGGTTGGCTGGCCGCGCCCGCTAACCCTCCGTCCGGCTGGGCTTCGCCACCCATCGCCGCAACGGGCTCACCCGTCACCACGAATTGCCCCAAGTCAACGGATATCCGTTCCATCCCGGCAAGCAGGACATGATAGCCGCCGCCCGCATTAAGGATCAAGAGTTGGCCGTAATTGCGGAAGGGACCGGCGTAAACCACCCAGCCGTCACACGGAGCCGTGATCTGGCCGCCTGGCCGGGTTGCAATGGATAGACCTTTTTCACTCCCGCCGTGACCGTCAGGGGCGCCAAATTCCCGAATTCTCGTCCCGGCCGCCGGCAGCGGAAGCAGCCCTTTCGCGGAAGCAAAGGCAATCGCGGGAGTAAGTCGTCCCGGATCCTTCAACGCCGCCAGATCCGGCCTGCCATCGAGAGCTTTCCGGTCTTCGCTGGCACGCGCCGCCGCTCGCGCGGCACGCGCCGGCGCATCGAGGCCTTGCTCCAACTGGCTGATGAGCTGATTGAGGTTGTCAGCTTGCCGGGCAAGTTGATTCGCGCGCTGGCGTTCGCTGCCAAGGGCGGCTTCTGCTTCGCCCTGCCGCTTCTGACGTTCCTCGATGAGGAGTGACAGACGCTGTCGCTCATCCGCAAGCACGAGCAGATCGCGGGCAAGCCTGTCACGTTCGTCCGCGATCTCTTTGCGCAACCGTTCCAGTTCCGCCAGATCGACGGAAAGCGCCTCGGCCTGCTGACGCATTTCCGGAATAACGGCTCCCAGTACCATGGCAGAACGCACCGATTGCAGCGCGTCCTCGGCACGGACCATAAGGGCGGGAGGGGCGCGCCGGCCGATCCGTTCCAGCGCTGCGAGCACTTCGGAAATACTGTCGTGCCGCTGGCGCAATGAGATGCGCAGCGACTGCTCGCTGTCATCAAGCGGCGCCAGTCGCGCCTGGGTTTTTTCGATTCGCGCCTCGGTCCCGTCCACGCGCGATGCGGTCTCAATGATCTGCTGGTTGAATTTACGGCGGTCATCACCGATCGCCTCGATCTCGCGCTTGAGCCTGGCCTCCTTCTCAAGCGTCTTGCGTTGCTCGCCGCGCAGCTTTTCGAGCTCCTTGTCGCGCCGCCTGAGGCTCTCGAGGCTGACCGGTGGGGCGACGGAGGGTTTGTCCTCGGCGGCGGGTGGAGCGTGAGCCTGCGGAAGGGGCTCCTGCGCCCAAGCCGTTGGACCGATCGGCAACAGCAACGCAGCGACCAGGAGGCAGACAGCGGGGGTGGTCGGCATCATCCGGCACATCGCTGCGTTGTAAGCAAGAATTGGTCCACGTCGCAATAAAGATGGCGATTGGCGCGGGATTAAGACTAAAAAGACACGGTGATCGCGAATGTGATGGCGAACCGGCCGCGTTGGAGCCGGCGGAACCGGAAGTCAGCTTCGATGATACGGATGGCCGGCCAGTATTGTGACGGCACGGTAAAGCTGTTCCAGCAACATGATGCGAACCAGATGATGCGGCCATGTCGCGGCCCCGAACGCAATGGCAAGCGTCGACTTTTCCCGCAGCACCGGCGCCAGCCCATCGTCGCCGCCGATGACGAACGCAACGGCGGGTCTGTTCTGGGCGCGCCATCCTTGCAGTCGCCCCGCCAGGGATGCGCTGCTTATGCTCTCACCGTGCTCGTCCAGGACGACGATGGGTGCATCGTCCGGGACGACATTGGCGATGGCGATTGATTCTTCCAGCATGCGGCGCGCAGCATCGCCGGCACGGCTGTCCTTGATTTCCACAATATCGAAAGCGCTCACGCCGACGCCGCGACCGCTCTCTGCCACGCGTTTTCGATAGCGCTCCGCGAGCTCGCGCTCAGGGCCCTGCTTGAGCCGGCCGACGGCCGCGACCACGATCCGCATGCGTCACGATAGGCATGGATCGTGCGTTGCCTCAAGCTTAATCGCCGGATCGGCGCATGCACGTCAGCTTGCCCGACGTCCTTGCGGCGGCGCCGATGCCCACATTTTTTCCAGATTGTAGAAGGCGCGAACGTCAGGCCTGAAGACATGCACGATGACGTCGCCGGCGTCGATCAGTACCCAGTCGCATTGCCGCATGCCCTCGACCCTGGCGTCCGGCACGCCCGCCCTGGCAAGGTCTTTGAGCACGCGATCAGCGATCGAACCTACATGGCGCTGCGACCGACCGGAGGTCACAACCATGCTGTCGGCGATTGTGGTCTTGACGGAGAGATCGATGGCGACGGTGTCCTCGGCCTTCATGTCATCCAGGCTGGCGAGGACCCGGTGAAGAATCTCCTCTGCGGCGGGACGCTGCCGGGAGACCGAATCGGCGGCGCGGCGAGCGCTCGGCCGAGCAATTGCAGGTATTGGCAGGGTTCCTTTCCTTTCGCTGCGTCAACGCGCGCGAATTGCGCGATTACCTAACATAGGCATGGCCGCACAACGGTTTCAACGGGGCGACGTTCCACTATTCCCACTGTGTGACTATTTCGCATCATTTGATGTCGCCGATGCGACATATTTTCTCAATTGACCTTGAGATCCACCGCGCGCCGCACGCAGAGCGGTTGAGGATAATGGTGACTTCAGTCCGTGCAGATAGACCCAGGCGGGGGGTTTGCGATCCAGCAGCGATTTCGCCTCCGATTCGGGGATGCGGGCACGCGCCAGGGCCTGGCCTGCCGCGCTCGCGGCCGCATAGAGGCTTGGTCCCAACCGATCGATCACTGCGATCGGCACCATTGCTGCGATGCCTCGCCATTTCTGCCAGCGATGAAAGCTGCGCAGGTTGTCCGCTCCCATGATCCAGACAAAGCGTGTACCGGGACAGTGCTCGCGCAGATAGGCGATGGTCTCGTAGGTGTAGCGCGTGCCGATTTGGGCCTCCAGGCCGAGCACCTCGATGCGCGGATGGCGCGCGATCGCGCGCGCCGCAACGATGCGCTCGTCGAGGGAAGCGAGACCGCGCGTATCCTTGAGCGGATTGCCCGGCGTCACCAGCCACCAGACCCGGTCGAGAGCAAGCCGCTTCATGGCAATCAGGCAAGCCCCGACGTGCGCATCATGCGGCGGATCGAACGTGCCGCCGAACAGCCCGATTCGCGACCCCCGACCATGGGCAGGCAGCCTGACATGACCGCGGCGCTGCCCTTCCTTCCGGCCCCGATCAGGACGCGGTGTGCAGGGAGATGCCTGCGTCATGTGCGGGGGAAACCGGCCATGAACGTGGGGGCGGCCAGGCACGTAGCGGTATCAGCCGGTGGTCCCATCACCGACACACGGCAAGCAAGCACCTCGCCATCGGGATGTCGCTCGCATGCGATGGCCCGGAGCGGGCATGGGCTGCTCACGGCCTGATCTGTCCAGAGCCGTGCACGCGGTACTTGAAGGTGGTGAGTTGTTCTACGCCGACCGGACCGCGCGCGTGGAACCGGCCGGTCGCGATGCCGATCTCGGCACCGAACCCGAACTCGCCACCATCCGCAAACTGCGTCGAGGCATTGTGCAGCACGATCGCGGAGTCGACCTCGCGCAGGAACCTAGTCGCATGCCCTGCGTCCTCGGTCACGATCGAATCAGTGTGATGGGATCCGTAACGCTCGATATGCGCGATGGCCGCATCCAGCCCATCGACCACCCTGGCGGATATTACGGCATCGAGATATTCGGTCGACCAGTCTTCCTCGGTCGCCGTCCTGACACGCGCATCGACTGCGCGGGCTCGTTCGTCGCCGCGCACCTCGCAGCCTGCGTCGAGCAACGCGGTGACGAGCGGAGCAAGATGCGAGGGCGCCGCCGCGGCATCGACAAGAAGCGTCTCGGCAGCGCCGCAGACGCCCGGACGCCGCATTTTGGCATTGAGGACGATCGCCTTTGCCATATCGAGACGTGCCGTCCCATCCACATAGACGTGACAGACGCCCTCGAGATGGGCAAAGACAGGTACGCGCGCTTCCTCCTGCACGCGCGCAACCAGGCTCTTGCCGCCGCGCGGCACAATCACGTCGATCGCACCGTCGAGACCGGCAAGCATCATCCCGACCGCCGCCCGCTCGCGCGTCGGCACCAGCTCGATTGCCGTCGCCGGCAGACCCGACTTGCCAAGGGCGGCAGCCAATGCGCCATGAATCGCGCGGTTGGTGCGATGGCTCTCCGAACCGCCGCGCAGGATGGCGGCATTGCCGGCCTTGAGCGACAGCGCGGCTGCGTCGGCGGTCACGTTGGGTCGGCTCTCATAGATGATGCCGATGACCCCGAGCGGCACGCGCACGCGCTCGATGGTCATGCCATTGGGCCGCTTCCACCGCTCCATCACGTTGCCGACCGGATCGTCGAGCTCGCGCACCACGGCGAGGCCGTCTGCCATGGCGGCGACACGCCTGTCATCGAGCGCAAGGCGATCGAGGAAAGCGGCGCTGGCACCGGTCTTTCTCGCTTCTGCCAGATCCTGGGCATTGGCGAAGAGAATGTCCCGTCCGCGCGCGCGGCATTCGTCGGCCATGGCGGTCAATGCGTGGTCTTTCTGGTGCGTAGGCGCCAGCGCGAGCACGCGCGCGGCCTCTTTCGCCCGGCGGCCGAGATCGTGCATCATTCCGGCACAAGTGGTGGTGCTGTCGACAGCCTTGACCGGTGCGCTCATGACCAAAATCCCAGGGCGGCGCCGTTTCTAACATGTTCACGGCAGGCCTGCGAGGGCACCTGTTTGCCGCCGGCCCTTGCGCCCTGTTATGACCGATCGGCGTCATGAAGGCAGGATGATGAAGCTGCAGGATCAGGTGGCGATCGTTACGGGCGCTGGGCGAAATATTGGAGAGGAGATCGCCAGGCTGTTCGCGGCTGAAGGGGCCAGGGTCGCCGTCGTCGATGTGGACATGACGCGCGGGACGCGGGTCGTTGATGCGATCAAGAGTGCCGGTCGGGTCTGCGAGCTGTTCGTTGCCGATGTCTCGCGGGAGACGGATGTCATCGCCCTGGTCCAGGCCGTGGTGTCGCGCTTCGGTCGGATCGATATTCTCGTCAATAACGTCGCGATCTCCGACAACAAGCACATTTTCGATATCACGGAGGAGGAATGGGATCGCGTATTGGCAGTGACGCTCAAGAGCCAGTTCCTGATGGGCAAGCACGTGGCAAAGCAGATGGCGGCGCAATCCTCGGGCGGACGAATTGTGAATATCGGCTCCACTTCAGGCTTCATGGGCCGCAGCCGCGCCATCGCCTATTCGGCTGCCAAGGGGGGCGTGGCCAATCTGACCCGGGCCATGGCGGCGCAGCTTGCACCACACGGGATCCGTGTGAATGCGATCGTTCCGAACAAGATCGGCTCACCGGTCGGCAAGGACGCGTTCGATCCCACGCGCCCGGTTCCCAACATGGCAAAGAGGCCAGGCGATCCCAGGGAAGCGGCAAAGGCCGTACTGTTCCTGGCCTGCGAGGACTCGTCCTTCGTCTATGGGGCAAACCTGTTCGTGGACGGTGGCGTCTCGGCGATGGATTTGTCCTGAGCGCCTGAGCTTTCCTGCATAACGCCTTGCAGGCCGCCCGCAGTGTGAGGTCACGCGACTGAGGTGGCGATCATGTCAGGTTCGGATGAGCTTTTGGCGCTGTCGTCCGTGGAACTGAGGCGGCGGATCGGCAGCAAGGAAATCTCGCCGGTCGAGCTGATGGACGCAGCGATACGGCGCATCGAAGCCCTCAATCCCGCGGTCAACGCGATCGCAGCGACGGACTTCGCGCGTGCGCGCAAGCTCGCGGCGCAAGCGGAGGCCGATGCCCACAACGGCGAGCAGCTTGGACCGCTGCATGGGCTTCCGACCGGAATCAAGGATTTGCATGAGACCGCGGGCCTGCTCACCACATACGGCTCGCCGCTCTATCGCGGTTTCGTGCCCAAGAAAGATGCCGCAATGGTCGCGCTCGTGCGCAAGGCGGGCGCCATCATCGTCGCCAAGACCAACGTGCCCGAATTCGGTGCCGGCGCCAACACGCGAAACGTCGTTTGGGGCGCCACTGGAAACCCATTCGACCCGCGGCTCAATGCCGGGGGGTCGTCGGGCGGCGCGGCCGTTGCGCTTGCCTGCGACATGCTGCCGGTGTGCACCGGCTCCGATACCGGTGGATCGCTGCGAATACCGGCTGCAATCTGCGGGGTGGTGGGTTTCCGGCCTTCACCCGGGGTCGTGCCGGCGGATGGCCGCCCGCTCGGATGGACGCCGATCTCAGTGCTGGGCCCGCTCGCGCGCGACGTCGCGGATCTCCGTCTCCTGTTCTCGGCGCAGCTGGGAATGGATGATCGCGAGCCATTGGCGTTCCCGCTCGATCCGGAAGCAATCGCGGCAACCCGCCCGGTCGATCTCGGCACCCTGCGCGTGGCCGTTACGGAGGATTTCGGCCAATGCCCCGTTGCAAGCGATATCCGCCGGGTCTTCCGCAGCCGGATTGCGGCCATGCGGCATCTCTTCCGCAGCTGCCAGGAGATCGCCTTCGATTTCGGCGAGGCCGACCGCTGCTTCGATGTCGTGCGCGCACAGAGCTACGTCGACCGTTATCGCAGCGCCTACGACGAGGACCCGCAATCGCTCGGCCCCAACGTGCGCGCCAATTACGAAATGGCGGCCAGGATGACGCTTGCCGACATGGCCTGGGCGCACGCCGAGCAGACCCGAATTTTCCGGCGCTTCCAGGAGTGCTTCCGCGACCATGACATCGTCTTGTCGCCGACCACGCCCGTCTCGCCGTTCCCCTGGAGTGAGCTGTATCTCGATACGCTGGAAGGCAGGCAGCTGCGCAACTACTATCACTGGCTCGCGCTGACCTATGTGATCACGCTCGTCACCAACCCGGCAATCTCGCTCCCATGCGGCGTCGACGAGCATGCGATGCCATTCGGGCTGCAGGTGATCGGCCGCTTCCGCGGCGACCGCGACCTGCTGGACACAGCGGCAGCGCTTGAGCAGGCCTTTGCCCGCATCCCGGGGCTCGCCCGCCCGCGACCCGACCTCGGCAGGCTCGCCAAGCCCACGATCGACCTCAAGTCGATCGTCACCCACCCGGCGGTCCTGCGGTAGTCAGTGCCGATACTTTCGTTCCATGGCGGCGAAAAAGCCGTCGCTGCGGAGCCCATCGAGCAGGGTTGTATCGACATAATCCGTTATCTTGCGACTGACGCCGGGAAACAGCGCCAATATGTTCTCGACGCCCGGCAGCGAAATCTCAATATTCGGCGGCGATTGCGCCTTGAAATCCTCGTAGGTGATCTCGACAATCCTGGCGTCGACGATCTTGAGCTCTTTGGCCAGCACCTCCTTCGCGCGCGCAGCGTCGGTAAGGGCGAGATAATTGCCCTCGATCGTTGCCTTGAGAAAACGCAGGAGCACGTCCTGGCGTTGCGCGATATCGCGGCGGCGCACGACAATCGAGCTGAACACCCATGGAATTTGCGCCGGTACGAGGTCGACCAGCACGTTAACGCCTTGCCCGCGCGCGAGGCTTGCAATCGGCTCGTTGATGGGTGTGGCTGCGATCTCGCCCGATTGCACAGCCGCGAGACGTCGCATCCCACCGCCATATTCCTTCAATGTCACGTCGTCGCGGGAAAGGCCGAGCCGCGCCAATGCAAGCGTCACAGTCGAATCGCTTTCGGACCCGAACGTGCTCACGCCAATGACGCCGCCCTTGAGATCGGCGGCGGTCCTTACCGCGGGTGCCGAGAAAAAGGTGAAGCGGATCACGTTGCTCAGTGAGCCGATGGTCCGGATGTCCCCGCCGGCGCGGTTGACCTTGATGACCGAGGACAATCCCACATGCATGGCATCGAGGCGGCCGGCTTGCAGCTCGGCGGCTCCGCGGCTGCCGCCATTCATGTTCACAATCTCAACCTCAAGACCCTGCGCAGCATAGAAGCCCGCATCGCGTGCCACGTACCACGCCAGCACCGTATTGACGGGGTCCGAGATGCCGGCCCTGAACATGATGCGCTCCTGAGCTGCCGAGGGTTCCGAGCCGGACAAAACGATCGCAAGGCTCGCTGCTAATATGCGGGCCGTGCGCGCATGATCGAGCAGATGCGTCACGCAGTTGCTCCCGGAACAGGCCACACGCGAGGAATTCATGATCAAAGTCCTAGCCTCCGGCGCCATTGCGGGAGCCTGCGCCGTGGAATATTGTATACCAGATATGAGCACGCGTCGTTCCCCCGCTGCCGCGGTCAGTACATTTCCAGCTCACGGGCGCTCCGGCGCCGCGGCGCCATCCCCTCGACTGCGGCCCATCGTCAATCGGGAAAGCTTCAAGGGTCGCGCCTATGTCGCGCTCAAGGACGCAATCGTCGCGATGGATGTCTACCGCAGTCGCGCCGATATCCGGCTTGACGAGCGCCGATTGGCCTCGGATCTCGGCGTGAGCCGCACCCCGGTGCGCGAGGCGATGGCTCAGCTCGAGCGCGAGGGCTTTGTCCGCGCGATTCCGCGGCGCGGCATCTACGTGGTCCGCAAGACCAGGCGTGAAGTCATCGAGCTGATTACGGCCTGGGCTGCGCTCGAAAGCATGGCCGCGCGCCTTCTTACCGAACAAGCGCAGGTACGCGAGATTGCCTCGCTCCGCAGCATGTTCGCGAGATTCGAGAATGGAGAGCTGCACGCCAGGCTTGACGAATATTCCGAGGTCAATATCGAGTTTCACCAGGCCATCATCCGCATGAGCCGCAACGGAACGTTGATCTCGCTGGCGGAAAATCTGTTCGCTCATATGCGCATGATCCGTCGCAAGACCATCGGCGAGCAGGATCGCGCCGATCGCTCGATCCGCGATCACATGTCCATCATCGAGGCGCTCGAGGAGCGCGACACCAAGCGCGCCGAGGATCTCGTGCGCGATCACGCGCTCGGGCTCGCCGAGCACGTGGCGAAATACGCCGATTACCTGGATTGAAATGAAAAAAGATTGGAGGAAGTTCCCATGGCTGATGCAGTCGCAAAGGAGATGCGGGCCCCGCCCATGGCGGGCGAAGCACCGCAAGAGTTCACCGACGGTTTTCACCTGGTCATTGATGCGCTCAAGCTCAATGGCATCAGCACCATCTACGGCGTGCCCGGCATCCCGATCACGGATCTCGGCCGCATGGCGCAGGCCGCCGGCATCCGTGTCATCTCGTTCCGGCATGAGCAGAATGCCGGCAACGCAGCTGCAATAGCCGGCTTCCTGACGAAAAAGCCCGGCATCTGCCTCACCGTGTCGGCTCCCGGCTTTCTCAACGGCCTCACTGCGCTGGCCAATGCCACCACCAACTGCTTCCCGATGATCCTGATCAGTGGCTCGTCCGAGCGCGAGATTGTCGACTTGCAGCAGGGCGACTATGAGGAGATGGATCAGCTGGCCATCGCCAGGCCCCTCTGCAAGGCGGCCTTCCGCGTGCTGCATGCCGCGGACATCGGCACCGGTGTGGCGCGCGCAATCCGCGCGGCCGTGTCGGGACGTCCGGGCGGCGTCTACCTGGACCTGCCCGCCAAACTTTTCTCGCAGGTGATGGATGCAGAGGCTGGAGCCAGGTCTCTGGTCAAGGTCGTCGATCCGGCACCCGCCCAGCTTCCCGCTCCGGCCGCTGCCAAGCGCGCGCTCGATGTCCTCAAGCGCGCCAAGCGTCCGCTGATCATTCTTGGCAAGGGCGCAGCATACGCGCAGACCGATGCTGCGATCCGCACGCTCATTGAAAAAAGCGGGATACCTTTCCTGCCGATGAGCATGGCCAAGGGCCTCTTGCCTGACACCCATCCGCAATCGGCAGGCGCCGCGCGCTCGACGGTGCTCAAAGACGCCGACGTGGTCCTGCTGATCGGCGCCCGCCTCAACTGGCTTTTGTCGCACGGCAAGGGAAAGACGTGGGGAGAACCTGGTTCGAAGACGTTCATCCAGATCGATATCGACCCGAAGGAGATGGACAGCAACGTCCACACGGTCGCTCCGCTGGTCGGCGACATAGGTTCGTGCGTTTCGGCCCTTCTCGAAGGCATGGATGGCAGCTGGCTACCCGCGCCGGCTGACTGGGTCGGGGCCATCAACGCGCGTAAGGCGGACAACATCGCCAAGATGGCGCCGAGGCTCATGAAGAATTCGGCTCCGATGGACTTCCATAGCGCGCTCGGCGCGTTGCGCAACGTCATCAAAGAGCGACCGGATGCGATCCTCGTCAATGAAGGCGCCAACACACTCGACCTCGCGCGCGGCATTATCGACATGTATCAGCCGCGCAAGCGCCTGGATGTCGGTACCTGGGGCGTCATGGGCATCGGCATGGGCTTCGCCGTCGCAGCCGCCGTGGAGACCGGTAAGCCCGTGCTCGCGGTGGAAGGCGACAGCGCCTTTGGCTTCTCCGGCATGGAAGTGGAAACGATTTGCCGGTACAAGCTGCCCGTCTGCATCGTCATCTTCAACAACAACGGCATCTATCGCGGAACCGACGCCAATCCCGCCGGCGGTTCGGACCCTGCGACGACCGTCTTCGTGAAGGACGCGCGCTACGACAGGATCATGGAGGCATTTGGCGGCATCGGCGTCCATGTGACGACGCCTGATGAGCTGAGCCGCGCGGTCAACAAGGCCATGGACTCCGGTGCGCCGACCCTCATCAACGCGGTCATCGACCCGGCGGCAGGCAGCGAGAGCGGCAGGATCGGCAACCTCAACCCGCAGAGCGTGATTCGCAAGAAGTAAGGAGGGAGCAAACATGACAAAGAAAAAGGCCAGACAGGCGAAAACCAGCAAATCGAAGGCCAGATCCACGACGGCTTCGAAGAAGGTTGTGAAGTTGAAGTCGGGGAGGGCGCCGGGCAGCGCCAGCAGCGCCTTGCCCAGGCCTTCGACCAAGCGGTGGGGACAGGCGGGCAAGGCGCTCGGCGGCGTGCGCGTGCTCGACTTCACGCACGTGCAGTCGGGACCGACCTGCACCCAGCTGCTTGCTTACATGGGTGCCGACGTGATCAAGGTAGAGCGCCCGGGAGTGGGCGATATCACGCGCGGACAGCTGCGCGACGTCAAGGATGCCGACAGCCTCTACTTTACGATGCTCAACGGCAACAAGCGCTCGATCACCATCGATTCCAAGCATCCGAAAGGAAAAGAGATCCTCGATCGGCTGATCCGGCATTGCGACGTGCTGGTGGAGAATTTCGCCCCGGGCGCGCTCGACCGCATGGGGCTGACCTGGGAATACGTTCACAAGACCAATCCGCGGATGATCGTGGCCTCGGTCAAGGGTTTCGGCCCGGGCCCCTACGAGGACTGCAAGGTCTACGAGAATGTTGCGCAGTGCGCCGGAGGTGCCGCTTCGACCACCGGATTCCGCGAAGGCCCGCCGCTCGTCACCGGTGCGCAGATCGGCGATTCCGGCACCGGCCTGCATCTGGCCTTCGGTATCGCGAGCGCGCTCTATCAGCGGGTTCGAACCGGCCGCGGCCAGCGCGTGCTCGCTGCCATGCAGGACGGCGTGCTCAATCTCGCGCGCGTCAAGCTGCGCGATCAGCAGCGCTTGGCCCACGGACCGCTGACCGAGTACAGCCAGCATGGCGAGGGTATCCCGTTCGGGAAGGCAGTGCCGCGCGCCGGCAACGATTCCGGCGGCGGACAGCCCGGCTGGATCCTCAAATGCAAAGGCTGGGAGAGCGATCCGGATTCCTACGTCTATTTCATCACCCAGGCGCCGGTCTGGGAAGCGATCTGCGAGCTGATCGGCAAGCCGGAATGGAAGACGGATCCGGATTACGCAAAGCCGGGGGCGCGATTGCCGCGGCTCAAGCACATCTTCGACACCATCGAGCAATGGACAATGACCAAGACCAAGTTCGAGGTGATGGAGATCTGCAATGCACGCGATATTCCGGTGGGGCCGATTCTTTCGATGAAGGAGATTGCCGAGGAGCCCTCCCTGCGCAAGACCGGAACGGTGGTCGAGGTCGATCACCCGAGGCGCGGCAAGTATCTGACCGTCGGCAATCCGATCAAGATGTCGGATTCCATAACCGAAGTGAAGCGCGCGCCGCTGCTGGGAGAGCACACGGACGAGATTCTGCGCCAGGAGCTCGGTTTCAGCGAAAAGGAGATCGCCGAGATCAAGGCGTCGGGCGCGATCACTGCCCCGGAGAAGGGCGCGCGCGCCGCGGCGGCGTAAGGGGTTGTAGGTTGGGTCGAGCGCTTCGCGAGACCCAACGTCTTTCGACGTTGTGTTGGGTCTCGTGAAGAACTCGACCCAATCTACGAAAACAGCGCAGGTCGAGAGTCATCCAGATGCGGATTGTAGTGCATGGCCAGCAGGCCTTCGGCAAGGCGGTGCTGGAGGCGTTGCGCAAGCGCGGCGAGAACGTGGTTGCCGTCTACGTCGCGCCGGAGAAGGAGGGTGCGAAAGCCGATCCGCTCAAGGAAGCGGCGCTGGCCGCGAAGCTTCCGGTCTATCAGCCGGCATCGTACCGAAAGCCGGA